>Ga0214473_10002134_pt1 | contig 24698 bp, 21 predicted proteins | sample RVTome_7_FD_203509 | JGI IMG/M metagenome (GOLD analysis project Ga0214473, IMG submission 203509) | Soil microbial communities from uranium-contaminated site in the Upper Colorado River Basin, Wyoming, United States - RVT98D197 | ecosystem: Environmental > Terrestrial > Soil > Contaminated >... | reverse complement strand
CGGTCCTTGATGGTCTCCGGCGGATGAATGACCTCATGGTCATCGCCCGGGCGCTGGAGACCATCAAGGACCGCATGCTGGGCGTGGTGGCGGCGGAGACCACGACGGCGGTGCCGTTGAACGCGGCGCAGACGGCCCGGCTGCGCGAGACGCTCGAGCGTCTCACCGGCCGCACGGTGCGGATGGAGACGCGCGTCGACCCCGCGCTCCTCGGCGGGATCCGGACACAGATCGGTTCGCGGGTGTACGACGGAAGTCTGCAGCGCCGGATCGCCCTGATGAAGGAGCGACTGGCGGGGGTGGGACGGCACTAGAAGGCGGGAGACGAGGCGAATGGCGGAGATCAAGGCGGACGAAATCACCAGCGTCCTCCGGCAGCAGATCGAAGGATTCAAGGCCGGGGTGGACGTCAGCGAGGAAGGGAGCGTCATCTCGGTCGGCGACGGGATCGCGCGCATCTACGGCCTGGAGAACTGCATGGCCGGCGAGCTGCTGAGCCTGCCGCACGGCGTGGCGGGGATGGCTCTCAACCTCGAGGAAGAGTCGGTCGGCGCCGTGCTCCTCGGCGAGTTCATCAAGATCAAGGAAGGCGACACGGTCAAGCGCACCGGCCGCATCATGGAGGTGCCGATCGGCGAGGCGCTCATCGGCCGCGTCGTCAACCCGCTGGGGCTGCCGCAGGACGGCAAGGGGCCGATCCCGGTGCAGCAGACCGGGGCGCTCGAGAAGATCGCCCCCGGTGTCGTCGACCGGCAGCCGGTCAAGGAGCCGCTGCAGACCGGCATCAAGGCGATCGACGGGATGATCCCGATCGGCCGCGGCCAGCGCGAGCTGATCATCGGCGACCGCCAGACCGGCAAGACCTCGGTCGCCATCGACACCATCCTCAACCAGAAGGACTCCGGCGTCATCTGCATCTACGTCGCCATCGGCCAGAAACGATCGACCATCGCCCAGGTGGTGAAGACGTTCGTGGAGCACGGCGCCATGGACTACACCATCGTCGTCGCGGCGTCCGCCTCCGAGCCGGCGACCCTGCAGTACATCGCGCCCTACGCCGGTTGCGCCATGGGCGAGTTCTTCCGCGACAGCGGCCGTCACGCCCTGGTGATCTACGACGATCTCAGCAAGCACGCCGCCGCCTACCGCGAGATCTCGCTGTTGCTGCGCCGGCCGCCCGGCCGCGAGGCCTACCCGGGGGACGTCTTCTACCTGCACTCGCGGCTGCTCGAGCGCGCCGCCAAGTTGAGCGATGCCAAGGGCGGCGGGTCGCTCACCGCGCTGCCGGTCATCGAGACCCAGGCGGGCGACGTGTCGGCCTACATCCCGACCAACGTCATCTCGATCACCGACGGGCAAATCTACCTGGAGCCGGACCTGTTCTTCGCCGGGGTCCGGCCGGCGATCAACGTCGGCATCTCGGTCAGCCGGGTCGGCGGCAACGCGCAGATCAAGGCGATGAAGCAGGTCGCCGGCACGCTGCGGCTGGAGATGGCGCAGTACCGCGAGATGGCGGCGTTCGCCCAGTTCGGCTCGGACCTCGACAAGGCGACGCTGGCGCAGCTGAACCGCGGCAAGCGTCTGGCGGAGATCCTCAAGCAGGGGCTGTTCCGGCCGCTGGCGGTCGAGAAACAGGTCCTGGCGATCTTCGCCGGGGTCAACGGCTACTTCGATGATCTGCCGATGGAACAGGTGCGGGCCTTCGAGGAGGCGCTCTACCGGCATCTCGACGGGCCGGCCCGGCCGCTGGCGCGAAAGCTCCTGGAGAAGAAGGCGTTCGACGACGCGCTGCGGGCCGAGGCCCGGGCGATGATCGAGGCCTTCAAGACCGATTTCAAGGCCCGCCAGGCGGTCGCCTGAAGCGGTGACCCGGCCGCCGAGGAGCTGATGGCCAACGTCCGCGACTTCCGCACCCGCATCAGAAGCGTGAGGAGCACCCAGCAGATCACCCGGGCGATGAAGCTGGTGTCGGCCGCCAAGCTGCGCCGGGCCCAGGAACGCATCCTCGGCGCCCGCCCCTACGCCCACAAGATGCAGGAAGTCCTGGCGTCGCTCGCCCGGCGCGCCGCGCCGGAGAGCCACCCGTTGCTGGCGGTGCGCCCCGTGGAACGGGTCCTGGTGGTCGTGGTGAGCGCCGACAAGGGACTGTGCGGGTCATTCAACACCAACATCCTGAACAAGGCCCGGGAGGTGATCGGCGGCTACACCGGCGCGGAGGTGCAGGCCGACCTGATCGGCCGCAAGGCGCGCGAGTGGTTCAAGCGGCGCGACTACCGGGTCCGCAACGTGCGGGTCGACCTGGGGCGGTCGATCACGCCGGAGTCGGCGCGCGAACTCGCCGAGGACCTGATGCGCACCTTCACGGCCGGCGAGGCGGACGCGGTGGACGTCGTCTACAACGAGTTCAAGTCGGCCATCCAGCAGCGAATCATCGTCGAGCGGCTGCTGCCGATCCCCCGGACGGCGCTGTTCGCGGCCCCGGAGGCCGAAGCGGCGGAGGGGACCGCGACCGGCCGGCGCGGGGCGCCCGACGACGGGGCCGGGGCGGCGGCCGAGGATTATATCTACGAGCCGCAGGCGGCGACCCTGCTCGATGCCCTGCTGCCGCGTCACGTGGAGATCCAGGTCTACCGGATCCTGCTGGAGTCGGCGGCCGCCGAGCAGGGGGCGCGGATGGCGGCAATGGAAAACGCCACCCGCAATGCCGGCGAGATGATCGACTCGCTGACGCTGCAGATGAACAAGATCCGCCAGGCGTCGATCACCAAGGAGATCCTCGAAGTGGTGAGTGGCGCCGAGGCGCTGAAGTAGTCGCGGGGCCCGCGGCCCCGGCTGGAGACAGGAGCCTTCATGAACGTCGGGAAAGTGGTGCAGGTCATCGGGCCGGTGGTGGACGTCGAGTTCACCGAGGAGAACGTCCCGTCGATCTACAACGCCGTGCGGATCACCAGCGACGGGTTCGAGGTGCCGCAGCCGATCGATGTCACCGCCGAGGTCGAGCAGCATCTCGGCGAGGGACGGGTGCGCTGCGTCGCCATGGAGCCGACCGACGGCATGGTCCGCGGCATGAAGGTGGAGGACACCGGCACCCCGATCCGGGTGCCGGTCGGCAAGGAGTCGCTGGGCCGGATCATGAACGTCCTCGGAAAGCCGGTCGACCAGCTCGGCCCGATCCACGCGAAGACAGAGCTTCCGATCCACCGCGACGCCCCGTCCTTCGAGGATCAGAACACCGACCTGCAGATGTTCGAGACCGGCATCAAGGTCATCGACCTGCTGGAGCCGTATCTCAAGGGGGGCAAGACCGGCCTGTTCGGCGGCGCCGGGGTCGGCAAGACGGTCATCATCATGGAGTTGATCCACAACGTCGCCCTGAAGCACGGCGGCGTGTCGGTGTTCGCCGGGGTCGGCGAGCGCACCCGCGAGGGGAACGACCTGTGGCTCGAGATGAAGGAGTCGGGCGTCCTCGCCAAGGCGGCGCTGGTGTACGGCCAGATGACCGAGCCGCCCGGCGCCCGGCTGCGGGTCGGTCTCACCGGTCTGACCCAGGCGGAGTATTTCCGCGACTTCGAGGGCCAGGACGTCCTCTTGTTCATCGACAACATCTTCCGCTTCACCCAGGCGGGGTCGGAGGTCTCGGCGCTGCTCGGCCGGATGCCGTCGGCGGTCGGCTACCAGCCGACGCTGGCCAGCGAGATGGGCGAGCTGCAGGAGCGGATCACCTCCACCCTCAAGGGGTCTATCACCTCGGTGCAGGCGATCTATGTGCCGGCCGACGACTACACCGACCCGGCGCCGGCGACCTCGTTCGCCCATCTCGACGCCACCACCAACCTGTCGCGCAAGATCTCCGAGCTCGGCATCTACCCGGCCGTCGACCCGCTCGCCTCGACGTCGCGCATCCTCGACCCGCGCGTCGTCGGCGAGGAGCATTACACCGTCGCGCGCGCCGTGCAGGGGATCCTGCAGCGCTACAAGGATCTGCAGGACATCATCGCCATCCTCGGCATCGACGAGCTGTCGGAGGACGACAAGCTGATCGTCGCCCGGGCCCGCAAGATCCAGCGCTTCCTGTCGCAGCCGTTCTTCGTGGCCGAACAGTTCACCGGGCTCGAAGGCAAGTACGTCCCGATCGCCGAGACGGTGCGCGCCTTCAAGGAGATCGTCGACGGCAAGCATGACGAACTCCCGGAGCAGGCGTTCTACATGGTCGGCGGCATCGAGGAAGTGCTCGCCAAGGCCGACAAGATGAAGCAGGTCGCCTGAGACCATGCACCTCGACATCGTCACCCCCGACCGCCGGCTGGTATCGGAGACCGTCGACGAGGTGGTGCTGCCGGGCAGCGAGGGGTACCTCGGGGTCCTGCCCGGTCACGCGCCGCTCCTGACCAGCCTCGGCATCGGCTCTGTCATGCACCGGCGCGACGGGACGCGGCATTACCTGGCCCTGGCGGGCGGCTTCGCCGAGGTCCTGCCGGAGCGGGTCACGATCCTGGCCGACATCTCCGAGCGGTCCGAGGCGATCGATCGCGACCGGGCGGAGCGGGCGCGCGAGCGGGCGCTGAAGCGGCTGCGCGATCGCGAGCCCGGCACCGATTTCGATCGCGCCCAGATCGCCCTGATGAAGGCGCTGATCCGCCTGCAGATCAGCGGGGGGATCGGCTCGAACGAGACTTCCTGAGCGGGTGGGCGGCTTGACGAACCCGGCGCCGCCCCGCATCTCGGTCGTCATCCCCGCCTACAACGAAGCAGCCCGGATCGGTCCGCCGCTCGCGACGGTGGCTGCCTGGCTGGACCGGAAGGGCTGGCAGGCGGAGATCCTGGTGGTGGACGACGGCAGCCGCGACCGCACCGTGGCGGTGGCCGAGGAGTTCGCCCGGCAGGCTCCGGTGCAGGTTCGGGTGCTGCGCAACGGGCTGAACCGCGGCAAGGGGTACAGCGTCAAGTATGGAGTCCTGGAGGCGCGTGGCGAATTCATCCTGGTGTCGGACGCCGATTTCTCGACGCCGATCGAAGATTTGCCGCGACTCCTGGCGCCGATCGAAGCGCGGGACGTCGACCTGACGATCGGATCGCGCGATCTCCCCGGGTCGCGCGTCGAGGTGCGGCAGGTCTGGTGGCGCGAAGCGATGGGGCGCACTTTCAACTTCATCCTCCGGACGCTCGCCGGTCTGCGCTACCGCGACACCCAGTGCGGCTTCAAGGTCCTGCGTCGCGAGGCGGCGCTGCCGCTGTTCCGCGCGGCGCGGGTCGAGCGCTTCGCCTGGGATGTGGAGATCCTCCACCTGGCGGCGCTCGCCGGGCTGCGGGTGCGCGAGATGCCGGTCCGGTGGCGCAATTCGGCCGACTCGCGGGTCCATCCGGTGCGCGATTCGGCCCTCATGCTGCGCGACACGCTGCGGATTCTCTGGTGGACCCGCCGCGGCCGCTACGGGACCATCGGCCGGCCGCCGGCCCGGGCGGACGCCGCGTGACGCGACACCGGATCGTCGATCGGGACGGCGCCGCCCGGATCGCGCTCCGGCTGCGGCGCGCCGGACGACGCGTCGTGTTCACCAACGGCGTGTTCGATTTGCTGCACGTGGGGCACGTGACGCTCCTGGAGAAGGCCCGCCGCCTCGGCGACTTTCTGATCGTCGGGGTCAACAACGACCGATCGGTCCGCCGACTCAAGGGGCCCGGCCGCCCGGTCGTGCCGCTGCACGAGCGCCTGGAACTGCTCGCCGCCCTCGCGGCGGTCGACTGCGTCGTCCCGTTCGGCGAGCCGACCCCGGCCCGGCTGATCGCCGCCATCCGGCCCGGCGTTTTGGTCAAGGGGGGCGACTACCGCAGGGAGGCCATCGTAGGGCGCGAGGTTGTCGAGGCGGCCGGGGGCCGCGTCGTGCGCGTGCGGCTGGTCGCCGGCCGATCCTCCTCGAAACTCGTGGCGCGCGCCGCCCGGGCGGGAAAGGCCGGCGCGCGCCGCCTGGCCAGCGCGCCGCGCCGGACCGGTGCGCACCGGCGGTCCCGCCCGCGCCGACGTGGCGGGGCGCCCCGCGGCCGACGGTGACCCCGGATCTCCGCGCCGTCCTCGACCTGACGGCGCGCGATCGCGACCTGGCGGCGGCGGTCGACCGGCTCGCCGGCCCGGAGGGGGGGCGGGTCGACATCGCCGGGCTCGGCCTGTCGGCCGCCGCGGTCCTGCTGCCGGCCCTGCTGCCGCGCACCGGCGCGCGCAAGATCGTGGTCGTGGTTCCCGGCGAGAAGGACGCCGAGCCGCTCCGATCCGACCTGGCGTTCGCGGCCGCGGTGTTGCGCGGTCCCGCCTGCCGCGTCGCCCAGTTCCCGCCGCTCGAGGCCGACCCCTACCAGGGGATGGCCCCCCACCTCGGGGTCGCCAGCGAGCGGGTCCTGGCGCTCCGGGCGCTCCGCGATCCGGGCGAGGCAATCGTCGTCGTCCCGACGCGCGCTCTCATCCACCCGCTGCCGCCGCCCGCGACCTTCGACGCGTTCCGGCTGGCGATCCACCAGGGGGAATCGGTCCGCCCCGACGATCTGTCGCAGTTCCTGCTGGCGGCCGGCTATGTGCGCGTCGATCTGGTGGCGGCGATGGGGGAGTTCTCGCGCCGGGGCGGCATCGTCGACTTCTTCCCGTGCGACCGGCCGGGCCCGGTGCGGGTCGAGTTCTGGGGCGAGGAGATCGAGTCGTTGCGGTCTTTCGACCCGGCCACGCAGCGTTCGACGGGACGCCTGGAGGGGGCGGCCGTCGAGCCGGTGCGCGAGTACCGCTGGGACGGCCCGGCGATCGACCGGCTGAAGGTCGCCCTGGAGGAACGCCGATCGGATCGACGCGCGTCGATCCGCGGCTTCGCGGCGCCCGACGACCTGGCGGATCGGATCGAAGCGCTGGCCGCCGGCCGTCCCTTCGCCGGGTACGAGGCCTGTCTCCGGCTGGTCGAGGCGGTCCCCGCCACCCTGTTCGACTATGCGCCGGAGGCCCTGCGGGTCACCTGGGAGCAGGCCCAGGCGCTGTCCGACCTCGAGACGGTCTACGTCGACCTGCACGCGGCGTTCGACCTGGCGGAGACCTTCGGTCTGCCGCCGCCCGAAGACCTGCTGCTGGCGCGGGATACCGTGGCGCCGGAAATCGGCCGCGCCCGCCTGCGGCTGGCCGAACTGCCGATCGACGACACCGGGCGCCGCCGGGCGGTCCGCATCCCCTGCCAGCCGCCGCGCGCCTACAAGGGGCGTCTCCACGAACTCGCCGCCGATCTCAAGACCGCCGCCGGGCGGACGACTCTCCTCCTGATGGAGAGTCTGGGCCGTGTCGAGCGGCTGGACGAGGTCCTGCGCGAGTACGACCTGGCCCCGACGGTGATCGCGGAGTCCGGGCCGCCGGCCGGCGCCGCGACATCGCCGCCCGTCGGCCGGCTCCTGATCGGCACCGGGCGGCTGTCGCAGGGGTTCGTGATCCCCGGCGCCGCGGTCCAGGTGCTCACCGACCGCGAGGTGTTCGGCGAGCATGTCGAGCGCGAGGCCCGGCCGCGCCGGGTCGCCGCCTTCAGCGCCGGCTTCCGCGATCTCAAGGTGGGCGATCTGGTGGTGCACGTGGAGCATGGCATCGGGCGCTACGCCGGAATCGTCCGGGTCGGCGAGGACGGCGGCGGACGCGACTTCATGCTGCTGGCGTACGAGGGGCACGACAAGCTCTACGTGCCGGTGGACCGTCTCGACCTGGTGCAGCGCTACTCCGGCGTGGCCGGGCAGCGGGCGCACCTCGATCGGCTCGGGACGCAGGGCTGGGAGAAGACCAAGAAGAAGGTCCGCCGCGCGGTGCAGGAGATGGCGCAGGATCTTCTGCAGCTGTACGCGGCGCGGCGCGCGGCGCGCGGCCACGTCTTCCCCCCCGACGGGCCGTGGCAGAAGGAGTTCGAGGACGCCTTCCCCTTCGAGCTGACACCCGACCAGGACCGGGCCGTCCGCGAGGTCAAGATCGACATGCAGAACGACGGCCCGATGGACCGCCTGATCTGCGGCGACGTCGGCTTCGGCAAGACCGAGGTGGCGATGCGCGCCGCTTTCAAGGCGGTCATGGATGGGAAGCAGGTCGCCATCCTCTGCCCGACCACGGTGCTGGCGTTCCAGCACCTCAACACCTTCCGCGAGCGTTTCTCCGCCTGGCCGGTGACCGTGGACATGGTGTCGCGCTTCCGGTCGCCCCGCGAGCAGCGGATGGTCGTGCAGGCCGCGGCGCAGGGGAAGGTGGACATCCTGATCGGGACGCACCGGATCCTGTCGCAGGACGTGCGCTTCCACGACCTCGGGCTGCTGGTGGTGGACGAGGAGCAGCGTTTCGGCGTGGCGCACAAGGAGAGGATCAAGTCCCTGAGAAAGGACGTCCATGTCCTGACCCTGACCGCGACTCCGATCCCGCGCACGCTGCAGATGTCGCTGGCCGGCGTGCGCGACATGTCGGTGATCGCCACGCCCCCCGAGAACCGGCTGGCGATCCAGACCGCGATCGTGCCGTTCCGCGAAGGGGTCATCGCCACGGCGATCCGGAACGAGCTGAAGCGCGGCGGCCAGGTCTATTTCGTCCACAACCGCGTCGAGTCGATCGGGTCGGTGGCGAAACTTCTCCACAAGCTGGTGCCGGAAGCCCGCGTCACCGTGGCGCACGGCCAGATGTCGGAGGGGCTGCTCGAGAAGACCATGATGCGGTTCCTCGCCGGGGAGCACGACGTGCTCCTGGCGACCACCATCATCGAGAACGGCCTCGACATCCCGCGCGTCAACACCCTCGTCGTCAACCGCGCCGACCGCTTCGGCCTGGCGCAGCTGTACCAGATCCGGGGCCGCGTCGGCCGATCGGACCGCCGGGCCTACGCCTACCTGCTGGTGCCGGCGCGCACGCCGCTGCAACCGCTGGCGCGGCGGCGGCTCAAGGCGCTGCAGGAGTTCTCCGACCTGGGATCGGGGTTCCGGGTCGCCGCCATGGACCTGGAGATCCGCGGCGCCGGCAACATGCTGGGCCGCGAGCAGAGCGGCCACATCGCCGCGGTCGGGTTCGAGATGTACTGCCGTCTGCTCGATCAGACGGTGCGCGAGATCAAGGGGGAGCCGGCGGCACCGGAGGTCCGCGCCCAGATCAACCTCGGGATCGACCTGAAGATCCCCGAAGAGGTGGTCGCCGACTTCGGCGACCGGCTGGCGCTCTACAAACGGATCGCCTCGGCCGCCGACGAGGCCGAACTGGGCCGCCTGCGGGAGGAGATCGCCGACGTCTACGGGAAAGTGCCGCGCCAGGCGGACAATCTGCTGGGGATCGCGGCGCTGCGCCAGGGGGCCGACCGCCTGCGGATCCGGTCCATCGATGGCACCGCCGGGAGGATCCAGATCCGGTTCGGTCCCGACACGGCCGTCGCGCCCGACCGCCTGGTGGAGATGGCGGCCCGCCGGCCGGGGACCAGCCTGAGCCCGGAGGGTGTCCTGAAGGTCGATCTGGCGCCGTCGGCCGCCGGCGTGGCGGGCGAAGCGGCCCGGATCGAAGCCGTCCGGCTCGTCTTGCAGGCCCTCGGAGCGTGTGCTAGCATCGATGGCCCGTCGCGACCTTCCGAAACCGGGCCGTCCAACGCCGACACGTGAGCCGAAACGAACGTCCCCTGAGTTCCACGCTGTTTGCCGTGCTGGCGCTGCCGGCACTGCTGGCCGCCGCCTGCGGCCGGACGCCGTCCGATTCCTCCTCCGCCGGTGTCGCGACCTCCCCGGCCGCGGCGATGGAAAAGACGGTGGTGGCGATGATCGCCGGCCAGTCGATCCATTACCCGGCCTTCCAGAAATACCTCGACGAGACCACCGGCGGCGATGAACTCGAGGCCGACCAGGCCGACGCCATCAAGAGCCGCCTGCTCGACCAGTTCCTGGAGGAGCAGTTGCTGTTGCGCGAGGCCGGGCGCCTGAAGATCGCCGTCTCCGACACCGAGGTCGACGGCTATCTGCGCGAGATCGGCGTCAGCGGCGCGGACAGCGAGTCGGGCGCCGAGGGCCGGGAGGCGTTCCGCAGCCAGGTGCGGCAGAGCCTGGTTTATCAGAAGGTCAAGGAAGCGGCGGTCCTGAGCAAGGTGCAGGTCACCGCCGGCGAGGTCGAGGACTATTTCAAGCGCCAGCCGGACCTGTTCCGCTCCCCGCGGGCGCTGGTCCTGCGCCAGATCCTGATGGATGACAAGAACGACGCCGGGCGGGTGCGGGCGGCGCTCGCGACCGAACCGGATCGATTCGAGACGATGGCGCGCGAGCACTCGGTGGCCCCCGATCGCGGCCAGGCGCGCACCTACGCCGAGGAGGAGCTGCCGGTCGATCTGCGCGACAGCCTGTTCGCCCTCCGGCCGGGCGAGGTCAGCCCCGTCCTGGAACATGCCCAGCGCTACCTGATCTTCCAGCTGGTCCGGACCATCGAGGCCCGCGAGCAGGACCTCGAGGAGGTCAAGCGCCGCATCCAGATGGACCTGTACCGCGAGAAGAGCGAGCAGGCCCTGCAGCGTTATATCGCGGATCTGAAGCAGGCGACCGAGATCCGCGTCAACCGCGCCATCCTGCCCTTCAACTACAGCGGTGAATACGCGAATTAGGAGAATGGTCGCGGCGATCGCCCTGCTGGTCGCCGCGTGGCCCGCGCCCGCCGCGGTGGTCGAAGAGATCGTCGCCAAGGTCAACAACCGCATCATCAGCAAGACCGAGTTCGAAGAGCGGTCGACGTACGTCCTGGGGCAGATCTACCAGGAGTTCTCCGGCGCCGAACTGGACGCGCGGCTGAAGGAGGCCCAGGACACCATGCTCGCCAACATGATCACCGAGCTGCTGCTCCTGGAGCGGGCCGAGGTCCTGCTCGATCTCGAGAAGGTCCGCAAGAACCTGATCGACGACTTCCGCAAGCAGGAAGGGATCGCCAGCGAGGAGGACCTCGACCGGCTGCTGCGCGAGCAGAACATGACGCGGGCGGACCTGGAGGAGCAGCTGCTCCGCCTGTCGGTGCCGCAGGAGATCGTGAACTACGAAGTGCGGCGGCGGATCAGCGTCAGCGACGAGGAGATAAAAAAATACTACGAGACTCACCCGAAGGATTGGGAGGTGGCGCCGACGGCGACCTTCCGGGAGATCGTGCTGATCTACGACCCGGAGACGGCCGGCGCCGCGCACGACCGGGCCGCGGCGATCCGGGCCGAGATCAAGGATGGGGCCGACTTCCTGGAGCTGGTGCAGCGCCACTCCGAAAGCGGCAGCCGCGACTCCGGCGGTCTCCTGGGGCCGCTGACGCCGGCCGATCTCAACCCGGCGATCGCCGAGCAGGCGTTCCGTCACGAGCCGGGGGAGGTGACCGACGCCATCGACACCGGCCGGTCGATCCACATCCTGAAGATCGAGGCGAAGACGCCGAAGATCGTCAAGACCCTCGACGAGACCCGCGACCAGGTGGCCAACCGGATCCGCCAGGAGAAATTCCAGCCCCGCTACCTGAAATATCTCCGGCGCCTGTGGCGCGAGAGCCAGATCGAGATCCGGCCCAACTACGAGCAATATCTCATCGTTTCGCCCCTCAAGACCGCCTCCTGACGAATTCTTGGAAAGGCTCTGCAGGTGTGCTAGCATCCGGACAGGCTTTCGTCCTCAGACTTTCAGCCGGCCGGCATGTCGTCCTCCGGGCCCGATCCCCGGGCGGTCGTTCACGGGCGACAGAGACCTCGGTGGCGGGAGCGCGGGGCTGCCGTGGCGGCCTACCCGACCGTCGGGGAGTGGTGACGTGCAGGCGGCCCGGATCACCTGGGGAGAAATTCCGGACACACGGAGGACAGCGGTGAACCGCAAGCTGATCAGACCCAACCTCACCGAAATCAAGGAGCAGCTGGCGGCGCATCCGCCACGCCGCAAGCAGGTCCCGCCCGAGTCGACCAACGCCGAGGCGTTCTACTACCTGAAGCAGATGAACGGCCGGACGCCGATGGTCGTCGTCCTGAAGGACGGCGAGGAGTTGCGCGGCATCATCGAGTGGTACGACCGCAACTGCATCAAGGTCAACCGGGCCGGTGCCCCCAACCTCATGGTCATGAAGGACTGCATCAAGTATATGTACAAGGCCGAGGAGGCGGGGGACGGCCGTCCGTCGTTGAAGTCCGACGGTATCTGAGGCCCCGCCCGGCGCCGTCCGACATCCATGAAGCCGATTCTTGCGGTCACCACGGGCGATCCGTTCGGCATCGGGCCCGAAGTCTGCCTGAAGGCCGCCTTTTCCCCCGCCGTCCGCGAGGTGTGCCGCCCCCTGCTGATCGGCGACCGGGCTCACCTGGTCCAAGTCGCCGGCCGGCTGCCCGGAGGGGTGGGCGGAGACCCGGAGAACTGGCCGGAGGTCTCCCGAGTCGACTCCGGCTGGGGCAGCCGCCAGGGGGACGATTTCGGTCTCGCCGCCTGGTCGGAGGGGCCGGCCTTTTACGACCTCGCCGACGCGCCCGCCGCTCCGGATCGACCGGGGCCCTCCGTGGCCGGGGGACGCAGCGCGGTCATGTACATCAAGCAGGCGGTGGCGCTGGTGCGGACCGGCGCCGCGGCGGCCGCGGTCACGGCGCCGATCAGCAAGACGGCGATGCGTATGGCGGGCCACGACTACCCGGGCCACACCGAGCTGCTGGCCGATCTCTGCGGTCTGGAACGCGATGATGTCGCGATGATGTTCGTCACCCAGGAACTCAAGGTGGGCCTGGTGTCGGTGCACCAGCCGCTGCGCGAGGCGGTCGCCGGGCTGTCGCGGCGGGCCGTCGAGTCGCGTCTGTGCCTGCTGCAGGCGGAGCACCGCCGCTGGTTCGGGACCGACCCGCGCATCGCCCTGTGCGCCCTCAACCCGCACGCCGGGGAGGCCGGGCTGTTCGGCCGCGAGGAGGAGGAAATCCTCATGCCCGCGGCGCAGACGGCGCGGGCCGCCGGCGTCAACGTCGCCGGGCCGTTCCCCGCCGACACCCTGTTCGCGCGCGCGGTCCGGGGCGAGTTCGATGTCGTCCTGTCGCTGTACCACGACCAGGCGACCATCGCCGTGAAGACCCGGTCGTTCGGCGGCGCCGTCAACATCACCCTGGGGCTGCCGTTCCTCCGGACCTCGGTGGATCACGGCACCGCGTACGAGATTGCCGGCGAAGGGCGGGCCGACGCCTCCAGCATGGTGCAGGCGATGGTGCTGGCCGCCCGGCTGGCCGGACGCGCCGCGATCAGGGCCGGCGGCGGCGCGGATCGCGATCAGGCGTCGCGGTAGGCTTCGCGGACGATCCGGACCATCGAAGGGTGGACCGACCGGTTGGCGGCGATGATGTCGCCGCTGGTGAGGTAATCCCCCCGCCCCCGGAAATCGCCGACCGCCCCCCCCGCTTCGGTCACGATCAGGCTGCCGGCGGCGATGTCCCACGGCGACAGCGCCATCTCCCAGAAGCCGTCGTAGCGGCCGCAGGCGACGTACGCCAGGTTGAGCGCCGCCGACCCGTCCCGGCGGATGGCGGACGATCCGAGCACGAAGGCGCGGAACGAGGCGAGGTAGGGATCGAGCCGGTCGAGCGACCGGAACGGGATGCCGGTGACCAGGAGCGCCGCCGACAGCTTCTCGGCCGAAGAGACCTGGATCGGCCGGCCATTCAGCTGCGCGCCGGCGCCGCGCGCCGCGGTGAACAGCTCGTCGCGCAGCGGGTCGTAGACCGCCGCCGCCCGCATCCCCTGCGGGTCGGCCAGGCCGACCGAGACGCAGAACAGCGGGTAGCCGTGGATGAAGTTGGTCGTCCCGTCGAGCGGATCGACGTACCAGCGGAAACCGGCCCGTCCTTCGACCGGCGCCGACTCCTCGGCGAGGATGGCATGATCCGGGAAACGGGTCCGGATGAGACGGACGATCGCCTCCTCCGCCAGGTGATCGACCGCGGTCACGAAATCGTTGCGTCCCTTCTCGCGGACCGCGAAAGTCCCGCGCCGGCCCCACGAATCGAGGACGATGCGGCCGCCCGCCCGGGCCGCGGCGACGCAGGTCGCCAGGTGAAAATCGAGCGTGCGGCTCTGCGGCACGCGGGCGTCGGCGCGGGCCCGGATCCGGCTCGCCGCCCGCCGACGTCTGGCCGGGGTCAGCGCCACCAGGCTGCCCCCCGCGGCGTGGATCGCACCCCCCTTGCCGGCGAATGCCGACGGCCGGCGGCGCCGCGTCCGTTTCGGCCGGCCCCCCGAGTCGCCGATTCTCCGTCCCCGTCGTGCCATGTCAGTCTCCCGGCCGGAACCCGGCGCGTGGATGTGCCTTGCGGTACACCTCGATCAGCCGCCGGGTGGTCACGGCGGTGTACTTCTGCGTCGTCGACAGCGACGCGTGACCGAGGAGCTCCTGGATCGACCGCAGATCGGCCCCCGCGTTCAGCAGGTGCGTCGCGAACGAGTGCCGAAGCGCATGCGGCGACACGGTCCGCACCAGGGCCGCCGCGTGGATCCGGAGCAGCAGGATGCGCCGCACGCTGCGGTCGGTGAGCCGCCCCCCCCGCGCGTTCAGGAACAGGGCGTCGCGATCGGCGGGACGCCCGCCCCGATCGGGAACCAGGCTGCCGCGGACCCGCAACCAGGCGCGCAGGGCCGCCACCGCCTTCGACCCGATCGGCACGAGGCGCTCCTTGCGCCCCTTGCCGAGCACCCGCAGGATGCCGTCGCCGGAGCCGCCGCTCAGATCCAGGTCGCCGCCGTCGGCGCCGACCAGCTCGGCGACCCGCACGCCGCTGGCGTAGAGCAACTCCAGAATGGCGCGATCGCGCCGGTCGAGCGGGCCGTCGCCGAACGCCGCGTCGAGCAACGATTCTACTTCAACCTCGGAGAGCACCCGGGGGAGACGGCGATCGAGTTTCGGCGTGGCGACCTGCGACGCCGGGTTGACCGTGGCCCGTCCCTGGCGGATCCAGTGACGGTAGAACGACCTCAGGCTGGCGAGGTGGCGCGCGATGGTCGCCCGGCTGACCCCCCGATCATGCAGGTGGGCGAGGAAGGCGCGGATCGTCCGGTGGTCCGCCGCCATCGGCGAATGGAGGCGGCCGCCCGCCGTCGTGGCCAGGAAATCCCTGAACTCCCGCAGGTCGGTGCGGTACGCCCGGACGGTCTGGGGGGAGGCTTGAACGTTTTCCTGGAGGTGCCGCAGGAAGTCGCCGTACGGGTCCATCGCACCTCCGCCACCGGATTCTACGCGGATCAGGTTATTCCTTGACACGGTCGGCGGCCCGCGGGACAATTCGGGTCTATTCCAACGAGGGGCTTTACGTCCGGCATCGCGCCGCCATGGTTCACGACATGAAACCACAGGTAGGCGGCGTCCGACTGCCGGATTCCGCTTCACAGAGGAGCTCCATGATGTCGACGCTCACCACCCTACCCGTCCATCCGCGCAGCGCCGTGGTCCGCCCCTCGCCCGAGGAACTGCGCGCGCTGACGGAGCGCATGCCGAACTGCCGCACGACGCGGCACGGCAACGTCAACGTCCAGACCCGCGTGGTGGCCCGCAGCAAGGCCTCCACCTTCATCGTCACCGACGATCCCGAGCGGCACAGCGGGTTGACGATGACCTCCCGGGACGGCGAGCGCATGGCCCGCCTGCAGGACGAATACATCGCCGGCAAGGACATGCTGGTGGTGGACGGCTACATCGGCAACGACCCGCAGTTCCGCACTCCGACGCGGCTGATCATCGAGCAGGCCAACGCCAACATCGCCGCGATGCAGCAGACCCTCTTCTACCCGCTCGGCGCGGGGGAAGGATCCGGGTTCGAGCCGACGCTGACGGTCATCTATACGCCCAACCTCCCCGCGCCCGGCTTCCCCGGCGACCGCCTGATCGCGGTCGACCTGGAGAACCGCGTCACCCGCGTCTTCAACAGCGACTACTTCGGGGAGTCGAAGAAGGGCGGGCTGCGGATGTGGAACAAGCTGGTCTACGACCGCGGCGGGCTGGCGATGCACGCCGGCTGCAAGGTGATCCCGGCGAACGGCGGCAGCCGCGTCGCCCTGATCATCGGCCTGTCGGGCACCGGCAAGACGACGACCACCTTCAGCAACCAGAACGGCTCCAGCCCGGTCCAGGACGATTTCATCGCCGTGATGCCCGACGGCCGGATCCACGCGACCGAGAACGGCTGTTTCGCCAAGACCTTCGGGCTGTCGGAGGAGACCGAGCCGGCGATCTACCGCGCCGTCCTGAAATCGACCTCCTATCTCGAGAACGTCTCCCAGAAGGGGGGGGACCTCGACTTCTTCGACACCTCGCACACCCAGAACGGCCGCGCCGTCTTCCGGATGGCCGACGTGGACGGGGCCGCCGACGCGCGCCGCCTGGCGCGGGCCGACATCCTGCTCATCCTGAACCGCAACGAGAACGTCATCCCGGCGGTGGCGCGGCTCGAGGGGGCGCAGGCGGCCGCCTATTTCATGCTGGGGGAGACCAGGGGGACCAGCGCCGGCGGGGCCGAGGAGGCCGGCCGGTTCCTGCGCATCCCCGGCACCAACCCGTTCTTTCCACTCGACCACAGCCTGCAGGGGAACCGGGTCCTCGACATCCTGCGTCAATGCCCGATGGAGGTCTATCTGCTGAACACCGGGCGGGTCGGCGGCGGGGACGACGATCCGCGCAGCAAGAAGGTCAAGATCCGCCACAGCAGCGCCATCGTGAAGGCGATCGCCGAGGGGACGATCCGCTGGGACCGCGATCCCGAGTTCGGCTACCAGATCGCCTCCATGGTCCCCGGCATCGAAAGCGACGACGAGCTCCTCCTCCGGCCTCGGGCCCTCTACGATCGTCAGGGCCGGAGCGCCGAGTACCGCGTCATCGTCGAACGGCTGCGGCAGGAGCGCCGCGAGTACATGGCCGGCTTCAAAGCCCTCGACCACGACATCGCCGAGTCGGTGTCCTGAGCCGCGTTTGACAGATCGGCACCGCTTGCCTAGAATCCGCGCGTTTTCTGTCTTGCATGGAACCGCTCATGGAGGAGCATGCCAGCATGAGGACGATCACTGCCCTGTTCGCAGCCATCCTGATCGCGCTGACCGTCGCCGCCTGCGCCGGCCAGCCGACGCAAGAAACCCAGACCGCCCCGGTCGCGGGGACCGAGTCCCAGGCCCAAGCGCCGGCCGCCCCCGAGGGGCAGGCCGCCGCGCCCGCGGATGCCCCGGCCGCACCGGCCGAGGGTGCCATGGCGCCCGCAGAGGGTCAGCCGGCCGAGGCCGCGCCGCAGAACTGAAGCAGCCGACCCGTCGCGTCCCCGAACCGGGACCGGCAATCCGGGTTCAGCGACCAGCGGGACGGCGAACGACCGGACCCGCCGGTGGATGCCGATGAGCCTCGACGGCGTCCGCGGCTTTCTCTTTGACGTCGACGGCACGCTGCTGGTGAACGATCGCGCCGTGCCGGGGGCCGTGGAGCTCATCGCACGTCTGCGGGCGCGCGACCTGCCGTTCCGGATCACCACCAACATCTCGCGCTGGCCGCGCAGCGGCATCGCCGCCGTCCTGCGTCGCAACGGCTTCGCTGTCGAAGACCGGGAGGTACTGGCACCGGGGATTCTCGCCGGCCGGCGCATTCTCCAGTCGGGCCGCACGCGGGCGGCATTCCTGCTGCCGGAGGCAGGTCGGGCGGAATTCGACGGGGTGACCCTCGACGAGGACCGCCCCGACTGGGTGGTCGTCGGCGACCTCGGACGCGGTTTCACCTGGGAAAGGCTGAACCGCGCCTGCCGCTGGGTGCGCAACGGGGCGCGTCTCCTGGCGTTTCACCGCAACCGCGTCTGGGACAACGGCACCGACGGTGTCGTCCTCGACGCCGGTCCGTTCGTGGCGGCGCTGGAGTACGCGACCGGCACCACCGCCGAGGTGATCGGCAAGCCGGACCGGGCGTATTTCGAGCTGGCGCTGGCCGACCTGGGAGTGCCGGCGGGGAAAACCCTGGTGGTCGGCGACGACCTGGAGACCGACATCGCGGGCGGCGCCGCCGCCGGCTGCCGGACGGCGATCGTGCTGACCGGCAACACCGGTCGCGAGGCGGCCCAGAAGGCACAACCCCGGCCCGATTTCATCAGTGCGTCGGTCGCCGAACTACCGATCGCGACCTGAGGCATCCCGTGGCATGATCGGCACCGCGACATGATCGGACACGCAGCATGATCCGCCCGAAACGCAAGCCGGCCCGGCCCGCGTCCGGGAGCCCCGGTATTCCCGAGCCGGCCCTCGCCCAACTCGACCGCGATCTTCTCAAGGTGGTCGACACCCGGCTCGCGGATGGCGCCAAACGAGCCGGCCGCTGGCTCGCCTGCCACCTCGGATGCAACGAGTGCTGCATGGGCCCCTTCCCGATCAACCGCCTGGATGTCCGCCGGCTGCAACGGGGGATGAAGGATCTGGAGACCCGCGACCCGGATCGCGCCGCCGCGGTGGTGGACCGGTCCCGGGCCGCGATCGGGCGCCTGTCACCGGGGTTCCCCGGTGACGTGCGGACCGGGCGGCTGTCCGGGGATGTGGAAGTCGAAGATCGCTATTTCGAGACGACCGCCGAGATACCGTGCCCGGCGCTCGACCCGGCCACCGGCGGCTGCGACCTGTACGCCCACCGCCCCCTGTCGTGCCGGGCCTACGGTCTCCCGATGCGTTTCGGAAAGAAGGATCTGCCCCCCTGCCGTCTGTGTTTTGTCGGGGCGCCGCCGGCCGAGATCGAGAAGAGTCGCCTCGATCCCGACCCCGATGGGATCGAGGATTTGATTCTCGATCGCGCCGTGAAGGCCGGCGAGCCGAAGGGGGAGACGATCGTCGCCTTCGCCCTGCTCGACCGCGACGGGAAGTAGGGCGCCGGGCCCTACTGCAGGTCAAGCACGCAGAGGTGGTCGTAGAAGGCGTCGAAATTGCGCTTCCCGGCTTCCGGGAACAGCACCCGAAGTTGGCCGTACGCCTGGTGCAGCTTCTGGCTCGAACTCTGCAGGTGTCGGCCGCGACCATCGGCGACCGGGATCGCCCCGCCCCGCTCGCTCTGCTCCCAGGCTTCGAAGAACAAGGTCTGCTCGCGGATCGCTTCCACGAGGAGGGTGCGGATCGGCTGCAGGCGATCGGGCGCCGGCAGACGGTCGATGGCCCCGATCAGGTCGTCGATTCGATCCTTGTAGGTGGCGACCGGCGCGCCCGCGCGACCGCCCGACTGGAACCAGGTCCAGGCTTGGGTCTTCTCGACGATCGCCAGGTCGATCAGGTCGAACAGGCTGACCAGGTAAGCCGCCTCGCGCGGACTGAAACCTGCCGCCGTCGGATCGAAATCGGTGTGCCGGTGGCCGGCGTGCGCCTCGTAGGCCTGCTGGACCGTCATCCCCGAAGGCGACTTGCGCGCCGGGGCGTCGCCCGCCGTGGCGTCGGCGAGGCTCAGGGTCAGAAGCAGCAGGGACGATCCCGCCAGGATGAAACGAGACAGTCGGTCACGATGCATCATTCCTCCTCCTCGTAGTCCTCTTCGTACTTCTCCTCGTCAGCGTCCATGTTCCCGGGATCGACGGATTCCGGTCCGTCGTCCACCGGCGTGCCGGTCTTGGGACCAGGGGCCGGGACACCCTCCGTCCGGCGACCGCCGGCCGGGGCGATACGGCCGGCGCTTTCTTCCTGCAGCTTCCCGTACACCATCTCGCGGTAACGGCGCTCGGCGTCGACATCGCCAAGCAGAAAATGGGCATCGGAGAGTTTGCTCAAGAGCCACGGTTCGGGGCCGCGGTCCCGCAGACAGGCGTCGTAGATCGACACCGCCGATCGGGGATCGCCGGCGAGCAGCGCGGCGTCGCCGCGGCGCTCCTCCCAGACCCAGGCCGGAAGATGGAGGGCGCGCCAGCGCGCCGCCATGCGGCCGGCGTACCGCTGCGCCTCGCCATGGGCGCCGCGCCACAACAACACCGAGTACCAGGTCTCGGGAAGCAGCGTGGCCTGCAGACAGGAGATCCAGTCGTCCGGGTAGAGGTCCTTCACGCCGGCGACCAGCGCGGGGTCGAGCCGGCGACCGAGGGCGGTGGCGATGCAGACGTCGCGCGGATCGTCGGGGACGCCGTCGGCATGCGGGCGCAGGGGCCGCTCGGCCTGGTCGAGATCGTCCCGGGCCAGACCGATCATCGCCAGCGCCAAGGGGAACCGCGGGTCCTCGCCCCAGGTGCCGTAGAGCGTCGCCAGCCGGCTCACCACCTCATCCCAGCGTTGGAGTCCCGCCAGGGCGAGGACCGAGGAGATCTCGTAGAGTTCCGCCCGCGGCGCGGCGCGCGCCGCCGCCGCGAACCGATCGAGCGCCGCGGCCGGCTCGCCGCCGGCCAGCGCGTCGCAGCCGGCGCGCCAGTCGCGGAGCGCCTCGACCAGGCCGGTGACTGCGCCCGGGACTCCCTCGGGCAGCGCCGGCGAATCGCCCCGCGCGACGATCAGACGCTCCAGGAGACCGAGAAGCCGCGCGCTCTTGAGGGTCTCCATGTCCGCCCCGGTGAAGCCGAGGTCGGACCAGTCCATCACCGGCAGGCAGCCCGGCCGGGATCGAGACGATCGCCGGGCGTCGTTCCAGACATCGATGGACAACCGGCGACGGCCGGGCGCCACCAGCGGGCCCGGGTCGATCGCCTCGTCCACGCGGATCAGGACATCGTCGACGTAATAGACGACATTCGAAGTGTCGTGCCCGGTGTCGCCGATGAAGGAGAACTTGTCGATCGCCGACCCGGGCGTGCCGAAGGCGTTCGGTTGCCGCTTCAGGATCACCGTCGGTTCCGCCGACCCCTCGGTTCGAAGCTCCAGGGCGTAAACCCCAGGCTCGATGTCGTACGCCACGTCCACCACGTACCAGGTAAACGGCCGCAGCGACAGCAGCCGCTGTGGCATGCTGTCGGAATAATGAACCAGCGATCCGCCGCGACTCTGCAGCCAGAATGCGATGCCGTCCTTGCGGGGGGTGAAATGCGCCGGGCCGGCCAGGGCGATGTTCAGCTGTTCGGCGGGATCGGCGACCAGGAATGCGAAGTGGGCGAACAGGCGGCCCGCGCGCCGCAGAGGGAAATACCCCTGCAGCTCCGGGAAGGCGCCATCGCCCGCCACCTCGCGGATTTCCACCGAACGGGAGCCGCTGTAGCGGAAATCCGAAGTCAGCCGGACGCGCCCGCGTGAGTGCTGGAACACCGCGACAGTGTCGGGCCCGGTGTCGAGCCCGCCGTCATCGAAGCTGTAGGAGACGAGCGTTCCCGAAGGGGCGGCGCCGAGCCCCAGCAGTGCGGCGAGCAGCCCGAGCGCCAGTGAACGGATCGGGACTCTCATCCCGACCAATCTAGAACCCGTGTCCAGGGCTTACAAGCGGGGATCGAGTGACTGACGTTACGGAATCGTCAGACCGGCTGCCCGGCGACCATCGACCGGGCCGCGAACGCCCCGAGATCGTCCAGGGCGCGCTGTACGAGAGCAGCCTTCTTCTGCCGCTTGTCGCGGATCGCCTCTTCGAGCGGCGGCAGCAGGCCGAAGGCGATGTTGGTCGGCTGGTAGTTGGCCGATTCGGCCGAGGAGACGTAGTGCGACAGGGCGCCGAGCGCTGTGGTCGCCGGGAAGATGAGCGGCGGCTGTCCTTCGGCCAGACGCGCCGCGTTCATGCCGGCGATCAGCCCGGAGGCGGCCGATTCGAGATACCCCTCGACCCCGGAAATCTGTCCCGCGAACAGCAGGTCGGGGCGGCGCCGCGCCTGGAACGTCGGCAGCAGGATCGCCGGGGCATTGATGTACGAATTGCGGTGCACCTGGCCGAGCCGCGGGAACTCCGCCTGCTCGAGCCCCGGGATCATCCGGAAAATCCGCTTCTGCTCGTCGAACTTCAGATGGTTCTGGAAGCCGACCATCGAGTAGAAGTCGGCCGCCAGGGTGTCCTGCCGCAGCTGCACCACGCCGAACGGCTGCCGGCCGGTGCGCGGATCGACCAGCCCGACCGGCTTCATCGGTCCGAACAGCAGCGTCTCGCGGCCGCGCCGCGCCATCTCCTCAATCGGCAGGCACCCTTCGAAGTAGGGGACGTTTTTCTCGAACGGGTGGCTCGGCGCCTCGGCGGCGCCGATGAGTGCCCGGTAGAACCGGTCGTACTCGGCCTCGGTCATCGGGCAGTTCAGGTAGTCGTCCCCCCCCTTGCCGTAGCGCGACGCCGGGAAGACCCGGTCGCGGTCGATGGTGTCGGCCTCGATGATCGGCGAGATGGCGTCGAAGAAGTACAGGTACTCGCGGCCGGTGAAGGCGGCGATCGAGGCGGCGATGGCGTCGGACGCCAGCGGCCCGGTGGCCAGGATGCAGGGGCCGTGGTCGGGGATGGCAAGCACTTCCTCGCGGATGACCCGGACGTTCGGCAGCGCCGCGATCGCCCCGGTGACCTCCTGGGCGAAGCGGTCGCGGTCGACCGCCAGCGCGCCGCCCGCCGGCACCTTGACCGCGTCGGCCACCCGGACGATGAGCGAGTCGCAGCGCCGCATCTCCTCTTTCAGCAGGCCGGAGGCGGTGTCGAGCAGGTTCGACTTCAGGGAGTTGGAGCAGACCAGCTCGGCGAGCCGGTCGGTGCGGTGCACCGGGGTCTCGCGCACCGGCCGCATCTCGTAGAGATCGACGCGCAGACCGAGACGGGCCGCCTGCCAGGCGGCCTCGCTGCCGGCGAGACCTCCGCCGATGATGGTGACGCGTCGTTCGGTCATGGGATCGGTGCCCTCTCGAAAGCGGCGGGACGCCGGGCTTTCGGGTCAGGGCGGCGCGGATTATAGCATCGGCGGCAAGAGCCGCCCGGCGCCGCCGGTCAGGCCCGGCCGCGCCAGATCTCCCGGTAAACCTGCATGACCGCTTCGGCGGAACGACGGTGGGAGAAGTCCCGGGCCCGCAGCCGCCCCTCCTCCGACAGACACCGCCGCAGATCGGCGTCCTCGAGGACCCGGGCCACGGCTGCGGCGAACGCCTCCGGGTCGCCGACCGGCACCAGGAGGCCCGCCTTGCCGCCGACTACCTCGGGGATGCCGCCGGTGCGGGTGGCGACGATCGGCACGCCGAGCGCCAGCGCGTCGAGCAGCGTGCCGCCGAACCCTTCCTCGCGTGACGACAGGACCATCAGGTCGGAGGCGGCGATCCAGGGGCGCGGGTCGGGGAGGAAGCCGACGAGACGCACCCGGTCCTGCATGCCGCGCGCCGCGATGAGCCGTTCGAGATCGGGCCCCACCCGACCTTCGCCCGCGATGACCCAGCGCAGCCGCGGCAGCCGCGCCGCCAGCCGCGCCGCCGCCTCGACCAGCGTCACCTGGTCCTTCTCCGGCGCCAGGGCGGCCGCGTTGATGGCTACCAGGGCGTCGGCCGGCAGGCCGAGGGTGCCGCGGACATCGATCGGCCGGGTGGCGGCGACCGCGGCGACATCCATCGCCGACCAGATCACCGGCATCCGGGCGCCGTCGAACCCCCGCTTCAACAGCACGTCGCGCACCGCATTCGAGACGGCGATCACCCGCGCGGCGCGCTTCCAGAAGAACGGCCGCTTCAACCGGAAATCGACGCGCCGGGTCGCCACCAGCGGCCGGCCGGTCGCCATCCCCGCCACCCCGGCGATGAAGACCGAGTGCCCGTCGTGCGCGTGCAGGATGCACCGTCCGCGCCGCGCTTCGTCGAACGCTGTCCACACCGCGCGCGGGTCGATGCCGGCGCTCCAGGCGGTGGCCCGCACCGCGACGCCGGCGGCGCGCAGCCGGCGATCCAGTTCCGACCCCGACCCGGTGACCACCACCTGGTCCAGGCGGCCATCCCCGCCCGCCGCGCGATCGACTTCGTACATCTCGTGCAGCACGCTGGCCAGCAGCCAGACCTGCTTCTGCCCGCCGCGCCACTCCCGCCCCGAGGCGACATGGACGATGCGCATCGCGGGGCAGTCTAGCCCGGATTTCTCACCGGGGTTAAACACGAGACCGACCATCGATCCGCCGGTTGACGCGCTGACCTCCCGGCGATAGTCTCGCCCGCGATGCGAGCCCTCGGCGCGAGGTTCGTGCTCATCGCCGCGACCGGACTGGCGATCGGGTCGGCGGCCTGGGCGAGGCCTTTCACGCTCGACGACGTCCTCGCCTTCCGGACCATCGAAGAGATCCGCGTTTCTCCGGACGGGAAATCCGCGGTATTCACCGTCCGGTCCGCGAACATCGAGGCGTCGCGTTTCGAGACCGACTTCTTCGTGGCGCGAATCGACGACGGGCGCGGTGGCGGGGCGGCCGGTCGCGAGCGCCGGCTGACCTTCGCGCCGGGCGACGACGCGATGCCGCGCTGGTCACCGGATGGAGACCGCATCGCCTTCCTCTCGGAGCGTGGTGGCCCGGGTCGTGACGGTCCGGGAGGAGGCGGGCATGAACAGGACGCGACACGCCAGGTCTGGATGATGCCCGCCGCCGGTGGCGAAGCGTGGCAGGTCACGACTCATCCCAGGGCGGTCGCCTCGTTCGACTGGGCGCCCGACGGGCAGCGGATCCTGTTCACGGCCGCGCCGCCCGACAGCGTCGACGAGGCGCGGCGGAACAAGGAGAAGGACGACGCCTTCGTCCTCGGCCGTCATTGGCGCAATCACCGGATCTGGCTGCTGGACCTGGCGACGGACGGGAGCCCGGCGCCGGGCGCGCGCCCGCCGGTTGCTCTGACGGACG
>Ga0214473_10002133_pt1 | contig 24700 bp, 18 predicted proteins | sample RVTome_7_FD_203509 | JGI IMG/M metagenome (GOLD analysis project Ga0214473, IMG submission 203509) | Soil microbial communities from uranium-contaminated site in the Upper Colorado River Basin, Wyoming, United States - RVT98D197 | ecosystem: Environmental > Terrestrial > Soil > Contaminated >... | reverse complement strand
CCTCTATGCGAGGCTCGCGCTTATAAATCTCGATTTTCAAGCGGGTGATTTCATAGAGGGCTTGGGTCCCGCCGTCGGTGTTCTGGAACTGCCTGTGCAGAGCTTCGAGACGCCGGGCCCGGCTCTGGTCGTCGGCGATGAGCTTGGCCTTTTCCAGCAGGAGGTTGTCCAGCAGCCCGTCGGTCTGCCCGGTGTCCGCGAGCAGGGCATCGAGCTGCTGCTCGTACTCCAGACCGTGGGGGTTCAGCCTGACGAACTTTGCCAGGCGGAGCACAGCCCCTTCCGCACCCTTGCGATTCTCCTCGCCGATGAGGGTCTTGAGCTCCCGGACGCGCCGTTGCAGGTCCCGCAGCTTTACGACGGTCAGCACGGTCCTCGCGGGTCGGCGAAACGCCCCGAAAAGGCTGTCCGGCGGCGCAGGCCGGGTCTGCTCGGCAAGGGCCAGCTCCCGCCCGAGCATCTCGTTCGCCTCCACCAGAATGCTGTTGGCGTAATCCAGCTCTCCGATCAGTCTGGATTCCTTGAGCCATTCCTGCCTTGCGATGTGCCGGGCCAGCCGCCACCGCGCTTCAATCGACTCGGGACTCTTGTTGTACGCCTCGATACTGTAGAGGTCGTCCCAGATGGGCAGGGCTTCATCCTGCGGGTAGTCACAGTAGAAGCATAGCAGGTCATCCTGCCTGATTTGCCGAAGGTCCGGGCTGTACTCGTTCAGCATCGCCTTATAGTACAGGGCAATCGGCACGCGAGCGCTCGTGGAGCGACGCTGGAGCATTCGCTCGTGAGCGAACTGGGGCATCCACCAGGGCTTCTCCGGATGCATGAAGCGATCGTACTGCTTGATGAGCCCTTTCCGCTTGTCCTTATATCTCCACTCCTTCCGCACCATGAAATCAAACCAGACCGGCCATTCATCCCTGTTGTTCAGGTCGATCAGGATCTCCCCCTTCATCTCCTCGCGCAGCGGGATTCGGTCCGTGGCCACGAACATTCTCATGCTCAGGTCTTTCTGCTTGATGGCCACGTTCACTGCTTCGTCCAGCGCCTCGCGGATGCTGTGCTCGCGAAACTCGGAGACGTCTTCCGGATCGTTCCTCGCCACGTAGAATTGGTAATCCAACTCGTCGAACCCTACGGCCCACTCGAAAATTCCGAGGGCAAGCAGCAAGGTTGTGGTGGTGAAGATCCAGGTCAGTCCCGGCTTGTAGCGGGTGTAGTGCCCGACGGCCAGCACGATTCCGGCGACCGTCATGCCCACCAGCCACGCGAAGATCCACGGGGCCAGGGACAGGCCCCACGCCAGCGGCTCGACCCCCTTGGCCGCCCCGAAAAGGCCCCAGTACAGAAGCTGCGGCGCCATGCACAGGGCGATGGCAATGATCCGGGAGCGAAACCGCAGCGGCCTCGCCGCCACCGCGAAGCAGCTCACCAGCAAAAACGTCGCGAATCCCGGCAGGTTCGCCAGGAAGAATACCGCCAGCAGGAAAATGAAGCTGTGCCCGAAACTCATCAACTGCGCGATCAGCACGGGCACGACCGCCATGATGCCCATCAGCAGCCCGAGCACGATGATCTGCCAGGGGTACTCGAAGATGCTCGTCCCCGCCGTCGTCGCCTCGCCCAGACGCCAGAAATCCGGGGCCGCCTGGGCCTGGAAATCGAACGTCCAGAATGACCCTGTCACGATCCTGGACCACAGGAGGCATGTGATGGAGAATAGGGCCGCCGCCAGCAGCCAGGACCGCTGCACGTTGCTGTGACTGTAGTGCAGCGTCGGGCCGATGGTTAGAAAGGACTTGGGCGCCTTCGGCGTTTTTTCAGTCTCTCTACTCTCCATAGCTCACAGTTTACCGATTGCGGATTGATGATTGTGGATTGCGGATTAGCATCGCGAATTGAATCTGCAATCCGCAATCCGAAATCCGCAATTGATCACGTTCCTTCGCCGCTGGTGGCGAGGTAGGCGACCTGCTCCGGCGTCAGCTCGTCGATGCCGATCGACATCGCCTGCAGCTTCAGTTGACAGACCCGCTCCTCGATGTCGAGCGGCACGTCATAGACTTTGACCTCCAGCTTGCGTTGGTTCTTGACCACCCACTCGGCCTGCAGGGCCTGCGTGGCGAAGCTCATGTCCATCACGCTGGCGGGATGGCCTTCCGCCGCCGCCAGATTGATCAGTCGTCCTTCCGCCAGGAGATAGATGCGTTTGTTCTTGTTGATGACGTACTCGTCCACGTTCCGTCGCACGCCGCGATTGACCTTCCGGCTCATGTGCTTGAGGCCGGGGATGTCGATCTCGACGTTGAAGTGGCCGCTGTTGGCGACGGCGGCGCGGTCCTTCATCACGCGGAAATGCTCCGGCCGGATCACGTGCTTGTTGCCGGTCAGCGTCACGAACAGGTCGCCGACCCGGGCCGCCTCCGACATCGGCATGACTTGGAAACCGTCCATGGCGGCCTCCAGCGCCTTGATCGCATCGATCTCGGTGACGATGACGATGGCGCCCATGCCGCGGGCCCGCATGGCAAAGCCCCGGCCGCACCAGCCGTAACCCGCGACGACGACCCTCGACCCCGCCAGCAGGCGATCCGTCGCCCGGATGATTCCATCGACCGTGGACTGACCCGTGCCGTAGCGGTTGTCGAACAGGTGCTTGCTCCGGGCGTCGTTGACCGCGATCACCGGGAACTTCAGCTTGCCTTCCCTGTCCATCGCTCGCAGGCGGATGACGCCCGTGGTCGTCTCCTCCATGCTGGCGATGATCCGCGCAGCGTCGCCTTTTCGCTTCATGTGCATCTCGTTGACCAGGTCAGCCCCGTCATCGAACGTGATCACGGGCTGGTGGTCGATCGCCGCGTTGATGTGGTCGTAGTAGACCTTGCGGCTCTCGCCCCGGATCGCAAAGACCGGGATGCCAAAATCTTTCACAAGCGAGGCCGCCACGTCGTCCTGCGTGCTCAACGGGTTCGATGCGCACAGCACCACGTTGGCGCCGCCATCTTTGAGCGTTCGCGCCAGGTTGGCCGTCTCGGCCGTGATGTGCAGACACGCGGAAACGTTCTTACCCTTCAGTGGCTTGCTCCGCGAAAACCGATCCCGAATCTGCCGCAGAACCGGCATGTCGTTGTCCGCCCACAGAATCCTTCTTTTGCCTTCCGGCGCCAATGCCAAATCGGCTACGTCATATTTCATTGTCACTCCTTTCTCTTCCCCAGCCAAACCCGGAATTCTATCCCGCCCCCCGCCTCCCTGCAATCTTTTCTTTGCCCCGATTCGGCAAACAATGTGCGCACCACCAGACCTCAGGAACCAGAATCGAAGGTGTTCGGCGAAACTTCTTGACCGGGGCGCCGTATGTATATACAATGTAAGTACGTCAAGCCTCAAGAGGTATGAATATGAGCAGCACAGTCAAGACGCGTATCGTGAAAATGGGCAACTCGAAGGGTGTGCGGATTCCCAAGCCGATCCTCGAGCAACTCGGACTGGGCGAGGAGGTGGAGTTGCTGATCCGAGAAAATCAGTTGGTGATTCGAGCGAGCAGAGGACCTCGCGCCGGGTGGGATGAACACTTCAAGCGCATGGCGGAGCAGGGCGATGACCGCCTGCTGGACGAGAAAGCGGTGCATCTGACCAAATGGGACAGAGACCAGTGGCAGTGGAAGTGAAACGATTTGACGTCTGGTTGGTGAATCTCGATCCGACGACAGGCAGCGAGATCAAGAAGACCCGGCCGTGTCTTGTCATGTCGCCCGATGAAATGAATCGGCACATCGCCACGGTGATCGTGGCGCCGATGACAACCAAAGACCGACCTTATCCAACACGCGTACCATGCCGGTTTCGGGGAAAGGCCGGACAAATCGTCCTCGACCAGTTGCGGACAGTGGACAAAGCGAGATTGGTCGCGAGACTCGGACACATCGGCACTCAGGCACAGCAGGCCACACTGGCTATCCTTGCCGCGATGTTCGCGGAGTAGCACCACTACCCTCTTATGCAATACTGCGTCGCGCCAGTCCCCCCATCGAAGGCAACCGAAATTTGCAGGGCGCCTCTTGACTTGACTCGACGAAAATGGTAGCTTCGAGAGTTTCTTTCATTCGGGTCCAAGGAGTATTTCAGTGCAAGAAGCAATCGCAAAAGCCGGTGCTTTGATCGAGGCCATGGGGTATATCCGGGCCTTTCGCGGCCGCATTGTCGTGGTCAAACTCGGCGGCAGCGTCCTCGACGACGAGGCCGCGCAGCGAAACCTCCTGGCCGATGTCGCCTTCATGTCCACCGTGGGCATGAGGCCGATCATCGTGCACGGCGGCGGCAAGGCCATCACCCGGGCGATGACCGAGGCGGGCCTCGAACCCGTCTGGGTCCAGGGCCGCCGGTACACGGACCAGCGAACGCTGAACATCGTCGAGCACGTGCTCATCCGCCAGGTGAACGAGCCCATCTGCCGGACGCTCGAAGAGCTCGGCTGCAACACGATGGGCCTGCACACGCTCAGCAGTTGCGTGCTGACCGCTGAGACGCTGCGCCTGCCCGGCGAGGACGGCCGCAAGATCGACCTCGGCCTCGTCGGCAGGGTCACTGAGGTCAACGCCAAGCTGCTCCATACGATCTGCGGCGATGGCACGATCCCCGTCATCTCCTCCACGGCCATGGACCGCAACGGCGGCAAGCTGAACGTCAACGCCGACACCGCCGCCGGCAAGGTGGCCGCCGCCGTCGTGGCGGAGAAGCTCGTCATGGTCAGTGACACGCACGGCGTCCGCCGCGACATCAATGACCCGGAGAGCTGGGTCTCCAGCCTCAACGAGGCCCAGATCAAGGAGATGATCGACGCCGGCATCATCACCGACGCCATGTACCCCAAGGTCGAGGCGTGCCTGATCGCCCTGGAGGCCGGGGTCAAGAAGGCGCACATCATCGACGGCAGGATCGACCACTCCCTCCTGCTGGAAATCTACACGGAGAAGGGCATCGGCACCGAGATCGTCAGGAACTGAGCGTCCCGCGTCGAAACGGAAATCACCGAGAGTGATTGTATTGAGGACCGGTATTTTGTTTTCATTCGTTGTCATCGTGAAGCCAGTGAAGGAGGGCCCAATCCTTGGGCAAGGGCTCAAGGAGTCCTTGAGGCGCTGCGCTTTCCTGGCGTGATGCACCGAGAACGAGCGAATGGACACGATGATCCCGAGAGGATTCCTATGACAACCCAAGAGACGATTGCACTGTTCAATAGATATGTGATTGCCAACTACGGCCGGCTGCCGCGGGTGATGGTCAAGGGCGACGGCTGCTACATCTGGGACGCCGACGGCAACAAGATTCTGGACATGTTCCCCGGCTGGGCCGTCAGCGGCATCGGGCACTGTCACCCGAAGGTGGTCGAGGCCGTGCGCAAGCAGGTGGGCGAGCTGATCCACATGGACAACACGTTCTACTCCGAGCCGCAGGGCCGCCTGGCCAAGATGCTCAGCGAGCGGGCGTTCGGCGGCAAGTGCTTCTTCTGCAACAGCGGCGCGGAGGCGAACGAGGCGGCGTTGAAGCTGGCGCGGCTGCACACGGCCAAGGAGAAATACAAGTTCATCACGTGCGAGGGCAGTTTCCACGGCCGGACCTTCGCCACCGTCACGGCCACGGCGCAGCCGAAATACCACGAGGGCTTCCTGCCTCTGCTGCCGGGCTTCACCTATATCCCGTTCAACGACGTGGTGTCGCTGGAGGCGGCGTTCACCGATGAGGTGGCCGCCGTGCTCGTCGAGCCGATCCAGGGCGAGGGCGGCATCAACATCGCCAAGCCCGAGTTCCTGCAGACGATCCGCCGGCTGTGCGATGAGAAAGGCGCCCTGATGATCCTCGACGAGGTGCAGACGGGCATCGGCCGCACGGGCAAATGGTTCGGCTACCAGCATTTCGACGTCGAGCCCGACATGATCTCGATGGCCAAGACCCTCGGCGGCGGCGTCGCCATCGGCGCCATGATGGCCAAGCCGGAAATCGCCGCCTCGCTCGGGCCCGGAAAGCACGCCTCCACCTTCGGCGGCAACTGCCTCGCCTGCGCCGCCGGCGCGGCGACCATCGAGGCCATCGAAGAGGGCAACCTGCTGCAAAACGCGGTCGAGATGGGCCGGTACGCCCAGGAGAAGCTGCGGGGACTCAAGGAGAAGTATTCCGTCATCGACCATGTCCGCGGCATCGGCCTGATGATCGGCATCCAACTCCTCCGACCGGGCGCCGACATCGTCAGCAGGTGCCTCGAGCGGGGCCTGAGGATAAACTGCACCCATGACACCGTCATTCGCTTCATGCCCCCGATGGTCGTCACGAAAGATCAGATCGACGAAGCGGTGGGCATCTTCGACAGCGTTCTATCCGAGAGTTGACCATGAAAGACTTTATCGACATCAGCGATTGCTCCACGCAGGAGCTCCAGGAGCTGCTCGAGGAAAGCAGTTCGCTCAAGGCGTTCTACAAGGCCGGCAACCGTGATCTGTGCCTGGCCGGTCGCACGCTGGCCATGCTCTTTGAGAAGCCGAGCCTGCGCACCCGGATCAGCTTCCAGGTGGCCATGACCGACCTGGGCGGCCACCCGATCTACGTCAAGCCCGAGGACATCGGCGGCATCGGCAAGCGCGAGCCGGTCAAGGACATGGCCCGCGTCCTGAGCCGCTACGTCCAGGGCATCATGGCCCGGACGTTCGAGCACCAGACGGTGGTCGATCTGGCCGAGTACGCCGACATCCCCGTGATCAACGCGCTGACCGACTGGTCGCACCCGTGCCAGGCGATGGCGGACGTGCTGACGATCCAGGAGCATTTCGGACGGATCACCGGAATCAGGATCGCCTATGTCGGCGATGGCAACAACGTGGCCCGCTCGCTGGCCTTCGCCGCCGGCAAGCTGAACATGAAGCTGGTCGTGGCCTCGCCCCGCGGCTACGAGCTGGACGACAAGACGATTGCGCAGGCGAACAGCTACACGCCGGACAGTGTGCGGCAAATCGGCGACCCGTATGCGGCCGCGGCCGACGCCGACGTCATCTACACGGATACCTGGGTCAGCATGGGCCAGGAGAACGAGAAGGAGAGGCGCAGGAGGGATTTCGCCGGCTTTGCGGTCGATGCCCGGCTCGTCGCCGCGGCGCCGAGGCACGTGAAGATCATGCACTGCCTGCCAGCCTATCGCGGCTACGAGATCAGCGACGACGTCGCCGAGTGCGCCAATTCCATCATGTTCGACCAGGCCGAGAACCGCCTCCACTTCCAGCGCGCCCTGCTCAAGAAGTTGATGGCATGATGTGGATTCGCAGGCCGGTGGAGGATGGCAGCTTCAAGGCCGAAGGCCTTGGGGATGGTTGTCCCCGCCCGTCGCCGGATGGTGCGCACGGGGAGTGTGGCGTCTCTTCCATTTCTTTTGGATGTCGCGTTTGATCAGGCTGTAGGCAAGCAGCGGCAGCCGGAAGGACATATCTGCGACATCCCGCCCGTCGACCAGCCCGATGCGCCGGGCCTTTTGGGCGATCCGCAGGAGCTGGGCCGGCGTGTAGAACTGCGCCCGGATGCGGTTGCGAATCCGCTTGAGCTCCGTCGGGCCGTACTTGTCTGAGAATACGTGACCGCCGATTCGCTTGTAGTAGTAGCCCGGAGTGGACTCCACGACCTCTTTCAGCGGCGAGTACTTCTCGACGCGCAGCTTCTGGAAACTGATGGAGTCCAGCCCGATCTGGCGGGCGAACTTCGGGATGTAGAGCATCTCCTCCTCCGTCTCGCCGACGTTGCCGTAGATGAAGTAGCCGTGCAGGAGGAAATCGTATTGCCTCAGGACGGCGAACGCCTCGCGGATCTGTTGCTGGGTGATGCCCTTTTGCAGTTGGCCCAGGATTCGATCGTGCGGCGACTCGATCCCGATGAGAAAGGCCTTGAAACCCGCCTGCCAGGCCTTGTCGAGGAGCCGGCGGTGCCTGGCAATATCGACGCGGGCCTGGACCGCGAACGTCTTGCGGATCTTGTTCTCGACGATCAGATCGCATAGCTGTTCGGCCCTTCGGGGATTGGTCGCGAAGTTGTCGTCGCTGAAGAGCACGATATCGGCCGAGATCGTCTTGAGCTCCTCGATGACCGACTCGACCGGCCGCTCCGTGTACTCCCTCTTTTGCCCGAGCGGATTGAGGCTGAACGTACAGAACTTGCATTGGAACGGGCAGCCTCGCGCTGTCAGCACGGTGTCGAACGTGTGTCGGGTGAGCCGAAGGCCGTCGCGGGCACAAAAGTAGTCGTGCCTTCGGAGAGATCGATCCGGATACGCGATGTGCGCCAGGTCGGGCAGAACCGAGTTGTCATTGTGAACGATTCGGCCGTCCCGGCGATAGGAGAGCCCGCGGATCTCCCCCCAAGGGACACCGGTCACGATCTGCTTGATGATCTCCTCGCCCTCGCCGCGCACCACCATATCGATGTTCGGGCAACGCTCGAACAGGTGCTCGACTTCCTGCGTCGCCTCATGGCCCCCGACAATCGTGGTGACCTCATCAGGCAGTTGGGCGACAAGATCGCAGACCCTGTCGAAGCGCGATCGCCACCCCATGGTGACGCACAGCAGGTCGATCTCGCGGCGGATGAACGCACTGAGGGTCCGGGGATCACGGTAGGATTTCTCGTAGCCAAGGTCAAGGATGGTCACCTTGTCCACGAGACCCGTCATGGCGGCGGCGATGTACTCAAGGCCGGTCGGCGGAAACAGTTGCCGAGCATCGGCGGCATACCCGAAGTAGGGATTCAATGCCAAAACGTGCTTGTGTCTCATCGAGGAGGGATTATAGCATACCCGATGGTCACTGCAAGTAAGGAAAATACTTAGCCGGGACGCGCCTCTGTACTATACCGATTCCGAGCACGTCGTGCGCAATGTGTCATGTCGAGCGGGACGAAGCGCATCCGACGGGATGCTGGCAATCTGCCGGGCTGCGGGGGACATCGCGCTTCTTCTTTTTCTTCTCGCTGCGGCGTTTGATCAGGCTGCACGCCAATAGCGGCAGACGCAGGGCTATGTTGGCGACGTCTCGCCCATTGACCAGCCCGATGCGCCGGGCCTTCCGGGCGATATGCAGCAACTGCGACGGACAATAGAACTCCGATCGGATGCGGTTGCGGATTCGCTTGAGCTCGTTGCGCCCGTACTTCTCCGAGTACACGGGCCCGCCGATCCGCTTGTAGTAGTAGCCCGGGGTGGACTCCACGACCTCCTTCAGAGGTGAATACTTCTCGATCCGCAGCTTATGGAAGCTGATGGTGTCCAGCCCGATCTCCCGTGCGAACTTCGGGATGTACAGCATTTCCTCCTCGGTCTCGCCGATATTGCCGTAGATGAAGTAGCCGTGCAGATGGAAGTTGTACCGGGTCAGGACGGCGAACGCCTCACGGATCTGCTGCTGGGTGATGCCCTTCTGCAACTGCGTCAGGATTCGATCGTGCGGCGACTCGACCCCGAGCAGGAAGACCTTGAACCCCGCCTGCTGGGCCTTGTCGAGGATCCTGGCGTGCTTGGCGATATCCACGCGGGCCTGGACGACGAACGTCTTCTTGATCCCGTTCTCGATGATCAGGTCGCAGAGCTGCTCGCTGCGCTTGAGGTTCGTGAACATGTTGTCGTCGCTGAAGAGCACGACGTCGGCGGTCACCGTTTTGAGCTCCTCGATGACCGATTCGATGGGGCGTTCCGTGTAGCTGCGTTTCTGGCCGAGCGGATTGAGGCTGAAGGTGCAGAACTTGCACTTGAACGGGCAGCCCCGGGTGGTCAGCACGGTATCGAACGTGCGACGACTAAACCGGACGCCGCGCTGCGACCAGTAGTAGTCGTGTCTTCTCAGGGAGCGGTCCGGATAGGCGAGCCCTGCAAGGTCCGGCAGCGGCTGGTTCTTGTTGTGCACGACGTTCCCGTTGTCCCGATAAGAGAGGCCGAGAATCTCCCGGCGAGGCGCATCCGTCACGATCCGCCGGATGATCTCTTCGCCTTCCCCGCGCACCACCATATCGACGTTCGGACATCGCTTGAAAAGCTCTTCCACTTCCAGTGTCGCCTGGTAGCCTCCAACGACCGTGGGGACTTCGTCGGGCAACCGGGAGATGAAGTCGCAGATGTTCTCGAACTGGGCGTCCCATTGGATGCTGATGCACAGAAGGTCGATCTCGGCCCGGATGAACCGGCTCAGGACCTCCGGGTCCTGGTACGCCTTTTCATAGCGAAGGTCGAGAAGCGTCACCTTGCCAACCAGGTCCTTCATGTTGGCGGCGATATACTCCAGGCCGGTCGGGGGGAATACCCCCATGGCGGCCGTCGAACTCCCGAAATACGGATTCAACGCGAGAACGTGTCGGTATCTAGCCATGAGCACAGTATAGGCGGTGAGAGTCCATCCGGCAACAAATTACCATGTGCGATTTACGATTTACCATTTATGATTTCTGATTGGGCATGGCCGGACCAATCGTAAATCATAATTCGTAAATCGTAACTCTTAGAGGGAGCCGTCTTTTTGCAGCAGGCCGCCTTTGGCGGAATCGACCGTCAGGGTGAATGCGCCGCTGCCTTGCACGATGAACTGCACGCGAGCCTCGTCCATGCCATCGATGGTGTCGAGTTCCACCCGCTCCGGGCGGGACTCGACGGCCTCGACTCGCTTGAAGAACCGGTCCGTAACTCGCCCGGCGGAGATGGCCTCGAGATGATCGCCCCGGATGCTGACGATGTCCGGCGGGCTGATGCGATGGCGCACGTCGTGGGCGGTGCGCGTCGGGACCAGTCGCTGGTTCTCGATGGCGGCCCAGACCTTGAACAGGCCGGCGCCCAGCGGCTCCACGTTTACCTCGCTGATGCGGAGCAGCGGCATCGTACCCGCGTGGTAGAGCGTGAACGCCATGTTCCGGTGGAGCTCCTCTTCGAGCAGGAACGACGGCGGCGTGCGGCCCCATTCCTTCCGGAAGCCGCCGATCTCGATGCGCCCGTACGTCGGATGATCGTATTCCCGCCAGGTGACGATGCCGTCGCCGAGCAGGACATGCTTCAGGAACTCGGCCTCGTCCTCGTCCGAGGGCGAGCCGTTCGCCTTGTACAGGTTGCTGGGCGTCCACATTTCATTGGTGTACGCCAGGATGCCCCGGGCGCCGTAGAACCACGTGTCCTCGTCGCCCCAGGTCGTGTACAGGTCCTTCCACGAGATGATCGAGCGGTAGTAGGGCAGGATGCGTTCCCCGCGCCGGCCGATGAGAATCAGCAGCCTCTCGTCGGCGGGCTGCATGGCGCCGTTCTCGTGGCCGGGACCGCGCAGAATCATGCCGCCGGAGTTGTGGTAGCACTGGGCCGCGGCGATATTCGGGTGGGCCAGCACGAACTGCGCGACGGCCCGGCACTCCGGCTGCGAGAACGGGTAGTCCCTGGCCCCGTACTGGATGTAGGTCGGCTGCCAGTCGAAGCCCCAGTTGCGATTGAGGTCGTAGCCGCCGCGGCCGTCCTCGTTGACCCGGCCGTCGCCGTCGGTGTCGGTCCCCTCCCAGCCGAGCAGCGTGTACTCGCCCGGCTCGTCGTCCTTGGCTCGAATCATGAGGCATTCCGGATAATCCGGGTGGCGTTTGTACCGGCCGTGCGGGTCCTTCATCCGCATCTGGGTGATGACGCCGTCCCCGTTGAGGTCCTCGCAGTCGTCCTCGTCGCAGACGCCGTCCCGGTCGTTGTCGGTCGGCTGCGAGCCGCTGCGGCCGGACATCGCCCCGTCGCTGTCGTGCAGCCAGAAGTCCCGCCCGTCCGGGTTGACCATCGGCACGAGGTAGAACACGTACTCGTTCAGCAGCGAGGTCGCCTTGTCCAGCCGGCCGTACTGATGGCACAGGTACCAGCCGGTGTAGGCGATCACTTCACCCGCCTGGACCTCGTTGCCGTGGATGTTCCCGTCGATGTACATCGCGGGCTTGCGGTCGGGATTGCCGACGTTGCGGGCCGTCACTTCCAGGCACCAGATGTCCCGGCCTTCCGTGGATTTGCCGATGGAGGACAACCGAGTCAACTCGGGGAACGCCTCGTGCAGCCGCGACACAATATTCACCAGGCCCGCGTGGTCGTAGTACCGGTTCCAGGCAACGTCCACCTTCCGCTCGGCGGGGGCGCCCAGAGCGCCGAACGCACGATCGGCCGGCTTCAAAGGCTCCGACTGTCCACTCGACGCCGCCCCGGCCGTCAGCGCAGCCGACGAAAGCAGATATGACAACACCGCTATCTTCACACGCAAATCACTCTTGAGCATTGATGCCATGGCAATGGTCTTTCACGGACGGGACTGATCTGTGCCTGTCTCATTTGTCTCGAGCAACTCGATGGTTCCTTCGGTCCGGCCGGCGAGCACGGAGATGACCTGGAAGCGGACCTCTTTCCGATCCGGCACGCGGACTGTATAGCGCGCCTTCGCCGTGCCGCCGCTGCCTGCAATTGGGGGCAGGACCGTCGTCTTGGTTCCGGCCAGGAAGCACTGCGGCTCGAGATCCAGGACCACCCGCGTCGGGTACACCTCCCGGGTCGTCTCCCCGTGCGCCAGCGACGTCGGCAGGAAGCCCGTGTTGGTCACGAGGATCTCGATCTCGTAGAGCGAATCGGCCAGCAGGCGGCACTCGGTCCGGGCGACGCTGATTCGCGGCTGCCGCTGGGCCAGCTCCGTGAGGAAGTCCCCGTGCTTGGCGGCGAGGTCGGCGAGCATCGCTGCCGGCGGATTCGTGCGGGCGAACGGCCGGTAGCCGCCCACCTCCACGCGCCGGCCGGGAAACTCGGGATGCTCGATTGCCTGCCACGCGACGAACGCATCCGGGGCGTGCTCGTCGAGCCACTTGAGCTGCTCGCGCTCGTCCTTATTGCGCTTGTCGCCCTCCTTCTCGCGTTTTGCATCGGTCTTGGGTGCGTTGGGATCGTTGGGCTCGGCGGTCGCGTCGGTCTTCGCGTCTTTGGGTTTCTCATCCTTTGTCTTCTGGGCTTTCGAGATCGCGACGGCCAGGGCCGCATCCCACGGCCGCGCCGCCAGCGACAGCCGGCCCCGATGGAAGTACATCCAGTCGCTGAAGGTGCCCGGCTCGGAGGTGCATTCAAGCTCCTTGTCGAGGCCGAGCTTCGTCCGATAGATTTTGCCGAGCGCCTCATGATAGCCGACATCCTTTTCATCGACCGCTTCCGTCGGTTTGGCCCGGCCGGCCGATGCCGCGCTCTTCGGCGCCTTGCGCAGGTTGTCCGCCGAACCGTAGGTCAGGACAATGCCGACGTTCGGATGCGCGACCACGAAATCGGCGAGCGCCCGTGTCTCATTTTCACAGACCGGATGGATGCCCGCCCCGGCGTCGAAGTACTTATACGCATACGGGAAATTGCGATTGAAATTGACGCCGCCGGGACCATCCTCGTTCCATCGCTTGTCGTGGTCATTGTCGAGCCCCTCCGGCAGCAGCCGCCAGGCGGGCGTTTCCCCCTTCATCGGATCGGCCTTGAGAAGCAGCCGGTGGTCGTTCGGATCGAGGGCGTACTGCCCCTCCTTGTCCTCGACGCGCATCATGGTGATCAGGCCGTCGCCATTGAGGTCCTCGCCGCCGTCTTCGTCCGTGAGCCCATCGCGCTCGTCGTCGAACGGCGCGCCGTTGACACTCATCTCGATCCTCGGCCCGGCAAAAAACCGTTCCGCGGCATCCGTATTGAGACACGGAACGATGTAGATTGTCGTGGTCTTGAGAAATTGCGCCTTGGCCGGCTCCTCGCGGTACTGCTTGAGCAGGGCCTCGACCCAGGCGACCGCCGTGAACGGCCCGACGAGGTCGTTGCCCTCGATGCCCGCGACGACCAGCATGGCCGGCCGGGCGTTGCGGTCCTGCTCGGCCCCGACGCCGACGTCGATGAGCCAGACCTTGCGTTTCTCGCGCGACTCGGCCAGCTCGCGGACGCGGATGAGATTCGGGTCCTGCTCGCCCAGCCACGCCAGCCGCTCGCCCAACGCCCTGTCGTCGTAGTATTCCGCCCCCCGTGTCATCGCCGGTCCGGCCAGCAGCAGCGCGATCAGCACCGGCAAGGCCCGCCGCCCATACGACCTCATCGCAGACAGTTCCACGCACACGCGATCGTCCTTAACAGAGCCCCTGTTGATTCTCGACTGTCCACACTCTACCGCACGCCGGCCCGCGTGACAATAACGACTCATACCGATTGCGATTGAGTATCTCGTATCTCCGGGTCGCCGCGGCAAGGCCGAAGCTCGCTTGTCTTTCGAACAGAATCGCGGGTCCTCTTTTCTCATATAGCCGTCAGGTGAGCCGGACGATCGGGGTCTTGCTCAGATCGCCGTGGGAAATGACAGACACGGTGGAATTACCGATGCCCTTCTGCTCCGCTCGTTCACGCCAGTCCCTCGGGTGTGGATTGGCCGTGGAACTCGCTGGGGTTGAGGAAGATTTCGCCGCGGACCTCCTCGACGATGAGCTGGGCGATGTGCATGGCGGGACGCAGGAGGATGGTCTGCGGCCCGAGGTTGATCATTTCGAGCGTGAGCGGGCCGGCCCAGCCGGGGTGGACGGTCGGCGAGGTGAAGTGGACCATCAGGCCGCAACGCGCCCGGCTGCTCTTGCCCTCGATCCGGGCGGCCAGGTGCGGCGTCCCCTTGTTCACCGGCAGCTCGACGCGCTCCAGCGTGCGGCCGAGGATGAACTGCTGCGGCTTGAGCAGGTATGGCTCCTCATCCGTCAGCGTGATCCTCTGGGAGTTCCGCGCGATCGCCTCCGACAGCGTCCCTCGCTCGCAAACATCATACTGGTACGGCCCCGCCTGCGGCACCGCAATCTCCCCGTACAGCCGCAAGTCCACCGCATGTGTGTCATAGGGACAGTACACCCCCGCCTCCGGCCGCCTCGGCAACGGCTCCGGCTCGATCACCAGCCGCCCCTCCTCCATCGCCCGCTGTATCTCAACATTCGACAGGATCATGTTTCGACCCGCGACGAACGGTAGCTTGCGATCTCTTCATCCGTCAGGCCTTCATTCGGCACAATCCAGTAATGCTTCTCTTCCTTGATGGATATCTGTCCTTCAGTGATTTCGAACTCAAACAGGGCTATGAGGTCGTTTTCAACGAACTGCGCGGCTATAGGCCGACAGGTCAGATTCGGGAACTTGGATTTGCAGACGCCCAAATCCTGCTCAATCTGAATGGTGCCAATATGGTCTTTGGCCCCCTTGGCCTGCACTGGAAAGACGAACTGCTCGCCTGTTTTGCTTACCCCTACATAGATCTCATCCGTTTCGACTTGGCCGACGTTTTGCACGAAGGTGCGAAGGTGGCTTTGCAGCGAATAGCAGGCGACACCCGTGAAAACCTCCATCAACTTGTTGTATCGCAGGATTGCCAAGAGTGCCTGCTCGTCACTCAGCGCATATCGTCGAATGATCTCAGGTGTCGAGTCGAGCACTTTGATCTTGGAGAGCCTTGGATTCGGACGGACCTCATGAACCGGACACTTCGCGAAGACATACTTCCCGCGCCCAACAGAGCGAATAATCCACTCCTCACCCTCTGGCAATAACCCTCTTATGCGCTCTGGCAGCCTGTTCCTGTACCTATAGGAGTATACAATGTCGCCCAGGTTCTTCGGGAGTTCTATCCCTAAGTCCCTCGCAGTCGCGGCGAACTCCTCTCGGTCAAAGTACACCTCATTGACGCCCTCTGTATAGTGGTTGAAGAAGACTCTCTCGATAAGTTGGTCGTAGCGGCTGCGATCATCCTTCTGAGGCATTCTCTTTCCTCCAGGCCATTCCAGAACTAAGACTTCTTCACGCAACTGTTCGCCAGTTGCCGTTGAAAGGCGGGTCCTGAACAGGTCCAGAGACAGGACTTCATAGCCAACCTCATCGGCAATATCAGCCAGAAGCTCTCCCGTTCTGATAAGCACCTGCAGGTAAGAAGCTTGGTCCCCCACCACGTAAGCCAGCTTTGCACCAGGCTTGAGGACACGCTTCAATTGCTCAAAGTGTCGTTTCATCCCTCCGAAATACAGTCTGGTGACTCTGTGGTAGAGCCGTTCGAACCCCGAATCTTTTTCCAACGCGATGCGCCTTCGCTCGATCTCGTTGGCGATTGCGGTGATCCGTCTGTTGTTCGCTACTGCCAGATCGTCGTCGTCGGCACGATAGACATTGCGAGTATTGGAGCGGATCAAGTTCTGTTTGAGGGCACGCAATTCCTGCTTGGACTTTACGAAACCGAGAAGCACGCTTTCCAGACGGGTCGTGCGCGTGTAGTCCTTCTCATTGGGATAAGGCGGCGAAGTGATCACCCCATCGACCATCCCCGAGGAAAGACCATCAAGCATACCTCTGGCATCAATGTTCACGCATTGCGAATCCACGTGGGGAAAGCCTCTGAAACCCCGAAGGTCCGAAGCCATCTCATGCACTTTGTCCAGCCATGCATCGAGCACAGAAGCATCCAGCTTCCTCTCGCGCGCGACCCCGACTTCAGGCCCGAACTTCAGGTTGCTGGCGACGAACACACTGACGAAGGCCAATGCTAACAATTCGGCGTCACGGACCGGCGAACCGGGAGTCCTCAGGATTTCGTCACGGAGAACAAGGGCCTTGTGGAGAGGGACAGGGCTGATGGAATTGGTGAGGAGTAGGTCTTCCTGCTCGAGCGACAACGTCTTCAAATCGCCGTTTGAACCGTTCAAAGCTCGGCAGGCCCGCTTGAAGACTCGGGTTGCATGCTCAACCAACTCATCGGAATCGACAGACCAGTTCGTCTTGACACGCGATGCAAAGTGCGCCATCGGATGAGCTTCGATGCCATAGCACCCCAAACCGTTCTTCTTCGCTTCGACCAGCGTCGTCCCGGTTCCGCAGAACGGATCCAGGACTATGTCGCCCGCCTCAAGTTCCAATCGCGAAATGTAGGCCCTGACAAGATGGGGCGGATATGACAATACGAAGCGGTACCAGTCGTGGAATGCGCGATCTTCCTCCCGCAGCTTGTTGTGGCGCAAATCCTCAGGTGCTATCAACTCTTCCACGAATCCAAACGTCCTTTGCGTCATACGGCACATCCGTGTGTGTTCCTGCGAAACAGAGACATGGATCATTGTACGAGGGCTGTCACGAATTAGCAAGCCGAAGAATGAGCCGACGGGAAGATAGATGCGGCTGTCATATCACTTGTCGAAGGCCCGCGAAGGATTCCAGGAGGTGGTGGGGCTTTTCGGCCTGGATTTTGTGGAGGTGTTTGCGGGCTTGGCCGCCGGCTTGGACGGCGGCGGAGAGAACGCCGGCTTTCTTCGCCTGGCGGACATCGTGGTCGGTGTCGCCGATGTAGATGGTCCGCTCGGGGGCGGCACGAAGCTCCTCGACGAGGCTGATGATGCCGAGGGCGCGGGAGTCGCCGGATTCCGTCGGGTACATCATGGAGGAGCGCACGGCGTCCCAGTCCTTGAAGGCGAGGGTGGACAGGATGCTGGTCCCGAAGACATCGTACACCGGCTCGGCGTATCCATCGGGAATGTCCAGCTCCTTCGCCGCCCGGCGCACCGCCGCCATGATCGCCCCATCGGTCCTGACCAGCGTCCCCCCAAGGTCCGTGACGATCAGATCGATTTTTCGCCCGTTCTCGCTCACTTTGCATTTCGGCATAGAAGCATGACAGCCGACATCAGGAGAATGTGGCTACGGCTATACACCGCTCCTGAGCAAACGCTTTGCGATGGAGCTTGATCCGCTCTATCTCATGCAGGGTCTCCGCAGTGAGATAACTCTCACCACAATGCGGGCAACTTACGACCGGCACATTCTCGATGACAAACAGACTTGCCCCTTTGCCGTAGCTTCGAGAGACCCGTCGGACCTGGGCCCCGGTCTTACCACATACGTCACACGTTCGTTTCCGGCCTGTATCCATCATAACGGTACAATCGTGACATTCTTACAGCTAATGTTCAGCATCGTAATCCCAGTAAGATCGTGTTTGGCAGATTCTCGTCCATAGTAGGCATACCAGAATGCGAATGGGTTCCTGCGAATCTCTGCTCGGAAAGGCGCAAAACCATGGTTGCAGCCATGCGGAGAGGCATAGCGCAGTTCCCATGCAGGGCAGGCTGCATCCGGGAGTGTCGTTATCACATAATACGGAAAAGTTGCCCCAGTGGCGCGCCAGCAAGCGTACGGTGCCCAGTCCTTCCGTGGCACACGAGCATCTGAAGAATTTGGACTCTCATAGTCAATCGCCAGTACGGGGTTCAGTTCACGAGAGACAGCTAGGATGTCCGGTTGGAACGTAGCACCATTACGATTGTTCAAGCGGTGGTCAATGGTCGCAATGGCCGCACCCGGCAACTCCACGACCACCGCCACCAAGAGACCCACGGTAACAGGATGAGTCAAGTTCTGTCCCGTTCGAGTGTATGCAAAGGTGTCGTAGAATCCTTCGGGAAGCAGTTCAATTCTCTTCTTCAGCCTGCCGACCAACTTAGTAACCAACTCCGCGCTCACATACATCTCCATTCACCCAACGATGGCTATGCAGTCCATGCCGTTCTCAGTCCTCCGCGCGGCACATAGCTCAGGCTCAATTGGCGTCGGCATTGCCTTGACACGGTTGATCGGCAATTCTTGCAGCCTCACATCCCTCGTTTCTGGCGCACCTTTCCCAAAGGAATGTCGCCAGTCTCCTTAGCTCTTGCGTTAAGGAAGGAAGTAAACTTCTCGCTGGCACCCAATGCGGCCACTTCGCGGTCGAACTCATCTGCGGGTTCGAGAACGAAGTCCTCCCCGGAGGCTGAATGAATGAGAACTGCTTCCGCCCTCGCCAATTCGAGTACCTCGCTCAATGAGCGACGCTCTTTCGTAAGGTCTATCCTCTTCATATCTTGTCCCCAGGGTAGCATGCCAACCTCCAATTGGCAAGCTGGGATATCCTCGGAATTCACGTGGGTTTTTCTTCGATCTTGAAGACTTTGAAGCCGGACTGGAGGTAGTTGTTCAGGGCGTTGGGGTGGTCGTAGGTGCAGGTGTGCACCCAGACCCGGCGGGCATCCCAGGCGAAGGCGTTTTCAATGGCGCTGTCGAGGAGCGACCTGCCGCAGCCTTGGCCGACGAATTCCGGGGTCAGGCCGAAGATTCGGATCTCCACACTGCCGCCGTCCTGGTGCTGTAATTCGTAGTAGCCTGCGATGGAGCCTTGCCTGTATGCGACAAAGGTCCTGAGATTGTCGCCGGCGGCGTAGTCGTGCCACTGCTGGGCGGTCCAGACCAGCCGGTCCGTCCAGCGCCAGTCACCGCCCACGTACTCATACAGGAAACGATTGAATCGCGGCTGCTTGACCACGCACTCGCGAATCTCCAGGTCGCTCGCCTCGCGGGACCTCCGGATCCACTGCTCCTTCGACGTCATTTCCAGATGCGTGGTGCGCACCATAACACTTTGCCTCAAAGCCTCCAGCATGATCGGCGCAAGCCCATGCGATGGGTTCATGGATTCCCGCCTTCGCGGGAATGACATCATTATGGCGGGTGGCATCGTCAAGCGCAGCTTGTTTGTAGTGTGCCCGTAAGGGCATCAAGACGAACGCACTACGGCGTCACTACAAACGGGCCTTGACACTGCCACCCGCAACCCTGTTCTTGCTCTGCCATGATCTTGTCGTGTACCCGTTCACGGCAACGGCACGCAATTCATAAGACAGTTGTCCGGCGAATCGTTATAATCTAATGCGTCGTGAAATAGAAGCGGCGTTTCCTTGAAATCAGGAGGATTGAGAGATGACGGCATACGGAATTGCACTCATGTCGGTAATGGCTGTGGCAGTCGCGGGCAGCGGCCCGGCCGGCGAGCCGAAGCAGGCAGGCCCCGACCCGGACACCAAGCTCGTCGCGGAAGGCAACAATCGGTTCGCGCTGCAGCTTTACCAGAAACTCCAGGACGACAAAGGCAACTTGTTCTTCTCGCCTTACAGCATCTCCACGGCACTGACGATGACCTACGCGGGGGCGCGGGGCGCCACGCAGGAGCAGATGGCCCGGGTGCTGCACTTCCCGACCTCGAAAGAGATTCTGGAAAAGCTGAATGCGGATCAGGCGCCGATGACCCAGGAGCAGCTCGCGCAGGTCTTCGGTAAGACGATCAAGGACCTCAACACGCGAGGCGGCGGGGACAAGTACGAGCTTCGCGTGGCCAACGCGCTCTGGGGCCAGAGAGACTACGCGTTCCTGCCCACATTCATGCAACTGGTCGAGAAGCAATACGGCGGCGCACTGCGAAACGTCGATTTCGTCGCCGCCGCCGAGCAGGCTCGCCAGACGATCAACGCGTGGGTGGCCAAACAAACCAATGACAAGATCAAAGACCTGATCGGCCCCGGCGTGCTGGACGCCATGACCCGGCTGGTGTTGACCAACGCCATCTACTTCAAAGGCAATTGGGCCAGCCAGTTCGAGAAGGACCAGACACGGGACCAGCCGTTCACGCTCCTGGATGGGACGAAGGTGCAGGTCCCCATGATGAATCAGCAGGCCCGCTTCGGCTACGCTGAAACCGATACGCTCCAGGTGCTCGAAATGCCGTACAAAGGGGAAGAGCTTTCCATGGTGATCCTGCTGCCGAAGAAGATGGACGGCATCAAGGAGCTGGAGCGGGAGCTTACAGCCGAGAGTTTCTCCAAATGGCTCACCGCCATTCGCAAGCGGCAGGTCATCGTCTCCGTGCCGAAGTTCAGAATGACCAGCAAGTTCAGCCTGGCACAAGTGCTCCGGTCCATGGGCATGACCGACGCCTTCACGGAACAGGCCGATTTCACCGGCATGGCGGCCCGCCGGGAGTTGTTCCTCTCCGCGGTGATCCACCAGGCGTACGTCGATGTGAACGAGGAAGGCACCGAGGCCGCCGCCGCCACAGGCGCCGTCGTGGGCATCACATCCGCCGGCCCGGACACTACGCCGGTCTTCCGCGCCGACCATCCCTTCCTCTTCCTGATCCGCGATAAGACCACCGGCAGCATCCTGTTCCTCGGCCGAGTCATGAACCCGCGGACCTGACCGGATCGACACCTGATGCTCGATCAGCGAAGAGTACGGAGAGCCTCTTCCACGGCCTGCTGTACGGCGATCTATCGGCGTTCATCAGCGTTCATCTGCGGTTCCATCTCATTCCTCTGCCGTTTCCCACCACAGACGCGGATAGTCCTTCCCTTCGAGAATCCACCAGATGTCCTCCGTGCCGTGGGCCGTCTCGCCCACGAAGTCCCACCCGACATCAATGAACGTGCCGGCCATCTGCATCTCGGCGGTAGTCTTGCCTATGCCCCCGGCGCTGATGGCCTGACCCGACGTCTGGACATCCCAGAAACACTCATCTACGTCCGATGACCATGCCCCCCCTACAAGTCCTCCGGCCGATGTGCTCCCACTGACTGCACCGATGCTGTAGCACTGGCTCACCGTGCTCACATTCCACCCCACCAGTCCGCCGACATGGGACGTGCCGCTGACCCTACCAGCGCTGTAGCACCTGGTCACAACACCATTGAGGTAGTTGCTTCCCACCAGCCCGCCAGCAGACCAGCCAGTGCTGCTGACCGCACCGGTGCTGTAGCACTGAGTGACCGTGCCGCCGTTGCTCCCGGCTAACCCACCGATATCCCTACCCGTGATACCGACTGCCCCGGTACTGTAGCACTCGGTCAGAGAACCCCCATTTCTCCCCACCAGCCCGCCGGCATCGGAACTGGTGCCACTGACTGCCGCAGTACTGTGGCATTGGGTCACAGAACCCGAGTTGCTCCCAATCAGTCCGCCGACGTACGAGCACTCTCCAGTACCACCGCTACTGACTGCCCCGGTACTGTAGCAGCCCGTCACAGTGCCGGCGTTGACTGCCGCCAGCCCCGCAACGTAGTGGCTGGAACCCATGACGTTGACATCCTCTACTCCCAGATTCTTGACCTCAGCGCCAAACCCCACAGACCCGAAGAGCCCCAAATGGCTCCCACCCTTGATGGTCAGATGAGAGATCGTATGACCATTGCCGTCGAAGGTGCCGCCCAACCGCGGGACTACCGCGGTGCCCCAACGGATGCCGGAAAGGTCGATTGAAGCGGTCAGCCGATAGTGGGCATAAGGGCTGTACTGGACCACCGCTCCCACCTCTATCGCATCAGAGACCAAGTAGGGATCATCCGCGGTCCCCGACCCCTTCAGTTGCGGTGGGGTATAACCAGCAGAGGCCGACAGGATCGGATAGCCACTCTCTTGTGGCATCTGCCAGACTTCTGAGGTCCCATTCTGAACTTCGCCGACCAGATCCCATCCTGCATCCAGATAGGTTTGGATGTCCCCCATCTGAGCCGTCGTCTTACCCACGCCGGCGGCACTCATGGTCTGGCCTGAGGTCTGGGTGTCCCAGAAGGAAGCGATGACCGGACCGACTTCATGAAACCCTACCAAACCACCAACATCGGAAGTCCCGGAAACGGCGCCAGTTGAATAGCTGTTGATTATCTCACCCGGTGCCTCATAGTATACATCCTCACTCTGTATATGCCCGTTAGAGCCTACCAAGCCTCCGACAAGACGATCCCCTGAAACACTGCCTCTGGCGTAGGAGTTGACGATCCTGCCGGTGTTATCACCCACGAGGCCACCAACACGCAGTCCCTTGGCTGAAACGTCCCCCGTTGCAGAGCAGCCGGTGATCTCACCATCCAAACGATTCATTCCCACCAGTCCGCCAGCAGACATGTCTCCTGAGACGTGCCCTGATGAAGTGCAGTTGATGATCGTTCCAGTACTTATTCCCACCAATCCACCGGCTTGGATGGACCCGAAAACACTGCAAGTGGCACGGCAGTCAATTACTGTGCCACTGCTTATTCCGACAAGCCCGCCGGCTGTACTCAGTCCTCCATAAATTCCACCTTCTTGACCCCTTCGATAACTTCGCCCCGCAACGTTGCTGTCTTCGACATAGCAGTTGGTTATCGTCCCCTCGTCCAGCCGGCCCACCAATGCTCCGACGAACCATGCCGTCCGTGTGTCAACACGAGGGGCAATCAATCCCAGGTTCTTAACCTCTGCCTTGAGACCGTCAATGTAGGCAAAAAGTCCTGCATAATCTGTGTCCGTCGATATTTGGGTGAAATTGGAAACCGTGTGACCATTACCATCAAAGACACCGGCGAAGGGAAACACCTCGCTGCCGATGGCAAGAACATCGACACCTTTCAAATCAATATCATTTATTAGCTTGAAATGTGTGTTCATCAGCCTGGGATTACCGCCGATGGCATTCAATTGCCCGGCCGTCGAGATCAAATAAGGATCGCCAGGCTGTCCCGTCCCTCCCGAAAAGGTGGGCGGTAGAGGACGCTGAGATTCTGGCAGTTGCCACCAAAGAATCGGAAATCCCCTGCCGACAGGCCGTGCCCAGATACCACCCGAGCCGTCAGGCATATCGACGAAATCCCAACCTGCACGCACAAAAGTGTTAGGGTCCTGCATCTGGGCTGCGGTAAGTCCTATGCCCCCGTCGCTTTCAGATAGCCCGCTCGTTTCTACATTCCAGAAACAATCACTGAGGGTGTCGCCCACATTACACCCCACAAGGCCGCCGAGCTGTGCGCTTATCTCCAAACCGCATATAGCAACGCTGGCATAGCACTGCGTAATTTGGCCGCTATTCCATCCAACCAAGCCACCGGTGAACTGGCTATTCTTACCAGCAGACACACTACCCAATGCGTAGCAGTATGTAATACTTCCCTGATTATGGCCGACCAGACCACCGATTGCTGTGCTTTCCTCTCCTCCTGACACTCTGGAGATGGTGTAACAACTGTCGATGATGCCTTCATAGTTGGCGCCCACTAAACTGCCGAGACAAGGGGAACCACTGGCCCCCGTTACGTGGGCATTCTCCAGGCATACATTACGGATTCTGCCGCCACTCCATACGTAGCCAAACAAGCCAAGATAGCCGCGCGTGCCACCGGAAATGGTCAGGTTTTTGATCGTGTGGCCCTTGCCGTCGAAGTTGCCGGTAAAGTCAGTGCCCAGCGGATTGATGATGTCTTCACCTACTTTGGGCGCAATTACGGCCTTGTCGAAGACCTTGCCTCCCGACAGATTGGGGTCCAGGTCGATGTCGGCCGTCAGGATGAAGTGCTTGTCGTAGTCTTCGGGCGTCTCGCCGAGGGCGATCAGGTCGGCGGCCGTGGCGATCTGGTAGGGGTCATTCGGCTCTCCCGTGCCCCCGCTGTGTTTGGCATCGGCAGGCGAAGCGACAAGACAGACCACGACCAGAAGACGGATTGCCCGCCTGGCTGCTGTGCATCTCGACACCATCATCTTTCCTATCCTCCCGCCCCCGGATTCAGACTACTCAATGACCGCCAAATCTTTGGGCGACCTCACAGGGCCGACAGATATGATTCGCCGTGTGTCGACCCTCCTTCATCTTCATCCAGTCTACCAAACCGGGGCCATCATGGTCAAACGGAGAAACCCGGCCAGACACGGACAAGGACCCGCCACGCTAGGAGCCTGTCCGAGTAATCGTTGCAAGGGCGAGAGACAGTGTTATAATCCAGTCTGCCGCACATGATGGGCGACGCATTTTCGGAGGCTCACGGATGAGCAAGACCTATCGACTCTGGAATC
>Ga0214473_10002132_pt1 | contig 24725 bp, 24 predicted proteins | sample RVTome_7_FD_203509 | JGI IMG/M metagenome (GOLD analysis project Ga0214473, IMG submission 203509) | Soil microbial communities from uranium-contaminated site in the Upper Colorado River Basin, Wyoming, United States - RVT98D197 | ecosystem: Environmental > Terrestrial > Soil > Contaminated >... | reverse complement strand
TGTGGGCTTTGAGTTTGTACAGGTGACGGCTGTGGTGTCGGCGTATTTTGCGGCGGCAGAACACACGGCAATGTGATGGGACAGTTTCCGTTTTGCTGATAGTACTCGAGACAACAATCACCGCTCTGGCATGGCGGGACGTATCCCGATTCGCATGCAATAGTTGATGACGTACACGGACCAATCGCGAGCGTACAATACACATCCCCCTGTCCGTATGCAGGGCGGACCAGCCAGAAGTATCCAATGACAAGAAGAAGCGCGACCAGTGCGCGCCCGAAGAATAGATAGAACGATTTCACGATTCTAGTGTATCAAACCGAGCAGGAAAGAGGAAGTGCATGGTACAGTGATACAATAAATGAATATACAATCATACAAATAACCCAATCCGACAAATCCGACCAATACTACCAATGAACCGATCCAGCATGTAAATCAATAAAAGTAATGCGCATGAACGATTTTCTCAAATTCTCCTTCATTGGTTTATTTGTATATTTGTTTATTTGTTTATTACTGCCCATTCGGGCAGTGTGGGCTCAGACCTGTGACTCCTCGTGTACGAACGCGATTGAGTGCCGGGATAAAATCGCGAAATGCCAGGAAGCGTGGGATCAGATGGAAGCCGCGAAACAACCCCATGTGGATGCGCTCCGGAAAATGGAATCCGATATTGCCACGTTTCAGAAGCGCATTACGACGATTGAGGCAAACCTCGTCAAAAAAGCCCGTGAGATCCGTGAGGGCGAGGCGGAACTCTCGGGGCTTCTCTCCGTTGCCGGAAAGCGGATCCGGCAATTTTACATCCGTTCATTCCGGCAGGGACCGATGACGACTTTCCTTGCACAGGAAAACATCGGGTCGATGCTCCGATCCGTTGCCTATAATCAGGCGGTCACGAACGAGGATAAGAAAGTCATAACCCAAACGGCCATCCTCGTGAAAGACCTTGAGGAGAAAAAACAGTCGCTTGAGCACGAACGCACGAGCCTCGCGTATCTCAAGAAAGAAACGGATCGCCGGGCGGAATCGGTCAGGAAACTCGTCGGCGAAGCGGAAGCCTACCAGACGCAGTTGACGGGCATCATCGCCAGCCTCACCTCGCAGCAGCAAGCCATACTGAACGCCCGTTCCGGAACGTTTACGACGAGCGTCGGCGACGTTCCCCTGGCGGACGACCCGAATGCGAGTCCTGATTATAACCCCGGCTTTTCCCCCGCATTTGCGGGATTTTCGTTCGGCGCGTACACGCACCGGAAAGGTATGAGTCAGTACGGCGCCAAAGGCAGAGCTGATTCGGGTCAAAGCTATCAGGACATTCTCTCGGCCTACTACGGCAAAACACCAGTCGGCAAAGATACCGGCGGGACCATTAATGTCAGCGGGTACGGTGATCTTGACTTTGAAGGGTATTACCTCATGGGTATTGCCGAGATGCCCTCGACGTTCCCGAAAGAAGCGCTGAAAGCGCAGGCCGTTGCCGCACGTTCCTACGCCCTTCGATATAAAAGTTCAGGGCAAGCTATCTGTACAACACAAGCGTGTCAGGTGTTTTCAAAATCCAAAGCCGACAATCCGCCGTCGGAATGGAGAAGTGCGGTTGAAGAAACGCGGGGTCAGGTCGTTGAGGATGTCGTTGCGTACTACTCCTCGACGACCGGCGGATACATAACCACCATGGGATGGGACACCAAATGCGGCAACCAGGGGTGTTGGACCGGCGATGCGTACGAGAAGATTGCGGCCAGCCCGTGGTTCTATAAGGGGTGGTATACCGCCGATTATTACAACTCATCGGCAAAGTGCGGGAAGTCCCACCCGTGGCTGACCGGCGAAGAGTTTGCGGATATTCTCAACGCGTGGCTCGTACGGAAGAACGGATCGGGAGACGACGCGAGTCGCGTTCTGCCGGTGACGATCAACAGTTGTGCGATTGCCGGCGCATCGGGAAATCCGTACTCGATTACTGAAATGCGGGACCGGGCAAACAGTTTGGGCGGCGCGTTTACGAACGTGTCGAGCGTCTCGGTAACCTACAACAGCGGAGGGTATACGGATTCAGTCACGTTCGGAACGAACAAGGGATCCGTCAATATCAGCGGATCCGAGTTTAAGGAGGCGTTTAACCTCCGGGCACCCGGATATATCTCAATCCGGAGCCCCCTTTTTAATATCGAGAAGAAGTAATCCGACCAATCAGACCAATCCCTCGACTGCGCTCGGGACAGGTCCGACAAATACTACAAATATGCAAATCCGACAAATCGTACCAAGTAACGAACTAACTAATTCATCGGATTTGTTTATTTATCGGATTTGTAGTATTTTGCAGGCAGATGCCGACTGTTTTTGAATCTCCAGCAGAGTCAACGCGACCACAGAGACCTTCCGCACCGCATGAGCGACGGCGGACGCGCATGACGCCATTGACTGCCTATGCCGACCACCCGGACGGGGTACGGTTTGAGACACAGGAAGAGGAAGAAGAAGTCATTCTTTTCCTCCGACAGCATCCAGTCGTCCTCGTCCCGACCGTACTCCTTGGCATCGTTCTTATTTTAGCTCCATCCGTCCTCATCCCGTTCTTCATCCGATTTATCAATCCCCCCGTGATTATTCCGCCCGGATACTTCATTGTGGGTACGGCAGTATGGTACCTCGTAACGTTTGGCGTACTCTTGAGCCGGTTTTTGGGTTGGTTTTTTAATATCTACATCGTGACGAATGAGCGCGTCGTTGATATTGATTTCGTTCACCTTCTCTACAAAGAGTTTTCCGAAGCGCGTCTTTCCAAAGTGCAGGATCTCACCTACAGAACCGGCGGCATCGTCGCGGTGTTTCTCAACTACGGCAATGTCCTGGTGCAGACCGCAGGCGAAACGCCGAACTTTGAATTTGCACTGGTGCCGAATCCCGAACGCGTCGTCGAAATTATCGGGGAACTCGTCGAAAAAGCACAGCAGGGGAACGTATGAATCTTCCGGATATTCCGTCGATTGTATTTCTGGTGACGAAGGTCATCGTTATTCTCGGTCTTTTTATGTATCTCATTTTTGCCGGAATACTGTATCGGCAGGAACAGCTTATGGCAAATGTTTTGGAAGAGGGATTTGAGCCATTTCTTCGGTTTCTGACCGTCATCCACCTTATCGGTTCCGTTGTCGTTCTCGGCCTCGCCTTTCTCCTTCTGTAAATGACGCCTTCCGTAAACGCTCCGGGAGTTATTGTAGGCGTACGTATCCGTGCTAAGATAACACTATATGCCCTTCATACGCGGGGTCGCTTCGTCGGTTGTCGGTAAGACCGACGAAAATCACTGGGGGCAAGTTCTCCTTGCCCCGACTGCCTATGGGATCATTGAAATAGAGGATGCCGACGGCATAGCGAGGCAGCGGGGAGTACAGGTTCTGACGAAACTTACCCGGCAGGTAAACCGGGACATCGTCAGCATGGCCGATGTGCGCGAGGCGGCGGAAAGCGTATGGGAGGAGAGCGCGAAAACGGTGATACTCCTGGTACCCGTGGGTTCCGTCGTCTATCTCGTTCTCAAAGGAGTCGGATCGGTATTTTTAAAACGCGGGGAGTCCCTTTCCCACCTCATGGGAGAAGAGGGAGCCATATCGGGAGAAGTACAGCCGGGCGACGTATTTCTCCTGGCGTCCGCAGGATTTACGGCAGCGATGACCAGTGAGGAGTTGTCGCAGGTTTTTGACAACCTTTCTCCGCAGGAAGTCTCGGAAAAACTCACGGTTCTTCTCCATGGGAAGGAAAACGGACGCGGCGGGGCGGCGCTTATTTTTTCCGTTGCAGAACTCGTTTCGCAGGATATTGCATCCGGTGAAGAGGAGGAGCCTCCGCAAGCGCGCGCGCCATTCATAGAAACGCTGAAACGAACGCATGGGTTTTTCCGGAAGATGAACGTACGACGCATTGTCGCGCGAGCCCGTCGGATTTCCGTAAAAACCCTCTTTCATCGCATGCTCCTCGTTCGTGAACGACGCCCGCGGCTCGCTATGGTGGTCGCTCTCGTCTTTCTTCTTTTCTTCGGGGTAAGCGTATTTTTGGGTATACGAAGACAGACAATGAGCAAGAGAAACGTGGCCGCGGAAAGCACCATGAGCGACGCACAACACCTTTTGGAGGAAGGTCAGGCGCTTATGGACCTGAATGCGGTGAAAGGACGGGAGCGCCTCCATGAGGCCAAGGACCTTTTGGAACCCCTGCTTGCAACATTGCCGGAACGGTCCGAGGAAGGAAAAGCCGTTCGCGAACTCTCCAAGCAGATTGAGGACAATTTGACTCAGGCGCTTCGCATCGTCCGTTTTGAACCGCAGTTGTTCTTTGACGTCAGTCTCATAAAGAAGGATGCACGCGTTTCCGCCTTTTCCGTGGCGGGAGATACGATGGGAATTATCGATGGTAACGGGGAGACCGTATACCGCCTCATGCTTCCGACCAAAAACGGTCAGGTTATGGCGGGTGGAGAACCCTTTGCACAGGCAATATCCGTTGCCGCGACTGTCGAGGATATCTACGTATTAACCGGGGACGGCATCGAGACTATCCGGACGGAGGATAAAAAAGTGCTTCCCGCAGCCATCCGGCGCGACAGCGCGTGGGGGAACGTGCAGGCAGTCGCTGCCTATGGGGGGAATCTCTACGTTTTGGATACGGGAAAGAGCCGCATCTGGAAGTACGTCGGGACGGATACCGGTTTTTCGAGCCTTCGCGAATACCTGAATCCCGATACGCTCCTGGATCTTTCGCGCGCGACGGGCATGGTGATTGACGGATCGGTGTGGGCAGCAACTGCTGACGGACGCGTGTTGCGTTTTACGCAGGGCAAGGAACAAAGCTACGATCCCCAGGGCGTTGAGCCGGTCCTCGGGAGTAATCTGTCCGTCTATACGAGCGATGCGGAGGAATTCGTCTACGTATCGGATCCGCAAAACACCCGGGTCGTCGTTCTTGATAAAGACGGCATGTACATATCACAGTACGCATGGGAAGGGAGTTTTTCTCCGACCGGAATCGCTGCCTCCGAATCGCTCAAGAAGCTCTTTTTCGTGGCGGACGGAAAGATCTACGCAACGGATCTGAAGTAACCGGCCGGACGTATGCATATCGATAATCGACGGGCCCGCTTTGATTACACGATTCTTGACCGGCTTGAGGCCGGTGTTCATCTGACCGGACCGGAAGTGAAGTCATTGCGCGGAGGACACGCGAAGCTTGATGGCGCATTCGTACGGATTATCGGGAGCGAGGCATACCTCGTGAACGCGCACATTTCTCCCTACTCGTTTGCCAGGATTGAGGGGTATGATCCCGTCCGTACGCGCAAACTCCTGCTTCATAAAAAGGAGATCGTCAGCGTAAAAAGTAAGCTTCAGAGCTCCAATTTGACCCTCATACCGCTCGCTTGGTATACTAGGGGCCCCTTGGTGAAGCTCGAGATCGGGCTTGCCCGCGGAAAGAAGCAGTACGAGAAGCGGCAAGCGAAAAAAAGGGAAGATCAGAAGAGGGAACTGGAAGTAGAGTATAGGGGGAAGGTGAAATAGGAAGCCCTCCTTCGCGTAAAGCTACGGAGGGCGTAAGAAAGAGTAGAACTCTCCCGCCTATGAGCGGGATCGTCAACTCTTTCTAACGGGGATGCACGACTCGACAGTGCGAGCACGTTGACAACTGCAGGCCGACTTTGAATGGAGTCGTAAAACACCGTTCAAAACATATTTGCTGACAATGAACAATTGACAGCAGCCCGACCGACTTACGCATTTCTTAATGCTTAAGCCTTAGGGCCGTCTCTTCGGTTGTTCTCTCGGTGGCACCGTTGATGACGGAAACACAGCCGGGATGCAGCTTCCGTGGTCTGACGTTCCTGGGAAGTGAAGCACAATACGTCTCGGTTTCCGTTTTTCTGTCAGTTGGATAAAGCGGGAACGACAACAACAACTGACTACGCCTGTAGACGTTGACACCATGTTCCGCTGGACCCGGGCTCATAACCCGGCATCTCCACTTCGACTCGCCCTTCACTTTGTTCAGGACTCGCTCAGTGTAAACACACTATGATAGAGGATAGTCATAGTACCATTGAGCGAGGAGAAACCCTGAGCGAAGTCGAAGGGCTTTCCCATATCCATGAAATGGTTCCTTTATATTCTTCGCTGCCGTGATAATTCACTCTATATTGGAATAACGAATAATATTCTGAAGCGAATACACCTTCATTCTATTGGTAAGGGATCCAAATATATTCGCAGTAAGTTACCGGTGAAACTGCTATACCATGAAGAATATCCGGATAAATCAACAGCGAGACTGAGAGAGATTCAATTAAAGAAATGGACAAAAGGTAAAAAAGAACAACTCGTTAACGGAGAGCTTTTTTGATGTCCATGAATCTCCTTGACCTTCTTTTCCCCAAGCGCTGTTTGGGATGCGGCATGATCGGTGCATACTTCTGTGACCGATGCACGTCAACGATTCGAATAATTGACGTGCGTGAAACGATCTGTCCGGTCTGTGAGCGGTCAGCTATCGGGGGCGGAACGCATCCGCGGTGTCATACGCGGTATGCAATCGACGGGCTGACGAGCTTTTTTCATTATGACGGCGTCATCCGGAAAGCGATCAAGGCGCTGAAATATCGGTACGTATCGGATCTCGCGCAAGAACTTATTAGCCTGATTTCTCCGCTTGTTCTTTCTCACGTTCGAAAGTATATTAACGCTCCGGCAGGCAGCGTACTCTTTGTTCCCGTTCCGCTCTATCCGAGTCGACTCCGGTGGCGCGGATTCAATCAGGCAGAACTTCTCGGGAGACTCCTTGCGGAACGTCTCAATATTCCCGTTGACCGGCGTGTCTTGAAAAGGGTACGGAAAACCGTCCCGCAAGTGGAGGTGAGAGAGCGAAATAAACGGTTAAAGAATATGGAGGGAGTTTTTGCGCTATCGCACGAACAAAGAGTGGAATATTCGAGTTTTGACAAATTCACGCTTAAGCGTAGAAATGTCAAGAGTAAGGATGATGGAATAAACATAGTACTCTTTGATGACGTATTTACGACCGGCGCGACGTTGCGATCCGCGGCGGCAGTTCTGAAACGCGGTGGCGTGAAGTCTGTCTGGGGTGTGACCATGGCGAGGTAGAATATATGGTTATATGGCTGAATGGTTATATGGTTACAAAATAATCCTTGACCAGTCCTTAACCATGTGGCCATGTAGCCATTTAGCTATGTATGAATAGAATCCTTATATTTGCAAACGGCACACTCTCTAACCAGTTTCTCCGCGATATTCGCTCGACGGATTATCTCATCGGCGTTGACCGCGGTGCGCATTGGGTAATTACACATGGCATTCATCCCGATATTGCCGTCGGCGACTTTGATTCGGTAACCGAAAGGGAACTTACGCTCATACGGAAAATATCCGGTAAGCTCGTCCGGTATCCGGCGGAAAAAGATGCGACGGATACGGAACTTGCCGTGCATACGGCAATCGGAAAAAAACCGGAAGAGGTGATTATCTTCGGAGGCATCGGTACGCGTCTTGATCATGTTTTGGGAAATATTCATCTTCTGGAAATACTCCATAACCGCGGAATTGTTGCGTATCTGCGCGATGAGCGAAATGAAATATTTCTCCTTTCTTCACGTCGCACAATAAAACAATCATCACGATACCGCTACGTATCTTTGTTGCCGTATACGGTGACGGTGACGGTGAGTCTCCGCGGTTTTAAATATCCGTTGTCACGCGCGGTACTACGCCGGGGTTCAACACGCGGAGTCAGTAATGAGATTGTGGGTAAAGAGGCATCGATTGAAGTACACAGAGGTGTCGTTGTGGTTATCCGGAGTAAAGATTAGACGGCAGGTACAATTCTGCACTTGCCAGCCGGATACTGACTTGTATCTGGCGGAGAGGGTGGGACTCGAACCCACAAGCCTCTTGCGAGGCAACAGTTTTCGAGACTGTCCGGATAGCCATTCCCTGCACCTCTCCGAGCTAACTCCGAGTCTGTCGAAGCGCTCCCGCGCAGAATCGAACTGCGATCAGAGGTTCCGCAAACCCCTATTCTATCCGTTAAACTACGGGAGCAATTGTGCACCGTATTGTACTAAATGTCCGTGTGAATGACTAGGAAGCGGGCTTTTCCAGGGGGATTTTTTCCGTTAACCAGTGCGCTGCGTTGTCAACCCACGATTTTTCCGGTTGTTCACGAAAGGGAATGTTTTTGGCGACCAGCTCGCGCACCTTCGCACGATCCTGCCCGGTAAGAAGTATGATAATCCGCGTTCCCAGTATCGGTCGTAATACAAGCATCGTCTGTCCCCACTGTTCTTCAAACCAAAATTCGACGAGCTCCTCCCATCGGTAAAAATGCCCAACGCTTTCGATCCCCAAATTCGTAATCCGGTGCTTCACTTCTTCCGGCGGGACGGTTGAGAGAACATAGACGAGAAACGCGATCGAAAGGAGCGCAAGAATGAGGAGATATTCCCGTGCAAAAACGAGGATGACGGTCAAAAGAAAGACGATTGCCGCAATATTGGTAAAAAAATCCTTGTCGCGGTGTTTAAAAAGTCTGGACGGCGAGGTCCACGAAAGGTACACTTCTTCCCGCTTCGTTTCTTTTTCTCCCTGGGCAGATTCGGGTTCCATAGGAACAGTATAGCACAGCGATAAGCAGTTTTTTGCTATAATCACAGGGCTTATCAGGGAAATCCGGAGAGTTGGCTGAGTGGTCCAAAGCGAGGGATTGCTAATCCCTTGAGCCGAAAGGCTCGCACAGGTTCGAATCCTGTACTCTCCGCCTTCGTCCGTCAGCTTGTGGACTTCGACGGACAGATCCGCTTAATTGTTGGGAACAATAGGTTTTTGGAGGGCCGTGCCCTCCGAAGCTTTAGCGAAGGAGGGTGGGCAGGGCGGTAATGCGCGAGTCTTGAAAACTCGTGGGAGCAATCCCTAACAGGTTCGACTCCTGTACCCTCCGCAGCAACTATAACTAATATGCCAAAATTTTTGTTTATCTATGGTACTTTAAGAGACCCAAAAATACAGAAGATAGTATTCGGCAGAATAACTAAAGGACAACGAGATAGTCTTGAGGGGTATAGAGAATCAGAAATCGAGATACAGGGAGAAGTTTACCCAGCACTTATTCCCTCAAATGGAGACTTTGTCGGCGGGCTTGTTATTGAAATAACTCCAACTGAACTTGTTAAGATTGACGAATACGAAACAGCGGCGTATATAAGGACTCAAGTTAACCTTAAAAGCGGACGTAAGGCGTGGGTTTACAAAAAAAACGAGATGGTGACTGGTTGATGATTGGTGACAATAAACATTTATTCAAAATGCTCTTAGAAGAAAGTTCCAACAGAGTTAAATTGTCACCGTTTCTATTATGACCATCACGATTTGTGGGAGCATGCAGTTTCATGAAAAAATGCGCGACGTCAAACGCGCACTCGAAGACATGGGACACACGGTCCTCGTACCGAAAAGTCTGGACCTCATGGATACCGAAGGATTCGTACATCCGCAAACGGACGAGGCGCGCATCTCCGCAAAAATCGAATACGATTTCATCCGCGAGCACTTCCGGAAGATCGAAAAATCCGATGCAATCCTTGTCCTTAATTACGACAAGAAAGGCATTGCCCACTACATCGGCGGCAATACATTTCTCGAGATGGGGTATGCGTTCGGGCTAGGGAAAAAGATCTATCTTCTCTACCCCATTCCCGACATGGACTACCGGACAGAAATGCATGCCATGCAGCCGGTTATCCTCAATGGCGTCCTTCTGGGGTTAGTAGATTGAGAACGGGATCGCTGAGATTGGTAAGTCATTTCTGCGTGTCCCCTTCGGCAAACTCAGGGCAAGCGTCAGGTGTTTACCCCGAGCGAAGCCCCGCTCAGCAGGGCGAAGTCGAGGGGCTCGTGAAACAAAAGAAATTGGAAATTAGCATTACGGAAATTAGAAATTAGTTGTAGAAAATAGAAACGAGAGCGGATTTTTTCTCGTCCATAATAATTACACATCGTAGCCATCCGTACGGTATAATAAAGGCCTGCTTCTGTAGCCCTGCCTGCCGGCAGGCAGGTTAACGGATACCCCGGTAGAACGCTCGCCGTTCGCGAGGGCTCCGTCCTCGCCTCACGGTGTCGCGTCTACGGGGCAGGGAGCGCCAGTTCAGGCCCTTGTAGCTTAACGGATAGAGCACCGGCCTCCGGAGCCGGTAATGCGAGTTCGATTCTCGCCAAGGGCGCATGAGAGTTTCTTTCCAAATTATTGAGGAATAGAAACTCTTATGTCCACCAAACATCGCTCCATGAGCCGTCCTGAGCCTGTCGAAGGATAAGGCGAATGGTAAGATGTGGTGGACCACACATATGAAAAAACTGCAACAAATCACCCATCTCATTTATGAGGCAGCGGTTGTCAAACGGCTCCTTCGTACCGGGTGGCAGATATTGGGTGACAACGAGGAGGGCGTAGGCGAGCATACGTTCATGACCGCGGTCATTGCGTACTTTTTGGCCCGATCCATGTCGCAGAAATCCGAACAATCGCAGCAGATTAACATGGAGAAGGTTATGATCATGAGCGTTTTCCATGATTTTCATGAGGCACGAACCGGTGACCTCGATAAGATCGCAAAGTTTTACATGACGCGCGATCAGAACAAAGCCAACCGCGATATTTTCAAAGGTGCGGATGACGGACTTCTTGCGATTCTTGAAGAATACGAAGAACGGAAAAGCCCGGAAGCGCGACTGGTGTATGAGGCGAACGTCATTGCGTTTCTCGTGGAACTCAAGCTCCTCATCGAGAAAGGGAACACCCATGCGGGTGAGTGGCTTGATGCAAACCTCATGCGTCTGCGCATCCCGGAAGCCGTGACATTGGCAAAAGATCTGGCCAAAACATCCTCACAGGATTGGTGGAAGTCGATCCGTCAGACGCTCCATGAAGAATTCGCCCGATAATAGCGGTTTGGCGACCGTTGCGCTCATCGGCGCCGGCATCCTCGGCGGACTCGCGGCCATTGCCTCAAAAATCGCACTGCGTGAGCTTCCGCCGCTCACGATCCTTTTTTTCCGGATTACGGTGATGCTCCTCGTCCTGGCTCCTTTCAAGTGGCGGTCATTCCGACGGTTTTTCAAGCAGTGGAAGGCGATGGTCATCGTCGGACTTCTCTGGACCGGGAACGTTGCGCTGTTTATTATCGGCATTCAATATACGACCGCCATTGCATCACAGGTTCTCTATACGACAGTCCCCATTTTGGTGCTCCTCGAGAGCAGGTTTCTCACGAACGAAAAACTGTCAAAAGCACAGCTTATCGGTATTCCGCTCGGGTTTCTCGGTGCCATCCTTATTATTCTGAGATCCACTGGCGATGCGGGATTCGGAACGGCATACGGGAACACGATTATTTTTATTGCAACGGCTTGTTGGTCTTTGTATCTGACCGTATCAAAACGCGTGAGCGGAAATCTGTCTCCGTTAGGATTGACGATCGGCTCGTCCTTCGTCGCGTGGATCGTTGTGGGGATTCTGATGATCGTCCGCGAGGGATACACCGGTATATTGCGTATCCCTGCATTGTCGTTCACAGGATGGACGGCGCTCCTGTTCATTGCGCTCGGCATCGGTGTTGCGATGATATTTCTATACCAGTGGGGTTTGAAGTACGGATCGGCAATAGCCGCCGGATCTATGAATTACCTTTCAACTGCCGTGACGGCGGTTGCCGGCGTTTTCTTATTGGGCGAATACATCACGACTCCTTTTCTTATAGGAGCGTCACTCATTATCGTCGGCGTATTCCTCACATCAACGCTTCCGCTTCTCCGGCATTCATCCCGTGCGTAACGAACGAATCTCTTCGAATATATTATTTGAGATGACGATTGCAGGAGATGCGGGGCATGCGGAAGGTGAAACCGAATATCCGGATCGGCATGTACTCCAGCGTGCAGGAGAAGAGGAGTCCTCTGAGTGTGATCTGGGGATTGGTTGACGGGGGCGGGGGTGACGTCGGGGTTACTGTCGGCATGGGCGTTTCGGTTGGGGTCGGTTCTTCCGTTGGCGTCGGCGTAAGAGTTTCGGTCGGAGTAGGTTCTTCGCTGGGAGTCGGTGACGCTGTTGGTGTCGGGGTCGGTTCTTCCGTCGGTGTTAATGTCGGCGTCGGTGTTTCTGTTGGTGTCGGGGTCGGAGTCTCTGATGGCGTCGGCGTTACGGTCGGGGCGGGCGGTTCAATGGGAGAAAACCGGTTCTGGGGATCGGATGTTTCCCGCAGGACAAAGTCGTTCGCATTATTATCCGTGTCTTCTCCGTTGCCGGCTGTTTCATCGCTTCCCGATGGCTCCATGGATTCACTCGTCGATCCTGTGTTTGCTTTGCGCTCGATGCTGCCGTTTGCGGACGGGGTTGCTGCGGGTGCGGTTTCAGAGTCCGCAGCGCCACCGATGCCCACTTTGTCTTCAATGAGGGTCATTGCCTGATTACGGAAGAGGATAATGGTGCTGTTGGTGGAAATGCCGCTTGACGTTGCAGTGTATGGTTGATCTGGGGGGACCGATAAGTTGTCATAGCTCGGATGGGCGATGAGAAAAAACCCGAGCGGTGCGATCGTTCCCGACAAGCTTGCGACGAGATTAAGCTCCGAAGGACCTTCTTTGCGCAGCCGCCAACCGGTCAGGTCTACCGTATCGCCGGTCGGGTTATAGAGTTCGACGAATTCGTCATTCGCAACGCCTCCGCCCACCTGAATTTCCGAAATGACGACGTGTGACGCAACGGATAACGCGCGTCCGGTCAGGCGCGGACCGACGAGGAGTAAACTAAAAATAGCTGTTGCAATGAAAAAGAGGAGAAGCTCGGCGGGCAAGCGGTTTTTCTTCATGACGGCAGGAGAAACCTACGCGAATCATACCCGATGGAACAACACCGTCAAGTAGGATTAAACGGATCAGAACGGTTCGAAGTGAGCCTCTGCCCCGCCGCGGCGGGGCGGGGTAATAGTTTTCGATAAACGCACCGATACGCTATAATCAAGCCGCATCAAATAAGAATGGAGAGGTGTGATAATTGGTAGTCGCCTCGCTTGGAAAGCGAGTGTCCCGGAAACGGGATTAGGGGTTCGAGTCCCCTCCTCTCCGCACTGTATTTTTTCCCTCCATGGACTACACGTTGAGAACATACTCGAACAGAACCCAAGCGGAGTTGGCGAAAGGCTTTTTAAAAACCAACGGCATCATGTCGTACCTTCAGGCGGATGATGCAGGAGGCGCAAACCCCGCGATGGCACACAGCGGACATGTACGACTCGTCGTATCAGGGAAAGACGGGAAAAGAGCAGAAAAATTGCTAAAAAATCACCTATGATCACCTGTATATTTGAAAACGGAAATCAGGCAAGCCTCCGTCACGTCGTGGTACACGCAATAGTCGAAATGGATGGGAAATTACTGTTGGAGAAACGCACGGGTGATATATTGGAATCCGGAAAATGGGGACTGCCTTCAGGATTTCTGGCTCGGGACGAAACTGCGGAAGAAGGAACACTGCGGGAACTGAAAGAAGAAACAGGGTGGGAGGGGAAGATTATTTCACTGTTTCGTATTGTTACCCGTCCGGATAGGCCGCATGAAGACCGACAGAACGTCTCATTTGTATACGTAGTGGGGCCCCTGCGTAAAACCGGCGAGCCGGATAAAGAGTCATCAAGAGTTGAGTGGATCCCGATAGAGAAACTTATTCCACTGAAAGATTTTGCATTTGATCACGGCGAATCCATCGGGCTGTATATCACATACCGGAAAAAACCATTTCCCCTCCCGCTTCTCGGTTAGCAAGTCTACGGTAATTGAAAATTGAAAATTTCAAATTGAAAATTGTATATGGTATCTTTGGGTCAAACGAAATGCCGAAACGAACAGTCATGCGTACCCGTCCACGGATTTTCCGATGGGTTCTCCCGATTTTTGTCGGTGCTATCGGGCTGGCGTTACGGGCAGTAGAAGTCATCAGCGGTAATTACGTATTCGGATTTGACCAGGGCTGGAATTATCTGCTCACGCGCGAGATCGTTGTCGAGGGGAAACTGCGGCTCATTGGCGCCGCGACGACCGGATTCGGCGGCCTTTTCCACGGACCCGGATATTATTACCTCCTCGCTATTCCCTATATCCTATTTCGCGGCGATCCGTACGGCGGGATGATCTTGATATTCGCTGCGGGCGCCATTTCGCTCGTTCTTGCATATGTGTTCGGGGCGTATCTGTTCGGCTTCATCGGCGGAACGCTTTTTCTCTTCCTTTTTGCCGTCTCCCAACCGTTCATCGCGCAATCACGGCTACTCTGGTCCCCCAATCCTGCGACCCCGCTCCTTCTTCTTTCGTTCTACCTGTTCGTTCGGGCGATCCGTGAGGAGAAGTCGCATCTTGTTCCGTGGTCTCTTTTTTGCGCCGCACTCCTCTACCATTTTCACCTGGCGCTCTCGGTTCCTCTTGTCATTACGATACTCGTCGGTATTTTCCTGTGGGTGAGGAAAGACCGGCGTTCTATTTTACGAAAGAGTGCGGTTGCCCTTGTCGCGGGATATCTTCCGGCAATTCTTTTTGAACTTCGGCATGGGTTCCCGACCCTTGATAACCTCTTAAGACTGGGGCAAATACAGAGCGCAAACGATCATATATATTCTTTGTCTGCGCATTTCCTTGAGTATTGGAGTAACTTCGTGTCCTCATTCCGGTTTTATCCCGTATTTCCCACCGCATGGATGCAGGCACCGTTTTTGCTCATCGGAGTCTTGGTGCTTTTGGCCAACCGACGCCGACTTGCCGCGGGCACACGGAGGATTCTTTCCTTTTTTCTTCTCCTCATCGGCATCACGTGGGGAATATTTCTTTTTCTCAATAACACCGTGTGGGATTACTACCTTGTACCCGTTCAGATTGCGTATCTCACGCTCTCCGTTTACGCCGTACGGGAAGCGTTCAGCCGAAGAGACCGCATACACACCGCCGTCCGCGCAGTTTTCTGCATGTATCTTTTGGGGTTTGCTTACTCCGGCGGTTTGGAACTCATACGTTCTTACACGGATGAGGTGAGGGATTACGGCGGTACGGCAAAAATACAGGGACTTACCGAAGCGGTGGATTTTCTCTACGCCGACAGCGCCGGACAACCGTTTAACGTGATCGCATTTACGCCGCCGGTGTATACGTACCGGTACGATTACATGTTTCTCTGGTACGGAAAAAACCGGTACGGGTATGTGCCGGGAAACACGAAAGAGGGTACGGTGTATCTCCTCATTGAGCCGGATAGTACCCAGCCGTGGTCCTACGCAGGCTGGCTTGAGACGGTGATCAAAGACGAGGGCAAGATCGTATATACTACGAGCTTACAAAACGGATTCATCATTCAAAAGAGGATATTTCCATACTGATATGAGCGACATAGATGAGATAAAAACCCGGCTCAATATCGCCGACGTCATCGGCAAGCGGGTGACGCTCAAAAAAGCCGGCCGCAACTTTAAAGCTCTCTGCCCGTTCCACTCCGAGAAGACGCCGTCCTTCATCGTGTCACCCGAACGGCAGACGTTTAAGTGTTTCGGATGCGGGAAGGGCGGGTCGGTCATTGATTTTGTCATGGAGTATGAGCACGTGGATTTTGCCGAGGCGCTTGCGACCCTTGCCGATCTTGCCGGCGTGAAACTCGAACGGCGCCCTTCCGATTCTCCGGAGGCAAAACTCAAACAGCGGTTATTTGAAGTCAATCACCTTGCCGGCGAGTACTACCAGTACATCCTGACCAAGCACCGGTTGGGAGAAAAAGCACGTTTGTACCTCAAAAACCGCGGTGTGACGGATAAAACCGCTCAGACGTTTGCACTGGGGTATGCACCGAACTCCTGGGATGCACTCTTTTCTTTTCTTCGTAAAAAGGGGTACGACGGGGGGTTGCTGGAACAGGCGGGACTCATTCTCAAATCTCAAAACAGATACTATGATCGGTTCCGCGGACGCGTCATGTTTACGCTCAAAGACCACCGGGGGAACGTGGTGGGGTTTTCCGGAAGACTCCTGGACCCGGACGCCCGTGAGGCAAAGTACATAAATACGTCCGAAACGCCGGTCTACATCAAAGGGAACGTTCTCTACGGATTGGACGTTACGAAGGACGCGATTCAGAAAGAGAACGAGGCGATCGTAACCGAAGGGGAGTTTGACGTGATTTCCTCATTTCAGGCGGGAGTGTCCAACGTCGTCGCAATCAAAGGATCGGCGCTGACCGAAGGACACGTACGGCTCTTGAAGCGCTTCACCGACCGGCTCGTGTTTGCGCTCGACAGCGATATCGCGGGAGACGCGGCAAGTCGAAGAGGCATTGAGATCGCGGACGCTGCCGGCATGGACATGCGGGTCGTGACGCTCCCGCAGGGAAAAGATCCGGATGAGGCGGTACGGGCAAGCGCAGGACTTTTCAAAAAAGCGATCAAAGACGCCGTTCCCGTCTACGACTACTTTATTACTTCAGCTATGTCACGTTTTGATCACACAACTCCCTATGGGAAGCAAAAAGTAAGTGAAGAACTCGTTCCAATATTAATTAAAATACTTAATCCTGTTAAAAGGTCATCATACGTAAAAAAGCTGGCTGAACTCTTGGATGTAACTGAAGTATCGATTGCTGACAAGATAGAATCGACAGCCGATACCTTTCAAACAAAAGGAATTGAAAAAAAAGAAGAAATAACCAAGCGAATTCTTACGCGACCGGAAAAGTTGGAAACGTACGTTCTCGCGCTTGTTCTTCAGGGAAAAACAGCGGAGCATTTTGAGGAACTGTACGAACACGTTACCGTTACCGATTTTTCCCAACCTGCGGTGCGCACCATATTCACGCACCTGGAGAAGTTTTTGAAAAATAAACGGATATTTCTCCTCAAGGATTTTGCGGACAGTCTGCCCGCAGAACTGACACCGGTTCTTGACGAAGCGTACCTCTGGGACATTTCGGATATCATGGACGATGAGGAGAAATTCAGCCGTGAGTGGACGGCGGCGTTACGGGAACTGCACCGCGTCATATTGAGGAAAAAAATTCGTGACCACGGGAAAGCCATCCAGGAATCCGCGCGTACGGACGAAAGCGGGGGAGAAAAGACAATTGACCGGCTGCAAAAGGACCTTAAGGAACTCACCGTGACGCTGGCGGTGCTGGATAAATCAGGCTGAATTTGTTAGACTGGAGGCGCTTTATCGGTAAGGAAGTTCAAGCGAGGCTCTCTGTCGGATTATGGGTGAATCGGGCAGGAGCTTACGGTACATCCGAGTATGGCCAAAGCAAAAACACTGACGAGTGTTGCCGATCTTCTGAAAGAAGGAAAAGAGAACGGTTTCGTCACGCAGGACGATATCCTCTACCTCTTCCCCAAACCCGAGGACCGCATCAGGGATCTTGACGAGCTCTATGACAAGCTCATCCGGGCGGGCATTGACGTCTTTGAAACGACGACGCTTGACGTCGAGCGGGAAACGAGCAAGAGCATACAGGAACTGGAGAAAGAAATTGAGGCGCTTGCGCGGGCAAGTCACGAGAGTGTTTCCGACCCGGTTCGCATGTATCTGAAGGAAATCGGCAGAATCCCGCTTCTCACGTTCGCCGATGAAATTTCTCTTGCCAAGCGCTACGAGAAAAACGACCGGCGCGCGAAGAAAAAACTCATCGAATCAAACCTCCGGCTCGTCGTTTCGATTGCAAAGAAATACATCGGTCGAGGCATGAGCCTTCTCGACCTTATCCAGGAAGGGAATCAGGGCCTTATCCGGGCAGTTGAGAAGTACGATTGGCGTAAAGGCTATAAGTTCTCAACCTACGCGACCTGGTGGATCCGGCAGGCAATTACCCGTGCGATAGCTGATCAGGCGCGAACGATCCGCATCCCCGTCCATATGGTTGAAACGATCAATCGCTTCATCCGTGCAAGCAGACGTCTCATGCAGGAACTCGGCCGCGAACCGACACCGGAGGAAGTTGCCAAGATCATGGAAGTGGATGTTTCCAAAGTGCGCGAGATACGCAAAGTTTCGCAGGAGCCGACGAGTTTGGAAACGCCGGTCGGGGATGAGGAAGACAGCCACTTGGGCGACTTTATTTCCGATCCCGGACCCACACCGTACGATCAGACCTCCCGGCAACTTCTGAAAGAACACATGGAGGAAGTTTTGACCACCCTTTCCGACCGGGAGAAGAGAGTGCTTATCCTTCGCTTCGGACTTGAGGACGGCAGACCCCGGACACTTGAGGAAGTCGGCGCGCAGTTCGGCGTCACCCGCGAGCGCATCCGCCAGATAGAGGCGAAAGCCTTGAGAAAACTGCGACATCCTAGCAGAAGTAAGAAATTAAAAGATTACCTAGAATAATAGATAGGCTGGAGTCCCGCCGAATCGCTCCACGAGCCGTCTACGGATAGTAGTGACCTGCCTGCCGGCAGGCAGGAAAGGCGAGTGGGAAGATTGTGTGGGACCAAGGCCCTGCGGAAACTTCGACACCCCTCACGAAGCAAAAAACTTAAGGACTATCTGGAGTAACGTTGTCACGAGCCGCAGTCCTGAGCGAAGTCGAAGGCGAAAGCCTTGAGAAAACTCCGTCACCCCTCCAGAAGCAAAAAACTAAAAGACTACCTCGAATAGTGCGAATCCCACGTTTGTTTTTCATTCCCCGCGTATCCAATTGTGCTACGATAGAGGCAGGGAGTACGGAGGGTACGCTCCATGCCTACGTCTGTCCGCTTAGGGAAAACACAACGGGGCTTTACGCTCGCGGAAATCCTCATCGTTTCCGCGTTCGTATCTCTTCTTCTCGGCGTTAGCGGTGTTAACGTCAAAAAGCAAATTGACCGCGGTAACGACACGAAGCGGAAGACCGATCTCTCTGCGATATCCAAGGCGCTTGAGGAATATACATACGATCACGAATGCTATCCGACCCAGGAATCATGGGATCAGACATCCTGCACGGATGACCAGCACCTCCTTTCTCCATACCTTCGGGATTTTCCCTGTGATCCGGTGACAAAAACAAAGTATTTCTACCAGACAACGGACGCGCAGGGAAATGCATGCGACGGAACCTGCGGCTCATGCGACGGATACCGCCTCCTGGCAAAGCTTTCCGACGAGAGCGATGAGGATATCACACGCGTTGGCTGCGACCCCAGGGAGGGATGCGGCGTCTCCGGTTCGAAGGGAGAGAAACCCAATTGGGGGTTGGCAATGGGCAATACCGTACCGGTCCCCGGTTTTGTTCCCGGACAGGGACAGGATACCGGGCATACGGACAAGCATGACTGCAAGCACAGTAAAGATCCCGAGTGTGTAACGCCGACCGTGAGTCCGTCACCGACCGTGAGTCCCACACCAACCACCCCGGGGTACTGTCTTGCTATGCCGATCCCCAATCCGACGCCATACCCCCTCTATCCCGGAGATACGATTACAAATTATCTGTTCGGACCCGGCAGCCCACCGATAGGCACCCCCGATGTACAGGCGGACTTTGATGATATTATCCGCACGCTTGAGTGGTACAACGTCTACAACGGCCACTACCCTGACTGCAACTGTGACGGATGGGCAAAAGTTGATGCGTGTCTTCGCCCGGCTCTTGCTGCCTATACCGTTCCCTATCCAGACTATATCAAGCTCCGCCAAATTTCATGGCCAAATGCAACAACATACTCGTATCGATACTATGCCTTTGATCAGGATGCAGATGGGAACTATCACGATTACTGCATCGCAACACCGTGGGCGTGGGGACTCTCAGGAAATCCGCCCTGGAATCAACGGTGTCCGGCCGGTATACCGGATTCATCCTATATATGGCTTAAAAAGAGCCCCGAGACTGTTATTCGGCGCAAGCCAAACTACGCAAACGTCTATCCGCTTCTACCGTCAGCGGAAGGTCAGCTTCGCGATACGCGTCGAAAACAGGATCTTCTGGTGTTGCAGAATGCGATTGAGGCATATAAAAAGGACAACGGTCACTACCCGTTCCCGACGAGTACCCGATTCGATTTAATCCACAATCTCGTGAGTTACCAAAATTTTCTTGTGCCGAAATACCTTCCGGCATGGATTGATGATCCGTACGGCGAACAATATGCACCGCATGCATATGATGTGTGGATCTCTCCTGAAAAAGACACTGGGGGGTATACAACGAAGTATTGCCTCATGGCGTATATGGATGAGAATACCAATTGCTCCCACCAGTGTCCTGATTTCCCGTGGTTGTATCTCTACGAAGAAGCCTTTTGTTACTACAAGCAAAGCCCGTAGTGCGTACCGCATAACAGACGACATAACAACTCACAACGAACAACTTCCAACGAATAACCAATAACGAATAACGAACTAACTTTCGTGTCGAAGGGCTACAGTCCTGAGCCTTGCCGAAGGGCTTGTCCTGAGTCTCATCGAAGGGCTTGTCCTGAGTCTCATCGAAGGGCTTGTCCTGAGTCTCATCGAAGGGCTTGTCCTGAGTCTCATCGAAGGGCTACAGTCCTGAGCCTTGCCGAAGGGCTTGTCCTGAGTATTATCGAAGGGTGAAGAGGAAAACCGCAAAGACCCCAAGAAGCGCAACCCCTACCCACTTCGGAATCGCCTTTCCGCTGAAGTATCGGATGATTGCGATAAACCCGGTCGTTGCGACCAGGAGGAATATCCACTCAATTGCCGGAATCGGTTGAGGAGAACTGAACAACCGCACAATTCCGCCGATCAAAAGAATATTGTAGACGTTGCTGCCCATGACGTTGCCGATCGTTATTTTTGCCTGATGTTCTTCCTGGCTTACGATGGTCGCGAGAAGCTCCGGCAGGGAGGTTGCGATTGCAGTTAGGGACAGTCCCAAAATCGTCGTCGAGTAACCGGAGAGCCGTGCGATTGATTCAACGGAGGCAACCGTTACGTATCCGCCGAGTACTATACCGGCGAGCGATAATGCCACGAGCGCCAATTTTACCGAATGCGGATGGTGATTCTTCCGACTGTGGAACCTGACCGCATCTTCGTGATCCCGTCCGATGATGCCCAACCGGTATTCGCCGATCGTGAAGATCAGCGCAAGCACAAGAAGCAGTGCGCCGGACGAGAGGATCGGGAAGGCCGGAATGTTCGGAAGCGCAAAGAGCGCGGTGACCGCAAGAAGAAGGAGTGCGTTTCGCTGCGTTTTTGTCGTACCAATCCGCAGTTTTCCGATGAGGATGCCGATGGGGAGAACGAGGGTGATGTTGACGATATTGGATCCCACGATATTGCCGATCGCCAGACCCGGGTCGTTATTCGCCGCGGCTATTCCCGATACCGCAAGTTCCGGGATGGACGTGCCGATGGCTACGATCGTCGTGCCGATGATAAGCGGCGAGATGCGCAGTTTTGCCGAGATGCGTACAGCCGTCCGGATGAAGATCTCGGTGGAGAAAAGGAGGACAAGGGTGCCGACGATAAAGGCTGTTATGGATCCGGTCACTCTATCAGTGTATCAGCAGGAAAAATAGAGGAGCAAGTGAGACAAAAAGGAGACGTTCGCGCTTCTTACAAATTTATGTGTGTTCTCCCTTCAGCAAAGTGATGAATGAGGGCGCTCAGGAGCGTTTGATATGGAATCCTGCTTTTTTTAGCTTTGCTTTTTACTTTAAGTAAGTCTTCCTGATTCACCCGTATCGTAATGGGTTTTGACTTTTGCAATATCGTGTAATTTTTCGCGGCGTCTTTGAAAAGTTTAACCGCTAAATCAACGTTTTCAGCGCGTCTGTATTCACCGCGGGATAACGCCCGCTCAATTTTTTGTTCGTACGCGTCCAGTTTCACGGTTGTCGTCTTTGATGTATTGGTCATATACTTACTCCTTTGTTTTTAAATATTTTTTCCTAAGCACACGACTCGGATAGATAGTCTTTAAGAACATTACCTCTTTCTTGTTGTCGAATACATAGGGGACTGCATAGATATACCTTTGTATTTTTACAACCAATATTCTCTGATTTTTTTTCCTTGTATGGCGTAGGTCATCGAGAACGCTTCCTCTTTCAATTGCATCGATTACATCATCAAAGTCAATGCCGCGTGTCGCTTTGAGCAGTAAGTTTTTCTCTTGATTAAATTCAATTCTCGGTTTCACTCATACATTATAACCATATGTATTGCTGTTGTCAATACAATTAGAGCGTTCGCGAATTCAATTACCACCCTCTTTGTTTGAGTTCCGCGAGAATATCCGTTGCGTGCCAGGAATCTGCATAGTATGGAAGGTATCTCGGTTCAGCCCCTGCCTTTTCTATCTGCTGCAATCTTTTGTCTGTGTGTTCTTGATTGACGGCTAGAAAAACATAATCTACATTCAGATCCTGATAGTCCCGAACCCGCTGTTCCTCATCGGCATAGCTTTGCGTTCGTAACGCTACCGTCGAATCGACCATCCAAAAACTCCCGAAGGTTTTTCTTCTCCAGTCGATCGTATACCGAGGCCTATCCGTCCCCTTTGATGCCTGGAGTGAATCATCGGATTCGAAACCGATGAGAAGCCGGAACAACCCATCGCATTGAAAGGAACCCTGGACATAGGCTTTGGTCGCACAAGCAAGATGGATGGCCGTCGGCGGGTCAAAGGCACCATGGAACATATAAATCTTCAGTCCGTCCTCTTTCCATCGTTCCGTTTGTCGCCGTACGTCTTCGAATGAGGGAAGCGGCTTTTCTTCATATATGAAGTCATGAACGGGGATTTTGCCCTCTGCGTTTTGTATAAGCCGTATTTCTTCGCCACTTAAAAGACCGGAAACAGAAGCGAGTGCCTGCAGGTGGGCTAATAACTGTATGCGATCGGATTCATCGGGTTCCGGCTTCTGCTGTGCATTTTCCCTATAGAAACGTGCCGCATCCCATGCCTCCGTTAACATACTGGCGATCGTCGCCCGCGAAACCCGAATATCTTCCTGAATTATTACAGCGGAATTAATCGCCTCTCTGACTTTGAAAAACCAGGCATACTCTTCTGTTTGATCTCTATCAGGAGGGGCGGAAAAATATTCATGTCGAACGCGCTCTTTCATCGGTAAAATTTTGGGCGGGATACTGATGGACTCACATAGAGAACACCATCAGCACATCTTAGAGGTGTGATCCTTTATGTACAATTGGGAACGAAACTTGTTTTTCAAAAAGAACACCTCGGTTTATTGCACCGTGAACGAATACTCGTTGGACCAGATGTTCTTGCCGTTGATGAACGCGAGCGCGCGGAAGTAGAATGTTCCCGGCTCCGTGACCTTGAAATTCCCGATATACCGCAAAGGAACGGAAAAGTTGCCCTGAGTAAAGTCGTTGACCAAGACAGCGTACGGCGTCTGTTGAAGGCCGATATCCTCGCCGATTCCTTCCGTTTTGGATTCCTTTCCTCCGACGATGGCAGTGAAGGGAGTCGTACCCGCGGGGCCGGTAATCTCCCAGGTGAACGACGTTGTGTCTCCCGTAAAAAGCGAACTCGGCCGGTCAATCACGCGGATTTCGTTTTTTGGTTCAGGACGGACGGTGAGCGTCCGCTCATCCGACCAATAGTTTTTTCCGTCAATAACGGCGTACGCACGGTAGTAGTACGTGCCGGACGAGGAAAAATTTGCGTTCCCGACGAATACAAGCGGGATAGCATAGGTGCCCTCCATAAAATCTTTAAGCATGCCGGAATAGCGTACGTCCGCCGGGACTACCGTCTTTGAGAGCGGACCGGGTGAACTATCGGTGCCGTAATAAACGGTCGTCGTGCTGATGGTTTTCGGGGGCCCGTTCACGGTCCATGTGAATGTAGCGGGATTGGGGAGTGTTACCTCCGATGCCTCATTCGTAAATGAAACCGAATATTCCCGGGGGGTCGGTGACGGTCCGCTGACTGGCGGAGCTACCGTCGGCGTACGGGTCGGAAGGGAAATAGGGCTCAATGTTTTTTGATTTCCGACGCCCGCATCCGGGACCGTTTCTCCCAAAACCGTCTGATCAACGCGTTGCGTCAGATCGTCAGGCGAGCGGAAAAAGAGAAAACCGAACGTGATACCTGCGGTAAAGACAGATACCGCGAGAAACCCGACAGGGAGTAGACGTTTGATCTTCACGGATACCCATTATAGAGGAATTGGAGAAGCGAGGGGTACCGTTCGATTCGCTGTCGGCCGCTTGACCCGCACGCGATCAATTTTTGTGAGGAACCGTTTGCGCAATCGCAGTGAGCGGGGTGTAATCTCCAGAAGCTCATCGTCTTCTATAAAGTCCAGGCACTGTTCGAGCGTGAGTACGACGGGCGGGTCCAGCTGTATGGCAATGTCAGCGTTTGACGAGTGAATATTGGTGAGTTTTTTCGTTTTGCAGACATTGATTTCTATATCTTCCTGCCGGTTATTCATGCCGATGATCATCCCTTCATACACCGGGACGCCGGGGCCGATCATCGACTTCCCGCGTTCCTGAACCGTCGTGAGCGCATACGCGGAGGACTTGCCCGTTTCCAAAGAAACCAGAACGCCGTTTCGAAGCTTCGGGAGCGCAGGTCCAATAGGGAAGTAACCGAGGATCCGGGTAGAAAACACGCCGTTCCCCCGGGTTCTGATGAGGATATCTCCCCGAAAC
>Ga0214473_10002131_pt1 | contig 24728 bp, 21 predicted proteins | sample RVTome_7_FD_203509 | JGI IMG/M metagenome (GOLD analysis project Ga0214473, IMG submission 203509) | Soil microbial communities from uranium-contaminated site in the Upper Colorado River Basin, Wyoming, United States - RVT98D197 | ecosystem: Environmental > Terrestrial > Soil > Contaminated >... | reverse complement strand
ACCCTGGCGGGCGTCACCGCCACTCAGGAGGTACTGCGCCCGACCGAGGCGTCGCTCTGGAAGTTCTGCCAGCAGGATTTCGCGGATCTGGCGGTGACGGCACAGGTGCACACCGGCACGGTGTGGGACCGGATCGTCCAGATCGCTCGCGTCGAGCAGGCGGACTTGATCGTCATGGCCACGCGCGGACACGATAGTCTCGTGGACCGCATGGTCGGGAGCAACACCGAGCGCGTGGTGCGCCACGCGCCCTGCCCCGTGCTCGTGGTGTGAGCCTGCCGTTGCGGGCTCTGGCGCTGCCCGCCGAGCACGGCGGTTGGGGCTTCGTTCTCGAGCCCATCGTACTGGGACTGATCGTCTCCCCCTCGCGCGCCGGCTTCGCGCTGGCTCTGGCGGCCACGGCCACGTTTCTGGCCCGCCACCCGCTGCGGCTCGCGACGGGGGATCGTCTCAAGGGTCGGCAGACCACGCGCACGGGCCGAGCCGTGGCGGTGGCGGCGTTCTACGGCCTGCTTGCCGCGCTGGCTTTCGGTTTCGCCTGGACTGACGCGGCGGGGCCCGCCTTCTGGATCCCGCTGCTGGCGGCGACGCCGCTGCTCGGCGCGCAGTTCGGCTACGACGTCCGCAACCGCGGCCGGGATCTCGCACCGGAGCTGCTCGGGGCGGCGGCGCCCGGCTCGCTCGCTTCGGCCATCACGATCGTGGGCGGCGGGCCCGTGGGGACGGCGCTCGTGCTCTGGCCGCTGCTCGCGCTACGGGGCGTAGCCTCGGTGTTGTACGTGCGGGCCCGGCTGCGCCGCGATCGCGGCCAGCCCTACGACGCGCGGTCGACCTGGACGAGCCATCTGTTGGCGCTGCTGCTCGCGGCGGCCTTTGCCGCCACCGGACGCGCGCCCTGGTTGGCCGTGGCCGCTTTTGCGGGGCTATTAGCCCGAGCCGCCTTCGGGCTCAAGCGCACGCGCGCGCTCAAGCCGCAGGTCCTGGGGCTCCGCGAGCTCGCCTACGGTCTGGGAACCGCGGCAGTCATCGGCCTGGGCTACCTTCGGACCCCCTGACGCCCGCACCTCACCCGGCAGAAGCGAGCCGAGCCACGACCGAGGCGCGTTCCGGCGCGGAGAGGAAGTTGTCGATGGCCGGATAGAGTATGCGTTCTTCCTTGCTGGTGTGGCCCGGCATCACTTCCTGCAGGAAGCCCAGCCCGGTCCTGAAGCCCTCCGCGCTGCCCGCCGAGAGCCCTTCTCCCATCATCTCGACGGCCTTGAGCATCTCGCGGTGCTCAGTGCGCATGAGCGCGGTTGGGCTCTCGAGACCCCCTGTTCGGGCCTCGAACAGGGGGAACAGCAAAGTCTCCTCGAGCAACATGTGGCGCCTGAAGACCTGTCCGAACTCCCGATATGCGCGGCGCGCTCGGTCCATCTGCCCATGGTCCACGGCCCGGCTGACCCCGCTCAGGATCCGAGCGAAGCGCTCGTGGTCCCAGGAGAGATACGCGGTGACCGAATCGAAGGACCGGGTCGGGCTCCTGGTCTCCACGCGCCGCCCGGGTGCAGAAAGCATGCCGCGAGAACCGTGGGGATAACCGTGCACGGACCGTGCAACGGTTTCGAGGGCAGTCCGAAGTTGGCGCAACAACTGCGCAGCCAGCGAGAGAGATGGCCTCGCAACTGCCTTTGACCGTCGGAATTGCGCGCGGCGCTGGCTGGCGAAGGATTTGCTGCTACGATGCCAGCGTGGACGGCGGCGAGAGCCTGAGGCCCGCAACCGATGACCGCATGAGGGTCCTTCGGATAGCCCTCGAGCGGCGCGAACGGGAACTCGAGATCCTGTCCGTCGTGGCCGAGCGGCTTCACGGCGAAGAGAACGCTTCCGAGATCCTTCGGATCGTCCTCGACGAGATCTTGGACCGCTTGGGGCTCAAGGCGGCCTGGGTGTTCCTGGGAAACGAAAGCGACCGCGTGCTGCGGCTCGCCGCCCACCGGGGGGTCTCCGACACGTACCTCGAGCAGATCCGAACCGATGGTCTGGGCGAGTGTCTGTGCGCGGAGGTCTGCTGGAGCGGCCAGACCAGGCAGGCCCGCAACACCGGCCAGTGCCCGCGCATGCCCCACATCGTTGCAGGGCTCGCGAGCCCGGTGGCGCACGCCTGCATCCCGCTGTGGTTCGAGGGCACGGCTCGCGGGGTATTGAACGTCGCCGCCCGAGCCGGCGAGCTGTTCTCGGAGGACGAGCTGCGCTTCCTCGACACGCTGGGCCGCCAGGTCTGCCTGGCGCTGGAGCGCGCCGACCATCTGCGCGCGGAGCGGCTGCGCAACCAGGAGGCCCGCGCCCTGGCCTCCATCAGCAAGGCCATCGGCGGCTCGCTCGACGTGGACGCGGTGCTGCGCGCGGTGGGCGAGACTGCCCGGGAGCTACTGGGCGTCGACCGGGCTCACGTCTTCCTCGGCGCGGACCCGCGCCGGCTGAGGGTAGCCCACCTCTCGGGCGAGCCTCACGCCGAGCTCGTCGAAGGCCAGGCACTCGACCTGGTAGCGCTCTCGGCGCAAATCCAGCGAGGAGCTTTCGAGACGCGCCGCCTGCTCACGGTGGACGACTGGAGCAGCGACCCGCGCGTCAACAAGAAGCTCGCGCGGAAGTGGGGCATGGGCTCGGGAATCGTGGCGCCTCTGCTGGCGCGCCAGCAGGTCCTGGGCCTGCTCGTGCTCACGCGGGTCGCGGCGCACCGCTGGAGCGAGGATCAGGTCGACGTGGCCGAGGCGCTCGCTTCCCAGGCCGCCGTCGCTCTCGAGAACGCCCGGCTCTTCGAGGAGACCCGACGCGCTTACCGCGAGCTGAAAGAGGCCCAGGCGCGGATCATCCAGACGGAAAAAATGGCAGTGCTCGGCACCTTTGCCTCCGGCCTGGCCCACGAGGTACGCAACCCCCTGAACTCCATCACGCTGCAGCTGTCGATCCTCGAGCGCCGCACGGCCCCGCTCGAAGAGGTCTTGGCCGGCCAGATCCACGGCTTGATCGGCGTGATCCGCGAGGAGATCAAGCGCCTCGACAGCCTGGTCAGCGACTTCCTGCTGTTCTCGCGCATCAGCCGTATCCAGCACCAGCCCGCCGACCTCGGCTCGCTGACCGACGAGGTGGTGCGGCTGCTGCGCCCGGAGGCGCGCGCCGCCGGCGTGACGCTGCGCCGGCAGCGTATTGGCGAGCCGCTGCCCCTGCTGCGGGTGGACTCGGAGCGGATCAAGCAGGTCGTCATCAATCTGGTGCGCAACGCCATCGAGGCCCTGCCCGACGGGGGCGTCGTTACGGTGGAGGAAGGCCTGCTCGCGGGCAAGGCTTGCCTGGTCGTGCGCGACACCGGTCCCGGCCTGCCGGCGGGCGTCGACGTGTTCCAGCTATTCGTGACCACCAAGCCCAAAGGCACGGGCCTGGGCCTGTCGATCGCCCAGCAGATCGTGCTCGAGCACGGTGGCGAGATCACCGCCGAGAGCGACGCCGGCAGGGGCGCGACCTTCACGGTACTGCTGCCCCTCACGCCGGCCGCCGAGGCACTGCAGGAGAGCCCAAGCCCATGAGCGCCAAAGGTCGAGTGCTCGTTATCGACGACGAAGTGAACGCCGTTACGGCCCTGGAGACGTTGCTGCGCGAGGACGGCTATCAGGTGAGCAGCGCCCACGACGCGCGCTCAGGCCTCCAGCTCCTCGAGAAGCAGGAGCCCGACGTGGTCCTGACGGACTTGCGCATGCCGGGCATGGACGGCCTCGAGCTGCTGGCGAAGGTCAAGGAAGTCCGCCCCGAGACCATGGTCGTGCTGATGACGGCGTACGGCACCGTGAAGACCGCAGTCAGGGCCATGAAGTTGGGGGCCGAGGACTACCTCAGCAAGCCGATCGACGTAGAGGAGCTGGAGGTCGTGCTGGCCAAGACCATCGAGAAGAAACGCCTGCTCGAGGAAACCCGCTCGCTGCGCGAGCGGCTCGACCACAAGTACCGCATGGAGAACCTGGTCGGCGAGAGCCCCGAGATGCTGGCGGTGTTCAAGACGATCCGCCAGGTCGCCCCCTCCAGCTCCTCCGTGCTGCTGCTCGGCGAGAGCGGAACCGGCAAGGAGCTGTTCGCCCAGGCGCTGCACCAGAACAGCCCGCGCAAGAACAAACCGTTCGTGCGGGTGGCCTGCGCGGCGCTGCCCGAGACGCTGCTCGAGAGCGAGCTGTTCGGCCACGAGAAGGGCTCGTTCACCGGTGCGCTCTACAGCCGGGCCGGGCGCTTCGAGGCGGCGGACGGCGGCACGCTATTCCTCGACGAGATCGGCGACATCTCGCCGACGGTCCAGGTGAAGCTGCTGCGCTTCCTGGAGGAACGGGAGTTCGAGCGGGTCGGCGGCAACAAGACCTACAAGGTGGACGTGCGGATCGTGGCGGCGACCCACCGCGACCTTCAGAAGAAGCTCGAGGACGGCAGCTTCCGCGAGGACCTGTACTACCGCATGAACGTGATCGAGATCCACATCCCCGCTCTGCGAGAGCGCGCCGGGGACATCCCGCTGCTGGCCGACCACTTCCTGCGCAAGTACGCCGAGGCCAACCACAAGGACCTCCGTGGCATGTCCGACGAGGCGCTGGGGCTGCTGCTGCACCACCCCTGGCCGGGCAATGTCCGGGAGCTGGAGAACGCCATGGAGCGGGCCGTGGTACTGGCCGACACGCCGGTGCTGCAGCCGAGCCACTTCCCGACGCTGCGTCGCCTGCCAACCGAGGCGCCCGGCGCGCCGGCCGCCGCCCGCGCCGGGGTCGCGATCCCCGGGAGCACGCTCGCCCAGATCGAGCGCGAGGCGATCTTGCGCACCCTGGAGTCCGTTGGCGGCAGCACCTCGCGTGCGGCCTCGGTGCTCAGGATCAGCCCGCGCAAGATCCAGTACAAGATCAAGGAGTACCAGCAGAACGGCGACGTGGTCGGAAAGCGGGCCTGACCTTCGTCGGCCACGACCTGCGCGAAGCCCTGCGCACCACACCCAGCGCACGCCCCGGGGACTCGGCCCACGAAGCCGGGGGCGCCTAGGCGCGAAGGACGTCGGCGCAAGGGGCACGCCGGAGGCCGTGCGGATCCGAAAAGCTTGCGCCACGAGTTCCGCGACCGCGCGCAGCGCTGGTTGCAGGTCGCTGGCGCGAGTCCTGCAATCCCCCGATCTGGGGCCAGATCCCCGCGACGGGCGACGCCCGGAGGCGAGCCATGACACAGCAGACCGGCGTTCAGGGGTCAGCGCGAGCGAGCGCAAAGGTGGTCCCTTTCCCGCACGACTACGCGGTGGCGGTGCGCCTCGAGGCCGACGGGTCCGGCCTGCTGACAGCCGGCGCGCGGCCGGCGATCGTGGGTGGAGCGCCGCCGCAGTTCGGGGGTGAGGTCGCTTGGTGGAGCCCCGAGCATCTCCTGCTGGCGGCCGTGAACCTGTGCCTGATGACGACGTTCCAGGCCTTCGTGTCACGCCAGGCCCTGGAGGTGCGGCGCTATTCGAGCCTGGTGAAGGGCATCCTGGAGAAAACACCCGACGGGATCGTGTTCACATCGATCGTGATCGATGTGGAGCTGGAAACCGCGCCAGAACGAATCGAGGACGCAAAACGTCTGCTGGAGAGCGCCAAGCACTACTGCATCGTGTCCCACGCGCTCAAGACGCCCGTCGACCTCAGGATCGTGGCCAATGCCGGTTGATGCGTGAGGGGACGGAGCGCGGGCATGCCTGCAGGCGGCACCACGCGTCCGCGGACGACGTCTGGCGATGAAGATCACCGACGAGCGCATCAGCTGCGGGGCCTGCGAGGACGAGTGCCCGAACCCGGCGATCAGCCGGGGCGACCTCGTCTTCATCGTCGATCCGGCGCGGTGCTCCGAATGCGTAGGCGCCTTCGACTCGCCGCGCTGCGTGGCAGTGTGCCCGATCGACGACTGCGTCGTGTTGGATGCCGATCGGCCCGAGACGCAAGTGCAGCTCGAAGCGAAGTACGCGCAGTTGCACGCCTGAGCCGCGAAGCCCTCCTCGACGAGCGCGGCAGAAAGAGGCGGAGCGGCGGAAGATCTTCGGGCACTGGCCGCTCGACCGGATTCGGCACCTGGCGAGCGGAAACGGCTACGCTGCGCGGATCGTGAACACCGGACAGGTCGCTTCGCGCACCACGTGCTGGGTCGTGGAGCCGAACAACATGATGTCGATCGGGTTGCGTCCGTGGACGCCCATGACGATCAGGTCGGCCGGCTGCTCACGGGCCACCCGAAGGATTTCCTTGTAGGCCCGGCCCTCGGTCAACAGCTCCTCGGGTTGGCACCAGTTGCGGGCCTCTTCCGGTATCGCCTTCCGGAGCTGCTCTCGCGTGTCCTGTATGACGAAACGGCGGTATTCCTCGATGCTGAAGTGCCGCTGCTCACGCAGGAACTCGTCCGGGAGGCTCTCGAGCACCGTGAGCACGGTGAGCCGGGCATCCGCCTCCTGCGCCAGGGATAGCGCGTACCCGAGGGCCCGCAGCGATGGCGCCGAGAAGTCCACGGGGCACAGGATGCCGCGGAAGAGCGCCGACCCCACAGGCGGCGGTCCTGCGGCGGGCCGCGGCACCGTGAGCACCGGGCAGCCGGCCTTTCGCAGCACCTTCTCGGTCACCGAGCCCAGCACCCAGCGTTCGAAGCCCCCGCGTCCGTGAGTGCCGAGCACGAGAAGATCGGCGCCCTCGGCCCCGGCGAAGGCCAGGATCTGGTTTGCCACGCCCCCTTCTCTCACCTCGAGCCGCACGGGCACGCCTGCGGGCTTGGCGGCGTCGACGAAGCCACCCATCAGCTCGAGCAGGGTGCTCTTCGACACCGGCTCCAGCGTCACGGGGTTGACGCTCGGGGGGAACCCCTCGACGGTGGGCACCGGAGGCACCACGTGGAGCACCGTCACCCCGGCTTCGTACCAGCGCGCCAGAGACAGCGCGTGGCTCAGGGAACGATGCGAGAACTCCGAGAAGTCGACGGGGCAGACAATCCGGCGGATCTCGATCATCATATCCTCCCGCCGGGGAGGCGAGATCGGCGCTCCCTTCCCCACTGGCGTGCAAGGCCGGTGCCGGAACCCGCGTCGCTCTCCCTGCGGCCTGGCACGGGGATTGTTCTCGACAAGCCGGCCTACCCGAGCGGCGTTGCCTCGGGGGAGGGAAAAGGAACAGGCTCCATGGAAACCTACCGCGTGCATCGCTCCCCGGACGGCTCGCGCCGGCTCGAGGTGCCCGACCGCGGAGTGCGCGTGCTGCGCACTCCGATCTACAACAAGGGGACCGCGTTCACCCGCAAGGAACGCGCAGCCTTCGGCATCGAGGGCCTGCTGCCCGACGCGGTCAGCACCCTCGACCAGCAGGTGAGCCGCGTCTACCACAACATCATGTGCAAGCCGGACGCCCTCGAGCGGTACATCGGCCTGGCCGCGCTGCAGGATCGCAACGAGATCCTGTTCTATCGCCTGCTCGTGCGCCACGTCGAGGAGTTGATGCCCATCGTCTATACGCCCACCGTGGGTCGGGCCTGCCAGGAGTACAGCCACATCTTTCGCCGGGCGCGCGGAATCTGGATCACGCCAAGCCAGCGCGGAAGCATCGCGCGGGTACTGGCGAGCGCGCCCTTCGAGGACGTGCGGCTGATCGTCGTCACCGACAACGAGCGCATCCTGGGTCTCGGCGACCAGGGCGCGGGCGGTATCGGGATCCCGATCGGGAAGCTGGCGCTTTACGTAGCGGCGGCCGGCATCCATCCGACCCAGACGCTGCCCGTCAGCCTCGACGTGGGCACCGACAATCAGGCGCTGCTGGAAGACGAGCAGTACCTCGGCTGGCGCCACCCGCGCTTGCGGGGCGAGGAGTACGAGGCCCTCGTGGAGGAGTTCGTCCAGGCCGTCAAGACCTGCTTCCCCAAGGCGCTGCTGCAATGGGAGGACTTCAAGAAGAACAACGCCTTCCGACTGCTCGACAAGTACCGGACCCGGATCACCTGCTTCAACGACGACATCCAGGGTACGGCCGCCGTCGCGGTGGCCGGAATCCTGGCCGGCGTCCGAGCGACGGGCGTGCCGCTCGAAGAACAGCGCACGGTGATCTTGGGAGCGGGGGCCGCGGGCATCGGGATCGCGCGGCTGCTGCGCACGACGCTCGGGCGCGCCGGTCTTCGCGGCGAGGCGCTGGTGCGAGCCGTCGCGAGCCTCGACAGCCACGGATTGGTCGTGGACGACCAAGAGATCGTGGACCCGCACAAACGGGATTTCGCCTGGCCCGGCGCGCTGGCGGAACGGCTCGGGTTGGGGCGCGGCCGGCCTCGGGACCTCGAGGCCGTCGTACGGGCGGTGAAACCCACGGTCCTGATCGGTACCTCCGGCGAGCCGGGGACCTTCACGGAGGTCATCGTGCGCGCCATGGCCGCCGAGGTGGCCCGGCCCGTGATCTTCCCGATGTCGAACCCGACCAGCAATTCGGAGGCGAGGCCGCTCGACCTGGTCAACTGGACCGGCGGGCGGGCGCTCGTTGCCACAGGCAGCCCTTTCGACCCGGTGACCTACAATGGCCGGACGTTGCAGATCGGCCAGGGCAATAACGTCTTCGTCTTCCCCGGCGTCGGGCTGGGCGTGCTTCTCTCCGAGGCACAGCACGTCACCGAGGGCATGTTCGCCGCGGCGGCCGACCAGCTGGCCGCCGAAGTGAGCGAGGACGACCTCGAGGCCGGCAGCCTGTTCCCTGGCGTTGCCGCAATCCGCCGCGTCACGGCGAGGATCGCCGAAGCCGTGGTGCGCCAGGCCGGCGCGGAGGGCCAGGGCCGAGAGATCCCCGATGCGGAGATCCCGCGTGCCGTCGCCGAGGCGATGTGGGAGCCGGACTACCCGACGTTGGTCCCCGCATGAAGACCGCGCCCCCGTTCCCGGACCGTCAGGGCGCGGGAGGATCCCTGGCGGCGAAGCTGGCGGCGCTGTCGCCGCCGCCCACGGTGGTGGCGGCGATCCCGCGCGGAGGCGTGATCGTGGCCGCCGCGAGCGCCGCGCTGCTCGGGGTTCCACTCGCCCTGGTCCATGCCCGCAAGCTCACGGCTCCACCGCAACCAGAGATAGCGTTCGGAGCCGTCGACGAGGACGGGCATATGGTGGTGGACTACCCCTTGATCGCCGCGTTGCGCCTGAGCGACGCCGACGTCGAGGCCATCAAGGCCCGCGTGAGCGCGGACATCCGGCGCCAGCGGGAGCTCTACGCTGCGCGCCCGCTCGCAGACTTCCTGCCGGCCGAATCCGCCGTGCTCGTCGACGACGGCCTCGCCACCGGGCTCACGATGGACGCCGCGGTCGCCTACGCGCGCCGGCACGGCGCCCAGGAGGTGATCGTGGCGGCGCCTTGCGCCTCGTCGCGGGCGGCCGCGCGCCTGCGCGGCAGCGCCGACCGCTTCGTCAGCTTGGTGGTGGACGCCGACTTCGAAGCCGTCGGCGACTATTACGCGCAGTTCGGCGAGGTCGACGACTCCGAGATCCTGGCCTTGCTCTCTCGGCTGGGCAGGCGGACGATGTAAGCTCCCACGGTGGAGTCCCAACCGGATCCCGGCGGTCACGAGCGGTTGACCCTCGCATCGCTCGGCGCCGGGCGCCTCGCGTCTCCGCGGGTGGGCTGAGCAGCCATCCCATGCGCTTCCGCATCGTCAGCTACAACATCCACCGCGCGATCGGCGTGGACCGGCGCTTCCGCCCCGAACGGATCGCCCGGATCCTCGCTCACCACGATGCCGACGTGGTCCTGCTGCAAGAGGTGGACGAGGGGGCGCCGCGCTCGCGGGAGATGGACCTCGCCCGTGAGCTGGCGGGCGCCTTGGGCTACAAGCACGTGGCCGTGGGCCATAACGTCACGCTGCGAAAGGGACGCTACGGCAACGCCACGCTCTGCCGGTTTCCGATACTACGCGAGCGCAACATCGACCTGACGGTGTGGGGGCGGAAGCGGCGCGGCTGCCAGCACACGGCCGTCCTGCTCGAAGGGCCGGGCGGCGGGCGCAACGCGCTCGACGTCTTCAACCTGCACCTGGGCCTGTCCGCTCGCGAGCGGGAGCTGCAGCTGGGACTGCTGCTGCGCTCGCGGGAGTTCACCGAGCTGCCCCCCTACGCGCCGACCATCGTCGCGGGCGACTTCAACGACTGGCGCTCCCGGCTCCAGCCGATCCTCACGGGCGCTGCGGCCCTGCGCTCAGCGACGGCGCCCCACGGCTTCTTCGGCCGCCCCATGCCCACGTATCCTTCGTTCTTTCCGCGGGGCCCGCTCGACCGGATCTACTACCGCGGCCGCCTGCGCCCGGTCTTCGCGCGACGCTGCCGCTTGCGGCTCTCGCGGGTCGCGAGCGACCATCTGCCGCTCGTCGCGGAGTTTGCGGTTCGTTGAGGTCCTCCAAGACCCCGCGCAAGAAAGTGCGTCACGAATCCCTGCGACCGAAAACCTTGCGCCGTCCGGCCGGCGTGTACTAGCCTCACGCGACAAGAGGCCTGGCCCGCATTCTGCAGTCCCAAGCGTCCGATTGCCGTTGCGCCTGGACGCTGAGAGTCCAGCGGGCAGCCGGAGTAGGGATGGACCTCTCGACCAGCTATCTCGGGCTCAGGCTCCCTCACCCGTTTCTCCCCGGCGCTTCGCCTCTGGTGGACGACCTCGACCTCGTCAGGCGCCTCGAGGACGCGGGGGCTCCCGCGATCGTGATGCACTCGCTGTTCGAGGAGCAGATCGTGCGCGAGCCCGCGGCGCGCTTCGTGCGCACGGAGCGCCACGGCTACTCGTTCGGCGAGGCCCTCGCCTGCTTCCCCAGCCCGGAAGCCTTTGCGGTCGGCCCCGACGAGTACCTGGATTTGCTGCGCCGCATCAAGCAGGCCGTGCGGGTGCCCGTGATCGCCTCCCTGAACGGAACCAGCCTGGGGGTTTGGACCGAGTACGCCGGGCTGATGCAGCAGGCGGGGGCCGACGCCATCGAGCTCAACGTCTACGCGCTGTCCGCCGATCCAGAGGCGACCGCCCAAGCCGTGGAAGCGCGAACCATTGAGATGGTGTGCGCGCTCAAGGAGGAGATCGCGGTTCCGTTGGCGGTGAAGCTCTCGCCCTTCTACACCTCGCTCGTCCGCTTCGCCGTACAGCTCGACGAGTGCGGCGCCGACGGCCTGGTGCTGTTCAACCGCTTCTACCAGCCCGATGTCGATGTCGAGCGGCGCGAGGTCCGGCGCTCTCTCGAGCTGTCGAGCCCTGCCGAGCTGCCCCTGCGGCTGCGTTGGCTCGCGATCCTGTCCGGCAGGCTCAAGGCCTCGCTGGCCGTGAGCGGCGGAGTCCACACCGGCGCCGACGCCGTCAAGGCGCTGATGACGGGCGCCCACGCGGTCCAGGTGGTTTCGGCCCTGCTGCTGCGCGGACCGGAATATCTGCGCACGCTGCGCGACGAGTTGGCGGCCTGGCTGGCCGATCACGGGTACGACTCGCTCCAGGCCATCCAGGGCTGCCTGGGCCTCAGCCAGTGCCCGGACCCGGCGGTCTACGAGCGTGCGAACTACATGCTGGTCCTCCAGAGCCGTTCCCGGCAGCCGGTGGCGGATCCCAGACCCCGGGTGCTCACGTGCGATGACGACGAGCTGTAGGCCCATGGCACGGGGGTTGCTAAGTCCGGCTACCGACGGACCCTACGGACCCGGTTTCCAATGTCCTTGAGCCTGATGCCTTTCCGTAACGTCATGCTGCAAACCAAGCGACGATGGACGGACGGCTTGCAACGGCCGGCAACAAAGAGTGAGGCGTTCCTCCACGCGGGTGACTTGGCGGGACTCGCCGGTGGGCGCTTTAGCGAACGAGGTGCCGTCATGCGAAGACTGCGTTACCTAGGGGCGCCCGGCCTCCTCGTGATGGCCTGGTTCGCCCTGTCGGCCACAGCCCGCGGCGCGACCGAGACGCCGCCAGAGTCTGCGGCCGCGTACGACGTCAACGACTGCAAGGCGTGCCACGAAGCGGCGTTCAAGAAGTTCGAGAAGACCCTGCACGCAGGGCAGGCAGCGAGCTGCAGCTCCTGCCATGGCGACGTCTCCGCGCACCTCCAGTCCAACCTGGAGAAGGGCGAGCCCGGCCCCATCGATGCCATCTCGCTCAAGAAGAAAAAGCCCGCGGAGGTCAGCAAGACCTGCCTCGGGTGCCACGAGAAGTCGCATCACCCGACGTGGTACGGCAGCGCCCACGACCGGCGAGGCGTCTCCTGCGTCGACTGCCACTCGGTCCACTCGCCGATGTCCGCCAAGAGCCAGTTGAAGACCGCGATGGAGCCGGACACCTGCTACACCTGCCACAAGGCGATCGAAGCCCAGCAACTGCGCACCTCGCACCATCCTGTCCGCGAGGGCCTGCTGCAGTGCTCGAGCTGCCACAACCCGCACGACGGCAGCAAGCCCAAGCTGATCAAGGCCGAGTACACCAACGAGCTCTGCCTGCAGTGCCACACCGAGAAGCGCGGGCCCTTCTTCTGGGAACACGCTCCGGTGCGCGAGAGCTGCCTCAACTGCCACAATCCCCACGGATCCAACCACGACAAGATGCTCGTCTCGCAGCTGCCGTGGCTCTGCCAGCGCTGCCACCTGAACACGCGCCACCCGGGCACGGTCTACACGGGCATCAACTCGGCGGGCTCGCTGCCCACGGCCAGCAACCGGGCGGTCGAGCACGCCTGCAAGAACTGCCACCAGAACATTCACGGCGGCAACGCGCCGAGCACGCCGTTCTTCGGGCGCTAGGGAGGGAGCCATGAAGCGCAACGTCGTTTTCGCGATTCTCGCGTTCACTCTCGCTCTCCCCGCCATCGCGCAGGAGGACTTCGACGAGGGCGAGCTCAACCTCGGCATCCTGCAACGCGACTCGGACAGCCTCTCCTCGAAGTTCCTCGAATACCGCGACATCCCGCAGGGGCCGGTGGCGCCGTACGTGAGCTTCCTGGGCAAGAAGGGCGACCTGAGATACCGGATCTGGGGTCGTGACATCACCCAGAAGGACCAGTGGCTGTTCGGCTACCTCAGGAACGACGTGATCCGGTTCGACGCCAGCTATCTGAGCATTCCGCACAACTTCGGCAACGGCGGCAAGAGCATCCTGAGCCCGACCAGCGAGAACAACTGGCAGGTCAGCGACAACCTGCAGCGGTACTACCAGGACCTCATCGCGCTGACGCCTGGGGCCGCCGTCACTTATTCGTTCCTGAACAACCTGGTGACCCCGTCGCTGAAGGCGGCGCCGTCCAACATCGACGTCAAGCTGCTGCGGGGCCGCACCAACCTGGCGCTCACGCTGACCCCGAAGGAGTCCGACTTCTCGGTCGGCGTCGGCTACTTCCACGAGCGGCGCTCCGGCTCGCGCGCTGCCAACGGCACGTCCTTCGGCTTCGGCAACGTGGTCGAGACCCCCGAGCCCGTGCGCTACATCACCCAGGACTTCGGCATCAACGCCGCCTACAAGGACGACTGGGGCTCCGTCAAGGCCGCCGTCCGGTTCAACGATTTCAAGAACGCGTTCGACACCTTCAGCTTCGACAACCCCTTCCGCTACACCGACAGCACGGACGCCTCGGCCTACACGGCCCCGGGCGCCGGTTCGAAGGGCGGCCCGGTCTTCGGACGAATGTCGCTTTATCCCGACAACAAGGCCACGACGGAGATGGTCGGAGCCACGCTGAAAGTCGGCGCCAAGACCCGGCTCACGGCCGACCTCACGCTCGGCCAGTGGAAGCAGAACGAGGATCCGTTCATCCCCTGGACCACCAACACGGCGATCAAGACGCCGGGGGGCGTCAACGCGACAACGGCACCGCTGCCGGCCACCGCGCTCGACGGCAAGGCCGACACCATGGCCCTGAACGCGTTCGTCAACACACGGCTGAACGACTCGCTGCAGCTGAACGCGCGCTACCGCCGATACGACTTCGACAACAAGACGCCCCGCTACGAGCTGGACGAGGGCTATGTCCGCTTCGACGCCGTGTGGGAGGAGATCCCGCGCATCACCGTGCCCTACGGCTACACGAACGACATCTTCGACGTCTACGCCACGCTGGGCAAGGGCGTTCTCGGCCTGGAGGCGGGCTGGAAGTACAACAAGATGGCGCGCACCTTCCGCGAGACCGAGGCCACCAGCGAGAACGTGTTCCGCATCGCCGCGGACGTGCGCAGCGGCGCCGTCGTGTTCCGCGGCATCGGCGAGTTCGGCAGCCGGGATCACGACGCCTACGACGCCGAGTTCTCGGAGGAGCAGTCCTTCCTCTGCGAGAGCGCGAGCGGCCTCGTCCCCTGCGGGACACAGGGGGCGGCGCCCGAGGTCCCGGCCAATCAGACGGTCCTGCGCCGGGTGGACCAGGCCAAGCGCGACCTGACCCGCGTCGGCGGGCAGCTCGAGCTGTCGCCTGGTTCCGGGAAGCTCAGCCTGTTCGCCTCGTACTTCCACACCAAGTTCGAGTACAAGCAAGACCCCGTCGAGTGCCAGGGCATCGGCTTCTTCCCGACCCAAGCCAGGTACTGCCCCGGCGGCGAGGCAGCACCGCTGGGCATGGTGGACGACACCTATGACACCTTCTCGTTCGAGGCGAGCCTCAACGCCTCGGAGCGCGCGAACATCTACGCGTTCTACACCTGGGAGGACGGCGACATCCTGCAGAACGGCCGGCAGAGCGGCGCCACGCTCAACTTCAACCCCGCGGACGTCTGGACCTCGAACATCACGAACAAGGGCAACACGTTCGGCACCGGCGCGAACTTCACGCTGGTCCCGGAGAAGTGGTTCTTCAGGGTCTTCGCGCGCTACCAGAAGGTGGAGGGCAACAACGACATCTTCCTGCAGACCGGCTACGACAAGACGATCTACACGAGCCCCCTGCTGCTCGGCTGCATCGGAGCCGGCTCCACGGCCTGCGACATTGGGGACTTCGACGACACCGAGCTCACCAGCGTGATGGGCTCGCTCAGTTACGCGTTCGCCACGCAGTGGACCGCTGGCTTCGGCATCGGCTTCGAGGACTACAGCATCAAGGACGCCCAGACCGGCAACACACTGAACTACATGCCGGCGTCGTTCTTCCTGCAGGCCGACAACCGCGACTACTCCGCCTGGGTGGGCTACCTCAGCCTGAACTACAAGTGGTGATCCCCTTCTAGGACAGACATTGGGGCGCCGGGCTTCGGCCCGGCGCCCTCGGTTCATCGAGCAGGCTCTGGGGCCGGTGAGCCCACTCTTCGAGGCAAGAGGTTGCGCCCGTTGCCACACGGTGGAGAGGTCCCGCGAGGCGGCGACACCGGATGAACGACCCGTTCGCTTCGTGCGAGGCGACCGACCCGACCTGGTCGCGTTCCTCTACGGCATGCCGCTCCTGAACACCGCACCGGTAGGGGACTGATGGGATCGGAACCACGGGAAGAGGCCAGGGCGGGCGGGAAGGGGCAGGCGGGCCAGCTGTCCTGGCGCGCTGCAGCGGCGGGCTTTCTCGTCTTCCTGTTGCTGGGCGGCGTGACGACGGCGACGCTGCGCAACAATCCCCTCTTCTCCGAGCCCGTCGCGCAGCCGATCGCCTTCAGCCACCGCAAGCACGTCGAGGAGAACGAGCTCGCCTGCTCGACATGTCACGCGTCCTACGAGAAAGAGGCCTTCTCGGGTCTTCCCGGACGCGATGTTTGTGAGGTCTGCCACGCCGAAGCTCAGGGAACGAGCGAAGAGGAGCGCAAGCTGGTCGCAATCCTCGAGAGCGGCGGCCCTCTCGAATGGAAGCCGCTTTTCCGGCAGCCCGCGCACGTCTTCTACTCGCACCGCAGGCACGTCGTCGGCGTGGGGATTCAGTGCAACGTCTGCCACGGCGCCATCGGAGAGACCGTGAAGCCTCCCGGACGAGTGAAGCCGTTGAGCATGGACGACTGCATCGCGTGTCACCAGCGAACGGGGGCGTCCACGGCCTGCACGTCCTGCCATCGATGAGCGCCCCGGGGGCAATGCGGAGGACCACCGCGTGAGGATCAAGCGGCGTCGGTTTGTGGGGCTCGGCATAGGGGCGGCGGCGGGAAGCGCCCTCGGCATCCCGGCGGGCCGCCTCGTGGCGGACATGCTCGCCTCGGCAGACAGCCCCGTGTTTCCCCCCAAGGGTCCAGAGAGCTTCGTCCTCTCCGTGTGCAACATGTGCCCCGGTGGCTGCGGAGTTCGTGCGCGGCGCATCGGGGAGCGAGTGGTCAAGCTGTCGGGCAACCCCCTTCATCCGGTCAACGGTGGGCGCCTCTGCCCGAGGGGTCAGGCCGCTTTGCAGAGCCTCTTCCACCCTGACCGCCTCCCCGGCCCGATGCACCGGGTCGGTCCGCGGGGCTCCCTGACCTCCTTCGCGCGAGCGAGCTGGGACGAGGCCCTCGGCGAGATCGGTGGGCGCTTGCGGTCGCTGCGCGAGCGGAGACACCCGGAATCGTTGGTGCTCGTCCGGAGCAGCCGAGGAGCCATCGGGCACCGGCTCGCCCGCCGCTTCGTGGAAGCCTTCGGCTCGCCCAACGACGTGGTGCTCGACCGCGGGGACGAGGCGGCCGCGCTCGCCGTCTATCTGGGGCAAGGCGTGCGAGCGACCCCTGCCTACGACGTCCAGTCCACGGCCTACGTGCTCTCCCTGGGGGGGGGGCTGCTCGAGGCCTCAGGCTCTCCAGTCCACATGTCACGGGCCTATGGCGAGTTCCGCCAGGGTCGCACAGGGCGCCGGGGCAAGCTGGTCCAGGTGGAGCCAAGACTTTCGCTGACCGCCAGCTCGGCGGACGAGTGGATCTCGGTACGCCCTGGGACGGAAGGGATCTTCGCCCTCGGCGTGGCGGCGGTCATCGTGGCCGAGGGGCTGTACGACAAGGACTTCGTGCTTCAGCGCACCGCGGGGTTTGAGAGCTCCGGCAACGCGCCCGGCCTCCGGCGCCTGCTCGAGCGCGACTACGGCCTCGAGCGGGTCGCGGCCGAGACCGGGGTTCCCGTCCACGTGACCCTGCGCATCGCCCGCGAGTTTGCCGCCGCCCGAGAGAGCTTGGCGGTGGGACCGCGCAAGGGGCCGCTACTCCCGGGCAAGCTGTTCGACCACATGGCGGCCCAGGTCCTCAACGCCTTGTCGGGGAACCTCGACCAGGCCGGAGGGGTGCTGATACCGGAGGATGTGCCTCTGGCATCCTGGCCGGACTACCCGCACGATGCCCTGGCCCGGCAAGGTCGCTCGAGACCTCGTCTGGACGGTGCCGGGAGCGACTTCCCGCTCCTCACGTCGGACCCCGAACGGCTAGCAGAGGCGATCCTCGGCGACTCTCCCTACCCGGTCGACATCCTGATGGTGCTCGGTGCGGATCCCGTCTTTGCCTCGGCGGCCCCCCGGCGCTTCGCGGCTGCCCTCGAGCGCGTGCCGCTGGTCGTCTCCCTCGCCACGATCCCCGACGACACGGCTCTCCATGCCGACTGGATCCTGCCCGAGGCCCACTTCCTGGAGAGTTGGGAGCTCCACACCACACCTCCGGGAGTCGCCTATCCCCTGGTCAGCCTGGCCCAACCAGCTCTGGCCCACGCGCTGCACGACGTCCGACCGACCGCGGAGGTCTTTCTGGATCTGGCCAGGCGCGTGGGATCCGAGGTGGCGGCGGCGTTTCCGTGGCCCGACCTGCCCACGCTGCTGCGGGCGGAGCTGGACGGCCTCTACGCGGCACGCCGCGGGGCGATCCTGGGAACGCCGTTCGACGAAGCCTGGGTGCGCATGATGGAGCGGGCCGGCTGGTGGGCGCCGGGCTACCGCTCGGCCGATGAGCTGTGGCAGAAAGCGCAGGAATCCGGGGGCTGGTGGGATCCCTTCTACGACCACGGCGACTGGGGGCGGGTCCTGCGCACTGCTTCAGGACGCTACGAGTTCCGGACCGACCTGCTGGCCCAGCGCTCGCCCCAGAAAGCTCCGACGGCCCGAGCGGCCGGCGCCGCTCCCACCGAGGCTCCGGAAACGGCCACGGGCCCGCTCGCGCTCATCCTCTTCGAGCCGCTCCCCATCGCGGGCGGAACCGGGGCGGAGCTCCCGTTCCTCCAGGGGATCCTGGATCCGGGCCTCGAAGAGCAGTGGGAAACATGGGTCGAGATCCACCCGGAGACCGCGAAGCCCCTCCGGGTGAAGGACCGGGCTTGGGTCCGGGTGACCTCGCCGCAGGGCTCCATCGTCGTGCGGGCACGAGTGACTCCGCGCGTGGTCCGCGGTGCGGCCGCGATTCCGGTGGGGCTGGGCAAGCGGGGCGGCGGCCGATGGGCAAGCGGCGTGGGCGCGAATCCCCTGCAGCTCTTGACGGCCGAGCGGGATCCCCTCTCCGGCCTTCCCGACTTCGAGGCGACCACCGTCCAAGTGTCGGTCGTCGCGGGACCGGAGCAGGCGGTCGAGAGAAGGAGCTGAGCCATGGCGCGCTGGGGCATGGTCATCGATCTCGACCGCTGCACGGCCTGCCAGGCCTGCGTGGTGGCGTGTCAGGTCGAGAACAACGTCCCGCCCCCTGGAGCCGAGCAGGCGGAGAGCGGCCGCGCGATCTCGTGGTTGCGGCTCGTCCCGTTCCAGCATGCGGAGCAAGGGAGGCAGCCCGAGCTGAGCCTGGTCCCGCTGCCGTGTCTGCACTGCGACCACCCTCCCTGCACCAAGGTGTGCCCGGTCAAGGCTACGCAGGTCGGCGAGGATGGGCTCGTCGCCCAGGTCTACCCGCGCTGCATCGGCTGCCGCTACTGCACGACCGCGTGCCCCTACACCGTCCGCCATTTCAACTGGGACCGTCCCGAGTGGCCGGAGCCCATGGAGCAGGCCTTGAGCCCGGACGTATCCGTCCGGCCCCGGGGCGTAGTAGAGAAGTGCAGCTTCTGTCACCACCGACTCCAGCGGGCCAAGGACCAGGCGCGCGCCGAGGGGCGTCCCCTCCGGGAAGGCGACTATGTGCCTGCGTGCGTCGAGACCTGCCCCGCGGAAGCGATGAGCTTCGGCGACCTCGACGACCCCGGAAGCAGCGTGGCGCGACTGTCGCAGAGTCCTCGGGCCTTCCGGCTCCTGGAGGACCTTGGCACCGAGCCCAAGGTCATCTACCTGTCGAAAGGAGAATGGGGTGGAGAGGTTTGAGCTAGGTGAAGATGTCCGCCTGCTGCGCCCCATGCAGCAGACGGGACGCCGCTTCTGGACCCTCGTCGCCGTCCTGCTGGCGATCTGGCTGTGGGGCATGTTTGCCTGGATCACCCAGCTTCGCCACGGCCTGGCCGTCACCGGCCTCAACGTCCCCGTCTACTGGGGTCTTTACATCACCAACTTCGTCTTCTTCATCGGGATCAGCCACGCGGGGACGCTTATCTCGGCCATCCTGCGCCTCGCGAACGCTGAGTGGCGGCGCTCGATCACACGCGCGGCCGAGGTCATCACCGTGTTGGTCCTGTTCTTCGGGGTCGGTTGCGTGCTGCTGGACCTGGGTCGGCCGGATCGAGCGCTCAACGTGATCCGGCACGGCAACTTCACGTCGCCGCTTCTGTGGGACGTAGCCTCCATCACCACCTACCTCGCCGCCAGCACCATCTATCTCTACCTGCCGCTGATACCGGACATCGCGATCCTGCGTGACCACATCCCCGGGCGACGCTGGTTCTATAGGATCCTGGCCCTGGGCTGGACCGGCACTCCCAAGCAGCGGCGCCTGCTGAACATCGCCATCGCCGCGATGGCGGTCATCGTGATCCCAATCGCCGTCAGCGTGCACACGGTCGTGTCCTGGGTCTTTGCCATGACGGTCCAGCCAATGTGGCACTCGACCATCTTCGGCCCCTATTTCGTGGTCGGGGCCATCTTCTCGGGCATCGCCGCGATCATCATCGCCATGGCCGTCATCCGGAAGGCCTACCATCTCGAAGACTACTTGAAGCCCATCCATTTCAACAACCTCGGGATCCTGCTGCTGGTGATGGCACTGCTGTGGTTCTACTTCACGTTCGCGGAGTTCCTGACCACCTACTACGGGGCTGAACCCACCCACATGACCATCTTCCTCTCGAAGGTCGAAGGAGCCTTCTCGCCGCTGTTCTGGACCATGGTTTTCACCTGCTTCGTGATTCCATTCGTGCTCCTGGCCAACCACGTCACGCGCGGGAAGATCTGGGGGGTAGTGGCGGCCTCGATCTCGGTGGAGTTTGGTATGTGGCTGGAGCGCTTCCTGATCGTGGTGCCGAGCCTCTCGCATCCACGTCTTCCCTTGACCGCGGCCGCTTACGCCCCTTCCTGGGTGGAGTGGTCGCTCTTTGCTGCCTTCGTGGCCATGTTCATTCTTCTTTACGCGGTGTTCACAAAGCTGTTCCCCATCGTCTCGATCTGGGAGGTCCACGAGGGGCGGGAGCTCTCGGTGAAGGAGGTCGTGCAGCGGGTCGAGAGCTATCTTCCCTCGAGCCCGGAGCCGAGCCATGACTGAATCGCGGAATGGATGGCGTCCCGCGGCGCTTGCGCTGGTTCTGGCCCCGGGACTGCTGGCTCCCGTGCCGGCGCGCGCGGAGTTCGGTGATCCGATGCGGGGCCAGCAGCTCTTCGTGTCGAATGGATGTGTCGCCTGCCACGCGGTGCGTGGGGCCGGGGGGCGCATCGGGCCCGATCTGGGACGCACGCTGGCGAAGGGCTCATTCTTCGAGCTCGCGGCCGCGATGTGGAACCACTCGCTCGTCATGAACGAGAAGATGCGGGAGTTCCGTCTCATGCGCCCGCAATTCGAAGGGACCGAGCTGGCGGATCTGATGGCGTTCCTGTATTTCCTCAACTACTTCGACGAGCCGGGAGATCCTCAGTTCGGCAAGGTCCTCTTTGCGGAAAAGCATTGCATCCAGTGCCACAGCTTGGGACGCGTCGGGGGCCGGAGCGGGCCGCGGCTGGACAGCCTGCCGCGGGGAAGGCCCCCGCTCAAGATCGCCCAAGACCTCTGGAACCACGGGCCGGTGATGGTGCCAGCCATCCGCGCACTTGGTCTCAATGTCCCCGAGTTCCAGGGGAGCGAGATCGTCGACCTGTTCGCGTATCTGAGAAGCCAGGGTCGGCGCGAGGCCTCTCGAGACTTCCGCTCCGCGGGAGATCCTGCGAAGGGCAAGCGCGTGTTCGAGACGAAGGAGTGCTCCCGTTGTCACGCCCTGTTCGGAAAGGCCCCGGACATCGGCCCCGACCTGGGGCGAACGGAGCTCCGGGGAAGCGTGACCCAGCTCGCGGGCCGAATGTGGAATCATTGGCCGGCCATGTCCCAGGCCATGAGCGCACTGGGCCTGACACCCCCGACCTTCCAGGGCGACGAGCTGGCGGACCTCTTTTCCTATCTGTTCATGGCGCGCTACGAGGGCCAGGGGGGCAGTCGGGAGCGCGGTCGCGCGATCTATGCCGAAAAGGGATGTGCCTACTGCCACGGACCGGAGGGAGAGGGAGGCAGGGCTCCGGCCCTCCGTGGCGCCCTCCGCGGTGCCGCCAAGGAGGCCATCGCTCAGCGAATGTGGAACCATGCGCCCGCCATGGTCGCGAGGATGGGAGGCGAGCGTATCCCGTTTCCACGCTTCACGCCCGAGGAGCTGACAGACCTATTCACGTTCCTCGGCCAGGGCTTGCCGAAGATGTCCGCGCGGGCGAAGGAGGTCCGTCGCTAGAGGAGCGGGATTGCCGGCTGAAGGCGGATCCAGGCCATGGGTGCAAGTGGCAAGCAGCTCTTTGATCGACCGGAGGTGCCGCGTGTGGAATCGGTTGGCCCGTTGTGCGTTCGTCGTTGCGATGCTCGCGGCTCCCATCTGTGGTGCCGCTGAAGGCAAGCACGCCTACGCTGGATCCAAGAAGTGTAGGGCGTGCCATCTGAAGGAATTCAAGTCTTGGTCGGAGACGAAGATGGCCAAGGCCTTCGAGCTGCTCAAGCCAGGAGTAGCGGTGGAGGCGAAGAAGGCGGCCAAGCTCGATCCGAACAAAGACTACACGGCCGATGCCAACTGCGTGGGCTGCCATGTCACGGGGTACGGCCAGAACGGCGGATTCGTGAATGTCGCGAGCACCCCCGATCTGGCGGGTGTGGGTTGCGAGGCGTGTCACGGGCCGGGCGGGACCTACATCAAGAAGGAGCACATGAGCCTGCAGAATAAGGAGTACAAGAAGGCGGACATCGTCGCCGTGGGTCTGGTGGGTGAGATCAAGAAGGAGCAGTGCACCCTTTGCCACAACGAAAAAAGCCCGTTCTTCAAGGCGTTCGATTTCGAGGCCCGGAAGAAGGAGGGGACCCATGAGAAGGTTCCTTTGAAGTACGCGCACTGATCCCTCCGCGCCCAACGCAGCACAGCCAGGAACGCGCGAAGGCATTGGCCCTACGCTATCAGTTCGCCAAGCACTGGAGCGCCGGGCTCGCGGCGGGCTTCGAGGGCTACCAGTCCTGGCCGGGCCTTTTGAGGCCGTGATATCGTTCGGAGTGAGCAGTGAGGAGGAATACAGCGATGAGGTCCCTGCGTTTCGTGCCGGCCGTCGGGTTGCTTGCGCTGGTCGCGTTCCTAGGCCAGGCGGGCACCGCCTCAGCCACCATGGACATGCAGAAGAAGGCCAAGGCCGCGGGCTTCCCGGCGGCGAACTGCATGTACTGCCACGGCGAGAAGCTGCCCAAGAAGGGCGCGGTGACGCACAACGATCGGGGTAACTGGCTGATCGCGGAGAAGGAGAAGCGTAACGTCAAGGAAGTCGACGTCACTTGGCTCAAGGACTACGCCGAGAAGGCCGAGGAGAAGAAGTAGTCGGTCGGCCTGACGCGGACCGGGGCCGTCGCAGGCGACTGCGACGGCCCTTTCTTGCGCGGCCTCCCTGCTCGGCATGGGAGTTGCTCCAGCCTTTGGCGATGCAGCCTCATGTGGGACGGGTGCAAGACCGGAGGACGTGGACCAGAAAAGGGAGATGACTGCGATGAAGACAAGACTCAGACTGGGAGTGGCCTTCCTGGTCGCAGCTTGGCTCGCGGGGGCCGGAACGGCCTCCGCCACTTTGGACATGCAGAAGAAGGCCAAGGCCGCGGACTTCCCGGCGGCGAACTGCCTGTACTGCCACGGCGAGAAGCTGCCGAAGAAGGACGCCTCGACCTACAACGAGCGCGGCAAGTGGATGATGGCGGAAAAGGAAAAGCGCCAAGCCAAAGAGGTCGACGTCAACTGGCTCAAGGACTATGTGGAGAAGGCCGAGGAGAAGAAGTAAGCGTCTCCCCGCGCCTTGCCGGGCCGTCGCGGTCAGCCGCGACGGCCCTTTATCGTGTGCGCCAGATAGGCACGCCCCCAGCCTGGCATCGGAGTTGCTGACCCGATTCTGACGGGACTCTTCCCAGCCGAGCATGGACGCGTACGGGTCGTCTGCCAGCGTCGTCGCGTCGTATTACCGCTCCACCGACGTGCGCGCACGGATCGCGGAGTATTGCGGGGGCCGCTGGGGCGACGTCGCCTCCTTCAGCGCCCCCGAGATCGCCGGCTACGGAGGCCGACAGCGGCTCGCCCACGCCGACGGCGCTCCCGTCGCAGCGCCGCTCGCCGAGCTGTCCCGCTTGCTCGATGAAGGGGCCGACATCTGCCGCTCGCTCGCGGATCGGGACGGCACGCTGCTCCACCTCGACATCGACTACGCGAACCCCGACGACCCGGCGGAGGTGTACCAGGACCCAGCAACCGTCTTTGAGAGGCTCGAGCCGGTCTATCGGACCACGCGTGCCGGCTTCCTGCGTTACGGCATCGAGCCGGCCGTCGTCATGACCGGCCGCGGCTACCACTTCATGGCGCGCGTGCGGCGCGGCACGCCCTTCCACGACGCCCTGTTGCGGATCGGCCGGCTGACCTCGGGCCTCAAGCGGCGTTACGACGCCTGCCGGGACATCGAGGCGGCCGCCATCCTGGGCCGCGCCCACGAGGCCGCCGGCCGGCTCGTCGAGCATCTGGCACACGAGGTGATCTGGCGCCTGCGGGGCCGCACGCCGGTGCCGCTCTCGCTCGCCGACGTGGCGGGCGCCGGAGGCGGGCCTTTTGTTTGCCTCGACCTCACGGCTTACGCGGATCCGCTCTTCGAGCGCCACGTGCGCTGCGCCTTCTCCGCCAACCAGAAGGCCTGGATGCAGGGCAGCCCGGCCCGGCCGTTCGTGCTCGTGCTCCCGCGCAGGCCGGGCAGCGACCTGCAGCGCCTGCTGGAGGCCCGCAGGGATCCTGCGCTCGCCGCCGAGCTCGCAACCGAGGAGCCCGTGGCGATCCCCGATGCGCCCGGGGCGGCGTGCGCCTGGATCCGCCACTACTCCCGCAGCCGCCTGGCGCGCTACCACCGCGACTTCGACGAAGGGCCTCGTCTCGAACGGGAGATCTGGCCTTTCACATACAACGGGCTCGATCTTTCCGGGCTGCCGGCGTGCGCTCGACGTCCGCTCGAAGCGCCGAACCCGGCCCTGCTGAGGCCGGTCTGCCTGCGGACCGTGGCTCTCGCGCTCTGGGGCCTCGGCTGGCATCCGCGTTCGGTGGCGGCCTTCGTGCGATCGCGCTACGAGAAGGACCACGGCTGGGGCGACCTCTGGCAGCGCTACGACCCCGCGTCCCGTGCCGACTTCTACGTGCGCCTGTTCTGCGGAGCGGTCGTCGACGACCTGGACGACGGCTCGCAGTTCAGCTGCGAGTCCCAGCGCAGACGCGGCGCCTGCGCCGAGCCAGGAT
>Ga0214473_10002130_pt1 | contig 24735 bp, 45 predicted proteins | sample RVTome_7_FD_203509 | JGI IMG/M metagenome (GOLD analysis project Ga0214473, IMG submission 203509) | Soil microbial communities from uranium-contaminated site in the Upper Colorado River Basin, Wyoming, United States - RVT98D197 | ecosystem: Environmental > Terrestrial > Soil > Contaminated >... | reverse complement strand
ACGACAATTTGCGCGCGCGGCTGGAGGCGGCTGGAATCAAGGCAAATCCCGCACGCGTAACCAGGGGTATTTCACCAAAACAGGCCCGTCGCGGGACTCCTGAGTTCGACGACCTCATGGACGAGCTCGAGGACGAGTGGGAACTCGACGAGGAGGAGCTCGACCAGATCGTGGAGCTTCGTCGGGCCGGAGACTCCTTCGAGATCCGCCTTAAAGGAGAAACTCGGTGGGAATTGCTGGAGGACGACGAAGAGGACGGGAACAGCGATGACGAGGATTCCGCGCCCGTCCGCGACCGGGATTTCGACCACGGCGAAGAGGAGTAGATTTCATAATCCTTCCGATCGCAAAGTGATCGACCCATTCCAGGTCGAGATCTCCAAGGTACAGGATTCGGATTCTGAAGTTGTCGAAGATCCACTGATCCGCCGCGCGCTCTCCGCCACCTGATCCACAGTGGCCAAATTCGTGGAGAAAAAGTCCGAACAGGTACCCCTCCGGAATATGATCGACCAGGGGGAGCGCGCAGATCGTGTCGGGCCTGTGGAAGGCGTGCATCAAGCTTCTCATGCCGACCTTCCCGGGATTCATCCTTCGGAAGAGGACGATCTCGCTGCAGCCGACGGACAGCTTCGTCCAAGCGAGCGACGGCTTCGCTTGAGAGACGAAGTTCCGGACGAGTCGAAAAGCGAGTTCGAGACGTCCAGAGGGCGGACGCCTACGGGATGAGAATGGAAGAACCCGGCCTGGAGGCACGTTCCATCTCCTTCTGGGCTTCCGCGAGAAGCGCGGTGTACTCGTCCTGGCGAGCCTCGATCGAGGCGAGAACCTGCTTGTAGAGTTCTGTCGCGAGAGGGGCGGCCATGCCGACGAAGTGCGCGGCCGTCGGCTGGTCCCCGAAGAAGTCGTTTCCGACCAGGCGCTTCTTATAATTGAACTCGACGATCCCGACCGCCCGGTCGACGCAGAGGTCGAGTAGCAGCCCCTCGTCGGCGATGATGCTCTCGAAGAACCGGATGACCTTGCTGAGATGGATGGGGATCTGCCGGGATGGCGGTGTCGGAGGGCCCGTCGGCGCCGGCTTGTCGAAAACCGTCCCCTCTTTTCCATTCAAGGGATCGACCAGATGAAGCGGGCTACTCGCCTGCTGCTTGTCCATTCTTCCACCTCTCCCATTCCCTAACCCTGGCCATCGGCCAGATCATTCCGGTCGGACCGAGCCGCTCTCCGCGCTTGGTCGCTTCGTCCAAGGATTCCTGGATCTGGTAGTAAAGGAGCGTCTGCTTGTTCTCTGGATCGTTGACCGGGAGCGGAACGAGGTCGACCGTCTTTCCGCACTTCATGCAGGTCCCGCGGATCGACTTCCCGTCCATGACCCGGTCGGCCTCTTTGATGTTGAGTCCGCCCAGGAACTCGCAGACGCCGACCTCGCCGCACTTGGAGCACTTGACCGCGCGCATGGTCGGGTAGTACTCGGACGACGGCTGGTACCCGGTCTCCTTTCGGGTGAAGACCACGTCGTCGACGATCGTGGAGTCCTTGTCGAGGAAGTGAATATTGACCGGCGTACGCGGAAGTGGCATGGATGAATTATGCCACGAGAGGCGGTGGACTGCACGGAAAATAAGGAAGCCCGGAGGGGTAGCTTTCCTCCGGGCTTAGTCTGGAGATGGGTTAGAAACCTTGCTTTTTCTTTTTCTTCATGATGCTCAGAGACCAGACGTAACGGTCGTCTAGTGTATCAAGGTAGCTGAACGATTTACGAATGATTTCGTGGACGACGAGCTCATGGGAACCGCGGTGGACCCAAGCATCGTTCACCGTCATCCCGGTAGCAACTTTTCCTTCGTTCTGGAGGGTCTTCAAAGCCGCGCCGAAGAGTCCTTGGTAGTGGGCCGCGTAGATCGCGTCGCAAGCCACGCGGTACTTGACCCCGCGTTTCACCGCCTCTCCGGCGATCGTGGCGGCGCGCATAAAGAGAGTATCCGCCACCTGTTGGTGGATCTCTCTGTACTGACGCTCCTCTTCCTTCGTCATTCGAGCAGCCACCGCCAGGTGATCATGACGATCGCCCCTAAGACGGATAGGCCGAACGAGATCGCCACCGCGGAGTTCCGTTCGCTGATCGGCGCTGGCAGACGTTTCATCGTTTTCCTCTCTTCCCTAAGTAATACCCCACCCAGCCGAAGTGGGCGTCTGATGTCTATATCGGACACGTCCGAAGAAAACTAAAGTCTAATATTTCTGTACGAAGGAAGTTGTCGGACGTTTCTGTACATCATCAGGGATTCGTAGTGGGTGGACCGTCGAGCAACGATCGCGACCGGATCACAGTCGACACAGACCGACACGACGCTACATCTTTCGCACTTCCTCCTGACGATATCCAAGTGGAAGTTAGCCGTACACGACTCCGCATGACACCGTCCGCAGAGGAACACGTCACGCGCCGCCGCAACGAAAGAAGGCGTTGATCGTGCGGCGGCGGCGGTCGCACTTCTCACAGTACTTCGCTCCGAAGAGTCTGGTGATTCGACGGATGAGATCTCCTGGGCACCAGCCAAGCGTGGGCCCGTCCTTCACCGCAGGCATAACAAGCACCTGACCAGCGTCTCCGGTAAGCCTATCGTCCTTCCAGGTCCGCTTCCGGCCGCAGCACTCCCGGAGCTCCGGGATCCCGTTCCGGGAGACGCCTAGAGACGGTGCAAGGTCCATATACATCCGGAACATGTCCTGGACGTCCTGGTCAACCTGCCGGAGGGTCATTCCAGGCATGTTCCACCAGAGCATGTAGAAGCGGTCGGCGAGGTCTCTGAAGGCCTCTGTCCTTGCCTGTAACCGGCTGACTTCTTCCAGAAGGTATTCCATGGCGGTCGGCTGATCAGCGGGGATCTGGTTTAACTGGCTCCCTTGCTCAAGCGGGTCGAAGTCAGAATTCGTGTTCATTTATGGAAGTCCTTGAGGACTGTGTGGGTCAGTTCGTGCGGGAGGGTGGCCATATTCTCCCCACCAAAGCCCTGGTAGATTGGCACCCTAATTTGGCACCCATACTGATTCCAGCCGGTCGTACGGACGCTTGAGTTTCCCGGGACCGGAACGGTGTCGCTGTCGTAGACGATGATCGGAACGCTTTTCGCGTACTCAACGAGGCTCTTGTCGGGGAAGTTGTCGAGGTTCCAGTCGGCCTTCTTGGAGATCCACTCCGCAACCCTCAGATCCACAAGGCGCATCACCTCTCCCTTGGACATCTGCGGCAGTCTGTACGAATCTGGAGCGACGACCGGGTAGCCGGCCGGCGAAGCCTCTGGCCGCCCGTCTACGTCCGGGCATTTGATACAACCGGACGCAGCGAAGACGAGCAACATCAAGGTCTTCATAATACGAATCTTCACTCTATAAGATTACGTAAGGAACTCTTCTTCTTCTTCAGGTAGGCGCGGGGCCTTCTGTACGGCCTCAAGAACCTCCTTTGACGCCGGAGGTAGTAGGACGTACTTCCTAAGAAAGTTTGCTTCTCTTTCTGCCTGAACTTCCGCAGAAATAGAAACCACCTTCCCGCTGACCCTAACCTTGTTGCAGAAGTACCTGCGGCAGTAGGACATCGGGGCTCTGCGGGTTGGATTTCTTGGATCATCCCCCTCTCCGTCAGCGCCAAACTTATGGAAGCCGAGGATGCACAGCGTTGACTTTTTCATCTTCATTTATCTTCCACCAAGAAGATTACCTAGGGGGACGGCTAATCGAAGAGTCCGGAATCTTCCCGCTCGACCTTCACGGTGACTCTGGTCCACCAACCGGGCTTCCTGGCCTCTTTTGCCGCGTAGGCTTTTGCCCTTCGCCTCGCCGCCGCAATTGTTTTGGCACGCATGACGATGTCGTACCCGTCCGACCCGCCTCCGCCCCAGTATGTGACCCAGACAACATAGTTCGGCATGTGTCCCTCCGTTAGACTCCGCAGGTGCCTTCGCACTCGTTGTTGAACCCATTCTCCCTCTTCTTCTCGTCGAAGTCGATCTCGGACAGCGGTCTCAGGGAGTCATGAAGGAACGCCTCTCCATCAAGGCCGGGCTGACTGTTGCGGAGTTTTCCGTCGAATTCAACGGCCCTCTGGAACTGATCCGGGTATGTCTTCTTGAGCCACGACCAGTACCGGTCCCGATGGTACGGGCAGAAGTAGCAGGAGGAGCGCGGAGGGACCTCGAACCCGTGCTCCGCGATGATCTTCTTGCAATCGTCTCGCGTCAGACGGGCGTCCACGAGCGGGTAGTAGTTATCGATCCACTCGGTCTTGCTGGGCTTCATCCGGATCACTTCGTCGAAGCTGATCCCCATCATGGCGCGGGTCTTGTAGACACCCTTCGCCCGCTCGCCCTTCGAAAGCCCCAAGAGTTCCCGTGTCTTTGCGATGATCGCCATCAGCTTGAAGTCGTAGGTGCAGAGGCGCCGCTGTACGCCGCGGCCGGTCGGTGTCTTGATGAAGGCGGGAATGCTGGCGTGGCTCTGGCCGACGCCCACCAAGACATCCTCCTCGAGGTTCCCCTTCGTGGTGATGAACAGGGGGAGTCCGTGCTTGTCCCCGAAGTCCTGCATCTTCTTGATATGGGCGTAGGTTGCCGGGAGTTCGCCCTGGGTGTCCGCAAAGATCGCCGCCGTCGCCTTCGGGACACCACGCTTCTTCAAGGCCGACAGAATCATGAGCGCTGTGGATTGGACACCGCCGCCAAAGCTGAGATACGTCGCGTCGTACATACTCTAAACCCCTCTCATTTATCTTATGCCGAGAAGATTACCTAGGGGAACGCCCACCGATCAGGTCTCGGTTCTTGCGAGCCTTCTCCCGCTGCCTCTTGATAGCCTGACGCGCATCCTCGACGGTCTTGAATGTACGCCACCAGCTCATCCTAGCACCGGACTCCCTGTTGACAAGCGCGACTCGAACGAGACCGTGCGTCGTCACAATCCGGGTCCTCGGAAAGAACACGTCGAATACGTTCATTTATCTTCTCCCACTAAGATTACCTTGGGCGCGGTCTCTCGCAGATCGCGCATCTCAGGAACGGCTCTCCTGCGCGAGCATAGTCGGAGCTCCTGGCGTGGTGGCACCCGGGAGGGGCCTCGTAGATCGCAATACTGTCGACGTTGGTGACGTTGATGGAGTTCGCGGCCTTTCTGGCAGCTGCGGCGGTTGGATAGATCATCCCTTTAGAGCGCGACCAGGCGCGGCCGGTCCAGTGGGCGCGAACGCGCCGCCCACCGAGCTTCACGTACCCGCCGATCACATGTTCCATAGATTCCTCGTTTATCTTCCCGTTGGAAGATTATCTACGAAAGCGCCTCTCTGTACCGGTCGGCGTTCTCCCAGAACATCACCGCCCGTTTGATCCTATCTCGAATGTCCCCGAAGGTGCAGGAGAAGCAGTGAAGACCTTCGGGATGTCCATTCCCGACCGTCTTGCATTCGGTTTCTGGAACAGCGGTGTCGATCAAAGCGATCAACCCTTTCAGGAGGCGGAGCCGCATGAGATTTCGCCTACTGCGCTCCACCTTCTCAGGGCTCTCCTGAATTTTGAAGGTCATTTCAACTCCTTTATCTTCCGTTGGGAAGATTCTCTAGAGATATCAGTTCACCATCGACCTCGACAGAGGACACCTTGAGTTCCGATGCCAGAACAGCCAACAGAAAGCGATCCGCTTCATCTCGTACTTCAAGTCCCGCTGGTCGTATGGAACGTATTCTATGAACATAATCTTAGGTCAGGAAGATTACGTACGCTCGACCCAGCCTTCGTCGTCATCCCAGCGATAATCTTCCAGGAACTTCTTTCGGTGCTCTTGGCAGAAGAAGCTTTTCGTGTCGGCGTAGTAACGTGGCCTTGTCTTGCACGATCCATCCCTGGAATCTTCGACGCCGTCGCAGCCTCCAAACCGGCAAGCGGACGGATCGGCTCGGCACTCCTCGCTTGCGTCGTGAACCGCGCATGAGTCGGATGGATTGCGCTGTGCACTTCTGTCCCGGGGGTCCTCTTCGGACTCGTCTACCGCCCCCTCTGCCTCGTCGAGCTTCTCCATGAGCTCGCGCCTCTTCTCGTTCAGCTCCGGGGTGAGCTCGCCGGCCTCCGCGTGGGCGGACTCCAAGTCAATGAACTCCTTCGCAAGCTCGTAGTCCTCGGCGTTGAGCGCGCGGAGGGCCATGGAGACGTTGTGGTCGTTCGCCTCTTCTAGGGTATTGGCGCAGAAGTCGGTGATTGCGCCGATGTCCCACTTGAGCTGGGTGGCGACGTCTTGCGGATCGATCTTTCTTGGCATGGTTAGCTCCTGCTCTTGAACGACTTGAGTTCTTTCCCGTAACTCCAGAGAGGGAATGTCGTGAAGGACATCTGGTCGATCGTTCCTTCTGGGCGATCATGGAACGTGATCGTTCCATCCCGCCACAGCTCGACGGGAGGGCGAAGCCCGGACTGCAAGTCCCCCTTGCTGTACATCACGCCAGGGGAAGACTTCTTAGGTCCAAGCTTGAGATAGACCCGACCTCCGTACCTGTACGCTTTGATTGGTCTCCTCATGTTCTATCCATTATCTTCTCTTTAGAAGATTCTCTACAGCCGCGTCACGATCTCGGAGACCTTCTGGTTGACGATCGCGTCCATGGCGGCCTGCTGGTTCGACGCGGCAGCGACGCGGGCCTGCTCCGCGGGGGTGATGGTGACGTTCTGTGCGGCAGCCGCGATCCGTGCGTTGCGAATGTCCTGGGCCTTCTGCGAGGCGTTCGCCGGCAGCGCGCCATAGGGACCGATTCCGAGCGCGGCCCTGGTCCTGACCTCCTCGATCGGCTGCTTCTTGAGCGCGTCGACCGCCTGAGCCTGCTCCGGCGTCAGGTTCGCAAGCTGCTTGATCAGGTCGAGCTTCTCGCCGGCCTCGGCTTCTGCGCCGGATTTTCCGACCTGCTGACCGGCGAATCCGGTGACTAGTGGCAAAATGAATTGAAGCATGTTCGATTCCTCCTTAGAAAGATTCTACCCTTCATCCTCGTCGGAATCCACATCCGGATCGCCACAGTCGCAGGGCACCCCGTGGGTTCCGCAGATCGGACAGTTGCTCATTTCTTCCTCGGCTTCTCTTTGATCTCAGGGTATACGAGCTTTGCCTCATCCTTCGTCATCGACCGCCAGTTCCACTGGATCCAGTAGTACCAGTCCCACCACTGGGCCTGCTGGCGTTCGAATGGGAGCGCATCGTTCTGGATGCCCAACCACTGGCGCTCCAGCGCGTACTGTCTTCGGAACTCCTCAAGTCTGGTTTCCATCTTATAACAAGAAGATTACCTACAGAAGAACCTCATAGAAGTTTTTCTCGTCCGAAAAGGATCGCTTTCCAACGTACGTTGGCTTCACAAAGACTTTCTCTTTTCCCATCATCCTCGCGAACTTACACCGCTCGCTAAGTCTTTTCCAGTGGCCACGGCGGTGGTGCGGTACCGGGCTCGCATGAGTTCCTACGTTTCTATCCCCCCTCATTAAAACCAGCACGTCGTGATCGATCACGATGAAATGCGGAGACTTCGGTATCGGTATTTTCTTACCAGCCTGGACCTTTCTCTCCTCTCGAGGTGTAAGCGTCGGAGTTACCTTCACGATATAATTCATTGGATGCGAGATAAGGATCGTCTGAAGACAAATCGCAGTCGCGTTGTTGGCTAGATTCTGAAGGATTGCCTGGTCCTGAGTGGCAGATGGAAATATCACGCTAGTAATCCACCCCCAGCTATTTCCGTGGGACCCTTCGACCCTAAATCCGATCCATTGTAGAGGGTACACTCCGCTTTCTTCTATTCTGGTAAACAAAAAACAATCGTAAAATGCGATGCTATCCTCTGGGGTCAACTCTCCATCACGCAGAAGCGACCCCCTGAGATACTTAAAAAATATCTTCGTGTTTTTAGAACCAGTAGTTACCTTGATAAGGCGATCTAGGATCCATTTCTCATGTAGCTTTGAGACTTCCGTTACGTCAGAATAAGGCATAGGAATACCTTCTGACGCATCCTTCTCGAGCTCAGAACGCATCTCGTCTGCTGTAGTGGAGACTTTCTCGTCATCCCCGAGGTGAAAGATGTGGCTTTCCCGAAGAGAGAATAATTCCTTAGGAGCAACGACCCCTCCCTTCAGCATCGAGATCTTGTCGATGCCAACAACGGGGCACGTTTCTCCAAGCTTAAGAAACGTTGATTCGCAATGATTTAGAAACGACCCGAAATCCATCTTTATCTTCTCCGAAGAAGATTACCTAAGGACACTCTATGGACGGATGAGATCCGCTTCCACCGCACTCGTAGAATCCTGCTGGGACTGGCTCCCCGCATCCGTCACAGCGCCCCTTCACTTCGACCCTCTTAGACTTACGTGCGAACAGAATGGCCGCCCGGATCCTCTCATGGACGTCGAGACCTAAGCCGCCGACCTGGTCCAACCACTTAAGGGTCTCAAGCATCATCGGCGCGGCGCAGATCAAGCGCGCATCTTCTTCCCGATAGACACCGGCCGAGCAGCATTGCCCGACGACGTTGTCCTCCCTGGTGTACTCTTTACCGAGCGGGTGCGGAGAGTTTGGAGCTTCGATGGCCCAGTACTCTCGGAATTCTGGATCTCCAGGCCTCATGATCCACGGTGCAGGTGTATGGTTCATTTATCTTCCCTTGATAAGATTACCTTACCAATCTTCGATTACTAAGATTTCCTACAGAACGCCGCCCGGCCCTTCGCGATCATGTCCTGGACGTTCTGCTTCTGCGTCCCCGGGTAGATGTGCGACACCACGTTGACGCACTTCCGATTGTCGCAGTCGTGCAGCAGGACCTGGCCGGCGGGCACCTCGCCGTTCAGCTGGCGGTAGAGCCAGACGTGCGCGCGGACGACCTTCTCGCCGTCCCAGAAGGCCCCGTAGCCGCCGTCCCACGGCTCGCGCGACCAGCGGCGGAGCGCGCCGGTCCAGTGCCAGCAGTCGGTCAGAGGGCCGACCCAGATCTTCTCCATGAACAGCTTCAGACGATCGCGCGTGGTCATGACCTTTTCTTCTCCAGAACGCACCAAACGATCAGAATCACGATCGTGATGCCCGCGTAGATAGCTGTTTCCACGAATTACCCCTGGTTATCGGACGGATTTGCGGCGATCCGAAGGGCTGACTTCGCCTTCTTCCCAGCTTTGTAGCGCCTACCCCAATCGGTGAGCTCGTACACCTGGACCGACCGGACTGGGCCCTGGACCCGCGTACCCCTCGAGATCTTCAGCATCCCGTACCTCCGGAGCGTGCTGATCCACCCGGCCGCAATGTCCAGCGCGGTCGACTTAGCCGTGGGCTGGATTCCGAGAACGTCCCGGATGGCCATGCTTGTGATTGGCTCGCCGGCCTCGTCGAGGTCCCGGATCGCCTTCAGGCACCTACTCGTGGTTGCTTTCATTTTCCAGAACCTTCCCATGGACGTCACACTTCTGCTCCGGTAGCCGAGGCTTATCCCGATGGTCTCGGCAGACGCAACCGTTCGAGCAGCACCCGCAGAGCAAAACCTTGATCTCGTTCACGTAATCCTCCAATCGTCTACTTCAGGAAGAACTTCACCGCACAGGCCATACAGTGGCGAGATCCGGCAGCATGGGGGAGCGGCTCAAACTCCATGTAGGCCGTCCCAGTCTCGATATTGAGCTTGCACCCAGGTGCGTATTTGCGGAACACCATGTTAGGCGTCCCGTCCCCAGTGCAGGGATACGGCTTCCGTGCCTTCCGGACAACGCACCCGTCCATGTACGGCCCGGCGATTGTCTCCTCTTTCATTTTGCAATCCCTCTTCTTGCCAATCGTCTAACGAACCGGCTTCCAGCTCTTGCCCTTGTCGCCCGCTTCGATGGCCCTCTTGATCGTCCTGCCGTGGATGTCCGTCTCGTATTCCACCGTCGCCCACGGGGCCATCTCCTGCACCCAGCCGGGGCGATTCGTGGTCTCGAAACCGCCGCAGACGCAATTCGGGTCCCTGTGATGATCGGGGCAACGATGTTCGGCGTATCCTTCGTGGAGTTCAATCACCGTCCCGATAGCCCCAACGCAGAGCCACGCGGTCGGCTGGCCTTCGCCCATGACGCGCTCCCCGTTCGCGGTTCCCTTGCGGATATACTGCACCCGCATTCCCAGCTTGATCCCGGCCGGTTTCCTTGCGGTGTCATTCATCTGTCAATCCTCCTTCTGCTCTTCGAACCTACACGATTCCGATGACCAACATCCAGGACGCGTGGCCGTGAGGACAGCGCCCGTCGGGCTCCACCTGGCAGCCGTCGGTGGCCTCGCAGACCCCGTCGAAGGACTGCCGCTCGAGTTCCTCGATCGACGGCATCTTCATGGTCGGCTTGTGCTTCAGGCCGGCGGGGGGCGTCACCCCCTGCTCCACGAGATCGCAGCGGGGGCAGTTCACTGGTTCACCGGGTCGTTGGAGGGGACCGCGCGGGTCTCCCGAACGAGGAACCACCGGTAGGACAGGTCCTTCGCCCAGGCCTCAGCGGCTCCCTTGGTAGCGAACCGCAGGCCGTTACCGGCCCACTTCCCACTGTCGTCCGCGATCACCTCCGGCGCCCAGCTCTGGGGGGCCTTCGAGGCCTTCCGGGCGGCTTCCTTGGTCTTCCCCATGGTCTTTTCTCCTTCTTCCTCTAGCCACAGGGATTATAGCACCTAATTCGTGCTTGTCAAGTATATACTTGATTGAAAAAGTGTTAATCTTCCTTACATAAGATTAAGCTTCCCCAAGGGGATCTTAGAGGGAATCGAGCCACTTGAGCCCCCAGGCGAGCGCAATCGCTCCAGCGGTCGACCGGAGGGCATCTTTTGCCCTAGAACCCCGGTCTGGGAGGCATTCGGCGAGCAGGAACAGAGCCCCGGCCGCCCAGAGGGGGGCGGGGGAGAGCGGGGGGGCCTGCGGGATGGCAGCGAGCGCGAGGGTAGCTGCCGGTGCGAGGAGGGCCTGGTCTAGTTTCGCGGAAAGGACCCCGACCAGCTCCTGGAGCTCCGACACCGTGCGGAGGGCGACGTCGAGTTCCGCGCGAGTCGCCTGGTCGGCTTTGAACTGTCCCAGGACCTTTAGTTCCCGGATCCTGGCCTCGAGGCGGGTGACCCGGTCTCGAAGGCCTCGGATGATGCCGCGCTGGACCTCCTCCCGAGAGATCTCCTGAGGGATGGTCGCTGGCGCCTTCTTGGTCAGTTTGGCCGACGCCTTCTGAACAACGTCCTTCACGATCCAAGAAGATCCACTCATGGCGAAGACATGCTTTCGGTGGAGACCCTTCTCGGGATAGTAACCGCCGCCCCCACCCCCTCCTCCGTAACTACTTTGGATGCGAGTCGGCGGCAGTTGTGGCGATACTACTTGTGCTGCGCCATGTACACCTATCCACACGCCATGAAGAATGGTCAAGTCGCTCATGAGCTCACTCCCAATTCCCCGGTCGGTTGGAGAGTGAGATTGACCGTACGCGCCTGCACCGAGAATAGCGTCGTGCCGTTTGTCCGGTAAATCTCCAACTCTGCAGGCGTCAGCTTCGTGCGACTCATCAGCTTCAGGACAACCCCCGCAACCGTAGTCTTCGCGGCCGTCGCCTCTACGGCGGAGACATTTCTCGTAAGGACCGCGTCAGCGATGGCGTTCAGGGCACTTTGAGCGAATGCCGCCACAGTTAAAGCTCCTGCCGTGAAGCTTCCGATGTTCGACTCCATCCGACCGCCGGTAAGAACGGACGGAAGGCGGGCATCGATGCTTCCTGGAGCGATGGCTGCCGCGGTCGCCAAGGTCATTGCATCGCGAATATCCTGCTGACTTGGCGCGACGGTTCCGCCGGTGTTGACCGCTAGGACCAAGTTTGAACGCTCCGCGATCGTAACGACGGTGAAATCGCCCACCGTCGGGATGATGAGGTTCCCGACTTCCCCTTCGTCTAGAAACAGGTTTCCCGTGATGGTTAGCGTGTGGTCTGCTTCATCCGGGCGGATCTTCCAGCCATCTTTCAGGAAGTAGAGGTCGCCGGCGAATTTGCCGCCGCCGACCGGATCTCCTCCGATGACCCGGATTGGAAAGAGGAAGCCCATGGCTGCGCCGCCGGCCAGCCAGTGCTCCTTTGCATCTGAGTAGAGGTCGATCTTGACGTCGAATGCGGTGATGCCCGCCTTCGCAACGAGCAGCTTGTTCGTCGTGTCGACCGTGAACTTGACCATCGACATAGGCCGCCACCCACCTTACGGGTTCGAATAGTTTCGCTCCAGGGCAGGCTGAACCGCGATCGTTAGGCTGTTCACCTTTGTTAAGGTTGCTACCGCAAGGATGTGCTGGGCCAGATCATCTCCAAGGGCGACGACCGTGACGCCGGCGTTGGTGTCCGGCGTCCTTCCTCCCTGGGCGTTGTTCGTGTAATCGAACGAGGTCTGGATGTCTCCCGCGATTGCGGTAAAGTTGATGTCCACGCCGTCCTTGTCGTCCACGATGATCGCCCCGTTGGTCCCGAAATCCCCGCCGGGGTTCGTGGTGAAGTACATCGTGAGCCGCTTGGTCGCTGACGAGATTAGATTGGCGTTCACGTCCAGCGTGATGCCCACGATGAAGGCGTTCGTCCGGTCGTCACCGGTCAGGTCCCGGAACGTCACATTGTTCGAGTCGGCGGTCGCTAGGTTGTCCGGATAGAGGTCAAGCGCCGTCCCGTTCGGCGAAGCGAACGTCATCAAAAGGTCGGTGATGTCCCCTCGTTCGGTCCCGTTACCTCCGTCGATGTCCGTCGTCCTCCGGAGCTCTCGCTGCAGGAACTGGAACATCTGAGCGAGCGTCGCGCCGTTCGCGAACAGCCTCCAATGGAACGGATACTTGACCAGGTTGATCGTCCTGATGATGCCGTACTCCCCGGTCACGTTGGCGTTGACCGCCGTGTCGTCGTCCGTATTCGTCGTGACGGATTCCGACAGGATGAGCGTTAGGACGGTGGCCGTTGGAGTCGGGGTTCCGACGATGAAGCTGCCGACGTTCCCTGGGTCTTCGGCCGCTAGGATCCGGATCGCAGCGCCGACGATGAAGCCATCCGTGATCCAGCTTCCGCCCGTGCGCGTGAAGGTGTCGGGGTTGCCAGCGCCGTTGATGTTCAGACCGTTCGACATGCTGGCGGCGACGAGGTCGAAGTCGAACTTCTGAAGGAACATCCCGGGGCGCCAGATCCGGTAGCTCTGGGAGGTCTGTCCGCCGAAGACCTGGTCGCTCGTATTGAGCGTCAGCTGGGTGGCGCTGTCGACGGAAACGACCTTGTAGTATCCGATGACCGCGCCGGTCCCCGCGAATACTTCGACGTAATCTCCCGCGACAACGAGACGGTCGCCGAGCGCAGTGTTGGTGCTGAATGTGGATCCAGCGCTCGTCAGGGTCCCCGTCAAGCTGTCCACGTTCGCCAGCGTGGCATTCGCCGCTCCGGTGTCCCGAATCCCCGTCTTCACTGTAAACGAGATCGAACCCTGTCCACCGACGTAGGTAAGCAACGGTTCCTTGAAAAGCGTGAGCTGGGTGGCGCTGTCGACGCTTTTGATCTCGTAGGTCCCCTGGTCCGATCCGGACGTGATGATTACCGAGTCTCCCGCCCGGAGAATGACGACGCTGCGTGCCGTGGAGTTGAAGATTGAGCCGGCCGAGGTGAACGTGAACGAATCCGCGGCAGCGGAGGCGGCGGATTGCGTCACCCCATCGGCTCCCGCGGTATGAGTTTCATTCTCTTGGAAAACATTCCCTTCGGCGGTTCCATCGCCGCCGGACAGGATGCCGTCCTGGATCAGAATGGCGGGGTCTGTCGCATGAGACAGGGGGAACTTGTTCACGCGGGGGCCGATGCCGAGCGTCGTTGAGATGCCGGCATCCGCATGGACCGCGCTCGAATAGGTGCGCGCCTTCTTCCGGCAAAACAGCTTTGTATAGAACTTATGGTTCGGGAGGAAGATCGCGGTGTCGTCGTCCGCGTTCACCGTGAATGTCGCCGACACGATGGTGATGACCGTGGCCGAGAGCGCGGTGATCGGGCCGAAGGTCCCGATGTTGGCGGGGTCCTCGGCGCTCCGGATCGTCACGTAATCGCCCAGCTTGAAGCCATCCGTGGTCCAATCGCCGGCGGCCCTGGTGATGGTCGTGGCGGCGAAGGCGACGTTGGTGGGCGTGACCGGCGTCCCCAGCGTGAAGATCGCCTGGTTGACAGGCCCTTTCAGCTTGAAGTTGACGGGGGTCTGGTCGGTACGGCCCTGCTGGTAGTACGCCTGCGCGTCGGTGTCGAGACTGCCCAAGGTGGTGACGTTCGCGTACTCGCGCAAGACCGCGTCCGCGCTGCTGCGCTCCTGCCATCCGCCGTCCCTGAGAAGCTCCCGGGTGACGCCTTCCGTATCCGTCGCCTGGGTGCCGTTCAGGTCATTGAACGTCCAGGCAGAGGCGGCGTCGCCGTTCACGCCACCGAAGATGAACTCCTCGGGCGTGATCGACTGACATGGAAAGTCGAACTTGTTGAGGTCGACGGCATTTCCCAGGCTGCCCGCCAGCACCTTCCACTCCTCCTTCAGGAAGGAATAGAGCGCCTGCATGTTGATGCCGTCGGCGACTTGGGGCGAGCCGGATCCCGTGGTCTGCTTGGCGTTGATCTTGTACGTGAGATCGGCCGCGGTCGAGGCCGGGATCGCCCGCTCCACGGTGAGCGTCGTGGTTCCGATCGTCACCACCCGGTAGTGCCCGATGATCCCGCCGTTGTTGGCAGGGTCGCTGATGATCGTGAGGATGTCCCCGGCGATCACGCCGTCCGTGGTGAAGTTCGCGCCGGCGTCGGTGAACGTGGTCGTCCCATCCGAGTCCCCGGTCTGATCCACGGCATGACGCTCGGTTCCGAGCCCTCGAATGGAGATCTTCTCTCCATTTGGGTCGACCACGACCTGGAACCTGTCAAGGGTATCTGGATCGATGACCTTACTCACGATTCAACCTCCGCAGTTTCTATCTGTTCCCCGCGTTCCATGGCCTTCTTGCGGGCGTACCGCAAGCAAAGCCCGCATTGGTAGCAGTATATTCGATCCCAGAGGGTATCCAGGAAATATTTTTCGAGCACGCCGATGCTCCTGCTGCACTTCTTCATCCAGCAGGTCAACGACGTGGGGCCCGCGTTGGCCACCTCCGCCATCTTGACCGAGTTCTTGATCATCATGCGGGGTTCAGGTAATTGCGATCCGTTCTTTGGAAAACCTTGGTTTCCTTGTCCGTATCGCCCAGGGTGTCGTTGAGTGCCAGCCATTCCCAATCCAGGTGATTGATATGGACGTGGATAGGCGTGTCGCCGACGTAGGTGTAGGCGTACGCGAAGGATGTTCCGCTCGACTCAACGCCAGCCAACGCCGATCCGTCGCTGACCTTGTAGATCCGCACCTCGCTGTTTGCCTTCAAGTTCGTCAGCGTGTAGGTGACCGTGTTGTTCACTGTCGTGTCGGCTGCGCCGACGTTCTCGATCGAGGCCTCCGGGGAGCCGCCACTCGCGTTGATCGTGACCGACCCTCCGGAATCGTTCCTCAGGCCGACCAGGTTTCCAGAGAACGAGTGCCCCGTGTAGACGTAGGTGCCGGTCGATGCGATATCGGCGGCTCTGCCGTTGTTGATGAAATTGCAATTAAGGAGGTTGGCGTCCGTCGTATTCGACCAGCGTGCCGCGCCGAACACATTCGTGATCGGCCCGCATCCGAAGCGGGATATACGAGGTTCGGCACTCGCGGACTGAGAGGTATTCGTTGTACCTCGAATTCCGACGCGCCGGTTGGTCTGATGGGTGGAACTCGTCGCCGATAGCTTGGTCCCGTTGACGAATGCCTCGATGGTCGTCCCTGAGCCGCGAATGTGAATCTGGTAATCCGTGTCCGCGGCAAAGATGAAGGCATCCGGGCCGTCCACGTCCGTATCGGTTCCCGCATCGCATCTCACCAGGGTGATCTGACTGTTGGGCCGATCGAGCTTCAGGAACCAGTAGTCCTCGGTCACCAGAGTCGCGTGACCGCGGAAGAGGATGCCGATGACCCCCTGGTTTGAGCCGGCAGGGAATCTCACGACAGCGTCGACGTAATGATCATCCGATCCGACGACATCCGAATTTATTTTGACGACGTTCCGGACGGCAGCCGCAGAGTCGAGTCGAACGTAGTCGACTCCCGCGGGAACGGTAAGCTGCGTTCCACCGACCGCAATCCCCCAATCCGTCCTTGGGTCGGCTGTGGCAATCGCCTGATTGGCGACGCCATCATTGATGAAGTCCTCAAGGAACTTGTACGCTCCCCCATAGTTGTCGATGAAGCTTACATTTCGAACCTTGACCTTTCCGGTCTGCACGGTTCCGCTGAGGCTGACGCTTCCCCCATGCAGTTCGTCGGTGGCGACGTTGCCCGTCAGATCCATGCCTCCCCAGAACCTTCGAAAAGCCGCTCCATAAATATTCAGATGGGACGTCGACTTGACGGTCCCCGACTGGCCGACGAACGACGTCCGGATACGCGACCCTGTGAACGAGCCGCCGGAACGACCGGTCGCCGTATCGCCGGAGCCGACTTTGATGCCGATGTCTACGTTCGTATCGTTGGTGGCATTCCCGACCCGAACGATCCCGAACCAGGGCGTCCCGTCCGCCCTTTCGTCCTTGACGGTGTCGCGCTCACGGGTTCCGTCGTAGTAGGATTGTCGGGTCCAAACCACCGTCTCGTTGTAGGAGGTGAAGTTCGTTGCTAAGGTCCCGACGTTGTCCCCAAGGACGATCCGCCCCTGAACGTAGATGATCCCTTCTTTGACCAGCGTGACACCGTATCGATTTGCGATCGTTCCGAAATCAGCGGCGGCGATCTCCGCGAAGCCGTTCCCCTGGTTCGTGTTCGTGCCGCTCACGCGCAGCTCGCCATTCCCGTAATAGATCGCGTCGATTCCGAAGTTCTGGCCTTTGGCGGTCGCAATGCTCTTGATCGTGCCGCCGAAATGCTGACACGCGGTAATGACGAGTCCAGTGCCGCCCACGGTGGTCGGAGGAAGAGAGACGTCGAGGACGTAGCACTTCCACCCGTCCGTTCCGAGGATCGTGTCGCTGCCGTCGACCGCCCACTCGTGATAGTTCGCCACGTTGGACCCGGCGACCCGGATAGTCATCCCAGAGTTTGCTCGGGTGTCGATCAACCCAGGGGTGGACGTCCGCATCCAGATGTAGAGGAGCTTGTCGGTCAGGTCGATGGTGGACTCGAGGTTGAACCACATGCCCTTCACCGTCGCCGCACCGCTGACGCCTCGAGAGATGCAGTTCGCGTTCTGGGCGTAAAAGTCCGGTTCGATAGCCTGGGCGCCCGCGCCGCCGGCACCAATCGACACCCAGATGCCGGGAGTCGGGTCCAAGGCCTCGGCATCGGTGATGCGTACCAGGTCCGTAGTGACCGCTAAAGCCATATGACTATTTTAGTGTTTTTACAACGAAATAAAGACCTATAACGATTATGGCAGCCAGCGTGAAAAGGCCGCCGAAAACAAAGCATCCAGCCAGGGTCCTGGCCCAGAGGCGTCGTCCGCGGGTATCCTGGGGCGACTCGTCGTCGCAGCAGGTCCCGTCGTCCTGAGGCGGACTCACGACCGGAGCTCCTGGCCGCAGGCATGACAGCGTTCCTGTCCGGGCGGTCCTTCGATCACCTCCACGTCAAACGCGGTCATGCCTTTATCCCGCCGCTCAAGACGGAAGCGAACTTGCTGTCCCGGATTCAGAGTTCGGCGCCCATCCATCCGGATCTGAGTATGGTGGACGAAAATGTCCCCCTGACCTTCATCTTGGACGATGAACCCGAACCCCTTCACGTCAAACCACGACTTCACCGTTCCGACTTGCATCTGCTCCCTCATTAGATGTCCCTCGCCGCAGCCTCTCTTAGGATCGGAAACCATTCACGAAAACCCTCTTCAGTGTCCACGTCGTCGGTGTAGTCGGAGATGCTCTCCACCGTCATGTGACCACCCAACGGTTCCTTCAGGTCAATGAGCTTACTATCTCCGTGGGAACGGAAGTCAGGACGCTCAAGAACCGAAAGAAGCTCTGCGTGATGCTCGCGACCAAAAGAGATGCCGAATCGCTCTGGGTATGGGTTCCCTGTTGTTTCGTTCCTGCCGGACCGCTCGTAGATCTTGAATGATCGGTCGGAAACCATCCTTCGAACCGTTTCTCTCGAGTAGACGACGTCACCTAGCGCAATGATCGTCCTGGAACCCCAAAGGTGACGCATGTTGTAGATTCCGCTGAGAACCGACGGCCCCGGATCCCGCTGGACGATGAACGGCAGAGTCTTGTCCATGCAGGCGTTAACCAGCTCGTGGTGCCAGTGGATGACGGCGATGACGGTGTCGACACCGTCCTCAAGGAAGAGTCTGCAGGCCCTAGAAAGGATCGTTTCTGTTTCGGAGGCCTTCAGGAGCTGCTTCCACGCCGGCAGACCGTTGACTCCGAGCATGTGGCCGATCCGCTGCTGCTGGCCCTGAGCCATGACGAACACGACGGTCAAGTTCCCCTCCCTCTTAATCTTCTCTTAGGTAGATTCGCAGACCTCTCGATCTAACTCTTTACGCTCAACTTCACAAGGCGATGTGGGCCGCAGCGACCGGGCAATTTGCTGGACTCGGCCACCCTCGCCTCTCTCTTCGTCTGAGCGATTCCGTGAAGCCCCCATGACTTACAGACCATCCCCCAGACGTGGCGAACATGTCTGGTGCCTTCCGTATAGGCGATCATCTCTCCTCCATGGTACGAACCCTCAAAAGTACGTTACCGATCCAGCCATTCGTCGAGAAGGGCGGAATGCCATTCGTCGGCAAGGAGGTCCGGATCATTCAGAACGGACAGAAGCGAGACGCACATGAGCCACTGAGAGAGAAGCGAATCGGTCATATGTCAATACCCCCATTGATGGCCGAGTTCGTACCATAGCGCGGGAAACTGATCCCCCTCGACCTCAAGGCCCCATCGATACAATCCCGTGGAAGGGCTTCGCAGGACCGTCCAGAGCGGTGCGGATGAAGGGATAAGCGACGGATCAGTTGCGGCGCCCGGATCAAGCGACCAGAACGCGAGAATCATTTTCCCGCTCATGATTTCGCCGGAAGCATAGACGGCATTGGGGAAATCAGAAGGTGATCCTACGACTAAGAAAGCGAATCCGTCCCGGAGATCATGGACGCGCTTGCCGTTCCTGGCGCGATTGAGGACGTGGACGCTCGGGATGCCATAGATCGTCTCGACCTGCCCCGCAGCCCGAACCATCGCGGCATCGAACAAGTCGTATATCTGGTCTTTCGTGTGCAATCCGGATGTCACGGTTCCGGCGTCCGTCCAAGTGACATGCCATCCTGCGGGAGTGACATCGGCCCTGTCGTAGGGGTCTTTGGCGCACCCTCCCGATCCAAAGAGCATGCTCGGAAAGATCAGGATCAGAAATAAGCGGGTCATCAATTGTCCTCCGTTCATCGAATCTTCATACTGATTTTCTCGGTTCGGTTGTTTGGCGCTTGTCGTACTCATCGAGCTTCCGGTCCACCTCGCGCCTATCGGCAAGGTCCTCCCAGGTGACGCCCGCTGCGTTGAGCTTGTCGATGTGGGCGATGCAAGCCTCGTTGGTCTTGAGCCACTCGTCATACGTTCTTGGCATCGTTGCTCCTTTCGCTGGTTCTGTGTCCCCGAACACCGAACAGGCGATAAATAAGGTCGTACCAGAATCGCCTCTTGTCGGCGTCCGTGTGGCACGAGGTTACGCCTCGGCATTTCACGCAAAGCAACCAGCGGCCCCCATTCGTCGACGTCATGGTCTAGGATTCCCTTCTCCGCATCCCGCGCTCGGCCAATGGCGGCGGTTGCAGTCGTGGCACAACGGAGGGCCTTGCACGGTACTCATCTTCCGCGCCTCGCTCTCCTCATGCAGGCCGCGCCATCCACGCAGGCCCACTCGCCGGGAAGGATCAGGTATCGCTTCTGGATGCGCTTCCCGCAATGGACGCAATTCGTCGTCTTCACGGACTGTGACTCCTCTTCATGACCCGACCTCGCGGACAGTTGTACATTTTCCCGCTGATCCCCTGGTAGCGATGCAGCATCACGTGACGCTTGCAGAGCGGCTCCCCGCACAGGGAGCAGCGCCGCGCACGCCTCGGGCACAGCGGAAACCAGCAGACCAATCGCGTCGTCATTTCTGCTTGTCCGCGCAAATCGTGTTCACTGCCATGCACCATTCGCAGATCACTCCCATTAGCAACCGGCATCTGCAATTTGAACTACGCTGCCTCTCAAGGAAAGCCTGTGCTTTCTCCAGCTTTTTCTGTAGTTCACTGACCTGAAGATTGGCGACATTCAGTCTATCGAGGCATTCCTTCTGCGAATCGGAGATCGCCTTGATGAAGGTCGGAACGCGATCGTTCTCGATGAACTCGGCCACCCCGATCATATGGTCCGCAATCGCATCCTTCTCCCGCTGGGTGGTCCCTTTCGAGAAGTGAATGGCCTGCGCCTTGATAGCGAGGGCCTTCATCAGGATCTTCCAGTCGTCTTCAATCATCAGACTATTCCTACTGAGAATCTCGCAGGGCTTTGTACTTCTCGAGGATCGCCATCTCTTCCTTGCGACAGACGCAGGCCCCGCATTCTCCGTCGTCGCGCCGATCATCGGGGCAGTTATAGTCGTTGTTCTCGTGGTCGATGGAGGCGTTGATGAACTCCCACAGTTCGAGGAAGGCCACGCGATACGTCTCCGTGTTGGCGGCGTCTTTGATCAAAGGCCGGAGCCCTTCGATCTTCTCAGCAACCGCCTTCTGTTCTTCCGGGGTCAGGTTCATCGAATCCTCCTTCTTCCTAGCACTTTTCCCAAACGCCCTTGGTCAGATACCCGTGCCACCCATCACTCTCGGATCCATGCATGTCCCCAAGCGATGCGCGGATTGTCAGAGTCCCATCGGGCTCCTCAGTAACCGTGTGGGGCGGGAACGTTACGTGCTGGATGGCCCGCGCACATTTCGGAGCCTCCGGGTCCCTTGCATTCGGCTTGAAGAAGAACACGGCGGGCAGCTCGCCACTCCACCCCTTCACAGGCCCGGCATAGTCGCCCGGTTGCTCTAGGTTCGGGAATATCGGAGATACCCCGTCTTCCTTGAACTGAATCGGAATCCTTCGGCCCTTCATCGTCTTACCTCTTCGGACAAAGTTTACAGGGGCCTGGGCACGGAACCCAAGGCCCCACAAACGCGAACGGCCCGCAACGCATCAGCGCCGCGGCCGGTCAGCATAACTGTCGTAGTTTGCTCAATCAGACTATCCCCCGCACTTCCATGTACGCCCTCACGAACTCGGCCGCGACTTCCGGGACGATCGCGTTTCCGTAGGCGCGTAGTTTGACCACTCTCGCGGGAACCCCATGAGCCATCGGGAATGTTCCGGGCTCAATGCGCCGGGCTTTTCCGTCGGTGCATTGGACGACGTCGAAGGCGTCCCAGTAACCGGGGCTTCGTGGCTTCCGTGAGAGTCCGGGAACCCCCATTTGTTGGCCCGCGGCGTGCTCCAGATCGCCATCGCCGCCACACTGGCAAGATCCCCGCCCCCGCTGTTCTGCCGGCCCAGCTCCTTTTTTCGTGCCCCGCTCTCCGCGCCGCCCGTTGGGGTCCGCGGCGTGGGCCATGTCCCCAGGAGGGCGATGGTCCGAGCCATGCCGGCATTCATACCCGGCTGGTGCGACTTGTCGAAGGAAAGACTCTGGGGTGTCGGCCACCCACCAAAGCCTTTGTCTGATGTGCGGCGCCGCGTTGCCCGCAGCCGGCAGACCCGCGGCCCCGACTTCATAGCCACAGGCTTCCAGGTCAGTACGCACTCCAGAGAGCCATTCAACTCCATCCGGGCTGTCAACCTGCTCTCCAAAGACGACTGGAGGCTTCCCGCCGGCAATGAGCCGAAGGAACTCAGGCCACAGGTGTCTTTCATCCGCCTCTCCCTTTCGATTCCCACACACCGAGAACGGCTGGCATGGACACGAGCCAGTCCAGACCGGCCTCGAGTCGTCCCAGCCGGCAAGCCGCAGCGCCAGGGGCCACCCAGCGATCCCGGCGAAAAAATGACATTGCGCGAATCCGCGGAGGTCGGCCGGTTGGACAAGGCGGATGTCCCGCTCATCCACCGTGCCGGCCGGCAGGAGCTTCGCGTCGATCAAATTGCGAAGCCACTGGGCCGCGCCGGGATCGAACTCGTTGTAGTAGTTCACAGCGTCACAATGGTTAGTCCGGTCATTCCTGTAAGGCTTCGATCTGATAGGCGTCGTCCCTCGCCTTCAGCGCCGCAACGAAAGCGGGCACCGTGATCGGCTTCGGGCACTCTTCCGTTGGGCAATACTGGAGCCGCCACGGCTTCCCGCGCTCTTTCCTTTCGATGGCCTTGCCGAGTTCACACCGGCAGAGGCCGTGTACAGTCTGCTCAAGGGCTCGACACCCGTTGCACGTTCTTTTCACTTCACCACTATGCTTTCTTTGGAATTATCAACTCGTCCAATGGGCTCGGCCCGACACGTACGGCTGGATTCCTGCGTACGGGGGCTGGCGGTGGCATACACGCCGGGCACCACCACGCCAAGGTGTTCGGCTTGACCCGTCCGTATGCAGTCTCAACCCCGCACTGGGACCAATTGTCGTCGTAAGTGGATTTTCGTATCTTGCAACCGTGACAGTAGATTTGTTTTTTCGCTTTCATCTGACCTTCCTCTTCATCATCGGCTCCCGGCCCGCAAGCCCGCTTCGTAGCCACGTTTGTAGTGCTCCTCTTCGATTCGATTGACCGGGCTGTCGCAAATGTCCACGATGAACCGGGCGGCCATCGCGGCGACTTGGAGAGCTTCCTTCCGCATCTTGATCTTGTCCGGTTTCTGGGCTCGCACCTCGTCCCACAGTTCGTCTAGCTCCTCAAGAATCACCCCATAGCCCTCGTGTGGGCCGTGCATGGGAGCGTGCTTGACTTGAGCTTTTCCGAGTTCCGCCTCGATCTCTTCACCGATCATCTATCCTCCATGTTCTCAGAATCAGGCTTCCGGTCATTCGTGTTGAATCAGCTTGTCCAGAATCTCCCGCAGCTCCCGCTCCACACGGCATCCGCGGCATTCCGCGAATCCCGGCTTCCCGTGGTTCGGTCGTTCCTTGTGGCCGGAGTTGTCCCACTCCAGATAGGCGATAGCCTTTTGGACGGCGTACACCGCCACGCGCAGCTTGCTCTCCGGGGTGCAGGTGCATTTCACCGGCTCCCTCGTGTCGGGGAACAGGCCGTACTTCGCGTAGTACCCGTGGAGAGCGCAGTCGTCCATACCGATTCTCCGAAGTTCAATTCTGCGCTTCCGGCAATTTTACCTCTTCTGTGCTAACTCAATCTCTCGGGCTTCAAACTGTCCGCGGCATCCCTTCTCAGGATCGGGCTTATCGTAGGCAACCTCGAACACGACTTTCCAACCGACGACCCGACCTACGCCCTTAGATGTCTTGACTCTCTGCCCGAACAGGTGGGCGTTGTCGGCATAGTCGGCGATCTCGTTCAGCGTCTTGTGTTCCCTCGGCTCTGGAACCTCCCAAATCGAGAGATGCGACAGATGGCCGACTGCCTGATGGAGTCCGCACTTCGGGCATCTGATCCCGAGCGGGTGCCGCGTGTAGGCGGGATCGGTGAAGAGAGGATTCGGTTTGAGTACATCATCGGCCAACTCCCAAGACTCTCCGCAGCCTCCGCACTTCAAGTCGTGCTGCCGGTCTATCGGAAGACGAGCCTCGACTCGGCGCTCGTTTTTGACCCACATTCCTCCAGCCGGATCGAAGGTGTCCTTTTTCTCGACCTTCATGCGTTCCTCCTCTGGAACTCAATCTGCTTTCTTCTGTGCCAACTCACGAAGGTCTTGAGCGAGAGCGTTCGCTTCTTCGGCTCCAACATGGAAGACGCGAACGTGTCCCTCATTGTCCGCAAACTGGATTACAGCGTCATCCGGAAATACCGTCAAGGTCTGACGGCAATCGTGATCTTTGCAACGACAGCTTGCGCGGTAGCCCATACCCCGTGGTCCGATGCTGAGTCCGCTCATTGAGTTTCTCCTATGGCCCGTTCGCAGACTTTCCGTTCTGATCGTCTCTTTTACCTTCTACTCCTAAGATTCCCTGGGCCGGTACAACTGGTCGATCCGTCCGTGGATCCTGGAGACGCACTCCTCGAACGTGTGATCCTGACCGGATTCTTTCCGGCAGTAGTGACACTTCCCGAACTTGTCGTACTCCTCGCGCATCGTCGTCCAGATCTTCTTCGCGCTGACCGCGAACTCCGTCCGGTCGAACTCCAGGTCCATCAGGCGAGCGAACTCGCTGATCTTCTCGCGAGACGAGTCTTTGACGCTCGGTACGTCGCTCATTTATCTTCCGAATAGAAGATTACCTATGGAGAGCCGGTTTCGACTTCCCAGATCTCATCCTTCGCCCAAGGCTTTGTCGCTTGAAATGGGTCCAGCGCGATCCACGTCTGCGACGGCTCATGAAAGACCTCTGTGAAGCAGTGGTGGAACTCAGCATTAGGTCCCTTTTCGGGAGACTGCCCGACGACCCTGATCCTGAACTTCGCTCCAGCAGCCTTGAGTTGCTGGCAGATGAAGACGGTCAGG
>Ga0214473_10002129_pt1 | contig 24739 bp, 19 predicted proteins | sample RVTome_7_FD_203509 | JGI IMG/M metagenome (GOLD analysis project Ga0214473, IMG submission 203509) | Soil microbial communities from uranium-contaminated site in the Upper Colorado River Basin, Wyoming, United States - RVT98D197 | ecosystem: Environmental > Terrestrial > Soil > Contaminated >... | reverse complement strand
TATATCTCCCTGAATTCATAAAAAAAGCCCATGCCGAAAAGCATGAGCTTTTAACTTCTCTCTACTCCGGCAGCCCTGCTGTCCCATTCAGGACCAGTAGCTTTGCGCCCCACCTTTACAGATAGTTTGCCCTTATCGGTAGACGTTTAATTTTTTAATTGTAATTTTATATCAATTTCGTTCCCACTTTGTCAATAAAAAAAGGGGTTACAGGTCTCCCCGCAACCCCTTGATTTACAAAGTGAGCCGTGCAGGATTCGAACCTGCGACCCGCTGATTAAGAGTCAGCTGCTCTACCAACTGAGCTAACGGCCCTATTAACGACAGTGAACAGTGAATAGTTGTCGGTAAATATTCACTGACACTAATAACTCTCACTGAACACTATGAATTTCGCTTTGCGAAATTCCAATGGCGCGCCTGAGAGGATTCGAACCTCCGACCCTCGGCTCCGGAGGCCGATGCTCTAATCCACTGAGCTACAGGCGCACACTATTACAGACTCCAGATAGAGATTGTGATAGAGACATGGATAATAACATTTTCTTTATCTCTTTCTGAACTCTGCCATCAGAATTTGGGGTGAGTGAGGGGACTCGAACCCCCAACCCTTGGAGCCACAGTCCAATGCTCTAACCATTGAGCTACACTCACCGATTACGACAGTCTTCAGTGAACAGTGTCAGTTATTAGTAAAACAGAAAATAAATACTATCGTCAACTCACTAACAACCGACTCTCATCACAGCAAATCTTGCAGAGCAAAATTTATTGGCGCGCCTGAAGGGATTCGAACCCCTGACCCACTGCTTAGAAGGCAGTTGCTCTATCCTACTGAGCTACAGGCGCTCTTACCTGTCAATGAGCCACAGGATATAGCCTTTGAGCGGTTTTTTTTGCCGATAGTCTGCCCTTTAAAAAATAATGAGGCAAAAACCTCGGAGTCCCGATTTTCTCGGGACGAGAATGAGCGAAAATGCTATATCCTGTAAAGCTCATCCAGCTCCTAAATACTGACCAATCCAATTTCTATGCTGGTCGGGGCGAGAGGATTCGAACCTCCGACCCCCTGCTCCCAAGGCAGGTGCGCTAGCCAGACTGCGCTACGCCCCGTTCAAACTAAGTTAAAAGTTGAAAGTGAGAAGTGAAAAGTTTAAAAAACTCTAACTTACACCTTTCAATTCCCACTTCCTACTTCTTACTTAATATTTCAGAATCTCAAGATAATCGTTAATCTCTTTTTCCTCGTCTCCCTTTGCCTGAAGTTTCCTCTGTTTGAGGTCATAAATGGCCTTGCCCTTGTCACCCTTGTACAGGGGGTCGATCTCTATTGCCTTTGTTATGGCTGTTGAGGCATCGCCATATTTTCCTTTTGCATTATAGCAAAGGGCAATACCATAATATGCAGGATAGAAATCGGCCAACCTTTTCAGACCTTCTTTAAATGTATCCAGTGCCTCATCATATTGACCAAGCCTGTAATAAACTTTGCCGAGATTGTAATATGCCTTTTCAGGCGTACGGTATAAAAGATTGGCAATGGCCTTTTTATAGGAAGCAATTGCCTCATTGTAATTTTTAGACCTCTCATAGGCCACACCGAGATTGTTATACCCCTCTGAAAAAACAGGATCAACCTTAATCGCCCTCTGGAAAAAATCTATCGCCTTTGGAAAATCCTCGAATTTCATAAGATATATTATTCCGATTGCATTAAGCACTTCCTTATCATAAGGGTTAAGCTCCAGGGCCTTCTGAAACTCTATAAACGCCGGCTGCACCTTATTCTCATTGAGATAGGATACGCCAAGCTTGTAGTGGGCGCTCGACTTCTGGGTATCCTCAATGCTTGCTGTCGCACAGGAACAGAGCAAAACCAGTATCAGCAGATATATATTTTTTTTCATAAACAAATCCCCTCCGGAATTTAACCCAGATATTTTAACATAAAAGCCAAAAACAAGAGATAGAAAAACAGCATCCAAAAACAGAGATAGAAAATTCTAATGTCTCCCTCTCCCTTGATGGGAGAGGGTTAGGGTGAGGGTGAGGGTGAAGAACACCGAATGGTTACCCCTCCCCTTTATCCCCTCCCACAAGTGGAGGGGAGTTGCAAGAAGGGATAAGGGGAGGTTTTGGTTCTTATGCCAACAGCCTCTCCAAAATTCCTTTTATGAGCTTAAATGTCTCATCCCATGCAAGGTTTCTACCCTTAATCTCAAATCCCTCCTGAAGAAATTTAATCCTCCCTTTCATAATGTCGCCAAGTCCGAGGACCTTTTCTACTGCAACTTTTGTATTTTTAGAAAATATTACGCGGATATTTCCGGCCGATTCTTCGATATCCGTAATCAAAAGTTTCTTTGCAAGTATCTTGAGTCTCATTATATCAAAAAGATTCTGAACTTCCACAGGCAGTCTGCCGAAGCGGTCTCTCAATTCATCCATAAGCGCCTTCAGCTCTTCATCACTTCCGGATAATGCTATCTTCCGGTAAATGCTGAGCCTGAGCGCAATATCTTCGATAAATTCTTCCGGTATAAATGCGGATACTCTCAGGCTTATACGGGTCTCTATTTCTTCTTCTGCCTTAACACCCCTTAATTCAGCCACTGCGCTTTCAAGCATCTCGATATACATGTCAAACCCCACTGCATGAATATGTCCTGACTGTTCGGGTCCGAGCATGTTGCCTGTTCCCCTTATCTCAAGGTCTTTTATTGCAAGCCTGAAGCCGGCGCCGAGATAGCTCATGTCCTGAATTGCCTGCAGCCTTTTCTTTGCCTCCTCAGTGATTATATCCCCGCCCGGAATAAGAAAATATGCATATGCCCTTAGATTGCTTCTTCCAACGCGGCCCTTCAGCTGATAAAGGTCTGCAAGTCCCATCCTGTCCGCCCTGTTTATGATTATTGTGTTTGCAGACGGTATATCAAGACCCGAGCCTATAATCGCTGTAGCAACAAGAACATCAATGTCCCTGTCAACAAATCTCTTCATTATTTTTTCAAGTTCTCTTTCATGCATCTGCCCATGTGCCACGGCAACCCTCGCCTGCGGTACAGCACGTTTGAGATAATCGAATATTTTTCCTATGTCATTAATCCTGTTGTGAACAAAATAGACCTGGCCGTTCCTTTCAAGTTCCCTTTCTATTGCATCTTTTATAAGCTGTTCATTGAAAACAGAGACAATACTTCTCACAGAAAGCCTTTCTTCAGGAGGGGTTTCGATAAGGCTCATGCCCCTTATGCCTGATAATGCCATGTTGAGCGTTCTCGGTATCGGGGTTGCAGAAAGCGTGAGCACATCAACGCCTTTTTTAAGTTCCTTTATCTTTTCTTTCTGCGCAACCCCGAAACGATGTTCTTCATCAATTATAAGAAGCCCAAGATTCGGAAAGGAGATATCCTTTCTGAGCAGTGTATGGGTCCCTATCAGTATATCTATGTCACTCTTAGCAGCTTTTTTTATTGTCTCTGTCTGCGCATGCCTTGACTTGAACCTGCTCAGATAATCTATTGTCACGGGGAATGCGGAAAATCTCTGCTGGAACGTCCTGTAATGCTGCTCGCATAAAAGCGTTGTAGGCACAAGAACCACAGCCTGCCTTCCGTCATAAACAGCCTTGAACGCCGCCTTCATTGCGACCTCGGTCTTGCCATATCCCACATCTCCGCACAGGAGCCTGTCCATGGGTTTTTCTGATTCCATATCAAGCTTTATTTCCTCTGTGGCCTTAATCTGGTCAGGGGTTTCCTCATAAAGAAAAAAACCGTCGAATTCCCTGTGGAGTTCCGTATCAGCGCTGAATGAAAAACCCTTTGATACTTCTCTCTCGGCATAAAGCCTCAAAAGCTTTTCTGCCATCTCCCTTATCTTCTTTCTTACCCTTTCCCTTGTCCTATGCCATGTCCTGCCTCCGAGCCTGTCCGTCTTCGGAACAACACCTTCTTCTGCATGATATTTCTTTATCCTGTCTATGGCATAGAGCGGAAGATAAAGCCTGTCTCCTCCCGAATACTCAAGAACCATCAGGTCGCCTTCATAACCTTCCAGGGATTGTTTAATAAGGCCCCCGAATTTTCCGATGCCATGGTCTTTGTGCACAACAAAATCTCCGGCTTTAAGGTCATCCAGCGACGCAAGAAGCTCTGATACCTTTGATTTTTTTATCGCTCTGAAAGCGGGTCTTTCACCGAAGATTTCTTTTTCAGTAATTATCATAATCCCGGGCAGAAAAAGTCCTGATGAGAGTTCACCTGTTGTTATCAGAATACTGCCTTCGTAGCCGGCGACTTCTTCTTTATCGATAATGGGTGCAATGATATCTCCTCCCGTAAGAACGTCTTTTATCCTCTCGGCCTGGCCCCTTGATGATGAAACAATAACTACCTTGTTATCCCTGCATATTTTTCTTACGGCATCGGGAAATTCATAAATGGATTTCCTCTCATTGTGGTATATGCCGTAACCTCCCAATGAAAGAAGCCCTGCATCAATGACTTTGCCTTTAACCCCCTCTCGCCCCCCCTTGCCAAGGGGGGGATGGGAGGGGGTTGTGGGAAATGAAAGCCTCGAAAGGACTACAGCGCCTTCCGGAAAATTGTACGGCGGGTGCACAGAATCGGAATAGAAACAATTCAGGCTGGCTGCCATCGAAAAAATATCTTCTCCATCTGATGGCTCTGATGCAGGCAGGATAATAAATTCCTTTGCTTCCTTAACCGACTTCTGCGAATTTATATCAAATATCTTTATTGTTTCTACTGCATCCCCGAAAAACTCTATTCTGAGCGGGTTTTCTGCTGTTGACGGAAATATATCAAAAAGCCATCCCCTGTGGCTGAATTCACCGTGTTCAACAACTATCGAGACACGCTTATACCCAAGACTGATAAGTCTCTGCTCTAATTTATCCCTGTCAATTTCAAGATGCTTTTTAAAAGTCAAAACATTATTTTTCAATTCATGAGGCGGCCATGCCCCGGACATCGAGGCATCTTTTGATAATACGACTGAAGCGCCTTCTGTAAAGTTATAAATGACCTCTGCCCTTTTGCCTGCAGTCTGAGGGCTGTCAGGCTCCTGAAGGAATAAAATATTGTGACCCGGCCCTGATATGCCGGTAATTGACCTGAAAAAAAATATGTCCTTATATAATTCCGCAGCTTCTTCCTCTGTTGAGGCAATCATGATGAACGGCTTTTCGTACATTGAAAGGAAAAGAGCAATGGAAGAACCGCTGAGGTCGAAAACAGATGAAAAAGGAGGAATATCTTTGGTCCTCTTAAAAAACGGGGTGAAATCCATGTGCTGATTTAGAGCTTTTTTATCTTTTCTATTATCTCTGTTGTTGATACGCCTTTAACGTATGGAAGGCTGCGCGTCTCTTTCGCAATATCAGAACCGACGATATCCTCTTTCTTCCAGTCCCCGCCCTTGACAAGGATATCAGGCTGAACCACCTTGATTAATTCATAGGGCGTATCTTCCTCGAATATACTTATATAATCCACCATTTCAAGCGCAGCTAATATCTCTGCCCTCCGGTCCTGCGGATTGACCGGCCTTCCTGGCTTTATTATGGAAACAGACTTGTCCGAGTTTAACCCTATGACCAGCACATCTCCGAGCGCCTTTGCATCCCTGAGATACCTTATATGCCCGATATGCAGGACATCAAAACATCCGTTCGTGAAGACAATCTTCCTGCCTTTTGCCTTTGCCTCATCAACAGCTCTTTTTAGTTCATTCCAGTTAAGTATTTTACCCATACATTAAAAAAGAGAGAAAGGAAATAGTATTTGAGCGGCTTTTTTTGCCGATAGTCGAAAATGTCCGCCCCAGCGGATTCGTCGCCTCGGGCGACTCGCCGAGGAGAGCCGAGGCGAAAGCGAAAATATTATTTCCTTTACTCTCATTCAATATCCTTTCTAAGCATCTCTCTTGCCTTTTCTATTATCTGTTTATCTCCCTTATAACTTACTTTATTGAGCGCCTCATCAATAGGAAACCACGATGCATCGTCAACCTCTGCGTCATGGTCTTTGGTGTTGCCGCTAAGATATTCCATTAGATAAAAATGCACAGTCTTTCTGCACCTTGCATTTTCTCCCTTGATGTAATACCAGTAGGAGACCTCGCCTATCTTATCCCTTATTTCGCCTTTAAGGCCTGTTTCCTCGCAGACTTCTCTGACAGCAGTCTCTTCGGTTTTTTCACCTTTGTCAACAAGACCTTTTGGCAGGCACCAGATATTGCCGCCTTTGACTGAAATAAGGGCAACCTCCGTTGTATTATTATCTGCCCTGAATATAACGCCCCCTGAAGACACCTTCATTTTTATCGTTGCCGGCTTCATATTTTAATTAATGCCCACATACATTCCGTTTACAAATCATTTATGGGAACGTCTTGCCCGTAATTATTCTCATTATATCATTGTAGAGTGCAAAAGCCATCAATGTAACAATCATTGCAAGCCCAACCTTTTGTGCTATTATCATCACTCTTTCGCTTAACGGTTTTCGCCTTATGGCCTCGATTGTGAGAAACATAAGATGTCCTCCGTCAAGAATGGGTATCGGCAGAAGATTAAGCACTCCGAGGTTTATGCTTATCACAGCCATAAAAACAAAAAAATTTATTGCCCCAAGTGATGCCTGCTGTCCTGCCATCTGAAAAATAAGGATTGGCCCTCCGATAGTCTCTGCAGGAACAATCCGCTGTATCAGCTTTATAATTCCGACAATTGTCAGAACAGATATATCAACTGTCTTTGTAATACCACCTGCCAACGCGCCAGAAATCCCCTCTTTTTTAATAAATGAATTTCCGGATGGTTTTATTCCTATCAGACCAATTTCCTTCTCTTCTCCAAAAATATCTTTCATCTTTTTCTTCTCAGGCGTAACTGATATGTCGATTAAGTCGTTTCCTCTTTTTACTTTGAAAACAAGCGCCCTACCAGGGCTTTTATGTATAACCGAGGTCATCTCGTCCCACTGTTTTATTTCTACGCCGCTAATCTCTGTAATCCTGTCGCCCTTCACAAGACCTGCTGTCCTTGCGGGAGACTGTTCCATGACTTCGCCTACCTCAGGCAATAAAACAGGCACGCCGTGCAGAAATATAAATACAAAAATAAATGCAGCAAAAAATAAATTAAAAACCGGACCTGAAAACACTATTAAAAATCTTTTCCAGACAGGCTGGTGATTATATGCAAATGGTTTTTCCTCTTCCTTAAGCTCTTCGCCGGGTTCTTCACCAAGCATTTTTACATATCCGCCCAAAGGCACTGCTGAAATAACGTATTCGGTGTCTCCTTTTTTCCTTCCAACCAGCTTTGGGCCAAAACCGAGTGAAAACTTAAGCACCCGTACCTTAAGCCATTTGGCAAAAATAAAATGCCCGAATTCATGCACAAATATAAGTATTCCGAGAAGCACTATTGCCGAAAGAAATGTCATCTTTTATCTCCTAATTTAATTTCATTAATTCTAAAGCATGCAGGGTGCAGTATTTGAGCGGCTTTTTTTGCCGATAGTCAGACAGCATAAAATACGAATAAACAAGAGGCAAAATCCTCGGAGCTTGCCCGCCAGAAGCGGACGAGCGAGAATGAGCGAGAATACTATACCCTGCATGACAAGTCATTAATCACTTCCCTCGCTTTTTCCCTTGCCCATCTGTCAGCCTCTATAACCGCATCAAGCCCCTTAACAGCTTTTTTCCTGTGCGAATGCATTGTTTTCTTAATTATAACAGGAATGTCATTAAACCCTATCGCCTTTTGAAGGAACGCCCCGACCGCAATCTCATTTGCAGCATTGAGCACCGCCGGCATTGTGCCCCCTTCTTTCGAGGCCTCATATGCATACAAAAGACAAGGGAAACATTCTGTATCAGGTCTTCTGAACGTGAGTTTCTCAATGCTACTGAGGTCAAGAGCCGGCATAGGATTATCAATCCTTTCAGGATACGAAAGCGCATAGGCAATGGGTCCTTTCATATCAGGAACAGAAAGCTGAGCTATGTAACTTCTGTCTCTGAACTCAACCATCGAATGCACTATGCTCTGAGGGTGTATAAGCACATCAATCCTGTCATGGGCGATACCGAAAAGGTGATGCGCTTCAATAACCTCAAGTCCTTTATTCATAAGCGTTGCAGAATCTATTGTTATCTTTTTTCCCATCTCCCAGTTTGGATGTTTAAGGGCATCTTCCAGAGTAACCTTTGCCAGTTCCTTTTTATTCCTGCCGAAAAATGGGCCGCCGGATGCCGTAAGCACTATCTTTCTCACTGACTGACTGCTCCGGCCTTCGATGCACTGAAATATTGCACTGTGCTCGCTGTCGACAGGGATTATTCTCGCCCCGAATTTCACCGCATCCTTCATGACTATCTCGCCTGCAACCACAAGGGATTCTTTGTTGGCAAGCCCGACTGTTTTCCCTGCCCTTACAGCAGAAAGAGTCGGTAAAAGACCTGCGAAACCGACAATTGCTGAAAGCACAAAATCTGCTTTGCTTAATGAAGCAACCTCTGAAATGCCGCTCTCGCCGGATAAGACTTCAATGCCGGATTTTTTCCTCAATTTTGCCGCATTCGCCTTATCAGCTACTGCCACTATTTCCGGCTTAAACGTCTTTATCTGCTCTTCAAGTAATTTTATGTTGCTGTTAGCAGTAAGCCCGATTACCTTAAACCTGTCCTTGCATTTAGAGATAACTTCAAGCGCGCTTCTTCCGATTGAACCTGTTGAACCAAGAATTGTTATTTTTTTCATTACATTAACATGAAGGCTTTAGCAGCCCAGTACAGGACCGGCCCTGCAAAAAGCAGGCTGTCAACCTTATCCAGCGCACCGCCGTGTCCAGGTAAAAAATTGCCTGAATCCTTGAAGCCTGCATCCCGTTTGAACATTGACTCAACAAGGTCTCCAACAATGGTTACTGCGCCGATAATTATTCCAAGAAAAATCGCCTTGTCCAGAGGCAAATCTATTGAATATATAAATGCAGACTTAAAAATAACAGCGCCTATTCCCCCTCCTGCCACTGAACCCACGGCGCCGGCAATTGTTTTTTTAGGGCTGACTTCTTCATACAGCTTCCTCTTGCCGATGCCTCTGCCTATATAATATGCCAGGCTGTCAGATGCCCATACGCACCCGTAAAGAAACACTATCCAATCAGCGCCGGACTCTCTCAGATATATTTGATAACCGAGCAGTACCGGTATATAAACAATGGCAAGCAATACAACTGCTACATCATGAACCGAGGATGAGGGGTCACGTCTGGAAAACAGTCTCACACATGAAACCACAAGGAATAAAACAGCAAAAAAATCAGCAAAAGTATTTTTGGAAAGATATACGGCAGAAATTGTCAATATCCCGCCGGTTATGCCCGAATACCTTAAAAGACCTTTAACATTGTACATGGAGTAAAATTCATATTGCGATACAATAGTGGCAAATATCAGGAAAAAAAGAAAATAGAGTGCAGACAGCTTTATTATATAAAGATAAAAAAGAGGCAGCATTATGGCGGCGATAATCAGTCTTTTCAGATGCATATCAGGGTTTTGCCCTCAAAGGAACAGCTCCAAATCTCCTTTCCCGCATCTGGTAATCATGAAGCGCAACAGAAAACTCATTCTTTGTAAAATCAGGCCAGAGAGTATCAGTAAAATAAAATTCAGAATATGCGCCCTGCCAGAGCAGAAAATTACTCACACGTCTTTCTCCGCTCGTCCTTATTATGAGGTCAGGTGATGGAAGACCTGCCGTATCAAGAGAAGAATCAAAAAACTCCTCTGTAATTTTTTCCGGATCCACACCCGAGGAAACAAGTTTTTTCACGGCCCTGATAATTTCGTTTCTACCGCCATAACTGAGAGCAGCGACAAGTGTCATTCCGTTATTTTGTGCTGTTTTCTCTTCTGTTTCAGAGATAAGCGACTGTATATTTTCCGGGAGTCTCCATATCTCTCCTATTGTTCTGAAAACAATACCTTTCTCCATGAATTCCTTGAATTCATTTCGCAGATATATCTCAAGGAGCTTCATGAGCATTGTGACCTCGGTTTCAGGCCTCTGCCAGTTTTCGATGGAAAAAGTGTAAAGGGTCAAAACCTTGACTCCAACTTCATTTGCAGCTGTGATAATCTCTTTTGCCCTTTCTGCGCCTCTCCTGTGTCCCTCTATCCTCGGAAAACCGCGCAGTTCAGCCCATCTTCCGTTTCCATCCATTATTATCCCCACATGAGCCGGGATCTTATCTGCCGACAACACCGTTACCTCCTGTTACCTCTGAATCCTAAAACTATTTTTAATCTAATTAAGCTGAATCCGTAAAACATACAGATTCAAATATATCCCTATTTCCCCTTAACCGGATATATATAAAGAACACTGCCTAAGGGGCTCTCACCCCTAAAGATATTCTGCAGCTTCAGTCCGAATGAAGGTCTGTCGAGCACAACAAGCCTGTCACCTGTAAGTGCATAATCAAGAACATTGCCTGGTATGTCTTCCACCACTGCTGCTTCCTCCATTGACACTCCTGTCCACCAGAGACTCTTAATCTGTGATTTGCTGTATCCCAGCCCCTTTGCCGATCCGACAAATGGAATCCTCTTTATAACAAAAACTTCCCTGCTCTGCATGGAAAGCCTGTCCTTTACAGACCATTCTCCCCTGTCAATCATAACAGTGGGAGACGTACGTTTGAACGTTGTCATCAAACCTCCGTAGTCTTCTTTGCTTCTCCATAGCCTGCCGCCTTTTTCATCATAGAGATTCAGATAATCTGAATCATCGTATGCAAGGACTAACGTCCTGTCAGCAGACTCATTTAGATAAACAAAATCGTATATATTAACATCTTTTGGAAGGCTCAGATTACTGCCTTTTTTATATCCACCCTTCAATGTAATCGTAAAGACAGCGCCTTTATATCCTTCTCCCGGCGCATATGCCTGCGCAACAAGTTCATTCCCTATTCGCCGCAGAAATACATTTCCTTCCCACAGCACAGAGGATTTACCGTCCTGCAGAACATATATCCTGGAAACTACAGTATCATCTCTGAGGGAAGTGACTATCACTTCAGCCCTGCCATCTCCATTTATATCCATTGTATCCAGCCAGATGTGATCATCCTTTGCAGTACCCTTGATATCATATGGACTTTTCTTGTCGCCCCCGGATACGTAAAAACGGATATCCTTTCCGGTGCTCATTACCAACTCTGCCTTTCCATCACCGTCTATATCTCCGGATGCAATCAACCTCACGCCATAAGGCAGATCCACATAAAGCTTCGAATCTGCTCTTTGAGGGCCAAAAAATTCTTCTCCAAATCTGAGTTCTTTTATAAAGGCAATTGCAACCTTAACCTCATTCTCGGAAAAATTTAAGGCATTATCAGCCCATAACAGTCTCTGCTTCAGCAATGTTTCCCCACCAGCCTCTTTTGCAGATAAAATAAGTGCAATATCTGCATTCAGTTTCCTGGCCTCTGCAATGACCTCTGAATCGTTATCCGTATCCAGAGATGTTTCGAGCAGTTCAAATTTCTGGGTTTCCTTCAATACCCTGTAATAGGAATCTGCCAGATTCCAGTCAACATTCTTGCCCTGGTAAAAAAGCACTTTTATCCCGGTCTCTGAAACCCTTATCTTGTCGGATTCCCTTGCCTCGCCCTTAACAATACTCATTGCTGCTGTGTCAGGGCCGACATCTCTTACTTCGACCTTCCCAACCACTCTGTCCAGCATTCCTATAGGCTCTTTTGTAACAGGATGCAAAAAAGGAGTTCCCTCCCTGAAGACAGTAAATCTCATGCCTTTCTTGACCTGACCATTAGAGCCGATGCCAGCAATGACGTTACCGTTATTTACAGATACTATTTTGCCCTTTAGCGGCTGAAAATACGCAAGCAAGTCATCACGCATCAAATTGAGAGGATTATCATCGGCAAGAGAAATCCCTGTCCATGACAGTACTGCAAGCAATACAATTAAGCGCACCAATATGTTTTTCATCTATTTATTCTCTCCAAATTTTATAGTAAAACCTAATCTTTTATCACCATTAAAATCAAGCCTCTTCATAAATAAAAAAGCTGTTCCCTGATAAAGCCGTTCAACACCATGCTCTGAGAGAGATATAGTCTCCACTGGATAATGCCACAATTCCATACTTTCATCAAAGGTAAATGCCATCGTCAGATTAAGGAACTTGTCTTCAACATAAAATTCGTGCAGAGCACTATGCCTGCCCTTATCCCTGATAAAAAAGGATTTGCTCCCTAAATTAACCAAGGCATACGGAGAACCTAAAAAAGACAGATTAAATTCCGGAGCAAATATGCCATTATACTTTCCTTCAAGCAGATAATCAACCCTCATTTCTGATTTCCTGAACAGTACAGATTTTTCAAGTTTCATATCAGCACCTGAAACAAGTCCTTCCCTTGACAGTTTGACCCCTGAAGCATTTTTCCCGATAATCCTTTCCATATCGTAAGGGCTGCCTATGAAATCGCCTTTGTCATGATAATCCGACTTTATCAGGTCATCAAGTTTTATATTATAATCTAAAAAATGATCGAGCAGCGATGCCCTCCTGTAGTTATCATACACAAGATAATCCAAAAGTCCGGCCTCTTTAACACAAATCCTTTCGTGGATTGTTTTTGTCTCGCCCGGATTATGGTGTGCGGCCTCCGATATCTTGGAATGATACGCTTCCGGCCTGCGTGTAAGGGTGTCAAGAACATTAATCTGCTTCTTTTTTACTGAAAGTTCAATCAGGGCTCCGCTGTCTTCAGATAGAAATGCTGTCAGCCCCCCTATGCTTATGCAGATATCCTTAAAGCCATCGCAATCAAAATCACCCTCTTCAATAAATTCTGTAACTTTTTGACCCTTTGACCCTTTGTCTCCTCGGCGACTCGCCTGAGGCGAGACCCTTTGACCCTTTGACCCTAATATCTCCTCTGCCATTGATTCTGCTGCCAGAAGATGCCTGTACAGGGAAGACCTGAGATGCGGGAGATAAAGACCTCCAAAAATACCGTGCCAGTATGCGTCATTACACTGTCCCTTCCAGAGCTCGTGATATAGAGTTGAGAGTTGAGAGTTGAGAGTTGAGAGTTTTAACCTTGAACCCTTAACTCTTAACTTTTCACTTTCAACTTTTAACTTTCCTGCTGCGCTGTGCGCCTTCCTGCTAATCCTGAGCATCCTTTTATGAATATGATTTGATTCGGCATATTTTGAAAAAAAAGAGCGCCATGTGCCGCCCATTAGAAAACTCTTTGCCCTGTCTCCGAATAACCTCTGCATCTCACCCAATACGTACTCATAATCAAGCGCACCCTCAGGAGGCAAAGTCCATTCACCCATCTCCCTGTATGATGCAGCCGGCAGATATACCTTCCCCGCAGGATAGAATTTTTCCTGATATTCACTGAAGGTTGTGGTCTCTATCCAATCAGAATTTTCTTCAAGCGCAGAGAAAAATCTGTCAAGCCAGCCTTCTTCATAACAGTGTTTCCATGTCTCAGGCCACATACCGAATTTTTCTCCGTCATCCGCCATTGTCAGAAGGGGAGACCCACCCGCCATATGAACTTCACTGAGATATGAAATCACGCTATCTACACCCTTAAACGGTATAAGGTACCTCAGGTCCTCACTTCCGGGGAATATCTTCACCTGATGTCCGTCTTCTTCGGTTATGTGATATCCGAAGAGATCCTCGTTACGGAGACCCGCAAGCTTAAAATGATAATCATCTACAGACAGATATTCAATACCTGCCTCTGCTATTGACTTGGGCATATGCGGCTCCCAAACCCTTTCTGTAAGCCACATGCCCTTAGGAACATATTCGAATTTGTCCTTGATAAAAGTATTCATCGCCTTTATCTGCATAACCCTGTCTTTCTCTGGAAGCGAGGAGAGAACCGGTTCGTAGAAACCTCCTGAAAGCAATTCTGCCCTTCCATCCCTGACAAGAGTTCTTATCATGTCAGATGCCTCGGGATGTTTATTATCTATCCACTGGAGCAGATTTCCGGAATAATGCAGGACTATCTTTAACTTTGGATGCTTAAAGAAAATTTTGAGAAAAGGGAGGTATGCATTCTTATAAGCATCCTCCAGGACGTGCTCAAAGTTCCCAACAGGCTGATGGTTGTGGATTGAGAGAATAAAATAAAGTTTTGACATTAAATTAGTATCCTGTTACCAAATTATTAATAAATTACCCGGCAGAATTAACTTACAAACGCTTTAATTATAGCACATATATTGCTATTAAAAACTTTGGTTCTTCAGGCTTTTGTGTGGATGTCATGCTGGCTTGTCCAGCATCTTTCTTGGGGAAGGATTCCGGACAAGCCGGAATGACAGAAAGGAAAGGATGTGCCCACAGGAATCCCGGAAGAGACAAAACTTTCTTAACATGCAATTCCAGACGTTGAAAATGCTCCATGATATTATAGATGGGTGCAGAGCGGCCATGCCGTCATCTCCATATTTTTCTATCTCTGTTTCTGTTAATATAAACTGATATGAAACTTGTTTTTATAAAGAAAAACTTTTCAATTCACGGCGGCGCTGAAAACTACATGAAGACCCTTATAGGACAACTGGGAAACAGGGCCAACATCCATGTCATGGCAAAAAAATGGGTGGAAACTCCGGGGATAACCTTTCACAAAATAAACCCAATATCGATAGGTTCGTTCTTGTCAACTGTTTCGTTCAATTCGAGGGTGTGCCGTGAAATAAAACGTATCCATGCCGACCGTATCATAAGTTTTGAACGTACTACCTGCCAGGACATATACAGGGCTGGCGACGGATGCCACAGGGAATGGCTGAGGCTCAGAGAGGCTATCGAACCATTATGGAAAAGATATACATTCATGTTAAACCCTCTTCATATTGCGCTTCTGAGAATTGAGAAAAAACTTTTTTCAGAGACAAATATCATTATTGCAAACTCCAAGATGGTTAAATCACAGATAATAAAACATTACAATGTGCCGGAAGAAAAAATAAGGGTCGTTTACAACGGCGTTGACTTAAAAAAGTTCTCTCCTGCTAATGCAGAGAAATACAGAAGTCAGGTTAGAAAGGAACTCTCAATCGATGAAAACACAGGGTTGATCCTTTTTGTCGGTTCAGGATTTGAAAGGAAAGGACTCAGGACACTTCTACGGGCTATCTCGCTTTTAACACCGCATGGCAACATCAATTACGCTGGGAATGTCATTACGAGGAGTGAGACCCCTTCGCTGTCATTGCGAGGGGACAAAGTCCCGAAGCAATCTCATAGGCTCGGGGCAGGCTCCGCAATCTCAAAGAAAGAGATTGCCACGCCTTCGGCTCGCAATGACAGGATGGGGGTGTTCCCAACGGGGGATATAAAGCTGATAGTTGTCGGCAAGGGCAACATAAAAAAATTCCGGTTAATCGCCGGGGAGTACAAAATTCAGGACAGGACGTTATTTACCGGCCCGCAGTGTGAGATAGAAAAGTTTTATGCAGCAGCCGATATATTTGCTCTTCCTACAATTTATGACCCTTTCAGTAATGCAACTCTTGAGGCGATGGCATCGGGACTTCCGGTAATTACAACCAGAACTAACGGCGTGTCAGAACTCATTCAGAATGGAGAAGAAGGATTCATACTTGAGGATGCGGCTGATTCCGCCTCCTTAGCTGAAAAAATAAAACAAACCCTCTCATCTTATAAAACAATGGGACAAAGGGCAAGGCTCAAAGCGGAAAAATTTCCTATAGAAAAAGCCGCGGATGAATTCATGAAAATAATATCAGCTTCATAACCTGAAATATCCTTCAGAAAACATTTCTTGAAGTATGCTGTTCTCTGAAATGCTTGAATTTTTCAAGCACAAAACTCTGATATATATTTCTCAGCATACTGGACAGGGAAAACTTCATCGGGTATATCTTTGTCTTTACAAGATATGCCTTCACTATATAATAAAACAAAAAATACAGTCTGCTTAGCGGCAATTTTATGAGAAACTTGACTGTTATGTTCCTGAGCCACGGCTGCCATAAACATATGGTTCCAAGAAGTGAAAGATTCACCTGCATCAATTTCTCTTTTTTTGTGAAACAGTCCAGCGGTGAAAGGCTTTGATAGCTTGAATGAAGCTTATCAAAATCTCCGTCAAAATAACCGTTATCCATAGCATATTTAGCGAGTTCGGTCTTGGGATACGGGAAAAATATTGGAAATTCTCCGAAGGTAACCTTGCATCTCAGATTTATATCAAGTGATTCTATATCTTCCTTTATCGAACTTCCGGGAATTGCAAGTATGGTATTGCAGAAGGTCGGAACTTTATGTTTATAGCATAGATCAAATGCCGTGATAATATCTTCCTCGGTCATCTTTCTCTTCAGTACCTGCTCCCTCAAAAATGCATTTCCCGCCTCGATAGACATACTGATAGACTTAAGACCTGCCTTCTTTAACTTCAAAAGTATGGGCTCTGTCAATAAATCAGCCCTTGTCAGACAGTGAAACGGGACCCCTATCTCTCTTGCATACTTCTCCACAAACTCATCCAGCCATTCGTCATCTCTGAACACAAACACGTCGTCATAAAACTTAATGAACTGCGTTTCATGTCTGTTCTTCAGATCCTTCAGTTCAGCAATAACCCTGTCAACGCTCATACGGACATAAATAGGGCCAAGACCTTTATACATGGTGTTATATATGTGATTGAAACAGTATGTGCAATGAAAAGGGCAGCCTCTTCCGACCATAAAGCTTCTCATCGGGAATCTGCCAAGCCTGGTATTTTTATAGATAAGCTCCCTGTCAAGAAAAGGCAAAGAGTCAAGCTCTCTTTTTTTTGGTCTTATCACTGGAACAGGATTTTTTATTCGATTTTCCTTAGTTACTATATTGGGAATACTATTGATATCACCCTTCCCGCTCAGTGCATCCAGCAGCTCGGGCCACGCATCATATCCCTCGCCCACACAGATTGCATCGATATCCTCTTTTTCTATTATTTCAGGAAAAAATGTCGGGTGAGGCCCTCCCATTATGGTAACAAGGTTCTTAAAGTTCTTTTTTATAGTCTCATTGGCAGCAAGATAATATTTGTGCTCACCTGTCTTTGTGCTTGCAAATGTAACTACATCGGGATTTATCTTCTTTATGGACTCAATCAAATTACCGTCAGAAAGCACATGGAGGTATGTCTGATGACCTTTTTCCTTCGCCATGGCTGACAGAAGCATCACACCCATGGGGTCAATATATTCTATATCCTTAAGTATAAAGAGTATTTTCATTCTTCTCCATTGAAAATGTCCTTAACTGAAACTATATGTTATAGACGGACAGATGAAGCTATTTCAACTATGAACCTTGCCGTGACAGGTAAGATTGCACTGTGCTCTTCCGCCCCTATAATCAAAGTATTGCCTCAGACCCGTGACCACAGAAGCATTAAACTCTATTAATCTGGGATGCACATTGCTGCCATGTGAGGCATGACATGTAAAACAGGCGGTGTTTTGATAAACTATATGCTCTTTATGGCCGTAATCCCGTGCCGTGCTGCCCTTGAAACTCTCATTTGCAAGTATGCTGTTACGATCATGGCAGTTATAACATAACTCATAAGCATAAGAACTTTCAGCGCCGTCTTTCAAGTTATAGTTTGCTCTGAGGAGAGGCGGGTAATCAGTACCGTGCGGCTCATGGCAGTGTGAACAGGTTATAATACTCCCCTGACTAATATTCCTGAAAAGACTCTGGCTCCTGCCTTTTGAAACCCTCTCAACAGGATGATATGATGCATTGGCAGGATCAAACTGGAGTCTTATATTAGAGCTTGTTGGAGGAAGATTTATACTGTCTGAATGGCAGTTATAACATACCTCGGATTCCTTGCCTGCCCTTACTTTCTGCATTCCAGAAAGTTCTGTGCCTCTAATACCGCCCATTCTGTTGCCCGGCCTTGTTGTATGTGCATTATGACAGTCCAGACAGCTGACATGCCTTGGCATAGCGGGATCTTTTTCCGGGAGTTCCTCACCGGAAATATGATACTTTGATGTCTCCATTACAGGATGATTTGACCTCTTTGTTAAAAGGATGAAGATATTACTCTTTACCCTCTGTTCAGCCGGCGCCGAAGGCCCGTGACATTTAAGACACAAATCCACCGGACGTTCTTTCAGCAGCCCTGCCTTGCCCCTGCCTGAGGAATCATGACATATATTGCACCCGCCTTTGATCTTTGACTTATCAAGATGTGAAAAGTCTTCTTTACGCGCGCCAAAAATAACAACGGGTATCAGTAATACAAGCAAGGTTATAAGGATTCTCTTACGCATTATTCCTCCGGCAAGATTAAGAAATTTTGCTTTCTCACTCATAAAAATCTTTATTACCCTCCCCGCTCACATGCATATGTTCGGGCACAATATATGGCAAGTATCACACAGGGGAGAATTATCTCCCGGTGACGGGTTCCCTTTAACTAAAAAAGCTCCTCTGACATTATCATGCGGGTCATGGCATGTCCTGCACTGAACGCCAAGCCCTGTATTCCCTCTATAAGTATTGCTGGTTGGTTTAAGCTGTACAGCCGGGTCAGTAGGCAGCTGAAGGGCCATGGATGTCTGGCAATTAGGCGGACTGCACTGAATAATTTTATCAGCAACAAGGTTATTATCGAAAACAATTGAAAAAGGATGCTTAATATAACCAGCGGTCACAAAATTCGTTCCAAGATAACCAGCGGATGCCGTGGCAAGCGCTCCACCACCGGTCAACAGTCCTGTCCCGCTGTCAGTCATAGTTATTGAGCCTGTGCTCCCGCGGCCGGGTGTATTAAAAACCGCGCCTATTGCTACCGTCCCATCGTGACAGCTGAGACACAACTTAGCGCCGCCGTCAGGTTTATCTCCAATAGCCTGCCATATGCCTGTCCCTCCTGTAGTACCCCAGCCTTTAGGGCTTAAAAGAGTTGGAAATGGGGCTGTTCCCTGCTGTGCTCCAACATAGGTTGCCGTGCTCAGCTGATGATTCCAGAGAGGATATACACCGGTATTCCCGCCATGAGGTGTATGGCAGAACACACATCTTTCCGTAACTACAGTTGCTTTAATAGGGCCGGGGCCGGTAACAGACAAATCATGCTTTGTGCCCAGTATACCTGCGTAAGCCGCAACAGTTGCAATAACTGCAAAAATTGCAAGAGTTAAAAGACCTATTAAACATTTTTCGAACCTCTTAAAAAACATCACTTTCCTCCTAAAAACTGAAACACCTGAACCCTCTGGTTAAAGGTGTCAGCTACATATATCCTATCATCTCTATCAATAAATATGCCAGCCGGAAGCCAGAACATACCTCTTTCATTTCCCTTATCTCCAAAAAACAACAGAAGTTTTCCTTCCCTGTTAAAAATCTTTACCATATCCCTTCCCGAATCCACTACATATATATTCCCCTCACTGTCTGCAGCAACGCCTTTTGTCATGGTAAATTTATCATACTCATCGCCTACAACCCCGAACCTGGAAATAAATTTCCCCTGCCTGTCAAAACACTGTATCCTGAAATTCAGCGTATCAGAAACACAAACCCTTCCATCTTTATCGGCATTAATATGAGTAGGGTAGTTAAACTCGCCGTTACCTTCGCCTCTCATGCCGAAACTTATTCGCACGTTCCCGTCGCTGCCAATGCCATAGACCTTATGGTCGAGTGTATCTACAACATATATGACATCTCTTTCTCTGTCATACGCAAGCCCGGTTGGTCTTTTAAAAATAACACTAGAGAAGTTTCCTGTAAATTTCCCCTCTTTGTCATAGACAAGAACCTTATTAAGTTCTGAGTCTGCCACATATATATCCCCTGTCTTGCTAACAATAATTCCAACAGGATAATCAATCTCTCCCTTTCCACTAATGCCCAGCTGCAAAACATCCATTGTCTTGATATTAACAACAGTAACTCTCATCGCGCCGGGGTCAGTGATATAAAGCCTGTCACTTTCAAAATAAACGCTGAAGGGTTTCATCAATGTAAGGCTGTATTTCGGGTCAGACGGATCCCCGCCGCCTGCAATAAAATCGAAAAATGACATTTCAGGGGCTAAGGAATAAATGCTCCAGAGATACTTTATCCTTGGCTTTTCCGGCTGGCCGGGCCATAAAATACCGCCGCTCATCGTATTGTCAATGTTAGCCTTGTAAACAGGAGCACAGGAACTTATAATTATTATTAAGCCCGCAGCCAATAATAAAAATAAACCGTGATGCTTACGCATAATAAATTTCATTTCGCTTCCTTTACCGGAAATACCTCAATCTTTGCCTTTGCCTTCAGTCCGTTAATAAACGTCTCTCTTATTTCTTTCTTTTTCCTGACCGGAAATTCTATCATCAGCCTGTCTTTAACTTCATCAAAACCAAGCTGCCTTTCGGGTTGTTTATCCTCCAGCTTAAAAATATAAAATCCGTATATATGTTCAATTATACCAGTTATGTCACCGGGCCTCAACTTTGCTATCTCTTTTGCCATTTCCTCTTCCAGCATATTTAAATGCAGATAGCCTGTATCCCCGCCCTCATCTTTATAATTATCCTCGGAAAATTCCATTGCAAGTTTTGCAAAGTCCTCTCCAGCCTTTGCCTTATTGATGATTTCCCAGGCATTCCTTCTTTTCTCGGCTCTCTCTTCAGAGGTGGCATTAGCCGGGACCTTCATAAATATGCTCCTCATCCTTAGCTTTTCCGGAGAAACAAATATCTTCCTGTTATCACTATAATATTTTTCTATTTCTCCTTCAGAGATTTTTGCCTTATCCTCTACCTCCTGTTTCAAGAGCATTCTTATCAACAGGTCCCGTTCAATAATCCCCTTATAACTGTCCTCGTCAAGTCCCTGTTTCTCAAGATTCTTATAAAAATCCTTCTTCCTTTTGAAAGAAGCCATGTTGTTATTAAAAATTTCTTTCACATCTGATTTATTAACACTGAGGCCAAGTTTTTTCGCCTCCTGATATAACAGCTCATTCTCGATAAGCGCCTTAACCACGGGATCCCTGAACTGCTCTCTTTTCTCCTGAGTAATAGTCCTGTGAAAAAGACCTCTGGCAATCTGGTTATCTATCGCCCTCTGAACTTCAGCTTCTGTTATATTCACACCATTGACTGATACCGCAATCTTATCAGTTTCTCCGCTGGTCTGAATAGGAAGCGTCAGCCATGAAATCAAAAGTGTTAAAAATATTAACCTTTTTTGCATTTTAAATTTCCTCTCTATAGTATCTTGAACGGCCTTGTCACTCTCATCATTATTCTTCTTTCATCCTGTGTCTGCCCGCTGCCCCCCTTAGTCTTCCTGAGACTTATGGTAAGGTCCATAAACAACTTTCTCCATGCCCAGCCCAGAGATGGTGAGAAATCCAGTGTGGTCACATTAGCAGGCATTACCTTTGAATACCTTGTATCTATTCTTAAAAGCGCATTTCTCCAGGGGCTGTATGAAATAAGATTATAGACAGTGTAAGCTGTTGTTCTGCTGCTGCCTTTCGGCATATCCATTGTAAGCCCCGTGCCAATCGTAACTCCAACTTTTCTCATGACCGTTGCATACACCGAATTGTTCCACGAAAGGTTTTTATTGCCATCGGAATAAAGTAAAACTGCATCAGATGATATGGTCAATGCCCTCCACCAGATGTTGACGTTCAGGTCGCCCCTATGCGACATGACGGTTTGATTTGTCTTCTGTGAGGCACCACCGCTTGTTGCAACAGGCGCAGAACCCCAGTTCCTCCCTGCTCTGCTCCCTGTAGTCTTTGAAGCTCCAAATGTATAGCCGGTGCGAATGGAGTAGTCCCAGCCATAAACCTGCGGCTTAAACGTATTTGACTTGACAACTTTTTTCTCGGGGTCAAGTTCAACACGCACTGTATATCCCTTTCTGGGCCTGAAAGTATAAACAATACCTGTCCGGAAATCTATAGCTGAGCCCAATTTACCGCCCACTACACTTAAAGATGATCTGACCTCGGTATTAGCGCCAAAACGTTTATATGCATTCAACATTGTGCTTGCCCATAAATCGGTTTTCCCTCTGCCGCGATTTATACCAAAACCAAAAGCATAATCAAACTCTATTCCCTTATATACAAACTGAGTTCTGCTGTCCTTTGACAAACCAACATCAAGGTTCAATTGGTTTGTCTTATCAGCGCCGGCATCGACAACATAATTCAGAGTAACGTGATAGAGCCATGTCTTTCTTTGACCCAGCAGCGAAGAAGTAAGATTGTATGCCGTAACGCCATTTTTCCTGTAAGAAAAGTTGTTTTCAAATTGCTGGAAAAAGCTCCAGTTTAAGGCGGTGCTTGCAGTAAGGTCTCCCCCATATCCTTTATGCTGAATGCCGTCGCGTGTCCAATTGTTATAATTGAAATTCAAGAAATATACTGTCCTGGGAGATGGAACAAATCCTTTAAACCTCAGACTCGCATTATTCCAGATAGATTCAGAAGTCTTTGTCTTCAAATCAGTCCTGTCAATGTTCAGAAACATAAGCGTTGGAAGGATATCAGAAAACAGGCCGGACTCCAAAAACTTGGCCTTTACCTTAGGCTTACGTCCTTTAAGATTCACATTTGAATTGGAATTAGAATTGGAATTAGAATTAGAATTGGAATTAGAATTGATATTAGAATTGATATTAGAATTGATATTAGAATTAGAATTAGAATTGGAATTAGAATTGATATTATTGTTTTCATTAAGATTAACATTTGAATTATTATTTTTTGGAATATCCCTCATACGCCTTATGTTCCTTGTTGTATTCGTCGAAGACCTCGAATAACTGGCAGACAACCCGTATGATATTATCCTGTAATCATCACTATCAGTCATGGATGCCCTGAGACTGAAATTAAGGGGTTGGGTAGGGAAAAATACTGTTTCAGCGCCATAGCTTTTTGTAATGCCTTTACCCCCGCCTGTCCCGGTGACTACATCGAAGCCAGTCGTCAAAGTGTAATACATGATTTTGGGACTCATTATATAACTCTGAAAATTCAGCCGGTAGTTCTGGCTGAATTTGTTTGTACGGCTCGTCTGACCACTGCCCGACTTATTCACATCCTCGTACTGAAGTGTGATGCCGCCCGAAAGAGAATATTTTGGCATCCTCAGCATTTTGGTGCTTTGGGACATTGAACCTGCAATAGCTTTTTCAGACGTAAAGCAGAACAGCAATATAACAATAAAAAACAAGATGTAAGCTGTCCGCTTCCTGCTCATCAGTTCTTTCTCCTCCCTTTGAGAGGTATGCTATATCCCTTTTTTTCCAGGATATTAACATCCCTTTTCAATGTTGAAACAGAAGAAAGAAGAAGTGCATTTAAGTCCTCATAACTTAAAAGCAGCCCCTGTTTCTGAGCTTCGGTCGTCAGTCTCATAATCCTCTTTTTCCTGAGTTCTGAAAGACCCCCGGAACTCAATACCGCCTCATCACGCATGTCAATAAGAGTCAGCCTTAGAGTCTTTGCAACAAGCCCCTCATTGCCGCTTTTTATAACAACATGATATTTCAGTTTTCCGAAATCCATATTACTCTCTCTTCCCGCAATCTGTGGATCGCAGGGGCCGCAAACCGTTTTTAATAAATATTTCCACTCCGTGTTTCCTGAGATAACTGATATCTCTTTTTAACGTAGCCAGAGATGAAAGAAGTATAAGATGCAAATCCTTGTAACTGAGAAGACAGCCCTGCTCTTTTGCCTCGTGAAGGAGCCTTATTATCCTTTGTCTTCTAACTCCGGAAAGGTTGCTGTGTTTAAGGTCTTCTTCAAGGCAGACGGTCAAATTTAGCTGCCTGAGATTATGTCCATCCTCAACCTTGTAAATCAATCTACCCTTCATAAAACTCACCTTTTCTTATCAGTATTCCTAAGCCTGCTTTTAAGCTCATTTGAGCCTAACTTTAACCGGACAAAAAAAATTTGACCCCATTTTCAGGGCATACTAAACCATATAATATACAATAACTGTGCCAGAAAAGAAACCTTGAAAAATCCTGTTTTTTTTTGAAAAAAAAAGGGTGAGTTTCCTCACCCTTTTTTGTGTGTAATTCACACACAGATTTTACATCTTGTTTCTGTGACAATCATCACATAACGCTGAGCCAGCATTACTTGAACGCAGGAAGTAAACCTGGTTCACTGTGTTATAAGCTGCTACAGGTGTATGATGGACTGCATGACATGTTGAACAACCCATGTAAGTGGCTGAAGCTCCTACCGCCTGTGCAAAGAGCGGATAGTTAACAGAAACGCCAGGTATTGTTCCTGTAGCTGCTGTCGGGAAGTTATTCGCCTGTGCATCAAGTCCAGAACTGTAAACAAAGCTTACTGGATGCTCGTTTCTCAGGTCAATACCAACATTGGTCCATGTTGTGAGGTCACCACTGGTGATATTATATGCAACATTTGCTGTTGAGCCTCTGCCGGGATAGTTGATAAGGTCGCTGGTAACACCATTATGACATACCAGACACGGTGCTGAACCAAAGTCAAGCTGTGACGATGTTACTGAGCCCGGATACATGTTAAATGTTGTTGATGTGTAGATTGTGTAAGTCTGGGCTGCCTGAGAGCGG
>Ga0214473_10002128_pt1 | contig 24740 bp, 22 predicted proteins | sample RVTome_7_FD_203509 | JGI IMG/M metagenome (GOLD analysis project Ga0214473, IMG submission 203509) | Soil microbial communities from uranium-contaminated site in the Upper Colorado River Basin, Wyoming, United States - RVT98D197 | ecosystem: Environmental > Terrestrial > Soil > Contaminated >... | reverse complement strand
TGGCAGTATTGCGATATGTTCTGCGCAACAGGACGGACAAGCCGCTCCAAGCATCCGTCTGCGGGGTCATGCCCAATTTCATCGGCATGGACGGCTCCGGGCAGACCAAGGACTGGAAAGGTGACCTCGTCGCCACGGGCGGCAAGGCCAATCGCAATGAGTTCCGCGAGGGACAGGGCATCTCCGGCATCTTCATGTCCTCCGAGGGAGTTGCCCAGCGGGCACAACAATGGGGCACGATCGCTTTGACGACCACCGCCAAAGGCGGCGTCACGCACCGGATCGCATGGATTCCCGGCGGTTGGGGCAGCTCGGGACTCGACTTCTGGGACGACTTCAGCGCCGACGGCAAACTCGACGAGCGGCCGGCCACGGGCGAGGACACGCCGATGGCATCATTAGCGGCAAGCGTCGAGCTGCCGCCGAAGCGGGCCGTGCCGGTCACCTTCCTGATCACCTGGCACTTCCCCAATCGCGTGACATGGACACCCAAGAACAACGAGCAGGACCGGATCGGCAACTACTACACGACTCTGTACAAGGACGCCTGGGAGGTCGCGGAGAAGACCGCGCCCCAATTGGCGACACTGGAGGAAGAGACTGTCGGCTTCATTCGGGCCTTCTGCGACAGCGACCTGCCGGACGTGGTCAAGGAGGCGGCGCTCTTCAACCTTAGCACGCTTCGCACGCAGACGTGTTTTCGCACGGAGGATGGCCGATTCTACGGGTTCGAGGGTTGCAGCAACAAGGGCGGCTGTTGCCACGGCTCGTGTACGCACGTGTGGAACTACGAGCAGGCGACGGCGTTCCTGTTCGGCAGCCTGGCAAAATCGATGCGCGAGATCGAGTTCGCCCAGGCTACGAATGACGACGGCATGATGAGCTTCCGGGTGAACCTGCCTTTGGAGCGGGCGAAGGAGTTCGGCAAGGCCGCCGCCGACGGGCAGATGGGCTGCATCATGAAGATGTACCGCGACTGGCAGCTCTCGGGCGACGACCAGATGCTCAAGGATTTGTGGCCGCACGTGAAGAAGGCGGTCGAATTCTGCTGGATTCCCGGCGGCTGGGACGCGGACAAGGACGGCGTCATGGAGGGCTGCCAGCACAACACGATGGACGTAGAGTACTACGGGCCCAATCCGCAGATGGGGATCTGGTATCTCGGGGCGCTGCGGGCCGCCGAGGAGATGGCCCGGTACGTGGGAGACAAGGAGTTCGCCTCCACCTGTCACGATCTCTTCCAGAAAGGCAAGGCGTGGATCGACGCCAACCTGTTCAATGGCGAGTACTACGAGCACCAGATTCGCCCGCCCAAGAGCGAATCCGACATTGCGGCCCCCCTGCTGGTTGGCATGGGCGCCAAGGACCCGACCAAGCCAGACTATCAGCTCGGGTCGGGCTGCCTTGTGGATCAGCTCGTCGGCCAGTACATGGCGCACGTCGTCGGGCTGGGCTATCTCGTCGAGCCGCGGCACATCCGCAAGACGCTCCAGAGCATTATGAAGTACAACTACCGCGAGAATCTCTACGGCCACTTCAACTGCATGCGGAGCTTCGCCCTGGGCGATGAGTCAGTCCTGCTGATGGCCGACTACCCGAAGGACCGGCCGCAGAACCCATTCTCGTATTTCAGCGAGGTCATGACCGGCTTCGAGTACACTGCCGCCGTTGGAATGCTGTACGAGGGCCAGACCGAGGACGGCCTCAAGTGCATCCAGAACATCCGGGACCGCTACGACGGACGCAAGCGAAGCCCCTTCGATGAGGCGGAGTGCGGCCATCATTATGCCCGCGCCATGGCGAGCTGGGCCGCCGTTCCCGCACTATCAGGTTTCCGGTACTCGGGTGTCGATAAAACCATGACCTTCGCCCCCGGCAAAGGCAGGCGCTTCTGGTCGAACGGCTATGCCTGGGGCACGTGCTCGCTCAAGAAGGCAGGCAAAAGCATGAACGTGGAGTTGTCCGTCCTGGGCGGTACGCTCCACCTGTCCCAATTCACCCTGAGCGATCATGGCTCGCGCGAATTCAAAGAGCCCCTGCAGCTCCAGGCGGGCCAGGAGGCCCGGTTCAAGGTCGCTCGACGGTGATCCCACAGGAGCCGGGTCAAGGAGCGTGCAGCTCATGCGCAATCGCACGGACGATTGACCTTTGAATGGATAAATGAAATAGCTCCCAGCTTGAGTCAGGGCCTAGTTCAAGACGGGGTAATATTGCTCGCTGGATGGGTGGCAGCGTCAAGGCCGAAGGCCTTGGCGATGGTTTTCCCATATCCGAGCAACGCCATCGCCAAGCTGCGCTTGACGCTGCTACCCGTTTGCATAGCTTGTGTCGGCCCAATCTCAAGAGCGTGGGACGTTGCCAACTTGTTTGACGGTGCTGATTCGATTGGGCCGGAGCATCCGAGGCTCCACGGACAAACGAGGCCTGTCCGTGCCACCCGGGATTGTGCCTTTCCAAGCGAAACGCGTACTCTCGCTTGTGAGGGCAGGACCGAAGCTTGCCTTCGCGAAGGCGGGGGATGGCCCGCGACTCATGGGCAGAGCCTGCCCTGAGCGAAGTCGAAGGGATGCCCATGCTACGATGAATCGGCTTTTCAAACGCCTCTGAGAAATACGGCGAGCCGATGCGTCGGGGACGGCCCCGCCACACCGGCTCGCAAAACAGGTTCAAGACCATTCTGGTCGTTATCCTCCATTACTTCTGGTTCGCGTGCCGGCGTCTGCGGAGCAGGATCAGGCTGCCGCCGGCGAGCAGGAAGACGGTCGCCGGCTCGGGTACAATCGTGATCCTGGCGACCACGGCGTTGGGCGCCTCGAGGTTCGACGCCACGGGATCGAAGAGGACGCGGGGCAGGTTGACGCTGATGATGGATGAGTTTCCCGTGTTCATTGAACGATCTCCTTTTCTCGGTCAGCCCTGCCTTGATCCGCTCGTTCACGCTGAGCGGCACGCTCCCCATCCGAAGTGATGGTACATTCGGGCGGCGCTCTGGTGCGGCGGGTATTCGCCACATCCAGCCCTCCTGAATGCCCAGGGATGGACCCGTCAGACGGCTATAGCGGGATGCGCGCCGGGCGCATGGAACCGTGGCGATTTCCCATCGGGGAATCCATGCGGCGTGGCTCGGCACAAAGCCTCTCATGGGGCAGCAGCGGACTGACGCCGGCGATCATGGTTTCGTACGGCGCGCGTGCGGAAGATTGCCCCTGCCGTGCCTTTGTGCGATTTAGGACCGGACTTCTGCAAAATGGAGGTTAGGACCGAAAACGCGACACGAGAACTGCGTATTTCTACGTAATTTTGTGCCCGGAAACCACTGCGGACCACTTTCTTCGGAAGTGATCTGCCTGATACGCCGATAATTCACCGGTGATTTGGTCAATCACAACGCGGAAAACGATCCGTCTACATATACATGGTGCGGTACAGTCAGATTGGAGAGGTCAAGCATGGAATCTGGCACGCAAATGCGAGGCGCAAGGGTCGGGACGGCAGGCCGTGAAACCCAAGCCGAAAACCACGGCATGAAGATCCGTGACGTCATGAGCAAGGATGTCGTCACGACGCTGCCGGGCGATACTGTTTTTGCCGCAGTGAAACAAATGTCCGAGACCGGGGTCTCGTGCCTGGTCGTCATCGACGGCGCCCGGGTACTGGGGATTCTGACGGAGAGGGACGTGCTCAGAGCGGTAGCCGGTCCCAAAGCCAATTTCCACCGGATTACCGTTGCCCAGACCATGTCCAGCCCCGTGCAATCGGTGCCGGCGACGTCGTCCATCCTTGCGGCCGGCAGGATCATGCAGGCCCGGCAGATCAGACGTTTGCCCGTGCTGGAAGGCAAGCGGTTGGTGGGCATCGTCACCCAGACGGACATCACCCGCGGGCTGATCACGCTCACCCCTCTGACATCCATCGGCGACATAATGACCCGGGAGGTCATCACCATTGAAGTCGAGGCCTTGGTCGCGGAGGCAGCCCGTGTCATGGCCTCCGAACGAATCTCATGCGTCGTCGCGACCCGGCACGGCGCGCCGGCGGGCATTCTCACGGAGAAGGACCTGATCCATCGCGTCGTGACGGCCCAGAGGGACCCCACCCAGACGCACGTCGCCGATGTGATGTCCTTCCCGGTCACAACTGTCCCGCCGACCTATTCCGTCCTGGGTGTCAGCAGGAAAATGGATGCCCTCCATCTACATCGCCTGGTGGTCATGGACGAGGGAAGACTGTGCGGGATCGTCACCCAAACCGATGTCATGAGAGCGGTCCGAATACAGTTGGAGCGGGTGGAGAACGAGCGGTGGGGGTGGATGACGGAACTCACCATGCTGGTTCAGTGCACCCTCCATGATCTACAGAAGCTGGAAGAGTTCCTTCGAAAACTCAACGGCACTTCTGGCGCCTCGCTCAGTGCTGCCGATAGGAGGCGCATCTCCACGGACAACGCGGTGGAGACGCCCGGCGGCACTTCCCGCCCGTAAGTAGTCCGGCCGTACAAGCACTCGGCTCTATGCGGGTATCCCGGATAGCCAATTCAGGTTTTTCCTGATCCCATTATAGGTCTTCTGCCTATTTGCACGTCAGGTCCCATATCTCATTCTATGTGTTATGTGTTCATTGGCCGTGCTATGGGTGAATAACAAATGGATTCTATGACTTGCACAGACAATCATGAGTCGGGTTCGCCGGCCGCCGTGGCGGAGCAGGAGCCGTCCTTCCGGGTCGAAAAAGTCCTCGACATCAAACGCCAGCTCGCCGAGGGGCGATACGATATCGCCGAGAAGCTTGATGTCGTCGTGGACAGGCTCCTGGAAGACCTCCTCTAAGAGCCCCGTCGGCAACGAACGACTCAGTACTCCTTGAAGGGCCTCATCCACTCAGGCCAGTCGCTGGGCTCAACGCCGCCCGCCCTGGTCCAGGGCCCCGCCGTGTTGAACGACCGATGCCATTTCAGCGTCCACAGCTCCCTCAGCCCCACCTTCCGCACCGACCCATCCACAAACAGGCAATTCACCGCCCCCTCATGACGATTGATGGCGCACCGGGCCATCAAATTCCCAGTCCAAGCCGCGAATTCATCTGCCGCCGGTGGATTCCAAGGGACCGGCCACAGATCGAAACGCAGAGCCTCCACGAACATGGGGACAGTATCCGCATTGGGGACTTCACGGAGGTTCTGCCAGCCATCCTTGGCAGATACGCCGCCCTCGTAGGTGCGTCGTGAGGGACCGTGAGGGGGAACAGCACTCTCGTCGATGGGAATCACATAGCCATTGAGGCCGTAGCTGCCGCTGATTCCGTTCGGCCCAAGCTGTGGTCCATGAAATATGCCCCAAGCGCTGAACACCGTCAACTTCGGCATTGGCTTGCCATCTTCACCCACAACAGGCTCAGTGGCTCTGGGGCAAAACCAGATCTTTGTCCGCTTCCAGTCCTTGTGTTCCTCGCTGAGGTATTTGACCCACCAGTAGCCCGGCGTGTTCTTGTCCCCGCTGATGAATCTGCCATTCGGGTCGATATAGCTCTGGAAGATGTCGTGCCATTGGCGCAGGTTCGCCTGACAGACGACCTCCTTCGCCCGCCCGCGACCCGTCTCCCCCACAGCACCCACAGTAAGCAACACAAACGCTCCACACAGAACCAGGACTCCCAACTCCCATTTTCCCAAGTACTGCACTCTCGCATTCATAAGACTCTCCTCAACCCGCCGCTTCGTCAGACAGTCAATACCCAGGAGACACGATTGCCAGTGCGCCGCGTGGCCTCACCGCAACTTGTTGGCTTCCTGGCCCCACACGGCGATGGATGCCCAGATGAGGTCCACATTGCCCTCCTGGGTCGGAGAGAACGCCACGGGAGGCACGCGATTGCCGAATTCTACACTTCTGGGATCCTGCCACTTACGGTAATCGGCGCGCCCGTCCGCAAAGGAGAAAGTGGTGCCGTCATCGTGACAAAGCGGCGGCGGATCCCACCAGCACCACTGGTTCGTATAGACCGTCCAGCCGCCCAATGCTGAGGGTGCAGTACCACCATCGTCGAGGAACACCGCTTGCGATCGGGCGTCCTTGATCTCCATCCGCCTCTTGATCATCTCGACACCCATCTGATCCCAGCCTTTGCAGTTCATGGAATCGACGATGGAGTAGATGCGCACCGGGGGACTGATGGTCCCGTAAGCTTGCAGGACCCTACGATCTACGCTCAGACACCTGTAGAGCCCCACGCTCCCAGTGTACGGATAAAGGGCGCCATCTATGATCGCTTGTTCTTTCTGCCGTCGCGTCATAGCAGACAGCCAGTCCTTCTGAACCCAAGGCTTTTCTCTGTAATGGGACTTGTTAAACGGCAGCGATGGGTTGGTGTACATGCCGGTATACTCACCGGAGTCACCGCATACGATCTTGTCATCGTTGGCATTAGCGTACGCTATCCAGGCCGACGTCAATTGCCTCAGGTTGGCCAGGCAGACGGCACGTTTTGCCCGCTCGCGGCCGGAGGCGCCTATCGCCGCAAGATTTCCAAGAAGGAGAATGACCGAAACCGTGATGAATGCAGCCTCTCGCATCATGATTCTCCTGAATACCATGATTTCCTGCCCTGTGGGCCCTGTGGATGGTCTTTAGCGTCTGGGGGGCAGCGGCGTCTCAGGTGGCCGGGAAACCTGCTGTGAGCCTGCCGGACACTGGGACGAGATGGCCCAGACCTTGTTCTTGCCGCCGGCCTCGTAGGCGGAGTAGTCCCTGGAATCCGTGGCGATCACGAGGCCGTCGTCGGCGACGACCGGGAAGGCGGGCCAGCCGCCGAGCTCGAACTGGGTGATATTCTTGCCGGACGAGTTGACTACGTAGATATTGCCGTCCTCGCAGGCTGCAAAAACCAGGTTGTTCTTGTCCACGGTGAGCGTGAAGCCGCCCAGGTCGCCGAGCTTGCTCGCCCAGAGAATCTTGCCATTCGGGTCGACCGCCCGCAAGTAGGGGTCATCCAGACAGACGTAGATCGTTCCGTCGGATCCGAGGACCGGCTCGGACCATCCGGCGGCGTCGGGATCGAGGTCCTTGCTCGATATGCCGAACGCTGCCAGGTCGAGCAGGTCGGTGGCCCAGAGGATCGCCCCGGTGTCCGGCTCGATGGCGTACAGATGGCTGTCGTAGAGCAGCGTCTGGTAAATCGTGCCGTCCTCGCCGACCACGGGCGACGCGAACGGCCATGCGCCATCTTCGCCGCTTGCCGGCTTGAAGCTGCACGCCCACTTGACGCTTCCATCCGACGGATTGAGGGCGTACAGCGTGGGGTCGTACAGGCCCCCGATGTACACCGTGCCGTCCGGGCCGATGGCGGGCGAGGCGAGAATCGAGCCGGCCGGCAGCGATCCGGCGCCCTTCGTCGTGAACTGCCACAACTTTGTGCCGTCTGAGGTCAGGGCATACAACGCACCATCGAAGGACCCGACATAAACATCGCCGTTCGCAGCCACCGCGGGCGAGGAGTAAATGACATCGTTGGTGTCGTAGGTCCATCGCAACTGGCCGTTCGGATCCACCGCGTACAATGTTCCATTCTCGCCGCCGACGTACAGACTGCCATCGGGCGCGATGCTCGCGGCGCTCATCATAGGCGTATTCGCGTCAAAGACCCACAAAACCCTTCCGCTGGCGTCCAGCGTGTATAACTTGCCGTCCTCACAGGGGATATGGACCCGGCTGTCGAATCCGACCGTAGCGCTGCCTAACAGGGCCGCACCGGTCTCGAATTGCCACTGGAGGCAGCCTCCTGACGGCCCCGCGTCCAGGCTCCGCCCGCTCCGCCGGTAGTCCCCGCCCAAGGATGCCCACTTCGCCGACTCCGGCGGCACTGCCGCGACAATCACGGCCAACAGAAACAGCACGATGGTGAGGCACGATCTGAGTTTCATAATGCTCTCCCTTTCCACAGTCCCACCTGTTTTCCCTGTGTGTCACGGATCCGCGCAACGATCCCTCATGTGTACCCATTATAAGGGCAAACCGAGCCAATAGCAATGCCCTTTTCCGCTAAGAATATGTCCGCCGTGTCCGCGAAACGTTACACCTAATTCCTGGAATTCTTGGCCTGGGGCACGGGATGGGTGGCAGCGTCAAGCGCAGCGCCCCTCCTGAGCTTGTCGAAGGATTGTTTGTAGTGTGCCCGTAAGGGCATCAGGAGAAACGCCTTACGGCGTCACGACGAACAAGGCCTCCAGCCTTGGCGCTGCCACCCAGGGATTTGGATTGGCTATCTGAGGATCCACAAACGTGCGCGACGCGCAGCCGCGGCAGGTTTGTGCTCCAATGCCGCGATCGGCCTATGCGTAGGGCAGATTCACGATCGAGTTGGCAACGATAATCGCGATGGCCGTCGCGATGGCCAACTTGCCGCTGCGATACTTTGAGCGCGACCATGACAGCAGGCCGCAAAGCAGTGCGGCCAGACCCAGCGTGTTAGCGACCGCGAGGAAGATGGCCACGTCGCCGAACACCTCCGGCCGGGCCTGCATGGCAATCAGACGCATCTTCTGCGCGCCCTGCCCGGCGAGTTCCCACGGCATCTTCCCCGTATCCACTTTCGCTTTGGGGTCACCGTTGGTGTTCGCGTAGTTGTAGATGTTTCCCGCCGCCAGCAAGGCCTGGCCGCCGATGAAGATCCAGGCGAGCAGCACCAGAGCAAGACTTCTCGTACTGCGGCCCTTTTTGCCCTCTTGTGACTGAGACATGATTCTTTCTCCCCGTTGTTCCTGTCCCTGTGTTTCGAGATTCACGATCATGCGGGTAGGACGGTCTGGCGTCCACGACGGCGCAGCCGTCCCCTGATAAAGTATGTCAATGCCGCGGCCTGCCCGCAAACGACGCCTGCGCGTCCGTAACGCCGCCGGCAACGTGACGCCGGACATTTTGGAGTCCCGGGGATTTGTTCCTACTGTTTACTGGGTGCTCTGCGCACGTCTGAGCACCGTGACAAGCGAACGGCAGAATCTGTTTTTGGAGCAGACCCATGAGGACGTTCAGGATATCGGATGAGTTATACGAGCATTTGAAGCGGTTCATTGTCGATCCCTTTGACGATACGCCCGAGGTCGTGATTGAACGGCTGATCGAGATTGTCGACAAGGCCAGGAGCCGATGGTCGCCCTTCGAGGCGTATGACGCTCCTGAGGAATCCCCGCATCCGGCAGAGCCGTCCCAGGAACGGTCCCAGGAGCGGCCCCGAGAGCGGCCCGCCCCACGCCCCGAGGAGCAGGAGGTGATCCTGTAACCGCGGCGCCGACGGCGCCGGCCCAGGGCCGCGCTGCTGGCGATTGACTTCACCACGTGCGGTCGTGACGGCCACAAGAAGAACGATCCGATTCCCGCCAAACAATGGAGGTCCATCGGCGTACACGACCGCACGTCCGCCAGAGGATCGCCGATCGTTTCTCCCACAAACGCCATCGCCAAGCTTCGCTTGACGCCGCCACCTGCGGGCCTCGTATCTGCTCTGTCACAATCCTGTCGCACACCCACGACCTGCGGCGGCGCAGAAAAAAAGTGACACGCACCTGAGGCGGCGGAAGAGTGCGTGTCACCTATCCTTGTGTCCGGCCTTCGCCGGATTCACAACTGAGTGTCGTCCTCCCTGTATGCGTGTGAGTCTCCATTGAGAATATACGTATAATATCTCGCGGCGACAAACGATTCGCGCAGAATCGTGTATCGCGTTTGGATGCCCCATTTTGTTTTCTATGGTTTATTAGGACACAGGCATTAGAAGTACGCACAATACCGCACGCCACTGATCTCATCTCTGGAGGGGACACTATGCAGTCCCGTGCGTTTCGCGAGGGCAGTGCGCTGATCATCTGCACGATTTTCCTGGTGGTCTTCACGGCACTGGCCGTCGGTATGGCCACGATGTCCGGGACCAATCTCCAGATCGCCGACAACCAGCGAGAGGCGAACTCGGCGTTCGCCAGTGCCGAATCCGGCTTGGAAGTCGTACGATATTGGGCGGACCGGGTCCGAATGCCGAGCTCGACGCCCGTGGCAGACTATCTCAGCACGGCGATCTCAAGCCTGCAGACGGAACTGGCGGCCAACGGCATCGAGCATCTTCGTATCAACAGTGACGGATCGATCCCGACCGTGGTGATCCACGCACTCGCGGGCCAGAGTTTCTCGGGCCAGATCTCCGTTGATCCCGCCGATCCCGCCGTGCTGCGGCTTCTCATCGTCGGCGCCAGCCACGAAGCGGCCCGGACCATCCGGGCGAATTTCCGCATCAAACCCTACCGATTCCCGATCTTCAACTACGGCATGGCCACCAAAGGCCCGCTGGTGCTCCAGTACAATCCCAGGTTCCTGGCAGCCACCCAGGGCTGGGAGGCGGACGTTTACGTCGAGAGCGCCAACAGCTTGATCGCGGTCGACATCGGCAAGAATGCCACCTTCGCCGGCGACATTGACATCGGCAACCCGCTGGCCGGCGTCAGTTGCGGTGGTACCCTGGACCTCGGCGGTGAGGTCACGCGGCTCCAAGAGGAAGACCGCCCGGAGTTCCCCGTGCCCGACGTGCAACACTTCCGCCAGTACGCCACGGGACCTGTCATCGACCCGGACACCGACATCAGCGGTAGCAGCACGACGTGGGCCAACGCGGTAATCACCGCCGGCACGAATCCCACATTCACAGGAAACGTCACCATCCAGGGCATCCTCTACATCGAGGCCCCCAACGCCGTGACGTTCGTGCGCAACACGGCCCTCCAGGGCATGATCGTCGCGGAAGGAGACGTGAACAACCCGGGCGCCAATCAGATCAATTTCGGTGACGCGACGGACCCCAAGGTCCCCAGCAACTTCTCCTCGGGACCCTATCCGGCGGGCGCGGAGTTCGACGCGTTGCGCAATGAGGTCGGTTCGTGCATTCTCGCGCCGGGCTTTGCGGTCTCCTTCTGGAAGAACTTCTCGGCAATCAACGGCGTCATAGCGGCCAGCGGCCTGCATTTCGATAATAACGCCAGTGCTACCGTCAAAGGGACCCTGATCAACTATTCGGAGCAGCCGACCGACGTCGTTCGCAATATCAACATGACCTTCGACCGCTCCGCTATGGTCGAGATTCCGGCGGGATTCGATCTGCTTCGAGTGCTGACGTACGTGCCGGAGTCCTACACCATCGTTTTCTGAACGCAGAGATGTCGACGGCAAACAGGCTCTGCCCGGCCGCACGGCCGCCAGAGTCTCCCTGATCATTCCTCCGCAAACGCTCGCCCCTCGAATCCGGACCGACACCTTCCTCACATCACGGCAACAAACGATTCACGCAGATTCGCATATCCCGCTTGGATGCCCCATTTTGTTTTCTATGATTTATTAGGACACAGGCATTAGAAGTACATACAGTATCGCACGCCACCGATCTCATTCTTGGAGGGGACACTATGCAGTCCCGTGCGTTTCGCGAGGGCAGTGCGCTGATCACCTGCACGATTTTCCTGGTGGTCTTCACAGCACTGGCTGTCGGCATGGCCACGATGTCCGGGGCCAATCTCCAGATCGCCGACAACCAGCGAGAGGCGAACTCGGCGTTCGCCAGTGCCGAATCCGGCTTGGAAGTAGTACGATATTGGGTGGACCGGGTCCGAATGCCCAGTTCGACACCCGTGGCAGACTATCTCAGCACGGCGATCTCAAACCTGCAAACTGAGTTAGCGGCCAACGGCATCGAGAATCTCCATATCAACAGTGACGGATCGATCCCGACCGTGGTGATCCACGCACTCGCGGGCCAGAGTTTCTCGGGCCAGGTCTCCATCGATCCCACCGATCCCGCCGTGCTTCGGCTTCTCGTCGTCGGCGCCAGCCACGACGCGGCACGGACCCTCCGCGTGGATTTCCGCATCGAGCCGTACAAGTTCCCGATCTTCAACTACGGCATGGCTACCAAGGGCGCTCTGCAGTTCCCGCAGAACCCCACGCTCACCGCAATGACCGAGAACTGGGAAGCGGACATCTACGTCGAGAGCGCCAACGACATCATGGCCGTTACCGTCGGCGGCAACACGAATTTCGCCGGTGACATCGACATTGGCAACCCCCTCGGCACGGCGAGCTTCGGGGGCTCTGTCCAGATCGCCGGCGAGTACGGGCAGCAGGCCATCGACAACCATGTCACCATCGGGGCTGACCCGGTCGAATTCCCGGTTCCACTGACCGCGCCATTTGAGAAGTACGCGACCGGCCCCGTGATCGGCCCGGCTACGAATCTGAGCAACAGCATGACGCTGACCAATGCCTCCATCCAGGCCGGCACGAATCCCACCTTCCTGGGCAACATCATCGTCCAGGGCATCCTGTTCGTCCAGGCGCCCAACGTCGTACGATTCACCCGCAACGTCAGCCTCCAGGGACTCATCGTGGCCGGCGGGGATGTGTCGAATCCGGGCTCGAACGCGATCAGTTTCGAAGGCAACTTCGCCTCGAGCGGTTACCCGACGGGCACCCAGTTCGACGCCCTTCGCGCTGAGCAGGGCTCCTCGATTCTGGCGCCGGGCTTTGGCGTGTCCTTCACGGGCAACTTCTCCTCCGTCAACGGCGTCCTGGCCGCCAGCAGCCTGTACTTCTCGGGCAACGCCAGCGCCACGGTCAAAGGGACAATGATCAGCTACTCGCCGGATGCGACGCGCGTCGAGGGCAATATCTCGATGAACTTCGATCGCGCCCAGATGGTCGAGATTCCGGCGGGATTCGATCTGCTCAGAGTACTGACATACGTGCCGGAGTCCTACACCGTCGTTTTCTAAACGCAGGGATGCTGAGGGCAGACAGACTCTGCGTGACCGTGAAGATCCGGTTTGCAGAGGAAATGAAAGGCGATTGCGTGGTGCCGCGGTCAGGCACGGCCGCATACCACGCTCGCCGGCAGAGGGACACGCCGGCGGGCGCCGTCGCGGCGATCAGGACTCCCGGCCCGGCCTACCACACGGCCGCGTAGTCCGTCCTGCCGATGGAGAAGCCGTCCTCCCAGCCCCTCTTGTACTGGTGGTCCTGCTCGAAACGCGTGACGTCTCGGACGAACTGGCAGAACGGGTGACCCAGGGAATGACATCCGGCGGAGTAGCCGTCCACGTACCCGTCTGCGTATTGTGGACTGTATCCTGCGGCAATTAACCCCTGGCGATCCGTACTGGCGCAGCCGGCAGCCAACGAGACCACGAGCAGCGCGACCCATAGCTTCTTCATCTTCTGTTCTCCCCGATCCTTGTATAACCGGCCGCTTCCCTACGATTTCCCGAAGCGGCGCCGGTATCAATCGAATGCATACTAAAAAATAATAGTATACCATGTTCGCCCATAGATTGCAAGCACAAAAACGCAAATATCAGTACTGCCAAGCCACATTGGACACCTGGGAAGGTGAGACTGACCGGTAATGGTACACTTTGAATGAGGTAGGCGAGGCGACTCGCGTCTGTATTGGATTCGTGGCAGTGTGGGGATAATTGTACTGCTTCTGACTGCCCCTGTGGCGGCCGCAAATCATGCGGGGACGTGCCTGGGAATCGGCTCATTGCCTTGTGAGGGAAATACCCCTTCCTCTCGTTGGCGCGGCCGGCATATAATGTATGGGACCTGCATGGGGAGAAGGCGGCCAAGTGCCATGGCAGGCTCCCGTCGAAGACCCGGGACGACGTAACGAAGAGGTCAGATATGACGAGCAGTGGAATTCCTTGGCGGAAGGAGCTATGTGCCGTGGACCAGCACCGCGAGCACCTGTGCCAACTTGCCGAGCAGTACTATCACGTTCACGAGCCGCAGCGCTTCCGGGCGATGGTCCTGGACCCGCAATTCAAGTGCGAGTATTGTGGCCGGGCAGCGGCCGAGGCACGCCACCTCTGCTATCCCACCCCCCTGTAGCGATTATCACGGCATTCTTCGTAGCATGAGACACTGATCCGGGTGACAGTGTCAAACTCGTTGAGACCGTTCCAAGTCCTTGAGATCTCTGTGTCCCTCGATGGGTGGCACCGCCAAACTCGTTTGACGGTGCTGTTTCGATTGGCCCGGTCCATCCGAGGCCCCACGGGCAAACGAGTTTGCCCATGCCACCCATCCTTTGGCGCAGGAGTGTTACGACAGGCTGGACGAAACCAAATCTGGCGGCCGGCGTGTACTTTGATGCGGCGAATCTGTATTTGCGCTTGCTTTCCGCCGTGTTTGCAGGAGAATCCGTACGGCGTGGGCCGTTCCGGGGTCCGGCCGATGGGATGGAACACAGGATTCGATCAGAAGCGGTTGAAGGCAGCAAGTCACACAAAGTGGGTCGGGGCGGGGGTGATCTTTGCGGCCCTGTGCGCTCTGGCGGCGTGGGTCGGCAACGGCGCCGATTCCCAGGCACAGTGGTACAGCATCGTGCCCCCCCTGCTGGCGATCATCCTGGCCTTCCTGACTCGCAACGTCCTCCTCAGTCTCGGCGCCGCCGTCGTCGCCGGCGGGCTGCTGACCTCGATTCCCGCGGCCCCGACGAGTCCCTCGGCATGGGCGGCCGGTGTCCAATCCGCCGCCGCCCTCGTTGTCGCAACGGCCACGAACAGAAGGAGCCTGCTCACCCTTTCCTTCATCGCACCGATGTTCGCCATGGTCGAGATCGTCATCGCCGCCGGCGGGTTCCGCGGTATTGTCGTCTGGCTCATGAAGCGAGTTCGCAGCGGCAAGTCGGCACAGCTCGCCACCGCGACGATGGGCGTGCTCTGCTTCATAGACGATTATGCGTCCTCGATAATTGTGGGTAGCATGATGCAGCCGATTACTGATCGGTTTCGCGTCAGCCGGGCCAAGCTCGCCTTCCTTGTGGACGCCACCTCTGCCCCGGTCTCGGGGCTGGCCATCGTCAGTACGTGGATCATCGTGGAGACCTCGCTGTTTGCCGGCGTCAGCGAGCAGCTCGGCTTGGGCAAGAGCGGCTACGCCATGTTCTTCGACGCCCTGAGCTACCGATTCTATTGTTACCTTATGCTCGCATTCATGTACGCCCATGTCCTCATGGGCCGGGACTTCGGGCCAATGCGAGTGGCCGAGGAACAGGCTCGCAGGGAAGCACCGCAAAATAGTGATCTGCAAGCCGCTGCGGCCTCAGACCGGCCCGGCAAGGCGATCACCGCCCTGCTGCCGCTTGCCGGCTTGATTCTATTCCATCTGACGGGCCTGTGGATCGACGGCGGCGGTCCGGCGAAGCTTGCCGGTATCGGCTCGCTGCTGAGCCCGACGCATTGGCAGGCAGTGATCGGCGCTGCGAAGCACAGCCAGCAGATCCTCGTCTGTGCGGCTCTGTTCGGAACGTCGGTCGCCATCCTGTGCGGCGGGCTGACCCGCTCGCTGCGGACCGCGGTCGTGCCCGGCTGCCTCTATCGCGGCATCAGGCGGGCGATCCTGCCCTGCATGATCCTGACCCTCGCGTGGTCCCTGAAGAACTGCTGTGAAGCTCTGGAAACGGGGCAGTTTCTGGCCGGCCTGCTGGCCGACCGGCTCCCGCCGTACTGCTTCCCGCCCCTGCTGTTCCTCGTCGCCTGCGTGATCTCGTTCGCCACGGGGACAAGCTACGGGACCATGGCGATCCTGATCCCGACGGCGATCCCCATCGCCTATGCCCTGGACGGCAACACCTACGGCCTGACGACAATCATCAGTCTCGGGGCCGTCCTCGACGGCGCCATCTTCGGAGACCACTGCTCCCCCATCTCCGACACCACGATCCTCAGCGCCACCGCCAGCTCCTGCGACCTCATCCTGCACACCCGCACTCAACTGCCCTACAGTCTCCTCGTCGCCGCCGTCGCCCTGTTCTGCGCCTACACCCCCAGCGCCCTCGGCCTGCCCCCCCGCTGGATCCTCGCCTTCTCGATCCTCGTCATTCTGGCCGTCCTGCTCATGACAAAGCGATCCCAACCAGTCGCCGAGCCAGCACCCCGCCAACCCGCGCCCGAAGCCGCCTGATCACGGAACCGCCCTCACGGCCGACCAGGCCAACTCGGTCGTTCATCGTCATCTTGATGGCCGGCCCCGAATCCCCACATCTTTCTCTTGACGTATTTACATTACGTATATACACTATCAGTATGCGGTTCGTATGGGATCAGAGCAAAAACAGAGAGAACGTGCGAAGACACGGCATCGACTTTCGCGACGTGATCGACATGTTCAGCCATCCCATGCTGATACGACTGGATACTCGGCAGAACTATGGCGAAGACCGATGGATAGGCGTGGGCCTTCTCAAGAACCTGGTTGCCGTAGTCGTCTACGTCGAGTGGCAAGATGAAGAGACGATTCGGATCATTTCCGCCAGAAAGGCGACGAGCCATGAAAGAAACGATTTCTACAAGAGAATCACGCACTGATTGGGAAAAGCTGGCGGCCCGGCCGGACACCGAAATCGATACGTCGGATGTTCCGGAACTCGACAGGGATTTCTTCCGGAACGCGAAGCTACGCCTGCCGAAAGGCAAGAAGATGGTGTCGCTGCGGCTCGACAGTGACGTCCTGGACTGGTTCCGGCGGCAGGGAAAAGGGTATCAGACAAAGATCAATGCCGTCTTGAGGGCCTACGTCGAGGCCCACAAACGCTAACCGCCCACTCTCCCCATCCGTCTGCTCGCGTGCCGCGGCTACCAGGCTATAAATTGCCGCCAGCCTAATCACTAATCAAGCTCTGACCCCAAAATCCCCAGCCGATCCCACTCATTTCGGCCTCACCACATCTGTCCGGTCCATAGAGGCCACCAACCAACTTGTCGCGGCTTCATCAGAGGTGCTTGTCTACTTGTATTATGGCGCACGGGTGCCAGCCTAGGCAAGGGAAATTGGCCCAGTTCACAGTCTTGAGTTGCCGGTCTTCAGTTCCTCCCTGTAACCTCTGTGGCAGAAGGCCCTTTTCGCGTGGTTCGCGTATTTCGCGGTTGAAAGGCGGCACCTCGTTCTCCTTCGTGTGCTTCGTGCCCTTCGTGGCTAAAAGACCTGGATTCCTGCCTTTGCGGGAATGACATGAGGAGGGAGATTGCCGCGCTGCGCTCGCAATGACAGGCGAAAATCCGTGTGAATCTCGTGTAAATCCGTGTCTGAAAAGGGTTTATCCGCGTTCATCTGCGGTTGAAAATCGGTAGTCGGTAGTCAGTTGCCGGTTGTCGGTTGGCTCTTACCTTCCTACCTTCTTACGTTCCTTCGTTCAGGCCCCGCGTCCCTCTGCGTCCTCCGCGGTTGAACATTTTCTTGCGGGGTTTCGTTAGTCCTTGCGGGACAAGAGGTTAGAAGCATAACGAAGTCGTGTTTTTGTTGGGATTCCTGTTGACATGGGTGCATGGTTAATTTACCATATAGGCAATATGGATTTTGAAGTTTCAAGTTGGAGGTGTCAAGTGACGACCCTGCACTTCACACTTTACACTTCAAACGGATTGCCTTCCGCCGTCACCGCAAGCAAGGTCTGCCGTGCGAGACAAACCCAATTTGCGGCCTATCGGCCGGGACGGAAGGGCTACCGTGCGAAACAAAGCCAAATGTGGAGAAGATGGGGGATTGGGGTCGGGGAGGGGCGAATGTCCCATGTGCGCCACTGCCCCGGCGAAGGGGGATGGCCTCGCGATGCGGTGGATGGCCGACTGTGCGAAACAAAGCCAATTGCCTGTGGAAGACAAGGCCGAGACGGCCTCGCCACGCGCGCACGGCCGATTATGCGAAACAAAGCCAATTAGTGAGACCGGGGGCTCTGCAGGACAACCTGTGCCGAGCGGGGACGCTCGCCCTACTGCGCCAAACAAAGCCAATTGGCGGCATGGTTCAAGACCGGGTAACACTCTTGCCTGGTCGAAGCCATGTCAGAACGCGTGTAAACTGTTGTGGTGAAACGTTTTACCACAATCATGTTCCTTGTTGTGAGTCGTACGAGTGTTACCCTGGCTCAGGCGATGTTGAACCAGGCCCAATTGGCAATTGGCGGAGCTTCGGTGAACGCTAACTGCTGTCTGGAAAGGTGGTTACGGAGAGAAATGCGGGGTATGCCTTTGCGAAAAACAAAGCCAATTCATCCTGTCCGCCTTGCTCGCACTGTGCCCGTCAGGGCATGGAGGGAAACGCCTGACGGCGTCGCTACAAGCAGGGTCTGCCGCGCAAAACAAAGCCAATCACCAAGAGACAGGCAGCAGGGAGCAGGCAGCCAGACGGCGGATCGTGTGAAACAAAGCCAAACTTGGGAGGGATGGGGGCACCTGGGGAAAATTGAACGTCGCGTGCGGGGCGGTTCCGCCGCAGAGCGGAGCGCGCAAAACAAAGCCAATTGCCTGTGGAAGACAAGGCCAAGATGGCCTCGCCACGGCGCCAGCGCCCCTGGCTCCGGCAAGAACACCGTCACGGCACGCGGGGCGGCGGGACGTAGGGCGGAGCTTCGGACGGGTAGAGCTCTGTGCGGAAGAAAGCGATCAGGGGGTCGTTCAGATACTGGAGCGAGAAATACATGTTTCCGTGGGCGCCTTGCCGGCGGCAGAGGCGCTGCTGGCTGCGGATGAGATCGGGCTTGCGCGTGACGGTCTTGCCGTCGGTCTTCCGGTAGAGGGACAGGCCCGGGATGATCCGCTGCAGTTGGCGGTCCAGGGTCTTCCAACTGGCGATCTGCTGCTGCAGCTCGAGCATGTCCTCCGTGTAGGCCATCGGGATCACGTAGTCGATCGTGCCGTCACGGAGCCAGCGGGGCCAGTCCTGATAGACGGAGTTCGCGGATTCGAGCGAGCTGAAGACGGCGGCGGTCACCTGGGCCTTGGGCTTGAGCTTCTTGGCCCGGCGGTAGACGTCGCGGACCAGCTCGGTGACGCCGGATTTGCGGAACTCGGCCCATCGCTGCATGCGGTACTGCCACTGGAGCGCGTCGAGCTGGTGGGCGCCGCGGGGCACGAGCGGGCTGCGGCCGGTGGACTGGATGACGTCGTCGCGATGGATATACTTGCCGGTCTGCGAGAAACCGGTGATGTGCCGGATCGGGCCGAGGTGCATGGACTTGGTGGGGCCATCGATGATGAGCATCATGCCGCCCTTCCTGACGAATTGCTCAAGTTCAAGAGCAACTTTTAGCGGAATGACGTACACGGCGGGCAGGACGAGGGTGCTGCCGGGAGGCAGCGTCCTGACCTGCTCGACCGGGATCGCTTTGGGCGTGTGGCCGAGCCGCCGGATCGACGCCCGGGCCGCCTCAAACGATTCCGTCCCGTACTCGCTGCGGTTCTCCTCCGTCGTCGTGAGGTAGACCGGCGCGCTGCCGGCGACGGTCCACAGGTCGAGCAGGAGCTTGACGGTCTGGGCGACGGCCGGCGGCATCTCCTGCTCCGCGTGCCAGTTCAGCAGCAGGACCGACCCTTTGCCAAGAGCGTTCACAGCGATGGCGGGCGTGCCGTCGGACAGGGTGGCCAGGACGGTCGCGGTGGTCGGGTTGGTCAGCGGATTGGCGGCGATTCCGGCGCCGGTGGGAAAGGTCTTTCGCTGCTCGTCGGTGAGCGGCTTGCCGCCGTAGCGCATGGAGAACTCCCGTTGGCAGTAATCGCAATAGCACTGATGCGGGCCGTAGCGGATGTAGTCGAAGTGGATGCCGTCCACGTTGTACTTCCTCAGGCACTCGATCATCAGGTCGCTCTGGAAGCGGCGGACCTCCGGCTTGCCGAAGTCGTACCAGGTGGTCCAGCCCGTGCCGTCCCTGACGGCCCAGTCCGGATGCCGGCTGAGGATATTCCTGGGCTCGCTCGACCCATGGGAGCCATTGACGAACCAGGCATGGACCTGGATGCCTCGCTTGTGGCACCGCTCGACCATGTACCCAAGCGGGTCGTAGCCGGGCTCGACGCCGTCGCCCATGGGGGCCAGGTCGCTGCGGAAAAACGCTTGCCCGCCCCAGTACCAGACGAGCAGGAAGACGGCATTGAAATGGGCCTGCTCGATCTTCGCAATGGCCGCATCGGCCTCCGCTCGCGTCTTGATCTGAGTCGCATGCATCCAGATGCCCCGCAGTTCCGGCGTCTGTGCGGCCGGTGCACTGACTGAGAGCAGAAGAACAAACGACAGAGACAGTGAGACTGCTCTCATCCTTGGCTCCAAAAGCGTATGCAATCCCAGAATTTCAAGTAGTGCGCAGAGGATAACGGATGATGAGAGAGATTGCGACTGATTTACCCGTTCTTCTGTCTGGCGGGCCGGCCTCGATCACTACGGGTGCTTATTCAAGGGGTCGAACCAGCGTTTGAGCACGCCATTCCCCGTGGTCTCCTGAATGGACGTGGTGTGGCCGTCCAGCCACAGGACATTCATGCTGCCCCCGGTTTCGAACTCACCGGGCCGCCTCATGTTGTGACGGAAGATCCCGCGGTACCAGCGTGCCCGGCCACCGCCTTGGCGATAGTGGGTCAGATTGATGCCGTTGGAACTCGGGAAGATACCGTCCGAATTGCCGGCCGCATTCCCGTTTTCGAACCTCGGCTCGACGTGGTCGTGGGCCACGACGACCTCGGCATGACGCGGCATACGGACGGTATTTTCGTTGGTCAGCCAGCCATTGATGCCATAGGCGGAGGTAAAGATGAGCTTCGGATCGCCGCCATAGAGCATGTCTTTGGCAATCATCTCGCCGTAGCTGCGAAACGCCGGGCAGCCGAAGACCTTCCTCTCTTTGACTTGGTTGAAGAAGATAATGCCCCAGTATGAACGATCGGCGTCCCATGGCAACATATTGCCGGCGGCGTCCTCCCATAAGTGGCCGTTGACCCGGTTTGACGCCGGGTCCGCGTGAAGCTCGGGCATGACAAAATCGCTGTCCTGCAGGTACATGAGAACACCAACGCCAATGCTCTTCACGTTCCCTCTGCAGGCCGTATCCCGGGCCTGTTCCTTGGCTCTGCTCAGGGCCGGCATCAGAATGGCCATGAGAAGCGCGATGATAGCGATAACCACAAGAAGTTCGATCAGTGTGAATGCTCTTGAATGGCGGGCCATGACGCTCTCCGTTCTCCTCAATGAAGCTTCTTAGTTGCGCATACCAAACGATGCCAGGAACGGCCTTGCGTCGGTACCACTATCATAAAAGATGCGCCTATTATAGGAGATGTTCCGTCCAACTGCAAGCGAGAAAAAAAATGCGAGGAAGAAAGCGGAGATTATCTGACCTCCCGGACAATCGGTGTCTTCGGGCTTATATGGCCGGCAGACGATCAGACGTGTCTCAGGGGGAGCCCGAGCCGCGACGCGACATCAGGGCTTGCCGCAGCACCGGCGTGAGGGCCTGCGTCCAGACGTCGTAGCCGGCGGGGTTCAGGTGCAATTCGTCGCCCAGGAACAACTCGTTGCGAGGCTTGCCGTCGGGACCGAGCAAGGGCGTCGCTAAATCGGCGTAGAGCACGCGACCGGGCTCCCCGCACAAGTGCTGCACAAGCTCGTTTGCCTTCTTCGCCTCCGGCCAGAGCGACCAGCGAGACTCGCTCGGCTTGATGGCGAGAAAAATGATGCGGACCTCCGGCAGCTTCGCGTGGACGAGCCCCACGAACTTGCTGTAATCCTCAACGACGCGCCGGGCGGATTTGCCGGCGGCGATGTCGTTGTCCCCTGCGTAAAAGACAATCACCTGTGGTCTATATGGGATTACAAGACGATCTGTGAAATGGATGACATCCGAGATGTGCGAGCCTCCGAAGCCGCGATTGATGACGGGTAGATCGGGAAAACAATCGCGCGTCCGCCACATCCGGATGCTGGAGCTGCCGACGAACAGCACCGGCTCCGCGGGCACGGCGTTCTTGCTGTCCCACTCCGCAAAAGCCTTGATCTCTTCCGCAAAACGATTCGGGTCCGGGTCCGCCGGCTGCTCCTTCCCAGCCGCCAGGCCCGCGATCATAAAAAGGATGACCAGCAACGAGATTCTTCGTGAGAGCACGTGACGACCCTTTCAAGACGGAACAACCTCCCGCGCCGGCTCCTTGCCCGGCGAGGACACACGCAGTCTAACACGACCGGGCCACACGAGCAAGCCATCTGCACCGGCGTCCGACAGTGGTGTCTGTGAAGGTTTCCGCGCACTGAGGCTGGGTGGCAGTAGCAAGCTCCGAAGACTCCGCTTGCCGCTGCCACCCAGCATTCACCAAATCAGGGCGGCCAGAGTACTCCCGGCTGTTGCCGCTTCTGAGGAGATCGTACTTTCTTCGCGATAGAACTGTCCCCCGATATGCCGATGGTATGACTGTGATCGATGGTGCCTGTCAGATCAGGCGTGGTTATGAAGATGTAGCCGTGAAGATGAATACCTATGGTGCAGATATCGAGCAAAGCCTTGAGTAACGTTGGCGTACAAGCCTCGCTGGGCGCATTCCTGAAGGAACAAGGGATGGACCCTCTGGAGAATGAGCCGTTGCGGAATCACTGCACTTGGCGGATCGGCGGTCCGGCGGATTTCCTCGTCGAGCCTTCCTCCTGGGAGCAGGTTGCCCTGGTGTTGCAGTACAGCAGCGAGAACGGCATACCTGCCGTGGTGATTGGCAAAGGCTCGAATCTCCTCTTCGATGATAGAGGCCTTCGCGGTGTTGTCATCAAGATCGGCCGCAAGCTGTCCCGGCTCGCTATCGCGGGGACCATCGTTCAGGCTCAAGGCGGCATTTCAGCGCCGCGTCTGGCCCGTGCCGTCGGTCTGGCGGGACTCTCCGGCCTCGAACATATCGTCGGCATCCCCGGCACGCTGGGCGGGCTGGTCTTCATGAATGGCGGGAGCCTGCGGCGAGCCATCGGCGATACGATTGTGGAAGTCAGGACGATGGACCGGCAGGGAAACACGCAAACGCTGGGCCGCCAGGAGTGTCGTTTTGCCTATCGCCACAGCCGGTTCCAGGAGGAATCTTGTATCATTATGGAAGCAACCATGGCGCTCGCTCGCGGTCGGCGGGACGCCATCGCGGCCGAAATGCTTGAGATCCTGAGAGAACGCCGCCGGAAGTTCCCGATGACACTGCCGAATTGCGGCTCGGTGTTCACGAACGATCCTCAAGTCTGCGCTTCCCTTGGCCCGCCTGGGAAAATCATCGAAAGCGCCGGTCTCAAGGGTGCGTTTGTGGGTGACGCGGTTGTAAGTGAACGGCATGCGAACTTTATCGTCAATAGAGCCAACGCAAAGGCCGAAGACGTGCTTTCGCTGATCGAACTCGTACGTGAGCGAGTCATCAGGCAGACCGGTGAGACTCTCGAATGTGAAGTCCGATTCGTGGAATCGACAGGAGTGATCAGGGCTCCATGAAGGTGGGAATTCCAGGAGCTCTGACTTCTCTCGTAAGATAAAGGGTCACCCGTCAGCGCTGGCCGCTGAGGAGCAGGGAATACTCCTGCTTCTGGTTTACGAGCGAGCCCTTGAATGTCACCCGAATGGAGTATGTGCCTGACTGCTTCAGGGTGGGGATCAACACCTGCTCGACGTTGTCCCGCGTGTTGTCGCCTGTGCCGGCTGCTCCGTTTCCGGGGGCACACCGCCCACGATTCCGGAGGTCATTGTGTGAGTTCTCCGCAGGAGGGCTCGTAGCCGAGCTTGCCCCAGACCGCTATCTGCAATCTGTGAAGATCGTCGCAGGCGTCACAACTATGACAGGTGTGGGCGCCCACGCCCGGGCTGCCCGAGCGACCGATCTCCACCGTCTCGGGACTCTTCCACCGCCAGTGCTCCACGTGTCCATCGGCAAAGGACAGTGTGCCCCCGTCGCTGTGCTGGACCGGGGGCAGATCCCACCACGCCTGGCGGTTGTAGTGCACGGCATAGGCATCGGGCGTCACGGCCCGCTCATCCACGAAAACCAGCCGCAGAGATGGAGTCTCGATCTCGGCTGTCGTCTTCACGAACTTTCCGCGCCAGCTCTTGTCGATGGGAGACGTCTCAAACTCCCCCAGGTGCAGGACGCCGTTCATGGGAAATGCAATCGAATAGGTCAGCGCCTGTCCCGCCGGCCCCGTCGGACAGCGGTAAATCCTCGCATCCTGCAGGTATGGCCATAACGCGCCCTTCTGTATCCCCTGTATCGTCAGCCCCCAGTCGGCGGAATACTCGTGGACCCACGCCAACTCGCCTGTATGGTCGCCCCAGACCATATTCTGATCGCTGAAGCCTGTCGCTCCGTTGACGATCCGCCCTTCGTTGTCCAGGGCATATATCAGCCAAGCGAGCGAGAGTTGTCTGAGATTGCTGAGGCAGACCATGCGCTTCGCGTGCTCGCGGCCGCCGGTGCCGACCGCCGCGAGATTCGCGAAAGCGAACAACACCACGCCCAGCACCACAACCACGTCCCTCTTTGTGGCCACTCTGTCCGATCCTGTCATCGCCAGACCCTCCAGACGAATCGACCGCCGTCACGGTCGTCACCCGCGACTTGCCTTGATCCTTCAAAGGACATCTCTTCCCATGCTGCCGATCCTATTATAGAGGAGGCCCGCCGCCAGATCAAGTACACAAATGCGAACCGGATGAATCTCACGGGGAATCACCGACATCCCGCGCATGCATACCCCTGCCATTGAAATCTGGGGATGAAATCTGTGAAATCTGGGGACGCCATACTCAATTGGGGGAAATCTGGGGACACCATATAATGGCACTAAGTTAGGCAATTGGCTTTCATAAAACAAGGCCTGCCTTGCCGATGAGATAGGTGCAAACCATCTATCCTAACTCATGGGTCAAGGAGGCCTATCATGTCC
>Ga0214473_10002127_pt1 | contig 24751 bp, 27 predicted proteins | sample RVTome_7_FD_203509 | JGI IMG/M metagenome (GOLD analysis project Ga0214473, IMG submission 203509) | Soil microbial communities from uranium-contaminated site in the Upper Colorado River Basin, Wyoming, United States - RVT98D197 | ecosystem: Environmental > Terrestrial > Soil > Contaminated >... | reverse complement strand
CGCGAAGAACTTGTCCAGATCCTCGAAGAGATCTTCTCGGTCCTCGCGCCCCTCGACGTCCTCGCGCCCCTCGTCCTCGGTCACCTAGATCTCCTTGAGCTCCTGCTCCTTGTGCGCCACGACCTCGTCGATCAACGCCACGTGCTTGTCGGTGAGCTTCTGGAGCTCCTTCTCAGACCGGACGAGGTCATCTTCCGAGATGGCGCCCTCATGCTCAAGTCTCTCGAGCCCTTCCTTCGAGTGCCGGCGGATGTTCCGAACGGCAACCCGGCCCTCCTCGCCTCGATGATGCACGACCTTGATGAGTTCCTTGCGACGCTCCTCGGTGAGCGGAGGGAAGCTCAGCCGGATCACCTGTCCGTCGTTCGAGGGCGTGATGCCGATATCGCTCGCCTGGATCGCCTTCTCCATCGCCGTGATGGCGTTCCTGTCGAAGGGCTGGATGACCAGCAGGCGCGGCTCCGGCACGGAGAACGACGCAAGCTGCTGGATGGGCACATGGGTACCGTAGTAGTCCACGAACAGGCGCGAAAGCAGGGCGGGCGTGGCTCGCCCGGTGCGGATCCCGGCGAGCTCCTCCTTCAACACCGACACGGCCTTGTCCATCTTGTCCGCCGCGTCTGCGAGCGCGGTCTCGATCGTCACTTCACACCTCCATGGACGAGCGTCCCGATCGGCTCACCCGAGACCGCCCGCCGGATGTTCCCCGTCTGTCGGAAATCGAACACGATGATCGGGAGCTTGTTCTCCATGCACAGGGAGATCGCGGTCGCGTCCATGACCGCGTACCCCTCGCGGAGGACGTCCAGGTACTCGATGGACTCGAACCGCTGCGCGGTCGGGTCCACGTGCGGGTCGGCCGTGTACACGCCGTCAACCTTCGTGCCCTTCAAGATCGCATCAGCGCCGATCTCGAGGGCACGCTGCGCGGCCGTCGTGTCGGTCGAGAAGTACGGGGCCCCGATGCCGGCCGCGAAGATCACGATCCGACCCTTCTCCAGATGGCGGATCGCGCGGAGCGGGATGTACGGCTCGGCGATCTGCGCCATGTGGATGGCCGTCTGCACACGGGTCGGCACGTGGATCTTCTCGAGCGCGTCCTGCAGCGCAAGCGCGTTCATCACGGTCGCGAGCATGCCCATGTAGTCGGCGCGCGCGCGCTCGATCCCCGGAGCCTGCCGGCCGCGGAAGATGTTGCCGCCGCCGACGACGATGGCGGGTTGCACACCGAGGTCGACGACGTCGGCGAGCTCGTGCGCCAGCAACGCCGTGGACTCCGCAGAGATGCCGTACCCGGTGTCGGGGGGCGAGAACGCGTCTCCGGAGAGCTTGAGGAGGACCCGGTGGTACTGCGGCCGGGTCGAGTGCTCCGCCGCCTGCTCGCCGTCACCCATGCGCGGCCCTAGCCTAGCCGAGTTCCTCGCCCAGCCGGTACCGGACGAATCGCCGGACGGCGATCTTCTCGCCGACCTTCGCGCTCATCTCGTCCAGGAGCTCGTGGATCGTCCTCGAGTCGTCCTTCACGTACTTCTGGTCGAGCAGGACCGTCTGCTCGTAGAAGGACTTCATCTTGCCCTCGACGATGTTCGGGATGACCTTGTCGGGCTTGCCCATCTCCTTGGCTTGGGCCTCGAAGATCCGGCGCTCGTGCTCGAGGACCTCGGCGCCGATCTCGTCTCGACTGACGTACTGGGGTGCGGACGGGCTCGCGATGTGCAGCGCGATGTCCTTCACGAGCTGACGGAACCCGTCGGTGTTCGCCACGAAGTCCGTCTCGGAGTTCACCTCGACCAGGACGCCGACCGTGTTGTTGAAGTGGATGTACGAGTCGATGCGCCCCTGGTTGGCGGTCCTGCCTTCGCGCTTGGCCGCGGACGCGAGACCCTTCTGACGCAGGAGCTCAACGGCCTTGACCATGTCGCCGCCGGACTCCTGCAGGGCGCTCTTGCAGTCCATCATCCCCGCTCCGGTCATCTCCCGGAGCTTCTTCACCTGTTCTGCACTGATGTCGGCCATGGAACGATCAGCTCTCTTCCTGGACCTGGTCGGACGGGGATGCGGGGATCTCGGCGGCGGGCGCGTCCCCCGCCGGGGTCTCCTCGGCCGGTGCGGGCTCGGCGATGCCGGCGACCGGCTCTGGGGCGGGTGTCGGCTCGGGTGCCGGTGCCGGTGCGGGGGCGGGGGCGACCGGCTCGAGCTCGGGCTCGATCTCCGGGCCGGTGGCGCGCGTGACCACGGCTTCGCGCCCCTCCTGCCGACCCTCGGCGAGGGCGTCGGCGATGATCCTGGTGACGAGCGACACCGAGCGGATGGCATCGTCGTTGCCGGGGATCACGTAGTCGACCTCGTCCGGGTCGCAGTTCGTGTCCACGATCGCGATCACGGGCATGCTCAGCTTGCGGGCCTCGTTGACGGCGATGTGCTCCTTCTTCGTGTCGATCACGAAGATGGCGTCGGGCAGCCGGTCGAGCGCCTGCATGCCGCCCAGGTTCCGCTCGAGCTTGTCGGCCTCGTGGCGCAGGCGGATCGCTTCCTTCTTGGGGAGGTAGTCGAATGCGCCCGTGCGCTCCATCTCGCGGAGCTCGCGGAGGCGGATCAGCCGGCGCGAGACGGTCTGGAAGTTCGTGAGCATGCCGCCGAGCCATCGCGTGGTGACGTAGGGCATGCCGACCCGGGTGGCGTGATCGGAGATGACCTCCTGAGCCTGCTTCTTCGTGCCCACGAACAGCACGATGCCGTTGCGACGGCCGAGGTCCCTGGCGAACGCGTAGGCCTCCTCGAGGCCGGTCAGGGTCTTCTCGAGGTCGATGATGTAGATCCCAGAGCGTTCCCCGTACAGGAATCGACCCATCTTCGGGTTCCAGCGCCTCGTCTGGTGCCCGAAGTGGACGCCTGCCTCGAGGAGCTCCCGCCTGGTGACGACAGGCACGGCGCTTCCTCCTTCCGGTTGTCCCTCCGCCCGGCTCGTCCCGCCCCCGACCCGACCTTCCGGCCGGGACCTCGGGGATCGGTCCCCAGGCGTGTGTGCTCGGCGCACCTCGCGCCGGCGGCGGGCAGTCTAGCAGCGGGGATACGACCCGGGCCGGTCGGGGGTCCCGCCCCGAGCCGGTGTCAGCGGCGGCGGACCCGCACCGGCTTGTCGGGGATCTCGTCCTCGACCACCAGGAGTCGGTAGGCGAACGCGGCGAGGAAAGACAGGTGCAGGTAGGTGCACACCAAAGAGTAGATCCACGTCGCGAGCGTCGGATTGACGCCGAGGAGGACCCCTCCCGGAGCGAGCGCCACGAGGATCGGCAGGGTCAGGAAGATGTAGAGCAGGCACATCAGGAGGTGTCGACTGCCCGGCATGAGCGCCGCCCGGGCGCCCCGCCGGACGACCTCGAGGAGTGGGGTCCCCGGCTCGCGCAGGGCGACGACGGGGGCGAACACGAACAGGAACAGGGCGGCGACGAGCGTGAGCACGGAGGCGAGGAACCCCAGGCCGGGGCCGAGGATCGGCAGCACCATGCTCCCGCTCACCATCATCGCGAGCGTGATGAGGTTGACAGCGATGGTTACCGGCACCACGCGGAGCCCCCGCCCGAGCGCCTCCCCGACCGTGCCCTCACCTTCGAAGATCTGCACGATGAGCGCTGTGAGCAGCGCGAGCACGACCGAGCGGACGAGCAAGAAGACCGTGGCCGCGATGAATCCCATCGGGCCGAAGCCGTAGATCGTCACGCCGTTCAGCGCATCGAAGTACGTGCTGATCGGAGGCAGCGCGAGCAGGTTCACCAGACGCGCCGGCGGGCCCTCGAGCCCGAGGAGCACGAGCGCCAGCCACATCACCAGCACCAGGACGAAGGCCGAGAGCAGCACCAGCGCCGAGGACCCCACGGTGATGAACCCTCGACCGACCGCCCGGCCGATCGAGGGCCAGGACGGATCGGATGAGGTGCGGGAGAGCCAGCCGAGCCCCCGAGGGACGGGCGGATGAGCCGTGGCCTCCGCCGCCGCGGGCGGGGCGGCGCGAGCGGCGGGCGGCGCCCCGGGACGGTAGCCTGCCGGCCTCTTCCGCTTGCGGCTCACGTCGCGTCCTCCTCGTCAGCGTCGTCCGACCCCTCCAGGTCCTCGTCCCGCGTGAACGCGGGGCCGATCCGGGAACGCAGCAACCGGAACGGGACCAAGATGGCCGCTCCCGCGATGGCAGCCGCAGCGGCGAACGCGCCGAGCAGGCGCGCGGGATCGAGCACCGTCGGCGAGGCGACGCGCACGAACGCGCCCTCGGGATCGTGCTCGAAGGCGATGAGGCCTTCTTCCTTCCCACCCTTCACGGCGACGAGTACCTCGGGAGACAGCGCGATGGCGCCGATGAGCCCCTGCGAGGCCTCGCTCTCGAACACGAGATCACCGGTCTCGGGGTCGAACGCGGCCAGTCGACCGTCGTTCAGGCCGACGAGCACGTAGCCACCCGCGACCACGGGCGAGCTCCGGACGATGAGCTCGTTCGTCTGGTGCTCCCACGCCCGAGAACCGTCGTCGGCGTCGACGCGATAGACGCCGCCCGAGGCGTCCGCGATGTAGACGGCCTCGGCCTCGAGCACGGGCGCGCTCACCGGCGAGAACAGCGTGAGCGTCAGGGCGTCCCAGCGGACCTGACCGTCCTCGGCCGAGAGCCCTCGGACGAGTCGGTCCGCCGCACCCACCACGACGGTCCCATCCGCCGCCGAGATCGCGGAGGCCGCAACCGCCCCTGCCTGCGGCGAGAACGCCCAACGGCGTTCGCCCGTCTCGGCGTCGAGCGCGAGGACCTGGGCCTGCTGCCCGTCGACGTCCCGGGCTGCGACGTACACGTTGCCGTCGGCGACGGCCGGGGGAGAATCAACGCGGCCGATCGCCTCCGCGGTCCACACCACGGCGCCGCTCGCGATCTCGATCGCGTAGACGCCGCCCTCGTCGTCGGCGACGTACGCGCGCTGGCCTTCGATCGCGATGCCGCTGCGGCTGGTGTCCTCGAGGGTCGTGCGCCAGAGCTCCGAGCGGTCCGCGAGATCCACCGCGACGAGCTCGCTCACCGGCTGGTCGGGCTGCTCCCCATCGGTGCCGGAGGGACTTGCGGAAGGGGTGGGGGTTGGCGATGCTTCCTCGCCGTCCTCGAGTGGTCCGTCCACGTAGACGAGCACGGGAAGCCCCCCGGCCACGCCGAGGGCGGGTGTCGTGAGCGGCCCGCCGTCTCGCGGGATCTGCCACGCGACCTCGCCGGTCCGAAGATCCAGGGCGTACACGGCCTGCTCACCGACCGCGATCGTGACGTCCCCCGCGATGACCGCGCCCGAGAGCCCGCCCTCGGGTGGACCGAAGCGCCAGAGCTGGTGGTACGGCGGCGCGGGCGCCTCGGCGATCGTGCCTGGGTGCCCGGGGCCGCCCTGGAACTGCGACCACTCGAACCCGCTCTCCTGCGCGAGGACGGGCCAGGCGCCGAGACAAGCGAGGGCCAGCGCCGCGAACGAGGCACGGGAGAGCGAACGGATCGGTTTCGAGCGCAGGCGGGCCATCCTCGGTCGCGGGCGCACATCGTAGCGCCCGCCCGCACAACGCGACCGGCTCGGCCGGCCCTGCCGATGCTCACGCGCCCGTGGGCGCCGGCTCGGGTGTGGGCAGATCCGGCGCCAGGTGCACGACGTCCGTCACCGGCGCCGGGCCCAGGAACCGGAGCGGGTCGAGGTACACCCCGTCGAGGCGGACGCCGAAGTGCAGGTGGGGAACGACCGCGTCCGGGTGGCCGAGCCCCGTGAGCCCGATCCGCCCTGCCCGCGCCACGAGATCTCCCTTGCGCACCCAGATCGCCGAGAGCCACGAGTAGGTGCTATTGAGGCCACCCCCGTGGTCGATCGTGACGAACAGCTGACCGCCCACCTTGCCGGCGAAGCTCACGACCCCGGCTTGCGGTGCAAGGATCGGCGTCCCGACCGGTGCCCCGATATCGATGCCCCGGTGGCCCGCGCCGTACGGGTCCTCGGGCGGGTCGAAGTCGCGGATGACGGGCCCGACGACCGGCCAGGCCCAGGCGTCGGCGATCTGACCGGCCTCGATCGCTGTGGGCGCCGCCCCGGACATCCGGGCCGGTGAGCGTGCGGCGCCGGACGTCGCGGAAGGCGCGAGCAAGCCGAGCAGGAGGGGGAGGACGACGCACCAGGTCGGGGCCACGGGACCTCCATCCGTCGGAGGAGGCCACGCTACCGAGCGAGCGGCTGCGGCGCCGTGAGATGTGTCACAGACGAGACGGAGAACGCCGGTGCGTCAGTCGACCTCGACCAGCTGGATCCGGAGCTGCCCGACGGCCTTCGTGTGGATCTGGCACACCCTCGACTCGGTCACGCCGAGGATGTCGCCGATCTCGGCGAGGGTGAGGCCCTCGAAGTAGTAGAGGGTGACGACGATCTTCTCGCGCTCGGAGAGCGAGTTGATCGCGGCCGCGAGCAGGCCCCGGGTCTCCTGGCCCTCGAGCCCGGTCGTCGGGTCCACGGTGCGGTCGGCGAGGGTGTCCATCAGCGAGACGTGCTCGCCGCGGTCGCTCCCGACGGCGAGGAGCTCGTCGAGCGCCAGCACCGACACGAACGAGATCTGGCTGATGACGTCGTGGAGCTCGCCGAGGGACACACCGAGACGCTCCGCGACCTCCCGCTCGCTCGGGGCACGCTTCAGCATCGACTCGAGGTCGGCGTACGCCTTCTCGATCTCGCGTGCCTTGAAACGGACCGAGCGGGGTACCCAGTCCATCGCGCGAAGCTCGTCGATGATCGCGCCCTTGATCCGAGGGATCGCGTAGGTCTCGAACTTGTTGCCGCGCGCCGGCTCGAACTTCGTGAGCGCGTCGATGAGGCCGAACATGCCGTACGACACGAGGTCCGCCTGCTCCACGCTGGCCGGCAGACCCGTCGCGACGCGGCTCGCCACGTACTTCACGAGCGGCGCATAGTGCAGGATCAGGCGCTCGCGCACGGTCGCCGAGGCGGTGGCCTTGAACTCCTCCCAGAGTGCCCGCAGCTCCTCGGCGGCGGCGTCGGCCTCGGTGGTGGCGGTCGCCGTCGCCGTCGCAGTCTTCGGCTTGGCCGAGGGCTTCCTGGGTTTCGCTGCGACCATCGCGGGTTTCGCCGAGGTCTTCGCGGGTTTCGCCGCCCCCTTCGCAGCCTTGGCCGCCGACTTCGTCGCTTCCTTGGGCGCGGGGGCCTTGGTCGTCCTCGCCATCAGGCCCTCGGGTGGCTCTGCCGGTACGCCTCGAACAGGCGCGTCCTCGACACGTGGGTGTACCGCTGCGTCGTGGCGACGCTGGCGTGGCCGAGCAGCTCCTGGACCGCCCTGATGTCGGCTCCTCCCTCGAGTAGGTGCGTCGCGAACGAGTGGCGCAGCGTGTGGGGTGTCACGTGCCGGCCCCCCAGCGTTTGCTCGCCGTATCGTCCCACAAGGCGCCGGATGTCGCGTGTACCGATGGGGCGTTTCCTGCGGTTGAAGAAGGCGGTCGTGGATCCGTCGGACAGGTCCCTGCGGCCACGCCGCAGGTACACCTCGAGCGCGTCACAGGCGGGATCCGACAGCGGGACCTCGCGCTCCTTCGAGCCCTTCCCCATCACGGTCACGCGCCCCCGAGCGAGGTCGAGCCGGTCCACCGTCAGCCCGGCGACCTCGGCGACGCGCAGACCGGACCCGTACATCAGCTCGAGGATCGCACGGTCCCGCAGAACGACCGCACGCTCGAGCGAGGATGCATCGTCCGCGGCACCCGGCGTCTCGACGAGCTCAGCCGCCTCGCGCGGGCGCAGGACCCCCGGCAGGCGGTTCGCGACCTTCGGCCGCCCGAGCAGAGCGGCCGGGTCCCGCTCGAGGACGCCTCGAGCCGCGGCCCATCGGTAGAACGTGTGGATCGCACCGACGCGCCGGGCGATCGAGGAACGCGCATATCCGAGCGTCGCCTGCTGCGCGAGGAATCGACGGAGCTCCGGGTACGTGACCGACATGAGGCTGCGGCGCTGACGGGTGAGGAACACCGCGAGCTGCGCGAGATCGCGTCGGTAGGCCGCGACGGTGTGCTCGGACAGCCGGCGCTCGAGCGCGAGGTGCTCGACGAACGCGGCGATCAGCGCTCCGTCGTCGGGATGGGGAAGGTCGTCGCGGGCAGCCATCATCCTCGGGTGTCGTGGGCCGCCTTCTTGTACCGCCGGGACCGGGGCGGTGCAAGCGTCCGGCGCCCCCAGTCGGCCCATCCGTGCCGGGTCGCTACGATGCGGAGATGGACCTCGCGTCCGATCTGGACCTGGTCGTGACGCCGGGGCTCGGCGACAACAGCTACCTGCTCGCGTCCGGCGACGAGGCGGTCCTGGTCGATCCGCAGCGCGATGCGGGTCGCCTCCTCGCCGCCGCCGGGGCCCGAGGGGTGCGCGTGCGCTTCGTGCTCGAGACCCACGTGCACAACGACTACGTCTCGGGAGCCGCCGAGGTGCGATCGGCCACCGGGGCCCAGATCGCGGGGCCGGCACGCGCCGGCTACGCCTTCCCCTTCGTGCCCATGGACGAGGGCGCGGAGGTGCGGGTCGGCGACATGCGGCTGGTGGCGCTCGCGACGCCGGGGCACACGCCCGAGCACACCTCGTACGCCGTCCACCCGCCCGGCTCGAAGGAGGCGGTCGCGGTGTTCTCGGGCGGGAGCCTCATCGTCGGCAGCGCGGGCCGGACCGACCTGCTCGGCGCCGAGCGAGCCGAGGCGCTCGCGCGCGCGCAGCACGCGACGATGCGCCGGTTCGCCGCGATGCCCGACCGCGCCCTCCTGCTCCCGACCCACGGCGCCGGCAGCTTCTGCGCGAGCGGCCCACCCAAGGAGGAACGGACCTCTACGATCGGGCGGGAACGCGCCTCGAACCCCGCCCTGCGTGCCCCGGACGAGGCGACGTTCGTACGCGAGCAGCTCTCGAGCCTGCTCGCCTTCCCCACCTACTACGCGCATATGGCGCCGATCAACCGCGCGGGGCCCGCCGTCGTGGGCGACGTGCTCTCTCCACCGCCCGCCTCCCCGGCCGAGATCGAAGCGCACGTGGCCGCCGGCGCACGCCTCGTCGATGCTCGCGAGGGTGCCGCGTTCGCGCAAGCACATGTGCCGGGATCGCTGAACGTGCCCCTCGAGGACTCGTTCGCGAGCTACATCGGCTGGCTCGTCCCCTTCGGCACCCCGATCGTGCTCGTGGCGCCCGACGCCGAAGCGCGTGCCGAGGCGACGACGCAGCTGTTCCGGATCGGCTACGACCGCGTCTTCGGGTTCCTGGACGGCGGCATCGATGCCTGGGCCGCGTCCGGCAGGTCGGTCTCGACCTATCCCCTCGCGAGCGTGGAGGACCTCGTCGCGGAGGCGCGGGACGGGAGCGGCCGGGTCCTCGACGTGCGCCAGCGTGCCGAGTGGGACGCCGGGCACCTGCCCGGCAGCCGCCACTGCTTCATCGGCGACGTGCCGGCGCGGCTGCCCGAGCTGCAGGGGACCGGCGAGGTCGTGGTGGCCTGCGCGAGCGGCTATCGCTCGGCGATGGCCGCGAGCCTGCTCCACGCGGCCGGCGCGCGGGTCCGGCTGGTCGCCCGCGGCGGGGTGCCGAACGCGCTCCGACGGATGGGCTGACTCACCGCACCCGGGTCGCCGGCACAGCGGCGAGGGTGGCCTCGAACCGGCCGCCGACGCTGCGAACGAGCCCCCGCATCTCGAGCCGCATGAGGAGGGTGAGGGCGTCGGCCAGGCCGACCCGCAGCTCGCGGGCGACGCGGTCCGGGAGCGTCGGGCCGGTGAGCGCCTCGAGCGCCGCGAGCTCGGCGAGCGTGAGGTCGGGCGGCGGGCCGCTCGACCCCGGACCGAGGCCCAGGTCCTCGAGCAGGTCCTGCGCGCTGCGGATCATCGTCGCGCCGTCGCGGATCAGCATCAGGGGAGCCTGCGACAGCGGGTTGTTCAGGGCCGCCGGCACGGCGAACACATCGCGGCCGAACTCGAGCGCGTGGGACCCGGTGATGAGCGAGCCGCTGTCCTTCTCGCCCTCGACGACGACGGCCGCGCGGCACAGCCCGGCGACGATGCGGTTGCGGGCCGGGAACCGGAACGCTTGAGGCGGCACGCCGGGCGGGTACTCGCTCACGACGGCGCCCTGCCCGCGGATCCGCTCGAGCAACGCGCGGCTCCCACGCGGGTAGGACGCGTCGATGCCGGCTCCGAGCACGGCGACGGTCGGGCCGCCGCCCTCGAGCGCTCCCTCGTGCGACGCGGCGTCGATCCCCCGGGCCGCCCCGCTCACGACGGTGACGCCGGCGGCCGCGAGACCGCGACCCACGGCTCGTGCCAGATCCCGGCCGAGGTCGGTGCACCGGCGAGAGCCGACGACGGCGACGGCGCGCTCGGCCGCCGGCAGCGCCCCGCCGCGCACGTACAGCACGAAGGGCGGGTCGTGGATCGTGCGGAGCTGCGGTGGGTACTCGGGGTCGTCCCACAGGACCGTGCGAGCGCCGCACGCCCCGAGCGCGGCGTCGATCGAATCGGCCTCGAGGAGGTGGACGAACCGGCGGTCCTCCTCGCTGCCGAGCGCACCTCGGGCGACGAGCTCCACGCACGCGCCAGCGGTCCCGGCATCGGCCGCCACGGGCAGGAGCGTCCGCGGCCGGAGGCCCGCGAGCGCCGAAAGCACGAGCGCCGCCCGGCGCTCCCTGGCGCCGGACGTGAACCCGTCCGGCCACACGGGCCACGGGTCCCGCGCCCGCTCACCCGACACGCGCGAGACCTTCCTCGACGAGGTTCATCCGGTACACGAGCGCCTCCGACACGTGATCGGCCTGGACCTCCGGTGCGCCGTCGAGGTCCGCGATCGTCCGCGCGACCTTGAGCGCCCGGTCGAAGCCGCGGCCGGTGAGCGCCATGCCGTCGACGGCCTGGGCGAGCAGGTCCCATGCCGGGCGGCTCACCCGCGCGACCTTCCGGGCGAGCGGCCCCGGGAGCTGCGCGTTGCAGGGGTATCCGGTGCCCGCGTACCGGCGCCGCTGACGGTTGCGCGCCGCTTCCACCCGCTCGCGGATCGGCGCCGAGCCCTCCCCCGCCAGTTCGTCGAGCAGCTCCTGCTTCGACAGGCGCGGAACGACGAGCTGGATGTCGATGCGGTCGAGCAGCGGCCCCGACAGCTTCTGCCGGTAGGCCTGCAGCCGGTGCTCGGGGCAGTCGCACCGGCGGCGGGGATCGCCGAGGAACCCGCAAGGGCACGGGTTCGCCGCCGCGACGAGCGTGAACCGTGCGGGGAACTCAACCGAGCCGGCCATGCGCGAGACCACGACCCTTCCGTCCTCGAGCGGCTGGCGCAGCCCCTCGACCGCGTCACGGCGGAACTCCATCAGCTCGTCGAGGAACAGCACCCCGTGGTGCGCGAGGCTCACTTCTCCCGGGCGGAGGAACGCCGAGCCGCCGCCGAGCAGCGCCGGCAGCGAGACCGAGTGGTGCGGGGAGCGGAACGGTCGCTCCTGCCGTAGCCGCCCGCCGTCGAGCAGCCCGGCCACCGAGTGCAGCTGAGTGACCTCGAGCGCCTCCTCGCGGGACATCGCCGGCAGGATCGTGGCCAGGCGCCGCGCGAGCATGGTCTTGCCGGCGCCCGGCGAGCCGACGAGCAGCACGTTGTGGCCGCCGGCCGCTGCGATCTCGAGCGCGCGGCGCGCCTGCGCCTGGCCTCGCACCTCCGAGAAGTCCACCGTGTGGCCCGTGGGGCTGCCTGCCGGGTGCTCCGCCTCGGGCACGGGAGGCGTCCACGTTCCGCGGAAGAAGCCGACGACCTCGGCGAGCGAGGGGGCCGCGACCACGTGGAGGCCTTCGACGAGCGCGGCCTCGGCAGCGTTGTCGGCGGGGACGACGACGCCCTCGAGCCGCGCGCGCGCGGCGGCCATCGCGACCGAGAGCACGCCCGGCGTCGCGACGAGCGTGCCTCTCAATGACAGCTCGCCGGCGAACGCGTACCCCGACAGGCGAGCGGCCGGCACCTGCGCCGAGGCGGTGAGCACCCCCATCGCGACCGGCAGGTCGAGGCCGGCGCCCTCCTTCCGCAGGTTCCCCGGCGACAGGTTCACGACGACCCGGCGGAGCGGCCACTCGAAGCCCGCGCTCTCGACGGCGGGACGGATGCGATCGCGCGCGTCCTGCACCGGCGCGCCCGGCAGACCGGTCAGCGTCAGCGACGGCAGGCCGCGCCCGATGTGCGCCTCGACGGCCACGATATGACCGCGGACGCCGACGACGGTGACGCCGATGACCCTCCCGTACACGACCCGGCGACGCTAGCGGCTGGTACCGACATCCCGAGGGCTCAACCCTCCTTGAACGTGGCGTACCAGACCCGCTCGGCGACCTCGACGAGCTCCTCGCTCACGCGGGAGAAGCGACGGTAGAGCTCGCGCTGGCCCATGACCTCGCGGAGGTCGTCGAGGTCGAGCAGCGCGGACATCGCGCTGCGGTACACGCGTTCGAGCTGACGCTGGCTTCGGACGGCCGCGTCGGCGGCGTCGGTCGCGGCCTTCCCAGACCCGCTCGGATGGTCGTCGCCGTCCAGCCCGGCGAACGCGTCGGCGAGATGCCGAACGCCGTCCGCGAGGAGCGACGCCATCGCGAGCACATGCTCGTCGGCGGCGATCGCCATGACCTCGGACTCGCGGACGGCGTCCTTCACGCCGTTCATCACGCCGTCCAGGCGGACCGACATCGTGTAGATGTCCTCGGCGTCGATCGGTGTCGTGTAGGCCTCGGTCAGGGCGCGCCGGAGCTCGCGCTTGCGGTCGTCGGCGCGGTGCTCGCACGCGCGGACAGCGTCGGCGCCGGCCGGGTCGCCGGCCGCCCAGGCCACGAGAGCCTCGACGCCGTCGATCGTCACGCGGGCCTGCTCGCGCAGCATCCCGAGCACATCCTTCGACTCCGGCAGGAACCACGACCGCTTCTTCACGCGAGCCACCTCCAGATCGGGAGGACCGCCGCCGCGAGCAGCCCCGCGGCGGGGAGCGTCGTCAGCCACGCGAGTGCGATGCCCCGGACCACCTGCCACCGGACCCGGCGGGCTCTGCCGCGGCCGACGCTCGCGCCCACGACCGAGGATGACACGACCTGCGTCGTGCTGACCGGCGCCCCGAGCAGCGACGCGCCGAGGATGACCGCCGCGGAGCTCGTCTGGCTCACGAGGCCGTCGAGCGGACGCAGCCGCACGATCCGCCGCCCGATGGTGCGCACGATCGACCACCCCCCGAGGGCCGTCCCGGCGGTCAGCGCGACCGCGCATGCGAGCTTCACCCACGCGGGCGCGTGGAGGCTCCGCGTGCTGCCGTTCGCGAGGAGGAGCGCGGCGACGATCCCGACCGACTTCTGCGCGTCGTTCGCGCCGTGCGAGAACGACAGCCACGCCGACGTGACCCACTGTGCCCGCCGCACCGGCACAGCGAACATCGCAGAGGCGCGACGCACCCCCCGTCGTGCACCGGCTTCGAGCAGCGCGGCGACGCCGAAGCCCAGCAGCGGCGAGAGGGCGAGCGCGATCAGGACGCCGAGTACCCCGACCGGTCGCCAGCCCTCGATGCCGCCCCAGTGCACGGCATCGGCACCCGCGGCGACGAGAGCCGCCCCCACGAGCCCGCCGACGAGCGCGTGGCTCGAGCTCGAGGGGAGCCCGCGCCTCCAGGTCACGAGGTTCCAGGCGACCGCGCCGCTGAGCCCGGCGCCCACGACCGGCACGACGTCATCGATCGGGGGCAGGACGATCGTCGCGACCGTGTCGGCCACCGCCGCGCCGAGGAGCAGCGGCCCGAGCAGGTTGAAGGCCGATGCCATCACGACCGCCGGCAGCGGGCGCGCGACGCGGGTCGCCACCAGGGTCGCGATCGCGTTCGCCGCGTCGTGGAAACCGTTCGTGAGCGCGAACGCCAGCGCCATGCCGACGGCGAGGACGAACGCGACGCTCACCCCAGAACCCCCATCGGCCGGATGATAGGCGGGCCCCGACCCGCGTCCTCAGAAGGCGTCCTCGAAGATCTCGACGTCTGCCGCGTGCGGACCGAGCCACACGCTCGCCACGTCGAACCGGATCGCCGCCTGCGGAGGCCGCTCCGATGCCAGGAACGCCTCGGCGAGTTGCCGGAGCTTCCGGCGCTTGGACCAGGTCACGGCCTCGTACCCGCCGCCGAATCCGGCACCCGAGCGCGCCTTCACCTCGCAGAAGACCAGCAGGCCGTCACGCTCGACGACCAGGTCGAGCTCGCCGAGCGGGCACCGCCAGTTCCGCGCGACGAGTCGGAACCCCCGACCCTCATACACCCGGAGCGCGGCGTCCTCGCCGGCTCGGCCACGCGCGGGGCGCTTCTGTGCGGCAACCATGTTGGGAGCCTAGGTGGAGGCACCGACACAACCTCGGCGCTACTCGGGGAGCTGGAGGCTGTCGCCCTTGCGCAGCTCCTCGACGTTCACGTCTCGACGGGTCATCACGCGCACGGAGGAGACGAACCGAGCCGGCCGGAACATGTCCCAGACCCAGGCGTCGCCGAGCTCGATCTCGAGCCAGCCATCGGGCCGCTCGTGGATCTGCACGGAGTTCGAGAGGTAGAAGCGGCGCTCGGTCTCGACGACGTAGGTGAACATCGGCACGACGTCGCGGTACTCGCGGTACAGCTCCAGCTCTCGCTCCTCCTCGAACCGCTCGATGTCGTCCTCCTCGTGGTTCATGCGTCCTCCTCGCCGTCTCCGTCGTGGTACCCCGTCGCCAGCCCCTTGAACGAGTAGCGATGGATCGGCGACGGCCCGTGCTCGCGGATCGCGTCGCGATGCTCCTTCGTCCCGTACCCGCGGTTGCGGTCGAACCCGTACGCGGGGAAGCGTCGATGGTACCGGTCCATCATGCGATCGCGCGTGACCTTCGCGACGATCGAGGCCGCCGCGACCGAGGCCGTCACGGCGTCCCCCTTCTTGATCGACAGGTTCGGCATCGGCAGCCGACGTACCGCGAACCCGTCCGTGAGCACGTAGTCGGGCTCGACGGGCAGCGTCGTGACGCAGCGGCGGAGCAGCCAGAGGTTCATCTTGTGGAGCCCTCGCCGGTCGATCCGCGTCGGCGTGCACCTGCACACCGTCCAAGCGATCGCGTCGCGGACGATGCGCTCGTACCCCTCATCCCGCGCGTTCGCGGTGAGCACCTTCGAGTCGGCGATGCCGTCAAGGTCGAAGCCCTCGGGCAGGATCACGGCGGCGGCGACGAGCGGTCCGGCGAGCGCCCCGCGACCGGCCTCGTCGACACCGGCGACGCGCGAGAAGCCCTGCTCCCGCAGGCCCCGCTCGTACCGCCCGAGGTCGATCGTTAGCGCAGCCACCCGATCCGTGACGGGGGCCAGATGATCACGAAGGCCTCCCCGACCACCTTATCCCTCGGGACGAAGCCGAGCCCGTACCTGGAGTCGTTCGAGTTCAGGCGGTTGTCGCCGAGAACGAACAGCTTGCCCTCGGGCACGGTCTTCGGGCCGTAGTCGCGTTCGTCGACCGGGCCCTGGAGGTACGGCTCGCGGACCAGCTCTCCGTCCACGAACAGCTTGCCGTTGTGGAGCTCCACGGTCTCACCGGGCAGGCCGATCACACGCTTTATGAAATCCTCGTCCGCCGGTCGCGCGAACCCCAGGCCCTCGGACAGCCAGTGCAGGAACCCGTCCAGGAGCCCGCGCTCGGGCTGCCGCCCCGGCTTCGGGTCCTCGAAGACGACGATGTCTCCGCGAGTGGGCGTGTCGAAGGCCTTCATCACCAGGACCCGGTCCCCGGGCATGAGCGTCGGCTCCATCGAGCCCGAGGGGATGTAGAAGGCCTGGACGAAGAAGGTCTTCAGCACGAGCGCGAGGGCGAACGCGACGACGATCAGGACCGGGAGCTCGCGGAAGAACGCTCCGGCGCCGCCCTCTTCCTTGCTCTCGGCGCCCTTGGGTGCCGCGCTGAAAGCGTCGCCGTGTCCGGTACGAACCGGGGGGTCGGTGGTGGGGGTGATGGTCGGTGCGTTCGCCTCGGCCGGCTCGCCCGAGCCGGTCCGCCGTTCCACGGTCCTAGCCTTGCGGCTGTTCGTCGTCGGTGGTGGCGTCGGCCTCGACGGCCGGCGCTTCCGCGTCTGCGGCCTCGATCTCGACGGGCTCCGAGCCGGCGTCGAGGACGTCCTGCGACCCGGCGACGGCCTCGAGGTCCTCTTCGCCCTCGTCGACCTCGGCGTCTTCGGCGGCGAGTCCTGCGGCAACGGCCGCGGCGTTCACGGCCGCGAGGTCCTCGCCCTCGATCCGGCGTTCCTTGATGCGCGCCTTCTTGCCGCGCAGCTCACGGAGGTAGTAGAGCTTGGCCCGGCGGACGTGCCCGCGCGAGACGATCTCGAGCTTGGAGATCGAGGGCGAGTGCATCGGGAACGTGCGTTCGACGCCCACGCCGAAGGAGATCTTGCGGACGGTGAAGGTCTCCTGGAGACCCCCGCCCTGCCGACGGATCACCACGCCCTGGAAGACCTGGACGCGCTCGCGACCGGCCTCGACGACGCGGACGTGCACCTTCACGGTGTCGCCGGGTCGGAAGTCCGGGATGTCGGCGCGCAGGTACGCCTTGTCGATGAGGTCGGTGTTCTTCATGGCAGGACGAGGAACGATAGCAGACGCCGACGGCCGCTAATCGGGCTCGCGAGGGTCTTCGAGCAGGTCGGGGCGCATCCGGCGGGTCTTCTCCCGCGCGGCCTCGCGACGCCAGCGCTCGATCTCGGCGTGGTTGCCGGACAGCAGCACGTCCGGCACGCGCATCCCTCGGAACTCGGCCGGTCGTGTGTAGTGGGGGTGGTCGAGCATCCCGTCCGCCCCGAACGAGTCACGCTCGTGCGACTCGCCCCGGCCGATCACCCCCGGCACCAGGCGCGTGACGGCTTCGAGGAGTACGAGAGCCGGGGCCTCGCCCCCCGAAAGCACGTAGTCGCCGATCGAGACCTCCTCGGCGGGCAACCCTTCGACCACACGCTCGTCCACGCCCTCGTACCGGCCGCAGATCAGCACGAGCCAGGGCTCCTCGGCGAGCTCGCGGACCAGAGCCTGGTCGAGCCGTCGGCCCGCGGGTGAGAGCAGGAGCACGCGCTTGGCGCCCTCGTCGAGCGCAGCGACCGCCGCGAACACCGGCTCGGGCTTCATCACCATCCCGGGGCCGCCGCCGTAGGACTCGTCGTCGACCTGCCGGTGCTTGTCGGTGGCCGAGTCCCGGATGTCGTGCACGCGCACCTCGAGCACGCCGGCCTCGATCGCCTTCCCGAGCAGGCTCTCGCGCAGCGGGCTCTCGAAGACCCCGGGGAAGATGGTCAAGATGTCGATGCGCACGGCGGCAGGCTAGCAAGCACACGGAAGGAGCAGGCGATGCGGCTTCGGTTCCCGAAGGACTGGCAGGCCCACCGGCATCCGGTGAACATCCGGCACCACGGGAAGGATCGGACCCTCGGCGAGCGGCTCGCGGACGGCGTCACCGCGGCGGTCGGGTCGTGGCCGTTCATCACGACGCAGAGCGTGCTGCTCGGCTTCTGGATCTTCGCGAACGCCATCCTGATCCGGGATTGGCTGGGGGGCAAGCCGTTCGACCCCTACCCGTTCATCCTGCTCAACCTCGTCCTGTCCTTCCAGGCCGCGTACACCGGACCGGTCGTGATGATGAGCCAGAACCGCCAGACGGCGATGGACCGGGACGAGGCCGAGCACGACTACGAGGTGGATCGCCAGGCACTCGAGCGGCTGGAGCGGATCGACGCCCGCCTCTCCCGGATCGAGACCGCGATCGGTCAGGCTCGTTCCTGAACGCGGGTCTCCGGCCTCATCCCTCCGGGACGGTGAGGCCCGGGATCTCGCGCACGACGATCAGCTTCGTATCGACATCGACCGAGACGAGCACGTCCTTCAGAGCGGGCACCAGCGTCTCCGTCCCCATCTCGTCCACCGCGACCCAGACGTCGTTCGCGGTGGTGTGGATGATCTCGGTCACCGCGCCGAGCGCACGGCCCCGATCGGTGGCCACCTTGCAGCCGATCAACCGGTGGTCCCACCACGAGCCCTCGGGCAACGGCGGGGACATGGACTCGGGCACGACCAGGAGCGCACCGTGCAGGGCATCGGCGGTGGTGCGGTCGGGCACCTCACGGAAGCGGACGAGGAGACGATCCTTGTGCGGGCGGGAGGACCCGACGGTGAGCGCACGGCCGTCCTGGAGCCACACGACCGCGCCGTCGGCGAAGCGCCCGGGGACCTCGGAGAGCACGACGACGACGACCTCGCCGGTGAGCCCGTGGGCGCGGGTGATCCGGCCGACCGCGACGGTCGGCTCGGAGGTCATCTCAGTCGACGATCTCGACCGACGCGTGCACGCCGGAGCGCGTCCCGGCGGCGCGCACCACCGTGCGGATCGCGCGAGCGGTGCGGCCGCCGCGGCCGATGACCTTGCCCATGTCGTCCGGCGCGACGTGGAGAGACAGGAGCGTGCCGCGATCGTCGTGGGACTCGGTCACCTCGACGGCGTCCGGCTCGTCGACGATCTCGCGGGCGAGGAACTCGAGAAGGTCCTTCACGAGGTCTCGGCGGCCGCCTTCGCGGCCTTCTTCGCATCCTGGAACTTCTCCCAGATGCCGATCTTCGTCATGAGGACGCGAACGGTGTTGCTCGGCTGGGCGCCGACGCCGAGCCAGTAGAGCGCGCGCTCCTCGTCGATCTCGATCAGCGAGGGGTCCTCGAGCGGGTGGTACTTGCCGATGTTCTCGATGAACCGACCGTCGCGCGGGCTGCGCTGGTCGGCCACGACCACGCGATAGAACGGGCGCTTCTTCGCGCCGAGCCGCTTCAACCTGATCCGGACCGCCATGTGTCTTCTCCTACCCCATCCCGGGCATCGTCGGCATGCCGGGGATCCGTGGCATGCGCTTCCCGCCCATCCCCATCATCGACTTCATCATCTTGCGGGCGGCCTCGAACTCCTTCAGCAGCGAATTCACATCGGCCGTCGTGGTGCCCGATCCGCGAGCGATCCGCAGGCGGCGGGACCCACCGATGATAGCGGGGTTCCGGCGCTCCTCGCCGGTCATCGAGGAGATGACCGCCTCGGCCCGCGCCATCTGGCCCTCGTCCACCTGGAGGTCCTTCAGGGCGTTCTTGCCGCCCGGCACCCCCGGGAGCATCGCGAGGAGGTCCTGCAGGGGGCCGAGCTTCTTCATCTCGCGCATCTGGACCAGGAAGTCCTCGAGCGTGAACCGAGCCTCGAGCATGCGCTTGGCGGTCTCGGCCGCCTGCTCGGCGTCCATCGTCTCCTGGGCCTTGTCGATGAGCGTGAGCACGTCGCCCATGCCCATGATCCGCGAGGCCATCCGGTCCGGGTAGAAGGGTTCGAGATCCTGGGGCTTCTCCCCCGTCCCCACGTAGAACACCGGGCGGCCGGTCACCGCGGTGATCGAGAGCGCAGCCCCACCCCTCGCGTCGCCGTCGAGCTTCGTCAGCACGAACCCGGTCGTGTCAACCTCGCGCATGAACGCCTTCGCCTGCACGACCGCGTCCTGTCCGGTCATCGCGTCGCACGCCATGAGCACGTGATGCGGCTTGATCGTGTCCTTCACGCGACGGGCCTCGCGCATCATCTCCTCGTCCACATGCAGGCGGCCCGCGGTGTCGACGATCACGACGTCGTGGCCCTCGCGGTCGGCGTGCTTCAGCGCGCTCTTCGCGACCTTCACGGCGTCCTTGCCGTCCGAGACAACCTCGACGCCGATCTCGCGGCCGAGCGTCATCAGCTGCTCGACAGCAGCCGGGCGCCACAGGTCCGCCGCGACGAGGAGCGGGCGCTTGCCCTTGGACTTCAGCTGCACCGCGAGCTTCGCGCACGCCGTCGTCTTGCCTGAGCCCTGCACGCCGGCCATCATCACGACCGCGGGCTTCGCGCTCGGCAACTGGAGTGGCGCCTGCGTGCCACCCATCGTCTCCTGGAGCTCGTCGCGCACGACCTTCACGACCTGCTGCGCCGGCGTGATGCTCTTCATGACCTCCTCGGACAGCGCGCGCATGCGCACGCGCTCCAGCAGATCGTCGGCGACCTCCACGGCGACGTCCGCTTCGAGGAGCGCTGTGCGCATCTCGGTCAGGGCGTTGTCGACCTGCTTGGGATGCAGCTTCCCGCGGGAGCGGAGCTTCTTGAAGATCCCGTCCAGACGGCCAGTGAGCGTGTCGAACATGCGGAGTCAGGTTCTCACGCCATCGGCGAGGATGCCCCGCCGAGGTCGAGAACGCGCTCGACGGTCCGGAGCAGCGCCGTGGGTGAGAAGGGCTTCGTGAAGTACTCGTCGGCGCCGAGCGCGAGCACGTAGTCGCGCCCCTCCTCGCCGGTGGCCGTGACGATGATCACGCGGATGCCCGCGGTGAGCGGGTCCGCCTTCAGCTCCTGCAGGACGTCGGCACCGCTCGCGGCGGGGATGTTGAGGTCCAGGAACATCAGGTCCGGCTGCTGCTCGCGCACCATCGCGAGCGCGGTCGCCCCGTCGGCGGCCTCACGGATCACGAACCCCTCGTGCTCGAGGACCAGGCGCATCGCCTCGCGCATCGTGGGATGGTCCTCGACGATGAGGATGTCTGCCTTGGCCATCGTCATCCCGCCAGCAGGCGCTCGGCGAACGCCCGGGCGTCGAAGGGCTGCAGGTCGTCCACGCCCTCGCCGATCCCGATGAGCTTCACCGGCACGCCGAGCTGCTCGCGGACCGCCAGCACGACTCCCCCCTTCGCCGTCCCGTCCAGCTTCGTGAGCGCCACCCCGGTGACCTCCACCGCGTCGGTGAACGCCCGCGCCTGTGCGATGCCATTCTGCCCCGTCGTGGCGTCCAACACGAGCAGGGTCTCATCGGGCGTGCGGCCCGACGCCTTCTGGATCACGCGCCGGACCTTCTGCAGCTCGTCCATGAGCGGCGTCTTCGTGTGAAGGCGTCCGGCGGTGTCCACGATGAGGACGTCCATGCCCTTGGCCTCCGCCGACTTCACCGCGTCGAACGCGACCGCGCCGGGGTCGGCCCCGCGCTCCTGGCTCACGAGCTGGGCCCCAGCGCGCTGCGCCCACACGTCCAGCTGCTCGGATGCGGCCGCCCGGAACGTGTCGCTGCCGGCCAGGCTCACCTCCTTGCCGTCCCGCCCGAGCCGGGCCGCAAGCTTGCCGACCGTCGTCGTCTTGCCCGAGCCGTTCACCCCGACGACGAGCACGATGCCGAGCCGGTCATCGGGCAGATGCATCGCGGTGTCGTCGCCCGAGAGCACGTCGACGACCTCGGCCGCCAGCATCTGGGCGGGGTCGTCGCCCGGCTCGTACCGCTGCCGCAGATCGCCGACGATCCGCGCGGCGGTCGTCGGGCCCACGTCGGCCTTGACCAGGAGCTCCTCGAGCGCGCCCCACTCGGCCGCGCCCGCTGGCTTCCCGGCGAAGAGCGCTCGGACCTTCGAGCCAAGCCCGTCCGCCTTCAACGGCACGACCGCCCACGCCGAAGCGGTGCGTTCGGGGGCGGACGCCACGTCGGTTCCGGGCACCCGACCTCGCCGCGCGCGCAGGAACAGGAGCGCGAGCGCGACGACGATCACGACGGTGACGACCGCGACCCAGGTCAGCACGATGCCCTCAGGCTAGTGGACCGCGTCGGACTCCGGCACGACGGCGGGCACGACGGCGGGCACGACGGCGGGCACGACGACGCGCTCGATGACGGACTCGATGCCGACCCGCACAGGCGTGCCCGGCTCGTCGAGGCGCTGAGCGACGACCTTCGAGGTGCCGTCCTTGCCCATCGAGACGCCGTACATCATCCCGGCGACCTCCATCGTCCGCTTCTGGTGCGTGACGATGAGGACCTGCGAGTCGGAGGCGAAGCCCTCGAGGAGCTTCAGGAACCGGTGCAGGTTCACGTCGTCGAGCGCGGGCTCGACCTCGTCCATCAGGTAGAAGGGGCTCGGCCGAGCGCGGAAGATCGCGAACAGGAACGCCATCGCGGTGAGCGCGCGCTCACCGCCCGAGAGCAGGCTGATCCGCTTCACGCGCTTGCGGCCCGGCCGGGCCTCGATCTCGATGCCGGTGTTGAGCAGATCCCCGGGCTCGGTGGCGATCAGGCGGCCCTCGCCGCCGGGGAACAGCTCCTTGAACAGGCGCTCGAACTCGGCCGCGACGTCACGGTAGGCCGACTCGAACGTGACGGTGATCTCATCCTCGATGCGGCGGATGACCTCGAGGAGATCGCGCCTGGCCTTGCGCACGTCGTCGAGCTCCCGCGCCAGGAAGTCGTGACGCTCCTGCACCACTTCGAACTCACCGGTCGCGAGGAGGTTCACGCGGCCGAGCAACCCGAGCCGCCGCTGCACGAGCTCGGCGCGCTTCTCGAGCGACTCCACGGTGTCGTCGACCGAGAGCTCCGCGACCGCCTCCTGCGGCTCGCGCTGGTGACCCTCGCGGAGCAGGCGCTCGGCGTCGCGGATCCGGCGCTCGAGGTCGCCTCGCACGCGGTCCTCGTCCTCGTACTCCTCGCGCAGGCGCTCGAGCTGGGTCGAGGCCTCGCGCCACTCCCGGTTGACCTGCGCTTCGTCCTCGGTGGCAGCGCGCTCGGCGGCGGCGGCGGCGTTGCGCATCACCGTGGCCTCCTCGAGCGCGGCCTCGGTCTGCGCGAGCAACCGCTCCGCCGCGGTGCGGTCGGCCCCGGCCGCGTCCACCGCGGCCTCGAGAGCTGCAGGGTCTTGCGCCGCAAGGCTCTCGCGCTCGACCCGGACGCCGGACAGCCGGGACTCGAGCGAGGAACGATCGCGCCGAAGCGTCTCGACGGCGACACGCGCCTGGATCGGTGGCTCGGCCAGTCGGGGCAGCTCGGGGAGCTCGTGGGTGATGGGCTCTGCCTGCGCCAGGCGGTCGCGCCACGCCGCGGCGGCATCGTCCATGCCACCGAGCCGCTGCGTGAGGATCTCCTCCTCCTTGCCGAGGGATGCGAGCTCGGCCTCGAGGCGCGACAGACGCTCGGCCGCGCGCGTGATGCCGGCGTCGGCCTCCTCGATCCGCTCGGCCAGTCCAGCGATCTCGCGTTGGATCTGCTCGACGCGCTCCTGCTTCGGTCGCAGGGCTGCGCGTGCCTGTGCGAGGTCGTGGTCCACGACCGCGAGCTCACGGCGGATCTCGGCCGCCCTCGAGTCGCCCCGGCGCGTCGTACGGATCACCGCCGGCCCGACGAGCACCCCGTCGTGCGTCACGAACGCGGCCTTCGGGTTCCGCGCGTGCTTGTCGGCGGCCTCCTGGACCGTGTCCGCCAGGTAGATGTCCTTGAGGACCGTGCACACGAGCCCACGCGCCGACGGGTCGGCGGCGACGATCGAGAGCAGCGTGCGCTCGCCCTGGATCACGAACGACGCGGGTCCACCACCGGCGATCGCGAGGATCGCTCCGTCGCCCTCGGGCGCGTCGGCCATGGCGTCGCTCCCATGCAGGTAGACGACGGCGTCAGCGAGCTGCCCGAGCCCCGCCGCGAGCGCGGCCTCCCAGCCGTCCTCGGCCTGGACGAGCTCGCCGAGCAGGCCGATCGCTCGGCCTCGGTGCCCGTCGAGGAACCTCGATCCGGGCGTCTCCTCGATGTCGTGCAGCCGTGCGGTGAGCACGTCACGGCGGTGCCCGTGGTGGCGGAACGCCTCCTCGAGCTCGGCGACCTTGTCCGCCAGGCCGTGGCGCTCACGCTCGAGCAGCGAGCGGCGCTCGGACAGCGGTGCGGTCTCGGCGTCCAGACGCTCGATCTCCTCCGTCAGCCGGTCGCGCTCCGCATCGGCAGCGGTGCGTCTCTGGGTGACGGCGGTGAGCTGCTCGTCCAGGCGTCCGCGATCGCGGTCGTGGCTCGCGAGCGACCGGCGGAGGGTCTCCATCTCGGCCCGGTGGGCGGCCGCCTCCTCCGAGATCCTCCGGCGCTCCTCGTCCACCTGGCGACGCTGCTCCTGCTCCTGCCGGAAGCCGATCTCGGCCTGCTCGAGCTCGACCTCGCGCTGCGTGAGCTCGGCGGAGACTTCGGCAAGGCGCGCCTCGAGGCGCTTCGCATCGTCCTCGAGCGTCTGTAGGCGGAACCCTCGCGTCGCCTCGGCGGCCAGCGCCTGGCGGGTGACGGATTCCTGCTCGACCGCGTGGCGGAGCGAGGCCTCGGCGCCGGACTTCGCCTCCTGCGCCTGCCGGAGCGTCCCCTCGGCCTCCTGGAGCGCCCACACGGCGCGGGCGCGCTCGTCGGCCACGCCCTGGACCTTCTCGTCGAGCGCATCCAGGCGCTCGCGTGCCTCCTTGCGGCGCGCGAGCCCTTCCTCCCAGCCACCGGTGCGGCGATCGCGCTCGGTGAGCAGGCTCCGCAGCCGAGCGGCCGCCAGGCGGGCGCTGATCGCGTCGGCCTCGGCCGAGAGCTCCTCGTGGCGCTTGGCCATCTCGGCTTGCTGTCTGAGCGGCTTCAGCTGCCGCTTCAGCTCCGCGAGCACGTCCTGCAGCCGCAGGAGGTCCTGGTCCAGGCCGGCGAGCTTGCGCTCGGCGCGCTCCTTGCGCTTGCGGTGCTTCGCGATGCCGGCCGCCTCCTCGACGTACTGGCGGCGGTCCTCGGGGCGGTTCGACAGGATCGTGTCCAGCTCGCCCTGCGAGACGATCGTGTGGAGCGCACGCCCGATGCCGCTCTCGGCGAGGAGCTCCTGGACGTCGAGC
>Ga0214473_10002126_pt1 | contig 24754 bp, 26 predicted proteins | sample RVTome_7_FD_203509 | JGI IMG/M metagenome (GOLD analysis project Ga0214473, IMG submission 203509) | Soil microbial communities from uranium-contaminated site in the Upper Colorado River Basin, Wyoming, United States - RVT98D197 | ecosystem: Environmental > Terrestrial > Soil > Contaminated >... | reverse complement strand
ATTCCCGCTTCCACAGGGGCAAGGCTCATTGCGTCCCACTTTTTTTCCGACTGTCGTTGGTTTTAATGGACTCAGCAATCTTTCTAAATCGGTAATATCCTCTGGTTGATCCGGTTCCAATCCAATGGTATATTTCCAATTGTTTTCTTTAAATATTATTGTTACTTCCTTCAATTTTTCTTCTGTTTGTACACGAACAACAGCCGGATTCTTTTCAGTCCCTAATTTTGCCGTTTTTTTAACAGTAAAAGTTCTTGTCCTCTTTTCCCCATCAAAAGTATTCGCAGCCTTGGTACCATCAATAAATATTTTCCCCATCTTGTCCCCTTTAAAAGTATTATAGGATTCAACTACCGCCTGACCTCAACCGGTAGGAGCACCAATTGGCGCCGCCTGCATAGCCTGGTTAGCCTCCCGGTCTCTCTGAAGTTCCGGTACCAGGTATGTGACTCCGTCAAGACTTACCGTCTTGACACCATTAATCCCCATGTTTTATTGAAAGCCCTCCGAGGCGGAACCGATCGACTTCGCCGGTCCATCAAGGGGCATGACCATATAGATTGACCCTGAAAAGTGTAAAGCTCGAGGAGACCACCTATCCGGGGAATCCAGGGCGAACTCCTCACAAGACGCGAGGGTCTCCCGGGCTTTCCCAAGAGGCCTCAAGCCTGGAGGGACCTCCGGACTAGCGTGTTAAAACAAGGCGTTTTTTTATGGTGCCGAACCTCACCTTAGGTGAATCCCTGAAATCCCATATGGATTCCTTTAAAGACCAGGTTACATAAATTGAGGTAACCTTTGCGTTCTGTTTTTATGCAACGCTTAGGTCTATTGTGAAGCGGTCACCTCACCCTGTTTTCTGTCAAGGTTTTCTTTTCGGTTGCTTGGCCAGCTTATTTTTTGTTTTTTGGTCCTGTCTGTTTGTCTTCTGTTTTTGCCCCTTGTCCTTATCCTTCTTGCCTTTGTCTCCCATTGGGTATCTCCTTTCCGTTTTGTCATTCATCTTTTCACTGCGAAGGCCCGGCGGCATTTTGCCGCGGACCTCGTAAGTGAGTCATAAAAATAGTCAGTCTTTGCCTCTTTCTTATTAAAAAATGGGCTTTTCGGTCATTAATCTTAATCTCCGGTCCTCGGCCAGAAAATATAAATAGGGTGATGCCCTCGTAATACCGAGAAGAAAAGATCAAATCTGCTCTTGACTCATGTTGTGAGACCTTTGAAAAAAGCCCCCTTTTGCCCAATCTCTGTGTTAGGCTCAAATTTCAATCCTCGAAATATTCCATATAATCCTGTGGTTGAAATTTTCGCCTTCCTTGACCTTGAGAAAAACTGAACATTTTTCAAAGGTCTCCTAGTAAATTGGAGCCTTCTTTTAACATTTAAATAAGGTCGGGAAAATGAGGCAAGGTTCAGAAAGTTTTCCCGGAACCCTCTAATCCGCTCGGGCCGATTGTTCTTTTTCCATGCTTTCGATGATGATTTCTGCGGCGATTCTGGCGCCCAGACCGGGTGCCAGCGGGCATTTTTCCCGGGCCCGGGCCTTGTTGAAGGCTTGAAAGTTTTCGCCTCCAGCCATGGGATCATAATATTTTCCGAGAAGGAGGGTCTGTATGTCCGAGCAGAGCAAACTTCCGAAGGCATCCTCGAAACGCCGGAGATATTTACGGGCGAATAAATAAGTCCGAGTATCCTGATAGTCCGTCAGGTCCGGGCCAGAAAAATAGAGACTCAAGGCCATTAAACCGCCGGAAACCGGTCCGCAGATCCCGCCGCTCATGGCGATTCCCGGGAAGGGATTGAGTCCTCTAATGATTTCCATGTTCCCCAATCCGAATTCCTCGAAAAGGGCTGTGGCCGATCCCTTGGCACAATTACGGGTCAGATAGCAGTATTCCTCGCCTTTAAGCTGAACCCGATCCAGGATTTCATCTTTATGTTTGATGACCTCCCTGGGATCGAGCGTTTTGCTCGGTATGCCTTCATCGACCAATTTATTAAACCGTGTCTTGATAGCAGACAGGTTCCAGTCTCGAAGGGCCAATTCGTCAATTTTGTCCTTAAGCGCTTCAAGATCAGGCATGATGTCCTCCTTCCTTGATCGAATCTTAAGGATATATTTCAAAAAATGCAAATGTTTCTTTAAAATAAGACCGGGAGAAACTAAGGACATCCTATCCTGTCCCTGTCAAGAGGAAAAAACATCGTCAGTGGGGCCAGTTAATGATAAAAAAGTATTTTTTTCAGATTCATTGTCTTGATTTCTGCCCTTTATAAATAGTACAATTATTCATATTTTTCCTAAGAAAAGGACATAACATGACGCAAATTAAAATCAGCGCTGAATTGTCCCATCTCTGCCCGTTGGCGGAAATCGTCCGACAGGCCAGGGTTCTTGAAGATAAAGGGTTTTACCGGGTCTGGGTCCCGGATACGATGGTATCGCCATGGGAGGCCTGGCTGGCGGCTTCTCTGATCATCCAAAATACCTCCAGGCTAAGAATCGGGCTTGGGGTTACCAATCCCTACACGCGGCATCCGTTGGTTATGGCCCAGATGGCCTGTACCCTTCAGGTTTTGAGCAAAGGGAGATTAACCCTTTCCATCGGCAAGGGGATTGCCCGTTTCCTGGAAAAGGTAGGTACAAGACAACATGAAAAGGCGGTTGAGGAATGCCTGACCATCCTCCGTCATTTGACCAACGGCGAACGATTCAGCTTTGAGGGGCAGGTTTTTCGACTGGATGCCATTAGATTGAGGGGGGATCCTCCAGAAACGAAAATTCCCATTTATCTGGCGGCAGTAGGCCCTCCCGGTTGGGAAAAGGCCGCCCGGTTTGCCGATGGCGTATCAACGTTCTGGGGTGAAAAGATTAAAGATTTGTGTCAGCAATACCTGGACGGGAACCCGCTCCCAGTGGCTGTACTGGTCCCATTCTCGGTAACCAAGCCCGATTTTTTCCCCAATCAGCTTCAATCGATCGAAATGTTGGCAGGGCGGGTGGCTGAACTGGAAGAGGCGGGCTTTGATGAAATCATCATCGCCTATGGTGATAGGAAGGACCTGGAATTGGTCGCGGCCAGGTTTGGAGAATAGCGGGTTCTGTTAACCGTTTTTAAAGAGCGCAAAATAATCTGGACTCGCCAGGCAGCTTTTTCTTCCGCCTGAGGCTTTAGAAAAACCTGCCCGGGGATTATTAAATCGAGTCTTCACTGTTTTGTAGATATTATTATGACCATCGGAATAAAATTTTATCAAGGAATCGGTTATGACTGACAAACCTTCTATCTTTGAAGAAACTTATCAAAATTATCTGACCCAGGTGGCCGGGATCGATTTTGCTTCCAGGGCTGAAATCTTAGGGATTGAAATAAGGGATAGAGAAGCTTTTATTCCATTGATGGAAAAGATCTATCGGGTCTCGCCGAAAGGGGTTTTTGATCCTTCGGGACAGGAGCCGAACCATGCCCTGAGCATTTTGCTTTGTAGATATCTTCTCTTATGCCCCGAGAGGGAACCCAAAGGAGATCATTGGGTCACCTATAAGGATTTCAGGGATGCCGCCCCCTTTGTCGGCGGATTCGTCACCAATACCGAAAAGGCCCTGGTGAAATATTTTTCCAACAGACTTGAAGCTCTGAAAAAAGCCTGTCAAAAATTGGGGGGCAGACCGGTCGACCTGGAATTGTCTTATCATATCGTATCCCGGTTCGATGTCCTGCCCAAAATCCCGATCCTTCTTTTGTTCAACGATGAGGATGAGGAATTCCCGGCCCAAGGGTCTTTACTTTTCCAGAAAAAAGCGGCTGGATATCTGGACATGGAATGCCTGGCTATCCTGGGATGGTTTTTAACCGATGTCTTGCATCAGTCGGCCGGGAGTTCAATCACAACGATCATGTAAAAAATTTTTACTAACCCATAAGGAGAAAACCAATGACCTCATCCCTCCCTTTTACCGGATTTCCCAAACAGAGTGTTACTTTTTTCCGCAAGCTTGCCCATAATAACAACAAAATGTGGTTTGACCAAAACAAGGAGATGTATGAACAGCAGGTTTTGGTTCCGGCCCGGGATTTTATAATGGCCTTGGGCCTCAAGCTGAAAAAAATCGCGCCAGGGGTGCAGGCCGACCCGCGGGTTAACAAGTCCATTTTCCGCCTCAACCGGGATATCCGCTTCAGCCATGATAAAACTCCCTATAAGACCCATCTGGGCATCTGGTTCTGGGAAGGTTCCCGGCCGAGGATGGAGTGTTCCGGATTTTATTTTCACCTGGAACCGGAGCGATTCATGCTGGGGGTCGGGTTGTATGCTTTCCCCAAGGATCTCTTGGATGCCTATCGTCAATCGGTAGTCCATCCTCTACACGGACCGGCCTTAACCAAGGCGGTTTCAGCGATCAAAAAAAACCGGGATTATTATATAGGCGGACAGCATTTTAAAAAGACCCCTCATGGTTATGACCCCTCACATAAAAATTCCGAGTTTCTGCTTTATGACGGACTTTATGCCGGAGTGGAACTGCCCGTTTCATCGGATCTGTTTTCCGAAGCGTTGGTGGAATTATGCTTCGATCACTATAAAAATATGCTTTCCCTGCATCGCTGGCTCCTGGCCCTGACCAAACGGGTTTAAGGTAGTTTACTAATTGTTTTAATGTGGAACCCTCAGGCCCTTCCGCTATGAGTTCTACGTGACAGGAAACGAACATTGAACCTTGACTATTGAACGTCGAAGGAGTTTTTCGTTTAAGTTCCCCTTGTATTCTCAGAAAAAAGCCTTACCTTTAAAAAAATCTATTTTGTGAAAAAGGATGTAATCAGGATGACGGCCCTATTTAGAAGCGCCGTGAGGTGTTGTATTGTTGCCGGCTTACTGGTGGTGCTTGCGGCCTGCCTACCATCCGCAGAATCAAGAGATGGGGTAAAAAAAAACGATGCATATTGAAAGTTCTAATAAAAAAATTGCCACCTTTGCCGGTGGCTGTTTTTGGTGCAGTGAAGCCGATTTCGAAAAAATACCCGGGGTGATTGATATCATTTCAGGTTATATCGGCGGGGATAAAAAGGATCCTACCTATCAGGAGGTTTGCGAAGGATCTACGGGACACCTGGAAGCGATTCAAGTCCGTTATGATCCGACGAAAATATCGTATCAAGGTCTGCTAAATGTTTTTTGGAAACATATCGATCCCACAGATCCTGGAGGCCAGTTCGCAGACCGGGGTTCACAGTACCAAACGGCTATTTTTTATCACGACGGGGAACAAAAAAAAATGGCTGAAAATTCCAAAGAGGCATTGAGCCGTTCTGGAAAATTCGCCAAACCCATCGTTACGGAGATCAGACCGGCAGTTAACTTTTATAAGGCTGAATCGTATCATCAGAATTATTGTCAAAGAAATCCCTTGAAATACCGGAACTACCGCTGGGGATCGGGAAGAGACCGGTTCATTGTAGAGAACTGGGCGGAGAAGAAGCCAATTCCTCCTGCCGAAGGGGAAATTGGGTGCCGGAAACCGGATGAAGCCGAGCTGCGAAAAAAAATCACACCTTTACAATTCGAGGTGACCCAGAAAAACGGCACCGAGCCGGCTTTTCAAAATCCTTACTGGGACAATAAAAAAGAAGGGATTTACGTGGACGTGGTCTCCGGTGAACCCCTGTTCAGTTCTCTGGATAAGTATGATTCCGGGACCGGCTGGCCGAGTTTCACCAAGCCCTTGGAGCCGAACCATATCGTCGAAAAGGAAGTCTCGAGCTTTTTTATGCGGCGCACCGAAGTCAAAAGCAGGGATGGTGATTCCCATTTGGGCCATGTCTTTAACGACGGACCTCAACCAACCGGGCTTCGCTATTGTATGAATTCAGCCGCCTTGCGCTTTGTTTCCAAAGAAAATTTGGAAAAGGAGGGGTATGGAGAATTTAAAGGGTTATTTGTGAAAAATTAAACCCCGTTGACAACCGATTGAACTCATTGTGATTCATCCTCAGATTTTTTGATCCACCTGGGCAAAGCAGGGGATACAAAGGGTTCGCCCTTCATATCTTCTGGTCCGGGACTCCATGGTCATCTCCCCGCAAGTCTCACAGGCCAGACTCTGTAACACCCTGGCCGGTCTTGGGGCCGGAGTGGGGAGTTTTGTGACGGAAAACATCTCCTTTAGGCCGGCATTCAAATAGGTGTCCGGAAGGGTTTTGCGCAACTCTTCAGAACGCTTTTGTTCCTGGTCCGAAATCGTTCCATCGGCTGCCTTTTTCATCAGTGCCCGTAATTCCTTCCCGGTTTCTCCCTGAATGCCGGGGTTGAACAAGGCCCGGAATCCTTTCCCTCCCTTGCGGTCGAAAAAGCTGAAGGCCATTTTCCCATAATCCCGATGGATCAAATTCCCTTTGCCGAAGGTACACCCGGTGAGCACCTGAATGGCGTCCACCCCGCACATATCGGTTTCCACCACCGCCACGAGGTCGGTTTTTTCCGGCGGACCCAATTCTTGAATCGCCAGTTCAGCCGCCCGAATGCCAATGGCCAACCCTGGACACCAATGACCGTGAAAATCTTTGGTTTTTTCAATCAATGCTTTGCTGATAGAACACGGCATGATTTGTTCCTTCTCTTGTCTGTGGAAATTGTGGAATGATCATAATGGTAAAACCAAGAGACTCAAAAATCAACCATGAATGAATTCGCTCTTCCCCGTTTTAACCGTCAAACAATATAATCCCTTGCTTTCATCCTCCCTTAAGGTATTATAGCTTTATCAGCTGCATGGATGGAAGGACCAGGGGTAATGATAAAGGTGGCGGCCGCTATTCAACTGCTCTTCATCCTCTTAATCGTAGGATTCAGTACTTATCAGTTATTTCAGGGACGCTTCGATTTGGCCCTGGGCGTTCTTCCCTTTCTGATGGCCTTTTACGTTTTCGTCACTGTTCGAAACAAGAGAAAACCAACCCCCAAAGAAGATCATGAGTCATAAAAAGAGGGCCTGTCTTATTGAACCAAAGCCTCGGCGATCATGGATGAAAGGAATTGGACATTCATTCCCATCTGGTAATGATCGTTTAAATTACTGAGCTGGGTATGGCAGTTTTCGCAGGCTGTGGCCAGAATTTTGGCCCCGGTTTTTTGGACCTGATCCACCTTCACTTTAGCCGATTTCATGCGAAAATCCAGGGTGTCCTCCCCCAGGGCCACCAGTCCCCCGCCCCCGCCGCAGCACCAGTTATAGCGGACGTCGTCGGTCATCTCCCGGAAATCGTGGGTCAGGTTCTGTAAAATATACCGGGGTTCATCAATCACACCGGCATTCCGGGCGATCTGACAGGGATCATGATAGGTAACCGGATCTTTAAATTTTTCCTTATCCAGCCTAATCCTTCCCTCCCGCAGATAACGAGCATGAACCTCGGTTATGGAGCTGACCTTGAAAGGCTGTTTCCCGGATAATTGCTTCATGACCCGGAAAGCCGTTCCGCATTCACAGATACAGACCTCTTTGACTTTGAGACGCACCGCTTCATTGATTATGCGATCCAGGATCAGCTTGGTCCGGGAAGGATCGCCGACAAAGGCCCCGAAGTTGACAGCCTCGAAAAAACTTAAGGTCCAATTTTCTCCGGCAGCATTGAAAATGGCCGCTGCCGGGATAATCGAATGGGCACCGGCCAGGGCTACATACAAAAGATCCGCGCCCTCCTGATCCATCGGGATCGGGTTTTGACCGGCCTCCACCTGCCACTTTTCCACCACCTGAGACTCCAAGTTTTTTATGGCTGTCAGAAAACCCTCTTTAAACAGATCCAAAGACTTGCCCTTCTCTATGGAAGAGTCGGCCAGCATACTCAATATCTCCGGTTCCTCATTTGCACCGACCAATAACAGCTTGGCGATGGACATGAGCATCTGTGTGTCGATTCCGTGGGGACAATAGACCATACAGCGGCGGCAGCCGGTGCAGGAATAGGCGGCCTCGTATAATTCCTCCAGGGCCAGTTCGGTCAATTCTTTAGGTTCACCCAGGGCCGAAGCCAGTTTGCCCTGGCCCTTAAAATACTTTTTGTAAATCCGTCGTACGATTTCATGGCGATAAGCGGCGATATGCTTGACCTGACCCGTCGAAGCATAGACATGACAGGCCTCGGTACAGGTTCCGCACCGGGAACAGGTTTCCAAGTACAGTCTCATGGCTTGGTTTAACTTTGACTGGAATAGTTTTAAAAGATCTTCACGGGTTTGGGTATCCATGGTTAACCCCTCCTTAACCTGTTCATGGGGATGGAAAAGAAAGAATGCATGATCTTGCTGAAGGGGAAGAACATAATAAAGAGGTTGGCAAAGAAGACATGCAAGACCAGCATAAATGAATGCCCGGTCTGATAGACCGCAGAAGGCAGTTCCGGTCGAAAAAATAATAGGCTGGTCAGATAAGTCTGATAATCACTGGGCGACAGTTCGGCGTAACCATACCAGCGGCGGGCCCAGTCCATCTGACTGCCGAAAAGAACGGTTAAAAAAATGAGAATCAAAAGATAATAATCTTCTGGAATCGAAATCTGACGAGTAGGCGAGGCAAATCTGCGGAAGAGCAGATAGAGCAGGGCAATGATCATAGTCAGGCCGACGAAACCTTTACCCAGGAAGATCTCGTGTTCCCAAAATTGGAAAAAGGTGAATCCTTTAAACAGTTCCAAATGCCCGATGATCAGGAGCAAGAGGGCAATATGGAAGATCATCAAAAAAAACCATAGGACCGGATTGTGCTTCCGGACGGTCGGCAAAAGAAAGCTGTCGTGAAGGGCCCAGAGCCATTTAGGTTTTTTCTCCGGAAAAATTTGAAGGGTGGTTGGCTGCACGGGGGCCCGCCAGATCTTGACCATCCGGCTGATGATCCCGAGCACAAAAATCAGATAGGCCAGATAGACCATGGGGACCAGTATTAAATAGGTAATCGTTTGCATAGGATCCTCCTTAGCTCCCTTGTCTTCTCTGTTAAACCCAAATTCTCCTTTGTGGTGGGAAAAATTAAACAGAAAAATGAATTTGGGATTATAGGCAATAGGCAATGGGCAAAAGGCTATAGGTAAAAGCTTTTCCTCCTCAGTATTTGCTGCCCATAGCCTATCGCCCTTTTTTGAAAAATTATTTATTCCTTTTGATATAAATTTTGATAACCCCATCCCCCTGATCGGTTTTGAGGATCTCATTGCCGCTGGTCCTGGCCCAGGCCGGGAAATCCGCCAAGGCCCCCGGGTCGGTCGTTATGGCTTCAATAACTTGTCCCACCTGGACCTCTTTTATCCCTTTGCTGACCTTGACCACCGGCATGGGACAGGGAAGCCCTTTCAGATCCATCACTTTGTCGACTTTGATTTCTTCCATGAATTTTTCCTCCTTACCGCTATATGAATAATTGTATTTTACTATGCATGGCTTCTTCCAGAAATTTGGCCACCCCGCAATAGGTTAAGTCAGGATAATTGATCATCTCTTCCCGTTTAAAACCCATCAGATCCATAGACATTTCACATACAAAAATCTTAACCCCCAGTTCCCCAGCCATCTCAAGCATCTGTTCCAGGGAAGCGACATTTTTCTTTTTCATCAGCGATTTCATCATGGCCGTTCCCATGCCGGCCATATTCATCTTGGATAACTTGACCTGCCCGGTCCCTTTAGGCAGCATGGTTCCGAACATGGCTCCCATCATATCTTTCCCTGCGACTTTCTTTAGCTTGTCCCTCAACAGCGGGGTACCCCAGAAGGTAAAAAACATAACCACCTCCAACCCCATGGCCACAGCGCCGGTGGCAATAACAAAGGCGGCCAGTGCTTTATCCAGATCACCGCTGAAAACGATCATAGAAATTTTATTTTCCGCTTGATTAACGGCCAGATTCTCCAGTTGAGCTTTCAGGCCTGCTATCTGGTTTTGAAGTTCTTCTTCCATTGAAACCCCCTCGTTTAGTAATTAATAGTTATTAGTATTAACAAATTATTGATTCTTCTCATTCAAAATAATTTTGCCTTAACCACCTTCATGGAAGATCGAAGCAATTCCAACGAATGAAGGACCGATTTCCGGTCTTCCGGTTTCAAATTCATCAATAATTCATTATGGATCTCTTTGATAAAATTGTCGATTTCCGAAGTTTTTTTCAAGCCGGAGGTCGTCAGGCTGAATAACTTGACCCGGGCATCTTCAGGATCATCGATAGACTGGACCAGCTTTTTGTTTAGTAATCCTTCCATAATTTTGGTCACCCGGCTTTTGGCCACTTCCAATTTCTGAGCAATCCCTTTTACCGTCAGATATTTTTCGTTATGAAACAAGAGGAGGCAACGGAGTTCGGCCGGTGTAAGAAGAAATTTATGCGACTGAAACAACACTCTTTCCTGACAACAGTGAATGATTTCTTCTATCAAATCTCTTAGATGCCCTGCCTGAAATACAATCAAGCTTTCAGCATTATTTCTGTAAATCTTGTTCATAGTGTTAACAATAATAAGATCGTTTGGTTTTGTTGTCAAGAGAAAAGTGAACGGATCTTTTCGCTTGACTATTTAAAGGCTTAGGTTTTCATTGACAGAGAAATCCTTCTTAACCTATACTCGTTCTCATTCATAATAAAATACACCTCATGAACCATCTTCAGCAGGAGGAAACAAATATGCAAAAAATTTCTGTGCCATCCCGCCTTTGGTATGAGAATCAAGAACGAGAATTGACCTTTCCGGATCGATGGATGGTCGAAAATCTCAACTCTCCCGGTTTTGAAAAAACCGGTCTGACTTCCCGACAAATTAAAGAAAAAATTGATAACCCCATAGAAGGGCCGCCTTTGGAAGAATTAGCCCAGAGGAAAAAACAGGCAGTCATTGTCTTTGACGATATGACCCGTCCCACACCGGTCAAGGACATTGCCTCCCATATCGTCGCAGCTCTCCATAGGGCCGGTCTAAAAAAAGACCAGATCCGTTTTATCTGGGCCTTGGGCGGACATGGGGCTTATGACATGATCAATGCCCGCAAGAAATTGGGGGAAGCAATCGTGGAAAACTATGTTGTCTTCAATCATGACCCTTTTCAGAACACCGTTCGGGTCGGAAAGACCCCGACCGGGGTGGAACTCTGGTTCAACCGGGAATTTATGGCTTGTGACCTGAAGATCGGTATCGGCTGTATCACCCCACATGTCCATGTGGGCTTCGGCGGAGGGGCCAAGCTGATCCTCCCCGGGGTGGCCGGGATCGAAACCATCAACCAGTTCCATAATCAGCTTTCCAGGGATCCATCGCGTACCGGCCTGGGCAACTTCGAAAATAACATCCTTCGGGCTGAGTGTGATGCCGCCGGGGATGCGGTGGGACTCAATTTCAAAGTGGATTGCCTGGTCAACCGCCGGGGCGAGATCACCAATCTCTTTGCCGGCCCTTTCCGGGCCACCCACGAAGCCGGAGGGCAAGAGGGGAAGGAACATTACGGGATTCCCTTTTGTAACGGGTTTGATCTGACGGTCAGCAACGCCTATGGAAAGGCCAATGAATCGGCTATCGCCCTGGGTCTGGGTTTGCAGACCTTGAAACCCGGGGTAGGGGTTGTAGTCTTGATCTCCGATGCTCCTGAGGGACAGGTCCCCCATTATGTGTTTCGTGCCTGGGGTTCGGATTACGGGGGACGCCAATATACACCCCGGACTAAAGGTCTCATCCCCCATTTGACTAAAAAATTGATCGTTTTGGCCCCTTATCCTGATCGAACAAGTTTGGACCTGATCTGTCATGTCGATGACGCCGTTTTTGTAAAAACCTGGCCGGAGTGCCTGGATATGCTGGAAAAGGAGTTTCCCGGAGAGGCCAGGGTGGCCGTGATTCAAGACGGGACCATGCAATATATGAAAACAGTAAAAACGGGTAACACAGAATAATCTCGCATCCGCCTGTGGGGACCATTTAACGTGAAAAAGGATTCCAGGATTCAAGGGGTCAAGGATTCAAGTGAAAGGCATGGCAGTTAAAACCCTTGACCCCTATTTTCGAACTTAGGAAAGGAGGATATCATGAAAGGCATTTTTACCATGTGGAAAAACACCCGGATGATCATCCTGACTGCGGTTTGTGCGGCCATCTACAGCGCCGCCCTGCTGGCCTTTAAAACCGCCATTCCCCTGATCCCCGGCATCACCGAGGTCAGGGTGGGCAACATTTTTCCTATGCCCTTTGGGCTGATGTTCGGACCGGCCGGTGCCTGGGGGTCGGCCATCGGCAATCTGATCGGCGACATCTTCGGCGGAACACTGACCCCTTCTTCTCTGGCCGGTTTTGTGGGGAATTTCCTTCTCGGCTATCTGCCCTATACGCTTTGGACCAACCTGGTTCCCTTTCATCATAAAACATTCCGTTGGGAAGCTGGCGCCTGGCTTAATTGGGTGGCCTATTTCATTATAGCTTTTATCTCCTCAACGGCCTGTGCTGTGGTCATCAGTATTTTTGTCGATTTCATGGGCGTGGTTCCTTATAAGGTCCTGGTCAAAATTATCACCCTGAATAATACTCTGGGTAGTTTCATCGGGGTTATTTTACTAACCTCGGTCTTTAAGCTGGTCAAAGACCACCTTCAACTATATTGGGGTGATGTTATGGAAGAGGCCGACCAGGGTAAACCCATAGCCGGACCCTTGGGAGCCTGGCTGGTCACCATAGCCTCTCTGTTTGGTCTATTCGGAGGGCTGTTGGCTGATTTTCAGGTGGGTATCCTGGGCTGGATTTCTACCGCAGCTATCTTGATCGGAAGTTTTTTACTTTAACATCAAACGGAAGAACCAAGAATCCAGAAGCTAGAAGCCAGAAAAAAAGGCTGATTAAGAATCATGCAAAAATTATTTTAAGATTGGTCAGGAATCCTATCACCCGTCGCTTTGATTATGAGCATCGCTGTTTCCATCGAAAACCTGTCTTTTACCTATACCGGGAAAGAAACCCCGGCTTTAAAAAACATCCAGGCGCAGGTTGAAGACGGTTCGTTGGTCTGTATCATGGGGCATGGAGGGGCCGGAAAATCGTCTCTTTGTTATACCCTGAATGCCCTGATCCCAAAATTTTTCCGGGGCGTTTATCAGGGCCGGGTCCTGGTTAAAGGGAAAGAGGCCGCGGGATCGACGGTTGCCGGTCTATCCCGCCAGGTAGGACTGGTCTTTCAGGATTTTGAGTCGCAGCTCTTTTCCACCAATGTAGAGTTGGAAATGGCCTTTGGTCCGGAAAACCACGGCTTCCCGCGTCCTGATATAGAAAGACGAATTAAGCGATATCTGGGAGCCGTCCATCTGGACCACCTCAGGGGGCGCCAGCCGGCCACCCTCTCCGGCGGACAGAAACAACGTCTGGCTATCGGTTCGGTCCTGACCTTGGAACCCGATATCCTGGTCCTGGATGAACCGACCACCGATCTGGATCCTCTGGGAGCGGAAGAGGTGCTGGTCATAGCCCGGAAGCTAAGAGAAGAGGGCCGCACCTTGGTGATGGTAGCCCCGGAGCCGGAAATGGTCGTAGATGCCGATCAAATATGGTTGATGCGGGAGGGGGAACTGGTTTCTCGGGGGTCCCCCGAAGAGATTCTGAAAGATTTTTCAAGGCTGTCGTCTTCCGGAATCAAACCTCCAGCCCTGATGGAGCTGTTTCAAAACATGGGCTGGCCCGGGCAGCCCATGACAGTAACAGAGGCTATGGCCCTGATTGACCGTAATGACTGGGTCCAAAAACGGGATACTCCTACACCGGGAACCTCCCTTCGGTCGGGAGACCCGTTTATCCTGCAAACCGAGGAGTTGGAATATTGTTATCCCCTTCAGGAAGTTAAGGCCCTGCGGGGAATCAACTGGAACGTTAGAGAAGGTGAATTTGTGGCCCTTTTGGGCCAGAATGGCTCCGGTAAGACCACCCTGGCCAAACACTGTAATGGTCTGTTAAAGCCCACAGGAGGCCGCATGCTGGTTCGGGGAAAACCAACGGCGGCTTTCAGCCATAAGGATCTGGCTCAAGAAGTGGGATACGTTTTTCAAAATCCGGATCATCAGATCTTCGCCAAAACGGTTGAAGAGGAAATCAGCTTTGGTCCGAAGGTCTTGGGTATGGACCCCAAAACAATCCGGGAGCGGATGGCCGAGGCCCTGGAAGTCGTTGAGTTGCAGGGTTATGAAAAGCAGCTCCCTTTTACACTCACCAAGGGGGAAAGGCAGCGAGTAGCCGTAGCCTCTGTACTGGCTGTACAGCCCCAGGTCATTATCCTGGATGAACCGACCACCGGACTGGATTATCTCCATCAGCGGAGCATGATGGACCTTCTAAGGCGTTTGAATCAAAAAGGGCACACCATTATTATCATCACCCATTCCATGTGGGTGGCGGCCGAGTATGCCCACCGAACCGTTGTCTTAAAAGAGGGGGCGATTATCCTGGATGGCCCTACCCGCCAGGTTTTTGCCCAGGAATCCATATTGGCCGGGGCTTCTCTGGCTCCACCTCCCCTGGTGCAAATCAGCAACCGGCTCGGCCTCCAGGCCCTGACCCTGGAACAAATGGTTCAGGAACTCAAAGAATGAATATATTCCTTTATCTTGATGAAAATACCCTGATCCACCGCTTAGATCCGCGGACCAAGCTGGTTTCCGCCGTGATTCTTTTCGGCATCTGTCTGTGTTTTAATCATCCTTTATATTTGGCCTTCATAAGCGGGGGGGTGGTACTGACGGCCCTCTGGGCCAGGGCCCTACCCAATTTCTGGAGGCTTCGCTATATCCTTTTACTGCTCATCCTTTTCAGCTTTGTCTTGTGGCCTTTTTTTGTCCCCGGGCCGACCCGGTGGTGGGCCTGGGGACCCTTTCAGGTCAGCCGGGAATCGGTCCTTTATGGCCTGGCCATGGGCCTGAGGTTGGCCACCTTTGTCGGGATCGGGCTGATCTTTCTTTCCACGACCCGCAATGAGGAACTGACCAACGGCTTGATCCGCATGGGGGTTCCCTATCCACTGGCCTTTGCCCTTTCCACGGCCCTGCGATTAGTGCCGACCTTTGCCGGGGCCGGGGCGACGATCATTCAGGCCCAAGTTTCCCGCGGTCTTGATCTGGAATCGGGGAGTATCTTTAAACGGATGGGTAAATTCATTCCCCAGGCCGTGCCCCTTTTTATTTATGCCATTCATCACACCAACACCCTGGCCATGGCCTTGGAGTCCAAAGGATTCGATCCCCAGGCCAAACGGACTTTTTATTACGAACCCCGGATGCAGCGGGTTGATTATTGGGTAATAGGTTTTTTCATCCTGCTTCTGACGGCTCTGCTTTATCTGCGGTTGGGAATGGGATTAGGGGTGGTTATCAGGGGCAGGCTTTGAAAATAAGAAGGAAATAGAGGGATTTCGGACCGCATTTTTTCTTCCTTGCCTGTCTTCCCATTTAATGGTATTCATATATAAAAACTATCCATCTGTCTAAACGGATTCATAGTTTCATTAAATAAACTTTCGTCATCGCCCGCATTTCCTTGAACAAATATAGGCCAATGCGGGCGATGTCTCTTTTGGCCCGTTATTATGCGGGAATGAGATATTCATGGACTCCGGCACCTCCAACCTGACCTATAAACAAATTTTCCTGTTCTGGCTCCCCCTGGAATCCACCTGGCTGATGATGGCCATGGAAGGGGCTCTGATGAGCGCCATTATCGCCCGTATGGCCGCCCCCAAATTCAATCTGGCTGCTTTTGGGGTGGCCTTTTCCTTTCTCCTGATTCTGGAGGCCCCGATCATGATGATCATCAGCGCCACAACCGCTCTGGTGATCGATAAGGATTCATTTTTAAAAATGCGGCGATTTACTTTTATCCTGACTATAATCGTCACTTTAATGATGGGAATTACTGTTTTGCCGCCTGTTTTTTCCTTCTTTTGCCAAAAGCTGATCGGCCTGCCGGATCATGTCACCCGACTTACCTATACGGCCGTTCTTATTTTCATTCCCGTTCCCTGGGCCATAGGGTACCGTCGTTTTTATCAGGGGGTCTTGATACGCCACAATCAAACCCGTTTTGTTGCCTTTGGAACAGCCATCCGGTTGAGCGGTCTGACTTTTTGCGGATTGGCTCTTTATCGGTTTTCCTTACTGGATGGGGTGGCTGTTGGAGCCTTTAGCCTTTTATCCGCTGTTATCCTGGAAGCGTTTTCCAGCCGGATCATGGCCCAGGGTATTATTCGCCGTCTGCTTTCGGAGATCGAACTTAAAGGGGCACCCAAGCAGGAGACTTTGACCTATCCGGCCATTGTCAAGTTTTATTTGCCCTTGGCCATGACCTCCCTCTTGGCTTTGGGAGTTCAGCCTGCGGTGACCTTCTTTGTCGGGAAAAGTCGTCTGGCCATCGAATCTCTGGCTGTGCTTCCAGTTATTTCCGGGCTACTCTTTCTTTTTATGAGCTGCGGTATGTCCTATCATGAGGTCGGTATCGCCCTGCTGGGAAATCAGAATCGAAATTATAAGAAATTGGGTAGCTTTGCTTTGGGTCTGGGTGTGATTACCGTTTTGCTGCTGGTCTGTATCGGATTCACTCCTTTATCTCATTTCTGGTTCCGCAGGGTTTCGGGGCTGTCTGTTGAATTAACCCAATTCGCCGTGTCCCCAATAAAAATATTGACCATTATGCCCGGATTATGGATGCTGCTCTCTTTTCAGCGTTCGGTCCTAGTCAGTAACCGAAATACCGGGCCAATGACTTACGCTACCGGGCTGGAACTGCTGATTGTCCTGGCTACCCTTTTCGTTGCCGTAAGCTACTTGAATGCCGTCGGGGCTATTGCGGCGGCTGTGGCCCTCATTCTGGGTCGAATCGGCGGCATACTATGTCTTGTTCGGCCTTTTTTACGGGTCCTTAAAAGAACCGAAGCATAAATTCCTTAAACATCGGGATTTTGAAGCTTCTAAAAATGGAGGGAAAAACACATGAAAACTCAAAAATCAAGAAAAGCCATTTCTATGTTAATCATGGCAATATTTTTAGGGATGGGAACCTTTTCCTATGCCGATCAAACCGAGGCGGATAAGACGAAGCCTGAAGACCTGAAGGAAAAAGCGACGGAAACGTTTCAAGCTTTCAAAAAATTTACCACTGCTCAGCGGAATGAAGCCGTAAAGAAGGCCAAAGACGCTTTGGATGATCTGGACGCCCAAATCGACCATCTGGAATCGGAGCTTAATAAGAAATGGGATCAAATGGATCAAACGGCCCGCAAAAAGACCACGGATGCATTAACGACCCTCAGGAAACAACGCAACGTCGTCGCCGAATGGTACGGAGGCCTAAAACAGAGCTCCGGCAAGGCCTGGGAGGAGGTTAAGCAAGCTTTTGTGAAGAGCTACCAGGACCTTCGCGATGCTTTTATGAAGGCGCGGGGGGCATTCTAAGACAAGGAACGCCTTCACTGCCCCCTTTCCTCCCATCTAATTGGGAGAAGAACCACTTGTTTTTTTGGTTGACAAAAATTACTCAAAATGTTAAATTTTTTATTTAAAAATTTTTATGAGGTAATATCCATGTATGCCATTATTCAAACCGGGGGAAAACAGTATCAGGTAGCCCCCGGAGATGTGATTCGGATCGAAACCTTAGAGGGCGAAAAAGGGGACACGGTTTCCATCCCCAAGGTGCTGTTCGTTGCCCGGGACCAGGAGATTCTGGTAGGCAAACCCTATCTGGAAGGAGTTTCCGTGGTTGGAGAAGTCCTTCATCAGGGCCGTGACCGGAAGATACTGATTTTTAAACATAAAAGAAGAAAAGGGTATAAGAAAATGGTCGGTCACCGGCAGCCTTATACCCAGTTTAAAATTAAAGAAATCCAAGGGGTTTAGAGGGGTTTATATGGCACATAAAAAAGCCGGGGGCAGTTCCAGAAACGGCAGGGATAGCGCGGGACAACGTTTTGGGGTCAAGCGATATGCCGGTCAGAAAGTCAAGGCCGGGAATATCCTGGTCCGGCAGGTCGGCACTCAGTTTCATCCGGGTGAAAATGTGGGGTTAGGAAAAGATTATACCATTTTTGCCAAAATAGATGGGGTGGTTACCTTCGAACGCTGGGGGAAAGACCGAAAAAGGATTAGCGTATATTAAATCTCCGAAGGATTCAAGGATTGAAGCATTCCGACTAAAAGTCGAGAGCTTCCCGGTAAGGTAAATATTATTTATTGAAATCTTCTTTTCTCGGCCCAAAAAGCATGGTCTTCGAAAAGCATCCCGGTCGAGGGGGCAGGGAAGGGCATTTCGCATTTTACCTTAATTTTTAAGTCCTTAAATTCTTTTGAGATATCCAACCGCGTCGGGTTAATTTTATCAAACCATAAATATTCATATTTTCCTTCCAGATATCTTTGAAATTCTTCGATGAGGCCAAAATTTTTGTTCGTTCCGGAGACGGGGGCAATGGCTGCCTCAGCTTTCGCCGGGAGAAGTTTAAACCCCGTGGGGGTCCGGATGGCGGCAACGGGGGTAAGGGCGGCGATATCCTGATTACCGCCTCGGCTCAGTGTCAGACCTTACAGGATTATCACTTCCGACAGCATTTTAAGGCCCCCAAAGGAGCCCACGGTCAGGGAAATGACCGAAACGGCAGAAAGGGTCCGGACATTCGACTCATCGTTCCCTTAGGAACCCTGGTTCGAGAGGCGGAGACAGGACAGATCCTCGCTGATTTAATCACCGAAGGACAGACCTTTGCTGTTGTTCAGGGGGGAAGAGGGGGTAAGGGGAATAAACATTTTGCCACCGCCACCCATCGGACTCCGAGATTCGCCCAAAAAGGAGAGCCGGGCACCGAGGTCTGGTTGTTCCTGGAGCTGAAGGTATTGGCCCATATAGGGCTGGTAGGCCTGCCCAATGCCGGGAAATCTACCCTCCTTTCCAGGCTTTCAGCGGCCAAACCCAAAATCTCAGACTATCCTTTTACTACTCTGACCCCCAACCTGGGGATTCTTGAAAATAATCATGGACAGCGCTTGACTATAGCCGATATTCCTGGGATTATTGCCGGTGCCAGCCAAGGGGCCGGCTTGGGGCTTAAATTCCTCAAGCACATTGAACGGACCCAGGTCTTGGTCTTTTTATTGGACGGCTCTCTAAAAGGGGAGGAACCTTACCTTTCCTATCAGACCCTGGTTAAAGAAATGGAAGCCTATGATCCGGCTCTTTTGGCCAAACCACGGTTGGTTGTGGTCAACAAGATGGACCTGCCCTCATCGAAGGACAATTTTAAAAGGGTCCAGAATAACTTGAAAAAGCTTCGGTTGGATGCGATTTTTATATCGGCCAAAACCGGAGAAGGGATTCCCCTTTTGATTAATTACCTTTTTATGGCCATTGAGACCAGGGACCATGAAGAATCAAAGCGAATTGATTGATCAACGGAAAGCCCTCTTTAAGGGGATAAAAAAAATCGTCATCAAAATCGGCAGTGCCGTCCTGACCGATAACGGGGTTTTACACCGTCCGGCGATTGCCCGCTTGGTCGACGAGGTTGCTTTTCTCAAAAAGAAAGGGTATCAAACGGCCATGGTCAGTTCCGGGGCCATTGCTTCCGGGGTGGGAAAGATGGGCCTGGGCCGAAAACCGGACACCATTCCCCGAAAACAGGCCGTAGCGGCTATCGGACAAGGGAGCCTGATGCATGCTTATGAAGAAGCGTTCGATAGGCACCAAATGTTGGTGGCCCAGATCCTGCTGACCCGTGAAGATCTAACAAACCGGCAGCGGTATCTGAATGCCAACAATACCTTGATTACCCTCCTGGAATGGGGGATTATACCGATCATCAATGAAAATGATACGGTGGCGGTGGATGAAATCAAGTTCGGCGACAACGATAACCTTTCCGCCCTTATCGCCCATCTGATAGACAGTGACCTTTTAATCATTTTGACGGATACGGAAGGACTTTATGAGCGCGATCCGCGGGAAGATTCCAAGGCCCGTTTGATTTCTGTGGTGGAACATATTGATGGACAGGTCGTTGAATATACATCCAAATATTCAGGGGAATGGGGCTTGGGGGGGATGCGCTCCAAAATTATGGCTGCTCGAAAGGCCACGGCCAGCGGTATTCCGGTGATTATAGCCAACGGAAGGAAAGAGGCGGTTTTAAAAGAGATCATAAAAGGGAAACCTCTGGGTACCCTTTTTCTCCCTGAAAAACCGACCTTACGCCGGAAGAAACATTGGATTGCCTTTACCCTCAAACCCAAAGGGGAACTTGTCGTGGATGAAGGGGCTCAAAAGGCCTTGATGGAAAAGGGTAAGAGTTTGCTCCCTTCCGGGGTTGTTGACGTGCACGGGCGTTTTGGGGTCGGGGCCTGTGTTCGTCTGGTGGATCAGAAAGCCGAGGGGATCGGAAAAGGGCTGGTCAATTATTCCTCTTCGGATATAATAAAAATCCGTGGATTGAAGACCTCGGAAATTGAGAAACGGCTGGGGTTCAAACATACCGATGAGGTGATACACCGGGATAATATGGTTATAACCAAAACGGAAGGATAAACCATTCGGCATTCAGCGTTGAGCGTTCGTTGACCATTTCACTTCTTTCTCCATCCTCAGTGGTGTGGGGAGAGAAGTGGCGGGGGAAACCACAAACCATAAAATTAAGAAAACATAAGATCAACTAGTTAAAAGATTTTATTCTGAATTCTGACTCCTGAATTCTGGATTTTCGATTTTTTTTTCGTATTAAGGGAGATTTTCGATGGACCTTAAAAACCAAATTCTTCAGATAGCCGAAAACGCCAAAGAGGCTTGTCCGGTCCTGGGTGGGTTGAATTCCAGGCAAAAGAACCGGGTATTGGAACGAATGGCCCAAACTTTACTCAAACAATCCAGGACCATCCTGAAAGAAAACAAAAAAGACCTGGAACAGGCCGAGAAAACCGGGCATCCCAATGCCTTTCTCGACCGCCTTCGCTTGACCGAGGAAACTCTCAAGGAAATGGCCCTGGGGCTTCAGGAAGTTGCCCTGTTACCCGATCCGGTCGGGGAAGTGAGCGGTTTGTGGACCCGCCCGAACGGACTGCAGGTGGGTCGCATGCGCATCCCCTTGGGGGTCATCGGATTCATTTACGAATCCCGACCCAATGTAACCGTGGATGCAGCCGGGCTTTGTCTGAAATCCGGCAATGCCGTCATCCTTAAAGGCGGGAGCGAAGCCATCCGGTCCAACCTGGTCTTAACCAAATCACTTCAAGAATGTCTGATTCAGGAAGGGATTCCCCAAGGGGCCGTTCAGACCATACCGACCACGGATCGGGAGGCCACAGCCGAATTGTTGAAATTGGAAGAATACATCGATTTGGTGATTCCAAGGGGCGGGGAGGGCTTGATCCGAATGGTAACGGCCCAGGCCCGTATGCCGGTTCTGAAGCACTATAAAGGGGTTTGCCATATTTTCGTCGATCAGGGGGCGGATATCCCGATGGCTTACCAGATCTGTATGAACGCCAAGATCCAACGCCCCGGGGTCTGCAATGCCATGGAAACCCTTCTGGTCCATAAGGAAACAGCCAAAGAATTCCTGCCCGGTATGGCGCATCGGCTCCGACAAGAAGGGGTGGAAATACGGGGCTGTCCCGCCACCCTTAAAATCATCGGGAAGGGAAAGGGGATTCGGGAAGCCAAGGAAGCGGATTGGTATGAAGAATATCTGGATCTGATCCTGGCGGTCCGGGTGGTGGGAAGTCTGAAAGAGGCCGTTGCTCATATTCATCAGTATGGGTCAAAACATACGGAAGCGATCATTACCCGGGATTACGAGCGGGCTCATGAGTTTTTAAAATCCGTTGATTCTTCGGTCGTTCTGGTCAACGCTTCGACCCGTTTCAACGATGGGTTTCAATTGGGTCTTGGGGCGGAAATCGGGATCAGCACCTCCAAACTGCATGCCTTCGGTCCTATGGGTTTAAATGAATTGACAACCACCAAGTTTATTGTTTTTGGACAGGGACAGGTGAGGAGTTGAATAATTAGGCAATAGCCGATAGGCAAAGGGCAACAGAGACGAAGGGCTATCTAGCAAGAAAATATGGTACAAGGTATAAGGTACAAGGTTCAAGGTTCAAAGACCAGCACGGTCCCGAAACCTATTTCGGTTTTTGGCGAAAAAACCTCCTCCCCGCAATCCACCATCGCCAATCCGAAATCGCTACGCTTGGGTTTGTTCGGAGGGGCCTTTAATCCCATTCATTTGGGTCACCTCAGGGCCGCAACCGAAATTCAGGAGGCCTTTTCTTTGAGTCGGATCTTGTTTATTCCCACGGCTGTTCCGCCCCACAAAGTAACCTGGAACTTGCTTCCCTTTGCCCATCGTTTGAAGATGGTCCGTCTGGCCATTGCCGGACATCCTTTTTTAAAAGCCTCGGACATAGAAAAAAAAAGGGGAGGAAAATCCTATTCCATCCGGACATTGCGTTATTTTAAACAGACTTTTGGGCCCAAGGTGGAGCTTTTTTTTATCATCGGGATAGACGCTTTTTTGGAGATCAACACCTGGAGAGAGTATTGTAATCTATTTAAGTTATGTCATTTTGTGGTCATGGATCGTCCGGGATACCACCGGAACCGTATCCAGGAATTTCTTCTTCGGGAAATTGATCCCGATATAATTTATTTTCCCAAAGAAAATCGTTTTCTGCACCCCAGCGGGTTGTCAATCTATCTATTCTCCATAACCCTGATGGATATTTCCTCAACCCGGATTCGCCGGCTCCGGCAGATAAATCAGTCCATCCGGTATCTCTTGCCTGAACCGGTGGAAGACTATATAATCCGGAGAAATTTTTATGTCCCCTAAACGTTCCCCCAAATGGTCCGCTCAGGAAAAGGCCCTGTTGATGGCCCGTGCGGCCCTTCAAAAAAAACCCCGGGATCCTGTTTTGCTCGAAGTGGGGGAAAGCTGTTCCTTTGCCGATTTTTTTTTGATTTTAAGCGGAACCTCAACCCGCCAGACCCAGGCCCTGGCCGGTCATTTGGAAGAGACATTAAGAAAACAGGGAATCCGCCCCCGGGGGATAGAAGGGATGGAAACGGGACACTGGATTTTAATGGATTACGATGAAGTCATCGTCCATATCTTTTACGAGTCGGTCAGAGAATTCTACGATTTGGAAGGATTGTGGATAGAAGCCCGGCACCTACCCCTCTTTTCGGACGATTCCCTTCCCGAGGTGTCGTAATGTCTCCCCACCCTCTTATCCTCATAATCTTGGACGGTTGGGGCATAGGTCCGATTTATTCGGGAAATGCCGTGGCCTTGGCCCGAACCCCGGTTTTGGACCTTCTATTTAATACCTGGCCTCATGCGAAACTGAAATGTTGGGGTGAATCGGTCGGTCTGCCAGAGGGACAAATGGGCAATTCCGAAGTGGGTCATCTTAACCTTGGGGCCGGTCGTATTGTCTATCAGGATATAACCCGAATTGACCGGGCCATCCGAAGAGGTGATTTTTTTACCCATCCGGGGTTGCTGGAAATAATTCGGCGTTGCCGGGACGAGGGAACAACGCTTCATCTCCTGGGCCTGGTTTCGGATGGCGGGGTTCACAGTCATATAAATCATCTTTTGGCTTTACTCCGTTTGGCTAAAAAAGAAAAATTGGAGCGGGTCATGATCCAGGTCATCACTGACGGACGCGACACCCCTCCCCAGATGGGTCTGGAGTTCATACGTCAATTACAGGAACAGGTTCAGGCAATCGGTGTGGGCCGGATTGCCACTATCTGCGGACGGTTCTATGCCATGGATCGGGACAATCGCTGGGAACGGGTGGAAAAGGCCTTTCGGGCCTTGACCGAAGGGGAAGGGATTCCTGACCCCGATCCTGTTCAAGCCATCCAGGAAGCCTACCAACATGGCGAAACGGATGAATTTATTGCCCCACGCATTTTGACGGGAGGGACCGGCCTCCCAATAGGAATCATTCGAGATAACGATGCCGTTTTGTTCTTTAACTTCCGGGCTGACCGGGCCAGGGAGATCACCCGGGCCTTTATCGAGCAGGACTTTAAACCCTTTTCGGTTTCAAGGCGTCCCAGGATCGCCAGGTTTATGACCATGACCGAATACGATTCCCGTTTTTATCCTAGAGTAGAAGTGGCTTTTCCACCCCAAAATTTGGTCCATACTCTGGGAGAAACCATCAGTCGTCAGGGGATCCTTCAGCTCCGGATTGCCGAGACGGAAAAGTATGCCCATGTGACCTATTTTTTCAACGGGGGGATAGAAACCCCCTTCCCGTTGGAGGAACGCTGTTTGATCCCTTCTGCCAAGGAAGTACCCACTTATGATTTAAAACCCGCCATGAGCGCCCCGGAAGTGACCCAGGAGGTCATCAACCGGATAAGATCGGATCGCTATGGATTTATCGTTTTGAATTTTGCCAATCTGGATATGGTCGGCCATACCGGCAAATTGGAAGCAGCCATCCGGGCCTGTGAGGTGGTGGATTCCTGTTTGGAGCAGGTGATCTCGGAAGGTGCCGATCATGGAGGCATTTTTTTGATCACCGGGGATCACGGCAATGCCGAGGAAATGATCGACCGTAAAAACGGAGAGCCCCATACGGCCCATACTTCAGCCAACCCGGTTCCGGTTTTATTAATCAATCCGGAGCGGCCCCAAGTGCGGCTGAAAAACGGGATCCTGGCTGATGTGGCTCCAACGATACTGGCACTTTTAAAT
>Ga0214473_10002125_pt1 | contig 24768 bp, 19 predicted proteins | sample RVTome_7_FD_203509 | JGI IMG/M metagenome (GOLD analysis project Ga0214473, IMG submission 203509) | Soil microbial communities from uranium-contaminated site in the Upper Colorado River Basin, Wyoming, United States - RVT98D197 | ecosystem: Environmental > Terrestrial > Soil > Contaminated >... | reverse complement strand
TCCGTCCTGGGACCGTGGAAGGGCGGAATCGATCCCGCCACCCGGACGTTCCAGGCGATACGCATCGCGGTGAATCGCGAGCTCGAGGCACTCGAGACATTCCTCGAGAAAGCGCCCGATCGTCTTCTCGTCGAAGGGCGGCTGGTGGTGGTCTCGTATCACTCCCTCGAGGACCGGGCGGTGAAGCTCGCCTTTCGCGCGCGGGCAAAAGGCGCGAGCGCGAGCGCGGGCGAAGGAAGCGAGGGGCGCTTTCGGCTCCTCACCAAGAAGCCCCTCACCGCGGGCCCGGATGAGGTCGCCCGCAATCGGCGCGCCCGCAGCGCCAAGCTGCGGGCACTGGAGCGGGTCGCGTGAAGGGCCAGAGCTTCACGCTGACGAAGGCGGTCGCGAACGAGCAGCTCGTGCGCGAGCTCGATCGCAAGCGCCACCGCGAGCTCTTCTGGGTCGCGTTTCTGGGAGTGGTGCTGACGCTTGCGGTGATCGTCTATGCCTGGCCTCACTTCGAGTTGATTCAGATCGGCTATCGCATGGAGGAGCTCCGCCAGAGGCGCGACGAGCTGGTCCAGTTGAAGCACCACCTCGAGCTCCAGCGTGCCACCGAGTCCGACCCCGAGCGTATCGAGAGCATCGCCAAGAACGAGCTCGGAATGGTGTACCCCGGCCCCGAGCATATCCTCGTGCTCGAGCCCGTCGAAACCATAGGGCCCATTGGGTCCAGGACCGCAGGCGGGGACGGTCGGATTCGGAGGGAGACGCCGTGAAAGCGGCAGAAGGACGTCAGGAGGTTCGTCCCTTGACCCGGGTTCGTGTCCGGCTTCTGCTTCTCGGGCTTTCGACGTCGCTCGCCGTCGCGGCCGTTGCCTTGAGGCTCTCCTACCTCACCATCGTCGCGAAAGAGGAGTACGAGTCGCGGGGTCTCGTCCAGTACCAGCAGCGGTTGAAGCTCGACGCTCGCCGCGGGACGATCCACGATAGGAACGGGCGCGCGCTCGCGGAGAGCGTCGAGGTCGATTCGCTCTACGCCGTGCCGAGCGCGTTCACGCCGGAGGGAGCCCAGGAGGCGGCCGGCGCCATCGCCCACTGTCTCGGGATCCCGCGGAGAAGAGTCCTCACCCGGCTCCAGGGGGAGAAGGATTTTGCCTGGCTCGAGAGAAAGGCCAGCCCCGAGGCCACGCGCTGTGTCGAGGCTCTGAACGTCTCTGGAGTTCACTCCGTCGAGGAGAGCCGCCGGTTCTACCCCAAGCGCTGGCTCGCCTCCCAGGTCCTGGGCTACGTGGGCATCGACAACGAGGGAATGGGAGGGGTCGAGTACGCGCTCGAGGCGCGGATCAAAGGCGAGCCCGGGAGCCGCGTCATCTGGAGCGACGCCCTGAAGCGACGCGCGGGAACCCGGGTGGAAAAGCGCTCCATCCCCGGGGAGTCCGTTTATCTCACTCTCGACGAGAACCTTCAGTACATCGCCGAGACCGAGCTCTCCACCGCCGTCCGCGAGAGCCGTTCCCGGAGCGGGATCGCGATCGTGATGCGGCCTTCTACCGGCGAGCTCCTCGCGATGGCGTCGTTTCCGAGCTTCAACCCGAACCGATTCGGCGATGCCCCGGAGAGTCACCGGCGCAATCGTTCGGTTACCGACGTCTACGAGCCGGGCTCGACGTTCAAGATGGTCGCCGCAGCCGCGGCTCTCGAGGAAGGGGTTACCACCGAGGACGAGCGCATCGACTGCGGGCAGGGCGGAATCCGGATCGCCGATCGCTACATCCGCGACCATCGGCTATTCGACGTCCTCACTTTCCGCGAGGTCGTATCGCTTTCGAGCAACGTCGGAATGATCCGCATCGGCCAGCGGCTGGGAAAGAGCCGGCTCGAGGCATACGCGAGGGCCTTCGGTTTCGGCGAGACGACCGGAGTCGAGCTCCCCGCGGAAAGCCGCGGGATCCTGCGCTCGGCGGAACGATGGGGGCCGGTCACCAGCGCCTCCATCGTATTCGGCCAGGAAGTGAGCGTTACTCCCCTTCAGATGGTTTCGGCGGCGAACGTCTTCGCTACCTCGGGTTACCTCATGCGGCCGAGGCTGGTTCTCGGCTTCAGCGGGAGCGACGGAGCGCTCGTGCCGGCGCTCTCGCCCGAGCCCGTCCGGCGGGTCGTCTCTGAAGCGACTGCCCGGCGGATGACGGAGATCCTCATCGAAGTGGTGGAGAAGGGCACGGGGAAGACCGCCGCCCTCCGCGGCTATCGAGTGGCCGGAAAGACCGGCACCGCCCAGAAGGCGGTTCCCGGCGGTTACTCCAAGACGGATTTCATCGCGTCGTTCGCGGGCTTCGCCCCCGCGTACCGGCCGGAGCTGACCGCGCTCGTCATCCTCGATTCCCCCGAAGGCGATCACTCGGGCTCGAGAGCTGCCGCGGTTTTCGCCCGGATCGTCGAGCGGTCGCTCGTCCATCTCGGGGTGCCCCGCGACGAGGAAGAAGTCGTTCGCTTCGCCAAAGTTTGGCCACAAACGGGACCTATTCTTCCATCAGGGGCGGCAGCGGTCCGAGACGTTGCCTGGCCGGCGGAGGCGAGCCCCGGCGCCCCCGAGGTACTCGGTCTCTCCGCGAGGGACGCGCTCGCGCGCTTCGTCGCCTCGGGACTGGTGCCGGAGATGGAGGGGACGGGTTTCGTCATCGAGCAGAGTCCCGCCGCCGGAGGGTGGCTCGAGCCGGGAATCGAGGCGCGGCTGATCCTGAGGCCGATACCCCCGGATGCGCCGGGGCCGCCTGCGCCTTCGGCGGCGCCCCGTGAGGTGCCGGGAACGATCCGCGTGGCGGGAGTCTCCCGTCCGGCCTTCCCCCCCGGGGCTTCGGCCAGGCTCGCCGAAGCTACGCGTAGGCGGCCAGCGATTCGAGAGGTGAGCGAAGAATTCCGATGAAAGCGACGACAGAGATCGAGGGAGGAAAGAATCTGAGCGCCAGCGGCAGCAGAGTGAAGCTGGGAGAGCTTCTCGCGCTGGTGCCGCTCCAGACCGTACGCGGACCGCGCGACGTCGAGATTCACGGGGTCGCCGTGGACTCGCGCGAGGTGCGCCCGGGCTTCGTCTTCGTCGCGCGCGAGGGCGAGAAGACCGACGGTCATCGTTTCCTCGGGGATGCCATCGCCCGCGGGGCGGTCGTCGTGGTGAGCGAGAGGCCCCCCGACGCGAAATTCGCGGCCCTAGAGGCGACGGCGACGGGGAAGCCCACGTGGGTGCAGACGCCGGACGCTCGAAAGGCGGCGGGGTTGATGGCGGCCAAGGCCTGGGGCGAGCCGGCGAAGAAAATGAACCTCGTTGGAGTGACGGGCACCAACGGCAAGACCACGTCCGCCTATCTCATCGACGGGCTTTTCTCCCGCCTCGCTCCGCCTTCCGCCATGCTCGGGACCGTCGTGTCGAAAATCGGGGACCGAAGCGCGCCTACGCGCCACACCACTCCCGAGGCGCCGGCGATCCAGGAGTTCCTCGCCCAGGCGGTTGCGGCAGGCTGCCGCTACGGAGCTCTCGAGGTCTCGTCCCACGGTCTCGCGCTCTCCCGTCTCGAAGGCTCGGAGTTCCAGGTCGGGGTCTTCACCAACCTCTCCCGGGATCATCTGGACTTCCACCGCGACATGGAGAGTTACTGGGAGGCCAAGCGCCTCCTTTTCACCCGCTATCTTCGACCGGGCGGCCGCGCCGTCATCGCCATCGACGACGTGTACGGAGAACGGCTCGCCTCCGGCGTTTCGGCCGAGACCACGACGTTCGGGTTCTCTTCCACCGCGGACCTGGTGATGGGCTCGGTCGAGGCCTCGCTCGAGGGGACGCGACTCTCGTTTCGGGAAGGGACCGTCATTCGGGAGATTCGGAGCCCGCTCGTCGGGCGCTACAACGCGCTGAACCTCCTCGGGGTCTACGCCGCGGTCCGCGCACTGGGATTCTCGAGCGACGACATCCTGAAAACGCTTCCGGAGGTCTCGGGAGCGCCGGGTCGATTCGAGAGGGTTTCCGTCTCCCGGCCCTTCGACGTCCTGGTCGACTACGCCCACACCGACGACGCGCTCCGGAAGCTTCTCGAGGCGGCGCGGCCGCTCACCCGGGGAAAGCTCTGGGTGGTCTTCGGGTGCGGCGGAGAGCGCGACCGGTCGAAGCGCCCGCTGATGGGGATGGTGGCCGCGCGGCTCGCGGACCGGGTGGTGCTCACGTCGGACAATCCGCGAGGCGAGGATCCCGAGGCGATCGTGCGGGAGATCCAGCTCGGCACCAAGGAGCACTCGGGGTCGATCGAGGTCGAGGTCGATCGCCGCAAAGCGATCTCGATGGCGCTCGAGGGGGCCGAAGCCGGAGATCTCGTGGTCATCGCCGGCAAGGGCCACGAGCCCTATCAAATCGTGGGCGACCGTGTCCTCGACTTCGACGATCGTAACGTGGTGAGGGAGATCCTGGGATCTTGAAACTGACATTGGGTGAGATGGCGCGCCTCGCGGGGGGAGCCCTCGAGGCGGGGGCGCCCACGGTTGCCTTCGACGGGGGCGTCTCCATCGATAGCCGCACTCTCCGCCGTGGGGATCTGTTCTTCGCCATCTCCGGGCCGCGGCACGACGGCCATGACTTTCTCCGCGAGGTGATCGCGAAGGGAGCCGCGGGCGTCGTGATCCAGAAAGGGAGTGAGGTGCCGCCGCCCGCGTTCGCGATCCGCGTCCGAGACACGACGCGCGCCCTCCAGGATCTCGCGAGCGGCTTTCGAAAGAACCGCGCCGTCCAGGTCGTCGCTGTCACCGGCAGCATGGGAAAGACGACCACGAAAGAGGCGGCGGCCTCGGCGATTGGAAGCACCAAGCGGGTTCTGAAGTCGGAAGGAAACCTGAACAACTTCTACGGTCTTCCCCTGTCGCTGCTGAAGCTCGAGGAGGAGGAGGTCGCCGTCCTCGAGATGGGAATGTCGGCGCCGGGAGAGATCGCCCGGCTCACCGAGATCGCTCGGCCCGACGTCGGGGTTCTCACCAACGTCGCCGAAGTGCACCTCGAGTTCTTGGGGACGGTCTCGGCCATCGCCGAGGCCAAGGGCGAGCTCCTTCGCGGACTTCCGGCGGGAGCGACGGCGGTGGTCAACGCCGACGACCCCCTGGTTCTCGATCAGGCGCGCCGTTTCTCGGGACGAAAGGTCCACTTCGGAGTCGAAGAAGAAGCCGACGTCCGGGGCTCGGCAATCCGGGCGACCCGCGAAGGACTCCGGTTCAAGGCGGTCTTCCGCGGCGAGGAAGTAGGGGTCGAATCCGTTCTTCGCGGCCGGCACAACGTCTACAACCTGCTCGCGGGTCTCGCGGCCGCGAGCGCTCTCGACGTGCCCTTCCGAGACGCGGCCCGAGCGCTCTCCGGTCTTCGTCCCCCCCAGCATCGGGGTGAGCGGGTGGATTTCGGCCGCGGGTTCGTCCTCGTCGACGAGACCTACAACTCGAGTCCCCGCGCACTTCGCTTCGCGCTCGAAGCGCTCTCCGAGGAAGAAGCGGTGCGGCGTGTCGCAGTCATGGGGGACATGCTGGAGCTCGGCCAGCGTGGGGTCGAGCTTCACCGCGAGGTGGGGCGTTTCGCCGCGGGGCTTCCGATCGAACTCCTCGTCGGCGTCGGCGCGCTCGCCGCGCACATCCTCGAGGGTGCCCTCGAAGCGGGGGCGGCGCCTTCGAAGCTCCGCTCGGTATCGACGGCGGAAGAAGCGGGGAGACTCCTCCTCGAAGATCTCCGAGAAGGGGACGTGGTCCTCCTGAAAGCCTCTCGCGGAATTGGCCTCGAGCGCGCGATCGAGGTCGTGCGACGGGGATTCACGAGGGAGGGGGGCTGATGCTGTATCACCTCCTGTACCCGCTGCACACCGAGTACGGTTTCCTCAACGTCTTCCGCTACGTCACCTTTCGCACCGCTTGCGCGACCCTCACCGCGCTCGCGATCTCGTTCTTCCTCGGCCCGTGGCTCATCGCGCGGCTGCGGCAGTTCCAGATCGGGCAGCACATCCGCCAAGAGGGTCCCGAGACGCACCGCTCGAAGGCGGGGACGCCCACCATGGGCGGCATTCTCATTCTCGCGGCGATCGCCGTGCCGACGCTCCTCTGGGCCAACCTCACGAGCGTGTTCGTCTGGGTGGCGCTCGGAACGACGATCGCCTTCGGAATCGTGGGGTTCACCGACGACTACCGCAAAATCGTGAAAAAGCGCTCGCTAGGACTATCGGCGCGGGCCAAGATCCTGCTCCAATCGGCCTCCGCCCTGGTCGTCGGGATGGTGCTCTTCGCGATGTCGAAGGACGGCAACTTCTCGACGGTGATCCTCTTTCCCTTCGTGAAGGAGCTCCGGCCCGACCTGTCGTGGTTCTTCATTCCCTTCGCCGTCCTGGTCATCGTAGGGGCCTCGAACGCGGTCAACCTCACCGACGGGCTCGACGGTCTCGCGATCGGGACGGTCCTCATCGCCGCTTCCGCCTATACGGTTCTGACCTACGTCACCGGACACGCTCAATTCTCCGCTTACCTCGATCTGATCCACATCCCGAGGATCTGGGAGCTCACCATCTTCGGCGGAGCGATGGTGGGAGCGAGCCTCGGATTCCTGTGGTTCAACTCCTATCCGGCGCAGGTGTTCATGGGCGACGTGGGGTCGCTCGCTCTCGGAAGCGCCATCGGCACCATGGCCCTCTTGATCAAGCAGGAGATCCTCCTGATGCTCGTCGGCGGGGTGTTCGTGCTCGAAGCGCTCTCGGTCATCATCCAGGTGGCGTCGTTCAAGCTCACCGGCAAGCGCGTCTTCCGCATGGCGCCGCTCCACCACCATTTCGAGCTCGCGGGCTGGAGCGAGCCCAAGGTCATCGTCCGTTTCTGGATTCTGGGAATCATGTTCGCCCTCGCGAGCTTGACCACCCTGAAATTGAGATGAAACGAACGTGGGCAAAGTCGATGGACCGCCATGAGCGCCATAAGGCCCGTGAAGGAAGACTATCGGGGTCGACGGGTCCTGGTGGTGGGACTCGGTCTCTCCGGGATCGCCGCCTGCGAGCTCCTTCGGTCCCGGGGGGCGGTGGTGACGGCTACCGATCGAAGGACGCGGGAAGAGCTCGAGCCGAAAGCGCTCGCGCTCGAGGCGAGCGGTGTGATGCTTCACCTCGGCTCTCATCCGACCTCGCTCGTCTCCGGAGTGGACCTGGTGGTCCCGAGCCCCGGGGTGAGAATCGACCTTCCGATACTCTCGGAGGCGCGCAAGCGCGGCATTCCCGTCTGGGGGGAGCTGGAGCTCGGGTTTCGGGAGATTCGAGGGACGGTCGCCGCGGTGACCGGAACCAAGGGCAAGTCCACGACCGCGTCCCTTCTCGCGGCGATGCTTCGCGCCTCGGGGAAAGACGTACGCCTCGCGGGGAACATCGGCGCTCCTCTGGTGAGAGAGCTTTCGGGAAGCTCGGAGCGGACGTTCTTCGTCGTCGAGGTCTCGAGCTTTCAGCTCGAAACCGTGGAGTCGTTCCGACCCCGGGTCGCGGTGCTCCTCGACGTGACCCCCGATCATCTGGACTGGCATCCCGACTTCCAGGCCTACGTTTCCGCCAAGAGCCGCATCTTCGAGAACCAGCGGGAAGAGGACATGGCGGTGGTCTTCGGCGGAAATCGACTGACGGTGTCCATGGCTGAGAAAGCAAAATCGCGGAAGTGGTACTTCGGGCTGGACTGTCTCCCTGGGCTCTCCGAGCTCTCGCCGCATCTGCACCTCGACGGGCCCTGGATCGTGAAGCACGAGGATGGGGTCACCACACCGCTCGCCTCTCTCGAGGAGTTTCAGCTCGTGGGCCGGCACAACCGCCTGAACGCCATGGCGGCATCCGCCGCCGCCGCTCTTCTGGGAATCTCGGGAGACGAGATCGGAGATGCGCTTCTGCACTTCCAGGGTCTACCGCACGCGCTCGAGCAGGTCGCGGTGGTGGACGGGGTGCGGTTCTACAACGACTCCAAAGCGACCAACGTCGCGGCGGTGCGCGCGGCGCTCGAAAGCTTCGACGGGGGAATCCTTCTGATCCTCGGCGGGCGGTTCAAGGGCGGGGACTTTCGTGACCTCCGCGATCTGGTGACGCGGAAGGTGAAATGCGTCTTCGCCATCGGCGAGAGCCGCGAGAGGGTGCGGGAGGCCCTCGAAGGCACAGCCCCGGTCGAGTTCGCCTCCGACCTGGAGATGGCCGTCGAAAGGGCACATCGGCGCGCGAGCCCGGGAGACGTGGTGCTGCTCTCGCCCGCGGGCTCGAGCTTCGACATGTATCGGGACTATCGAGAACGCGGCGAGCGCTTTCGGGCGGCAGTCGAAAGGCTCGCGGCGGAGAGGGAGTGAAGGATGGCTCAGAAGCTCTCTCCCGACCGGACGCTCTTCGTCACCACCATCGCCATCGTCGGCTTCGGCGTCGTCATGCTCTACAGCGCGTCGTCGGTCGTGGCCCTGGAGTCGCACCGGAGCGCCTACTTCTTCGCGGTGAAGCAGGGCATGTGGGCGGCGATGGGCGTCCTGCTCATGATGGTTCTCACGCGCCTCGACTATCGAAAGCTGAGGCGTCCCGCGGTGGTTTACGGCCTTCTGGGCGCGACGGTGGTCCTTTTGATCGCCGTCCTCTTCAGCCCGCCTCTCAACAACGCCCATCGCTGGCTCCGCCTGGGGCTGGTCTCGTTCCAACCGTCGGAGCTGGCGAAGCTCTCGCTCGTAATGACGCTCGCCTACCAGCTCGACCGCCGCAGCGTAAGGCTCGGGGACTTCTGGTCCGGCTGGTTCCCGTCCCTCTTGATCGCCGGCCTTCTCGGCTTTCTGGTGCTCATCGAGCCCGACTACGGAACGGCGTTCTGCCTGGTCTTTATCGGCTCTTGTCTCTTTTTCGTCTCCGGCGTTCCTCTCGGGCAGCTCACCGCGCTCGCCCTATCTTCCGCACCGGTGCTCCTCTGGTTCGTCTTCAGCGAGGAGTATCGGCGCGAGCGGGTCCTCATCTTCTTCGATCCCGGTCAAGACCCGCTGGGGAAGGGGTTCCAGATCCTCCAGTCGCTCATCGCCGTGGGCTCGGGGGGGATCCTGGGGAAGGGCTTCATGGCGAGCCAGCAGAAGCACTTCTACCTCCCGGAGCCGCACTCCGACTTCATCTTCGCGGTCGTCGGCGAGGAGCTCGGTCTCGTGGGGGGACTCGTGGTCCTCGGCGGATTTTCCATCCTCCTGTGGCGGGGCCTGGTGATCGCCGACCGCGCTCCCGATCGCTTCGGCTCGCTCCTCGCCGCGGGGGTCACGATGTTCCTCGTGGGCCAGGGGCTCATCAACATGGGAGTGGTCCTGGGAATGCTCCCGACGACCGGGATACCGCTGCCCTTCGTGTCCGCGGGCGGATCGTCGCTTCTCGCCGGCATGGCCGGCGTGGGGCTGCTTCTTTCGGTATCCCAGCATGCGAGGTGAAGGTTGGCCGAGGCGCGTCGTCCCATGCGGTTACTCGTCGCCGCGGGCGGCACCGGGGGGCACCTCTACCCCGCGATCGCGGTCGCGGAGAGATTCCGCGACATCGCAGAAGGAGCCGAAGTGATCTTCGTCGGTGCCGAAAGGGGACTCGAGTCTTCGATCGTGCCCGCCGCGGGTTTTCCCCTCGAGCTGGTGCGCGCCGCTCCTCTCCGGGGAGGCTCGCTCCTGCGCAAGCTTCGCGGAGTCGAGGGGCTCTTTTTCGGGCTCTTCGATTCGGTGCGCCTCCTGAGGCGGTTCGATCCACAGATCGTCATGGGGGTCGGCGCGTACGTGTCCGGGACGCTTCTCCTCGCGGCCGCGCTCAAGGGAATCCCGACTCTCATCCTCGAGCCCAACGCCGAACCGGGTCTCGCGAATCGCTGGCTCGCGCCGTTCATCGACGAAGCCGACTGCGCCTGGGAGGAGACGAGGCGCTACTTCGGAAGGAAGGGGTTCGTCACCGGCAACCCGGTGCGGCGCGAGATCGTCGAGGTCGGGCCCCTCGGTCCTCAGACTTCGCAAAGGATGCGGGTGCTGGTTTTCGGAGGAAGCCAGGGATCGGCGGCGCTGAACCGCGCGATCGCGGGAAGCCTTTCGATCCTCTCCCCCGAGCTCCATCGTCTCGATTGGGTCCACCAGACCGGGCCCGGAGACTTTGCCTCGGTGAGCGAGGCCTACGCGCGCCATTCGGTTCGGGCGGAGGTAGTCCCGTATATCGACAAGATGCACGAGGCGTACGAAGCGGCGGACCTGGTGATCGCCCGCGCGGGGGCCACCACCTGCGCGGAGCTCGCCTGCGCCGGGCGGGGAGCGCTCCTCCTGCCCCTTCCGCTCGCCGGGGGCCATCAGGAGAAAAACGCGGAAATGATGGCGAACGCCGGCGCCGCCCGGTATCTGCGCGAAAGCGATCTCACGCCCCAGAATCTCACACGCGAGATTCTGGCTCTTCTGAACGCTCCCGAGGAGCGCGCGCGCATGGCAGCTTCCGCCCGAGCGCTCGCTCGACCCGACGCCGCGGAGAACGTCGCCCGCCGGCTGCTTCGTCTCTCGGGGCTCTCCGGAGAGGAGGTGGCGACGTGAGAGCGCCTCTCTTCTCCAAGAAGACGAGAGTGCATTTCGTCGGGATCGGCGGTATCGGGATGAGCGGCATCGCCGAGGTGCTCGAGAACCTCGGCTACACCGTAAGCGGCTCGGACCTGAAGAGCTCGGCCTCGACCGTCAGGCTTCGCTCCCTCGGGGTTCGGGTGCACGAGGGTCATCGCGCCGAGCACGTCGAGGGAGCCGACGTGGTGGTGGTCTCCTCCGCCGTCAAGCCCTCGAACCCCGAGATCGTCGAGGCGCGCCGACTCCAGATCCCCATCATCCCCAGGGCCGAGATGCTCGCGGAGCTGATGCGCTTGAAGTACGGGATCGCGGTGGCCGGCTCTCATGGCAAGACCACCACCACCTCGATGGTCGCGGTGGTCCTCGATCGAGCGGGGCTCGATCCCACCATGGTCATCGGCGGGCGCATCACCGCCTTCGGCACCAACGCCCGGCTCGGCGACTCCGACCTGATGGTGGTGGAGGCGGACGAGTCCGACCGGAGCTTTCTCCAGCTCTCGCCGGTGGTGGCGGTCGTGACCGGAATCGATCGCGAGCACATGGAAGCCTACCGGGACATGGCGGATCTGGAGCAAGCCTTCGTCGACTTCGTCAACAAGGTTCCGTTCTACGGCGCTTCGATCGTCTGTCTGGACGAAGAGAGGATTCAAGACATCCTGCCGCGGATTCGAAGACGGCACGTGACCTACGGGTTCTCGGCGCAGGCGGACGTCTCCGCGGAGGACGTCAAGCTCGAGGGCGCGGGCTCGTCGTACCGCTTGAGGTTCTCGGGCGATGCGGTAGCGGACGTCCGGCTGCGCGTTCCCGGGCGGGTCGCGGTCTTGAACTCGCTCGCCGCGGTGGGCGTCGCCCGCGAGCTCGGTCTGGGCCTCCCGGAGATCTCGAACGGACTCGAGTCTTTTTCCGGAGTCGAGCGGCGGTTCCAGGTCAAGGCGGATGCCGGGGGGATTCTCGTCATCGACGATTACGGGCATCATCCCACGGAGATCCGGGCGACGCTCCAGACGGCGAAGGAAGCCTTCGGGCGCCGGACGGTGGTGGTGTTCCAGCCCCACCGCTATTCCCGGGTCCACGACCTGTTCGAGGAGTTCTGCCGCGCGTTTCATCAAGCGGACCTGCTGCTGGTGACGGAGATCTACGCCGCGGGCGAGGACCCGGTGCCCGACGTCTCGGGAAAACGGCTCGCGGAAGAGATCGAGCGGCACGGTCATCGCCACGTGCGCTTCGTCAAAGACCTGGACGAAGCGTTCTCGGTCGTGAAGAGCGAGCTCCAGGAGGGCGATCTGGCGATAACCCTCGGGGCGGGAAGCGTGACCGGACTATCCGATCGGCTGGCGGAGGTGGCGCGTGAGCGGGCTCGCTAACGGCGCCTCCTCTCTCGCGCGGGAGCTCCGCAAGACGGGGATCGAATTCCGGTTGGACGAGCCTCTCGCGCGCTACACCACCATGGGGCTCGGGGGTCCCGCGGATCTCCTGGCGCATCCGGCTACGGTCGCGGACATGGTCAAGCTCATCGCGCTCGCGCGCTCGGCGGATCTTCCGGTGAGAGTCCTCGGCGCGGGAAGTAACCTCCTCATCGACGATGCCGGTGTCCGGGGCGTCGTGATCGCAACCGGCGCCCTCGAGGAGATCCACTTTCCGGGCGACGGGATCGTGGAGGCGGGCGCGGGGGTCCATTTCCCGGCGCTGGTCCGACAGACGGCGGCGAGGGGACTTCGAGGTCTCGAGCCCGGGGTGGGGATTCCCGGCTCTCTGGGCGGCATCCTCACCATGAACGCCGGGGCCTATCAGTTCTCGATTGGACCTCTGGTCCGCGAGGTCGAGGCGGTGTCTTCCGAAAAAGGCGACAAGGGAAGGGTAGTTCTCAGGGAGAAGGAGATCGACTTCCGATATCGAGCCTCGTCCTTCGGAGCGAACCTCATCGTTGCGCGGGCGAGGCTCTCTCTCACGCCCGACGATCCGCTCGCGATCAAGCGGGACATGAACGAGCACATGCGGTTCCGAAAGCAGACCCAGCCGGTGGGGGTCAAGAGCGCGGGCTGCATCTTCAAGAACCCGGCGGGGGATTCCGCGGGACGCCTCATCGATCGCGCGGGGCTCAAGGGGTTCTCCGTGGGCACCGCGCGCGTCTCCGAAGTCCACGCGAACTTCATCGTCCACGAGGGACGGGCGAGGACCCGAGACGTCCTCGCGCTGATCGAGGCGGTGCGGGAGAAAGTGCGCGAGGAAACGTCGATTCTCCTGGAGACGGAGGTGATGACGTGGGGCCCCTGAAGGGAATGACGGGAAAGACTGGACCCGAGCGCGAGGAGCACTTTCTCCGAGGACAGCTCCGCGTTCGCAAGGCGTCGGGGCGGCTGTCGCTCGCTCGGCTCGCGCTCCCGGGGTTGCTGCTCCTTCTGGTCTGGATCGCGATCGCCCGCCGCGGCGCTCCCGAGCTCGAGATCGATCGCATCTTCGTCGAGGGGAACGAGCGTCTCTCCGAGGGCGAGATCCTGGAGCTCATCGAGGTCCACGGGGCGACGAACATCCTCACCCTCGATCTCGATGAGACCAAGCGGAAGCTACTGCGCTCTGCCTGGGTGCGGGACGTGGAGCTGAAGCGCATGCTTCCGGCGACGCTCACCCTTCAGATCGTCGAGCGAACGCCGGTCGCGGTGGCGGCTCTCTCCGAGCTCTATCTCCTTGCCGAAGACGGGACGATCCTAGACCAGCTCCCGCCGTTCTACGACATGGAAAAACTCGTCCTCGTTCGCGGCCTGCGAGACGAGGACGGCGGCGTTTCCGCGGATCGGGCCGCCCTCGCCGGGCGCATGGCGGAAGCGCTCATCGCCGACGAGCGGTTGGCGCTCCTGGTCTCGGAGCTCGACGTCACCGAGGGGGCGGATTCCACGACGCTCCGCCTTCGCGAATCGCCGCTCGCTCTTCTGGTATCGGAGCGAACCATGGTGTCGCGGCTCTCGGAAGTCGTCCCGCTCCTCGCGGGAATCGCCGAGCGTCTGCCGAGAGTGCAAGTTCTGGATCTCCGCTTCCAGAACCGTGTGTACGTGAGATTGAACCAACCCGACCCCGGCGAGACCCAGGGCTCGACCTTAGCCGGCGTTATCGTCCCCGGAGGTGCGCCATTCTGAGCAAGAAAGAGAAGTACATCGTCGGCCTCGACATCGGCACCACCAAGGTCACGGCTATCGTGGCCGAGGTGACCGAGGAAGGGCGCGTCGACATCATCGGCATCGGATCGGCGGAGTCCAAGGGGATCCGCAAGGGCGTCGTGATCAACCTCGATCAGACCGTCGACTCCATCAAACGAGTGGTGGAGGAAGCGGAGCTCATGGCTGGAGTCGAGATCGACTCCGCCCACGTGGGGCTCGCGGGAAGCCACATCAAGGGATTCAACAGCCGTGCCGTCGTGGCCATCACTGGAAAGACCCGGGAGATCGCCCGGGAGGACGTGTTCCGCGCCATCGACGCCGCGAAGGCGATCTCGCTTCCCAGCGACCGGGAGATCATCCACGTGGTCCCGCAGGAGTTCGTGGTGGACGGCCACGACGGAATCGACGATCCCACGGGCATGACGGGCTCGCGCCTCGAGGCGAACGTCCACATCATCACCGCGAGCGTCACCGCCACCTCCAATATCGTCACCTGCGTCAACCGCGCCGGCATGGAGGTGACCGAGTCCGTCCTGGAGCAGCTCGCCGCGGCGGAGGCGGTGCTCACTCCGGACGAGAAGGAGCTGGGAGTCGCCCTGGTCGACATCGGGGGAGGCACGACCGATCTCGCGATCTTCGACAAAGGGAGCATCTGGCACACCTCGGTGCTCCCGACGGGAGGCGATCACTTCACCAGCGACGTTGCCGTGGGGTTGCGGACCCCGATCGCGGAAGCGGAGAAGATCAAGAAGAAGTACGGCTGCGCGCTCGCGACGATGATCTCGGAGGAGGACACCATCGAGGTCCCGAGCGTCGGTGGAAGAAAGTCGCGGATCCTGCCGCGGCAGCTCCTCTCGGACATCATCCAGCCCCGGGCGGAGGAGATCTGCCATCTGATCTATGACGAGATCACCCGCGCCGGTTACGAGCGCGTCCTGAACTCGGGAGTGGTCTTCACCGGAGGGTCCGCATCGCTCGAGGGCCTCGCGGAGGTCGCGGATCGGATCTTCGACATGCCGATTCGCTGCGGGACCCCGACGGGGGTGGGGGGACTCGTGGACGTGGTGGCCAATCCCTCGTACGCCACTTCGGTCGGCCTCGTGCTCTACGCCCATCGAGTGCGGGCGAACAAGCTTCTATCCACGGGCGCTTCGGCGCCGTGGTGGAGGATCTGGGATCGGTTTCGAAAGATGGTGAACGTTTCCGTTTGCCTGGGAATCTAAGGGAGGGTTGCGTGATGATTCGTTTCGACGACGAAAAAAAGCCGGGAAGCGATGCCGGACGGCTCAGTTTCGGTGAAGGCGTCGAGCCCACCGCCCGCATCAAGGTCATCGGGGTCGGGGGCGGAGGGGGAAACGCCGTGAACCGCATGATCGCATCCCGGATCGCCGGGGTGGAGTTTCTGGCGGCGAACACCGACCTCCAGGCGCTCAAGGCCTCTCACGCGCCCGCGAGAATTCAGCTTGGCGCCAAGCTCACCAAGGGGCTCGGATGCGGGGCCGACCCCGATATCGGCCGCCAGGCGGCGCTCGAGGATACCGAGCACATTCTCGAGGCGATCGAAGGCGCCGACATGGTGTTCATCACCGCCGGTCTCGGAGGCGGCACCGGAACCGGAGGCGCTCCCATCGTGGCCTCCCTCGCGTCGGAGCTCGGAGCGCTCACCGTGGCGGTGGTGACCAAGCCGTTCACGTTCGAGGGCCGCCGCCGGCAGATCCAGGCGGAAGAGGGAATGCGCGAGCTCAGGGAACAGGTGGACACCCTGATCTCGATTCCGAACGACCGACTCCTCCAGACGGTCGAGCGTTCGACGCCGCTCTCCGATGCTTTCAACGTCGCCGACGACGTCCTGCGCCAGGCGGTCCAGGGCATCTCCGACCTCATCACCGTGCCCGGCCTCATCAACCTGGACTTCGCCGACGTCAGGACCATCATGCGCGGCATGGGCGACGCGGTGATGGGAACCGGCATCGCCGAAGGAGACAAGCGGGCGGAGGAAGCCGCGCATAAGGCCATCAGCAGTCCCCTTCTGGAGGAAGCCTCGGTCAAGGGAGCCAGAGGCGTCATCATCAATATAACCGGAGGCGAGGACATGAGCCTCGTCGAAGTGAACGAAGCCTCGTCCATCATCCACGATGAAGCCGATACCGAGGCCAACATCATCTTCGGCGCCGTGGTCGATCCGAGGATGCAGGGGAGGATGAAGATCACCGTGATCGCCACGGGGTTTCAGCGGTCTTCGAGCGGGATCAAGAGGACCTCGGTGACGCCGGTCGACATCGCCAACTACAAGCGACCCGCCGAGATGGCCGTGGGGTCCGAAGGGTTCTATCGAAAGGGATCGGATGGCCTTTCCGTGGATCTCGACTTCGGGGCCATCGAGCACGAGGGCGGGGAAGACCTCGACGTGCCCACGTTCCTGAGGAAGGGGAAGGGTTAGTCAACAAGAGGCTCCACCCCGCGGACAACATCGCCAGCCTATAATGATGTTGTCATGAACCGAGTTCTGGAAGCCCGAGCCCGACGGCGCCTCGCGGCGGAGATCGGGACGATTCGAAAACCCCAGGGGAGCTCTCTTCGCATAGCGCTTGCTTACCCCAACCGGTATTACATCGGGATGTCCAACGTGGGATTCCAGGCGGTCTATAAGTTCTGGAACGAGCTTCCGGACGTCGCCTGCGAAAGGGTATTTCTTCCCGATGCCGAGGAGCTCCGAGAGTACCGCCGAACGGGTCTTCCGCTCGTAACCCTCGAGTCCCAGACTCCGGTCGCCGAGTTCGACGTTCTCGCGTTCTCCATCACCTTCGAGCCCGACGAGCTGAACCTGGTGCGGATGCTCGAGCTCGCGCGGATTCCACCCCTCGCCCGGGACCGCGGAGAGGCCTACCCGCTGGTGGTGGCCGGCGGGCCGATCACATTTCTGAACCCCGAGCCCATGGCGCCGTTTCTCGACGTCGTGGCCATCGGCGAGGCCGAGGCACTCCTTCCGCCTCTGACCGAAGCGCTCCGCGGACGCCTTTCTCGCCCGGAGCTCCTCGAAGCCCTCGATGCGGAGGAAGGCTTCTACGTGCCGTCGCTCGGGGACGTCGAGCTCCGAGAGCGCCGGATCGTACGTGCCAAGATGGGAAAGCGCGCCGACCTTCCGCCGCCGGCGACGTACGTTCTGACCTCCGACACGGAGATGTCCGACAAGTTCCTGGTCGAGGTATCCCGAGGCTGCCCCACTCTCTGCAGCTTCTGCTGGGCGGGCTACAACTACCTTCCGAAACGGTCCTTCGAGGTCGAGCGAATTCTGGAAGTGGCGCGGGCGGCGCGTGAGCACACCACGGACATCGGCCTGGTCTCGACGGCGGTCGGGGCGCACCGGGAGATCGTGCCGCTTCTCGAGGCGCTCAAGGAGATGCGATTCCGCATCAGCGTGTCCTCGCTGCGATTCGAGGATCTGAGGGCCGAGCTTCTCGAGCCCCTTTCCGCGAGCGGCGAGAGGACGCTCGCGGTCGCGCCCGAGGTCGGAACCGACCGGTTGCGCTTCGCGATCCATAAACGTGTCTCGAACGAGGAGATCTTCGAGAAGGCGGATCTCATTCTCTCGCGCGGCATCGAGAACCTGAAGCTCTACCTCATGGTCGGCCTTCCCACCGAAGGCGAGGAGGATCTCGACGGGATGATCGAGCTCGTCGAGCGGATCCGCGCCATCCTCCTCGAGCACGGAAGAGCGCGGGGTCGCCTCGGGAGGATCATCCCCAGCATCAATCCCTTCATCCCCAAGCCGGGGACGCCCTTCCAGTGGCATCCGATGGAGTCTACGGCCGAGCTTTCGCGGAAGATGCGGCGGCTCGAGCGCGCCTTCGCGAAAATCCCCAACGTAGAGGCGCACTTCAAGTCCCCGCGCCAGGAAAAGCTCCAGGCGCTCCTCTCCGTCGGGGATCGCCGCCTGGCGCCGGTCATGATCCGGATGGCGCTGGGCGAGGCGGACCTCCGGCGCGCGATGAAAGAGGAGGGTCTCGACCTCGACTTCTACATCCACCGCGAACGCCCGCGGGACGAGGTCCTCCCCTGGGCGCACATCGACAACGGCATGAAGCCTGAGCTTCTCGAGCGCCAGTACGAAAAGGCGCTGAGCTCAACCGCCCCGGCTCTCAGCATCGCTTGAGCTCTCCTCGGTTTCGCGCGAAGGAGCTCGAAGGCATCGAGCTCCTCCAGTGCTCGCCTCTTCTGGAGGAGGGCGTCCCCCATGGATTCACTCTTCGTACCGGCGCTTTCGGAGCCCGCGAGAACGGTGAGGCGGACCGCAAGCGGCTTCGGCTCGCCCTGGGGTTCTCCCGACTCGCGGAGATGAATCAAGTCCACGGGAGCGACGTCCAGGTCCACGACGAGAGCAGCGTTCTTCGCTGCGACGGGCTCATGACCGACCAGGTCGCAGTCGGTGTGGTGGTGCAGAGCGCGGACTGCGTTCCCCTGCTTCTCTGGGCCTCGAAGGCGAACGCCGTCGCCGCCGTTCACGCCGGCTGGCGCGGGACGCTCGCCCGGATCGCAGCGCGAGCCGTCTCGAGACTCAATGAGGTCTACGGCGCCTCGGGCGAGGATATCCAGGCGGCCATCGGCCCCGCGATCCGCGTCTGCTGCTACGAGGTCGGAGACGAGGTGATCTCAGCATTCGGCGAGAGCGGACGGGACATCGGCCGGATCTCCCGTCCCGGTCCTCGAGGGCGGCGCTACCTCGACCTGGTGGAGGAGAATCGTGCGCAGCTCGCGGCTTCCGGCGTGCCCGCCGAGCGTGTCTACGACAGCGGTCTTTGCACTTACTGCGAGAACGACCGCTTCTACTCCTTCCGGAGGGAGGGTAGCGGTGTCGGCCGGATCTTCGGGGTAATCGGTCCCCGGTAGACTTCCGGCGGGGTGGTTCACGCCTTCGGGTGTGCGTCATGAATGAGGGGTGACACTACCCGCAATGGGCCTCCCAGAACTGCTTCCAGCGCCTGCTGACGTCGCAGCATCTGAGGGCATGACCTGTTCAGAAAAGCGCAGGCCCCGCCGGATGGCCGCCGTAAAGATTCGTTGGCCGAACTCTTCGGCGGTTTCGATGGCGCCGATGTAGGTGAGGGGGTTTCCTTCGCTGCACGCATCAAGATCAAAGGCACAGAGGGCACTCCCAGTTCGTCCTCGGGAGGAGAACGGAAGGCTGAGGCATATACCGGCGCCGATTCGGACACACGATTGCCGTTCCGCCGATACTGGTCCATCACGTCTTTCCCGTAGTCCCGCTCTGCCAGATACGCATTGTGGGATCGACACCCGAGCCGAATATTCGATGGACTGCGGTCGCCGCCGCGGCCAAAAGGATCGTCGTGGTGGAACTCGAGGCTTCGACGCTCGATACAGCGGCGACCCTGCCCATCTACGAACGTGCACTGACCGCCGTCTCGCTTCCGCACGATGCGCCGGACCGCAGCCTGGATGTACCGAGACGAACCAGACGTGTCGGTTTGTTCGAGACTCTTCCGCGACGTCCTGGTTTCCGCAAACCGTCTGGCCTCGAGCCTCTCGAGCTTCTCGGTCACAGCGGCTTCGATGACCGCGGCCAGGTCTTCGTGCATGAGCGCTTGGAGACGCTCGAGCTTGTCGCGCAGCTCCGCACTGGCTGTGAACGTCACCTTGTACCGCGCCGGCGAAAGGGGCTGGACGACACCCGCAGGCGGCGCCGGTGAAGCGGGTCGCGAGTCGACAGGTGGCGCTGTCCCCACAGACTCGGCGTTGGGTAGAACGGTTACTCGTTCTGGACCGAGCTCGAGGCTCGGAGCGGTCTCGGGCCGTGTGGGGAGCTTCCGCACGCTTGTCGGCACATCCGGCTTCGGCGCCAGCTCGGCCACCAGCTCCTCGATTTCACGTTTCGACTTGTGAGCCGCGCGAGCGAGAACCTCCTCGCAGTTCGCATCGGTGAGGTGCGGCGCAAGCTTCCCGATGCCGCTCAAGTGAAGCCGCCCGTCGCTCAACATCGTGAGCAGCGTTGGGTATTTCCGCGAGGCCCGGGCCGCGGTGATGCGCAGGTAAGCCTCGTGCTCAGAGAGGTTCAGCACCTCTGTGCAGTAGGTGAACATACTGGACGCGGCCTCGCGCGCGTAGAGCCTGCGCGCGTCCACCTCCCCGATGTGGGCGACGAGATCGGACTCGACCCGCCGCGAGTGCTTCAAGAGCTCCGCGAGCCGGCGGAGAAGATCGTCATCGGAAATCAAATGAAGTTCGTGTGTGCTCGACATACTTTCTGTATAGCGCACAGTTTTTTCGGTTCATCCCGGAGCTTGTGTTGGGCGAACGCGATGCGCGACGACTTCGAAGCCTCCCCGAACGTTCTCACGACCGCGTAGCGCTTCTCAGCGCGTCAAGCACGTGTCGTGGATGTCGACTGGAAGATCGCTTCGATCGACTCCGAAAAGCTGTCAAGAAAACTGGGTTCTGTCGCTTTTTTGGGAACACGGTCGTTTCCGAATCAGTAGCAGCGGGCTTCTCGGGGTGCGCATTACAAATCCCCTCGTTGACTTCCAGCCGCTACTGGGTGCGGATCACCGCGCCGCCGAGCGCTTCTACTCCCTCCGGAGGGAGGGAAGTAGCGTCGGCCGGATCTTCGGGGTCATCGGTCTCGAGTAGACTACGCGGAGTATGGAGCGGCGTGAGTTTCTTAAGGCGGCGCCTCTGGCAATATATGGTTTGACCCGGACGACCCGGGCGAGCGCGCCCGCGAAGCTCGAAGCCTTCGACTACGAGGGCGTGCGTCTCCTTCCGGGCCGATGGAAGTCTCAGGTCCAGACCGGCCGCGATTTCTATTTCAGCGTCAGTGACGACGATATCCTCCACGGATTTCGCGCCGCCGCGGGCCGGAAGGCCCCGGGAAAGCCGCTCGGCGGCTGGTGCGGGATCGACAGCAGCACGGTATTCGGGCAGTGGCTCAGCGGGATGTCACGCCTTTCGAAGGCCACGGGCGACAGAGCCCTCCGCGACAAAGCCATCGGCCTCTTCGAAGCGTGGGTCGAGACTCTTCCAGCCAACGGGGACGCCGGCATGGGACACTACCGCTTCGACAAGCTCGTGGGCGGTCTCGTGGACCTCGAGCTCTACACCGGTCATCGCGCGGCCTCGTCGGTTCTCTCGCGTGTGACCGCGAGTGCTACGAGAACGCTCGAAAGGCCCCTGAACTCCCGTGACGCGCTCGCCGATCCGTCGCACAACCAGCGCTACTACGGCGTTCCTCAGGAGTGGTACACGCTCGCCGAGAACCTCTATCGCGCGTACCGGCTCACGGACGAGCCCATGTTCCGCGCGTTCGCCGAGGAATGGCTATACCACGCCTACTGGGCCAAGTTCCGGAAGACTTCGTCTCCCGCGGACGCGCACGGCGTCCACGCCTACAGCCACGTGAACACGTTCAGTAGCGCCGCCGCGGCCTTCGAGGCGACGGGCGACCCCGCGTATCTCGACGCGATCCGAAATGCCCACGACTATCTGCAGAGCCACCAGTGCTTCGCGACCGGGGGCTACGGACCGAACGAACGCTTCATGGCGCTCGACGGGAGTCTCGGGAGGGCGCTCGAGACGCGCTCGGACACCTGCGAGACTTCGTGCGGCTCATGGGCGGGCTTCAAGCTCTCGCGCTATCTCCTGCGGCTCACGGGCGAGGCTCGCTACGGTGATTGGATCGAGCGTCTCCTCTACAACGGCATCGGCGCGGCGCTTCCGATTCGAGGCGCCGGACGGAGCTTCTACTACGGTGACTACCGCGTCGGCGGCGGCATGAAGGTCTACAACTGGGACACGTACACCTGCTGCTCGGGAACGTACCTCCAGAACCTCGCCGAATATCACAATCTCATTTACTTCAAAGGCGCCGAGGGGCTCTTCGTGAACCTCTTCTTGCCGTCCGAAGTGACGTGGGGCGACGTGACGCTCACGCAGGAAACCGGTTACCCCGACGCCGAAACGACGACTCTTGCCCTGAGAACCGCGTCACCGAAAGCATTTCCTCTTCGCTTCCGCGTGCCCTCGTGGACGCGGGGCGTCTCGGTTCGAGTGAACGGGAGCGACGCCCCCGTCGACGCCCGGCCCGGTTTCTGGGCCACCGTCCATCGCACCTGGTCGTCGGGAGATCGCGTCGAGATTCGCGTCCCCCTTACGCTCCGCATGGAGCCCGTCGACGACCAGCATCCGCACCGCGTCGCCGTGGTGCGCGGTCCCGCGGTGTTCGTCCTCGAGGGCGCGTACCACGATCCGGGCTTCGCGCTTCCGATGCGGGACGAAGAGCTCGAGCGCTGGCTCGTGCCCGAAGAGGGGAGCCTCCCGCGCGGCGTCTGGTCGACGGGGCTTTCGAGGACGGACTACCCGACGAGCCTCCGCGTCGCGCCTCCCGACGGACGCTCGGTTCGGCTCCGGTTCCGCCCCTTCTATGAGATCGGTGAGAACTATCCCTACTTCATGTACTTCGACCGCGACGCGCTCCCGGGACGCCTGTGGTGATCACTCCCGCGGGAGAGCGAAGGCCATGAGCTTTGCCTCTTCGCCCTGGCTCTTCGACGTTCCGACGACGACGACCTGTCGCCCGGACGGCGACCTGTAGGTCATCGGGCTTCCGAAGCCGCCGCCTCCGTCGAGCTCCGTCCGCCACAGGAGCTTGCCGTTCGTCTTGTCGAACGCATAGAGATAAGGGCTCGCGCTCGCGATGAAGAGGAGCCCTCCCGCAGTCACCAGGGGACCGGACTGCCCGTGCTGCGGAGGAGCCTCGCCCGTTTGCGGGATCTCGACGCCTTGGAGAAGCGGGTGGCTCCGCAGCGAAGGCATGTCCCCGAACGGGACCTGCCAGGCGTGCTCGCCGCGGTTCAGGTCGATGGCGGTCAGGGTGGCGTAGGGAGGCTTGTGGATGGGAATCCCGTCGATCTCGAGCGGGGGCGCTCCGGCGATGTCGTAGTCGGCGTCCGCGCTCCCGGGCTCCGGCTTATCCAGCTTGAAAATGAACGGCCACTCGATGCTCCGCACGTACAGAAGGCCGGTCTCGGGATCGAACGCACCGCCGCCCCAGTTCCCGCCACCCCAGACGCCGGGGAGGATGACCGTTCCTTCGAGCGATGGCGGATCGAACATGGACCCGAAGCGGTAGCCCTCCATGGCTTTCATCGCCTTCGCTTTGATCTCCGGCGTGAAGTCGACGAGGTCGTTCTCGGTAAAGGCCTGTCGAATGAACGGCGGCGGCTTGGTCGGGTAGGGTTGGGTTCTCGCCAGAAGCTCTCCCGGCACCTGGCTCGCGGGAACGGGACGCTCCTCGATGGGCCACACCGGCTCTCCGGTGACACGGTCGAACACGTAGACGAAGCCGGTTTTCGCTACGACGGCGACGGCATCGATTCTCTTGCCGTCGACCGTGAGGGTGACGAGATTCGGCGGGGCGGGAATATCGTAGTCCCAGACGCCGTGGTGGACCGTCTGGAAGTGCCAGACGCGCTTTCCCGTCCGGGCGTCGAGGCAGACGATCGACTCCGCGAAGAGGTTGTCGCCCTTGCGGTGTCCGCCGTAGAAATCGTTATTGGGAGTGCCGATCGGGAGGTAGACGAGGCCGCGCTCGGCGTCGATCGAGAACGGCCCCCACACGTTCGTCGAGCCGGTGTAGGACCAGGACTCGTCCTCCCACGTCTCGTTTCCGAGCTCGCCTTTCTGGGGAACCGTGTGGAAGCTCCAGACGCGCTCGCCCGTTAGGACGTTGAAGGCCTGGACGTCTCCCGGCGGGTTTCGATGGTAGATCCGGTTGTCGGGCATTCCGCTTCCCGTGATCACCAGGTTCTCCCAGACGAGCGGGGGAGAAGTATGGGTGAAGTGAAGCCGGTTCACTTCCCAGATCAATCCCTCCGTCAGATCCACCTCGCCCTTCTGGCCGAAGCCGGCAACCGGCTCCCCCGTGCGCCCATCGAGAGCGATGAGACGCCAGCGGGTGTTGATGAAGACGCGGGTCTCGCGCCCGTCGGTCCAGACGGCGACCCCCCGATGGCAGAAACCGCATCCGCGCGGCAGCGGCCCCCAGTCGTAGGCGCGGGGATCGTACCTCCACTTCTCGACGCCGGTCTCCGCGTCCAGAGCCGCCACCTGGGTGAAAGACGTCGTGATGTAGAGGGTGTCGCCGACGAGGACCGGTGTCCCCTGGAACTTCCCCGGCGCGAGCGGTCTTCCGGGGAAGGTCGTCTTGGACGCGGGAATCGGCTCTTCGCGCGCCTCCCAGGTCCAGGCGAGCGTCAGCCGGGCAACGTTGTCGCGGCTGATCTCCGTCAGCCGAGAGTACTTCGTGGCCGCCAGGTCCCCGTCGTGGGTGGGCCACTCCTGCGCGAGAACGGCTGACGAGACGAGAGCGAGGGCAAGGAAGAGCTGTGTACTAAAGCGAGTCATCACGCCGAGCATTCTAGGGAATCGTCCTCGATGGAGCAACGCCTCGGCTTTGTGACCTGCACCGAACGGGCTAGGGTGAAACTGCTTTCGCTCCGACGATCGCGATCTCTTCGTCCGCCTGCGGCGAGTCGCCGCTGACCCCGACCGCCCCCACGACCTTCCCGCCGATCAGAACCGGAACGCCTCCCTGGAGCGGGGTCGCGTCCGCGAGCGCGAGAGCGGCGATGCGGCCGTTCTTGATCTGCTCCTCGAAGACCCGACTGGGGCGCCGGTAGATCGCCGCGGTGCGCGCCTTTCCGATGCCGACGTTGACGCTCGCGACCTGAGCGTCGTCCATTCGCGAGAGCTGGAGGAGATTGCCGGCATCGTCCACGACGACGATCACCACACCGAGCCCCCTGGCCTTGGCTTCGGCTTCGGACGCGGCGACGATCTTGCGCGCGGCCGCGAGGCTCAGCACCTTCTTGTCGAGAGCGAGAGGCTCTTCGGCCGAAGCCAACCCGGCGAGGGAGAGAAATATGGACCCCACGAGAAACAGGATACGTCGCATGACATCCTCCTTCTCGCTTGGATGCCGCTGGAGCGGCGACGTTACGGGGGCGGGGCCCTCGAGGAGAG
>Ga0214473_10002124_pt1 | contig 24780 bp, 19 predicted proteins | sample RVTome_7_FD_203509 | JGI IMG/M metagenome (GOLD analysis project Ga0214473, IMG submission 203509) | Soil microbial communities from uranium-contaminated site in the Upper Colorado River Basin, Wyoming, United States - RVT98D197 | ecosystem: Environmental > Terrestrial > Soil > Contaminated >... | reverse complement strand
GCCTACGGTGTACCTCGGCGTCCCCACCCGGTACATCCACTCCCACGCCGGGATCATTGACGAGGCCGACTTCGACCAGACGGTGCAGTTGCTGGTGGAGGTGGTGATGCGCCTGGACGCTGAGACGGTCGCTGGGCTGACGGATTTTGCGGGATAGAGAGGAGCCATCATGCCGACCATGAGAATCGACGCGCACACCCACGGGGATTTCGCGAAGCTCACCATGCCGGCGGCGGAATACGTCGCGGACTGCCGGAAGCGCGGCATCGAACGCATCGTGCTCATCGCCAACCCCGAGCCCTGCCGGAAGGCCTACGAGGCGGTGCCGGACTTCGTGATCCCGGTGCCCTGGGTAGACATTGACAAGGTGACGATCAAGGAGATTCACGACTGTCTGGACTGGGGAGCGAAGGGGATCAAGTTCATTGACCCGCAGTTCTCCTACGGCGATCCACGCTATGACCCGATCTACCGGGCCATCGAAGAGCGCGGCAAGGTATGCATGTTCCATACCGGTTACCTGGGGCTGGGGCTGGACGACTACGGGATGCCCCGGAAGCCGCGGCCCACGGATATTTCACTGATGCGCCCCGCGGCCGTGGACTCGATGGCGCGCCGCCATCCGAAGCTGAAGATCCTGATGGCCCACTTCGGGAACCCATGGTGGGAGGAGGCCTGGAAGATCACCTGGTCCAACCCGCTGGTGTATGCCGAGTTGAGCGGCGGCACGGCCTATCGGCGGTCGCTGCGGATGTGGGAGGACATCTTCGCCCCCAACGGCAACCTCGACACCGAGACGCTGGATACGGTGCTGTTTGCGAGCGACGTGAGCTTCTTCTCCCACCCCGGCAAAGAAGGAGTCGAGGCCTACTTCGCGTTCTATGACGCGCTCTATGACGTGATCAAAGCGCCGGCCGAGCTGCGGGAGAAGATCAACCGCGGGACGGCGGTGGAGTTGTTCGAGTTGTAGTGATGCCACATCACCTGTAAGATGGGAATGGGCGGTCGGTCGTGGGCGGTATGCCAGTGTCCTCTGCAACGCTAACTGAGCGGAAACAGAACGGTGCCTACTACACGGACGAGGCCGTGGCGCGATTCCTCGTCAGATGGGCGCTGCCGTCCCTGGCAGCCAGTGCCCTGGACCCAAGCTGCGGAGATGGCGTGTTCCTGCGGGAGGCGATACGGGAGGCGCGCTGCTCCCGAGTGCTTGGGATCGACATAGCCGCATCGGCGGTGGCTACGGCGCGTGCCAGTCTTGCCGGCTCCCCTGCGGAAGTGCTGCTCAGCGACTTCTTCGAGCTTGCCGCTGACGACGTGGGCGAGTTCGACGCGGTGGTCGGGAACCCCCCGTTCGTGCGATTTCACCGGTTCGCGGGCTCGGCCAGAGAGCGCGCGCTGCTGGCGGCCCAGTCGGCGGGCGTGCGCCTGAGCGCTCTGTCTAGTGCCTGGGCGCCCTTCCTGGTCCATGCCGTAGGATTCGTAAAGCGCGGAGGGCGCCTGGCCATGGTCGCCCCCGCGGAACTGCTCCACGCCGCGTACGCTCGGCCCGTGCTCGCGCACCTCTACCGATCTTTCGCACAGGTGGCGATCATCACGTTCGGGCGGAGGCTGTTCACCGATCTTAGCCAGGACACGGTACTTCTTCTCTGCGCAGGTCGGGGGCAGAAATCGTCCCGTCTCGCGCTGCTCGACCTCGCCGACCAGTGGCAGCTAGAGACTTTGCTCGACGTTGACCCGGACCTCTCGGCCGCGAGACGACTGAGAGCTGTGCCTCTGTTGGAGGGCCGGGAGCGGGCGCTGGAGTATCTGTTGCCGGAGGCTCCGCGTCGGCTCTATCGCCGCTTGCGCGACAGCACAGCCAGCGCGCGTCTCGGGGACTGGGCAACGGTTGGTATCGGCTACGTCACCGGCAACAACGGTTATTTCCATCTCTCGCGGCAGCAGATCGCGGATCACCACCTGGGGGCGGACTTCGTGATCCCGGCACTCCGGCGCGCCGATGAACTGAAGGGCCTGATCTACTCGGAGGCCGACTGGTCAACTGCGGCGGCAGCGGGGTCGGAGACATATGTTGTGCACCTTCCGTCAGATCCTGAGGATCTGTCCGAGTCGGCTCAGGCGTACATCGCCCTCGGCGAAAGGCAAGGAGTTCACCTCGCCTACAAGTGCCGTGTCCGCAAGCCCTGGTATGTCGTGCCCGGATTGCGGACGCCCGACGCCTTCCTGACATACATGATCCACGTGAGCCCGCGTCTGGTGGTGAACCAGGCAGGAGCAGTGGCGCCCAACTCTCTGCTCGTCGCCCACCGAAAGGCAGGCGTGCCTTCACTGGAGTACATGTGCCTCGCCCTCATGACGAGCCTCGGCCGGCTGAGTGTCGAGTTGGAGGGCCACAGCCTCGGCGGGGGGCTGCTCAAACTGGAACCCGGCGAGGCCGCGCGGGTGGTGCTGCCCTCCTGTGCAGAGGGCGCGGCGCAGCGAAGGGTGGAGGGTGTTTTCGACGAGGTGGATGCCCTAGTGCGCGAAGGGAGGCACGACGAAGCGCAGAACAGGGCCGACGTTGTAGTCCTGCAGCAAGGGCTAGGACTGTCCCAACGCGAGTGTGCAACTCTGAAGATGGGCTGGGTGAAGCTGCAAAACAGGCGACTGAATCGATGACCAATCCACAACACAAGGCGGGCGAGTGAAATGCCTTTTCTGGATGCCGACGCGATCACGGAAGCCCTACGTGGCTGCGGGGTGCCACCCTCAGCTGGCGCGCCCGGTGGCGAGAAGAAGAACTACACTGAGCGCGTCTCCCACGCCCTTTCTGCTGTGCTAGCGGATGAGTTGAAGCGCATCGGGCTTTCTGATGTCCGTCTACCCGCTGGACGGGACAAGCAGTTCATGGGCGGTCTCGGCCCCAAGGGCGTGGACGTCTACGTCGCGAACGAGAAGCATGGTCTAATACTGTCCTCCGGCACGAAGGGCCTCGTATACGATGTCCGTAAGAACCTGCTGAACCGCTTTCGGGACATTGTCGCTGAGTCACTGGAACTGCACATGCGATTCCCGTACGCGGTCTGTGGGCACGTCTTTTTCGTGGATGCCGCGGCGCGCGACGTCGCTTCTCGCCTGCACGGAACCGTCCTGAACAGGATTGCCACCTTGCTGCAGGGGATCGAAGGAAGGCGCTCCCCGGCCGATCCTCCGGAGACCTATGAGCAGCTATCCCTCGCACCGCTGATCCTCGCGGAAGGGAGGATCGAGATGCAGCCGCCAGACCTGCCGGACACGCTGCATCTCCATACCTACTGTGACCGAATGCTCGTGGCATTTGGGCAGCGCAACCCTTTTTATGAGCCCTGAATGGACCTATCGCTATGTCTGTCGTCAACTTCGCGCAACTCAAGACCGTGGTGGACCTCCCGCCGGAGGCAGAGCGGCTGCTCGCCAAGCCGGAGAAGGAGATTCACTTCAGCCTCAACCTGCTACTCCATCCGCTCGGCCTGGTGGAGGCCGACGCCTATGTGGTGTATCACAATACCGCGCGGGGGCCGGCAAAGGGGGGGCTGCGCATCTGGCCGTCGGTGACCCTGGCGCACACCCGGGACCTGGCGGAGTTGATGACGTGGAAGACCGCCCTGGTGGGGATTCCCTTTGGCGGGGGAAAGTCGGGGATCGCGCTGGACCCGCGCTCCTTGCCAGCGGCGAACAAGACCGCGATTATCAAAGAGTACGTGCATATGTTGTGGGCCGAGCTGCACTCCGGGGCCTATGTGCCGGCGCCCGATCTGGGGAGCACGCCCTCGGACATGGCGGTGATCTACGGCGAAACGCATCTCCTCGAGTCCGTCACCGGCAAGCCGCCGCGGGTGGGCGGGCTGCCGGGGCGGAGAGAGGCCACTGGGTATGGGGTGGCGCACATCACCTGCCTGGCGTGCCAGGAGATTCTGGGTCAACCTATCGCGGGCCGGCGGGTCGCGGTGCAGGGATTCGGCAACGTGGGCGAGTGGACGTGTCGGTTCCTGGAGGAGCGCGGGGCGCGGGTGGTGGCGGTCTCGGACATTACCGGCGGAGTCTGCACTGAGAAGGGCCTCGGTATTGAGGCTCTGGCCAGCCATGCGCGGCATACCGGTGGCGTCGCCGGGGGTGAGGGAGACGCGATCACAAATGAGGAACTGCTGGCCTTGGAGGTGGAGGTCCTGATCCCGGCCGCGGTGGAGGACGTGATCACGGGGCAAAACGCGAACCGGGTGCGCGCGCGACTTGTGATCGAAGCTGCGAACAAGCCGATCACATCGGAAGGGGAGGCGATGCTGCAACAGCGCGGCATTCCAGTGGTGCCAGACATCCTCGCCAACAGCGGCGGCGTGATCGCCTCCTATGTGGAGTGGCGGCAGGCGAAGTCCGGGGCCATGACCCGAGCGGAGGAGACCTACCAGACGGTGGCCGAGCAACTGGGGCACGCGTTCGGCCGGGTGCGCGCGGTGGTGGCGCAGCGACACGTGACGGACCGGCTGGCCGCGCAGGTGGTGGCGGCGGAGGAACTGATCGCCACCATGCGCGATCGGGGCTGGATACCTGGGTGACGCGCGTGGCGCCCCCAGGGAGGGAGCGCCACACGAGTCCTAAGCGAGCCGGGACCCGATCAACGACGCCAATCGCCGTCGCTGGCTGTTTACGGCCAGGCGAGACGGGCGCCACCGGCGAGAACCATCGACAGTACGGCCAACAGAATCGAGGTCCACTTACCCACGGTAACACCTCCAGGAGCCAGTGCTCTGTCCGCGGTCCGCTGATGGCAGACAGGCGTTTGGCCGCTCCGCTCGGTGTTAGATTTTCACAGTGGGCCCCGGCTCGCAGCAACTAGTTGCCCTGTCGGGAGCTACGATTCCCAGGCCGAGCTAGACACCCAACGATACAAGGCGCCGATTCAGTGCGTCGAGCACCGCGCTCACCGCCGCCCTCCAGGGGTCATCCCGCACCAGCGCTGACCCCACCAGATCCTCATCCCGCCGGCCCCCGAACACCCGGATAGTGGCGATCACCAGCGGAACGCCTTCACCCTTCACGCGCGTGAAGTCGCGCAACTCGAAGGTGGAGTTGCCGTTCGCCATCCCGGAGGCCCGGAGGAATTCCTGCACCGCCTCCAGGGCGGCCTTGGCGACCAGCTTCTCTTGGTCGAGATCCGGGCTGATCGCGGTGGAGGAGAGGCCGGAGAAGCTGTCGTCGCCGCAGCCGACGGTCACCCTGGCACGCGCGGTGGTGCGATCCAAGGAGTAGTCAATGCCCAGGAACTTCAGCCGCACCTCGGGCGCGACCGCGTCGCGACCGCCGCGCATCTGGGCGATGCTCACAATGCGATGGTCAATCCGGATGCCAAGCTGAGAAAGCAGCGCGGATTCGATGTCGCGGCTCACCTGCTTGGGGTGCCGACTCTCGTCGGTGACGACGTGGATCTCGGTGATGTTCCCCCGCTCGTCAGTGACCACCCGCGCGGAACTTACACCGCGCAAGCGCGTGACGATGCTCTCAACGTCCACCACTGCAGCCCGATTCGACAGGTCAGCCATACGGCCCTTCCTTCCAGATAACCTTATGCGGTCTGGGTCGCCCCAGACAAGGCACTGGATACGACCCGCAGGGGGCTGACGGGCAGCATCACAGGCAACCACACTGGTCGCCGGCCAGGCCGGCGTACCTGGGATGATACCAGGGGGAGGGGAAGGGTGTCAAGGACTTCCGGGCCGGCTACAAGCGCTCTGTTGACTGGCGAAATCGCGCAGGAACCGCCTGGGGACGGCAGAAAGCTTGGGTATCAGTATCGCGAGGTGATGGCAGTATGCTTCCGACCATTCGTATCGGTGACAAAGACGTCACGCGCCTGATCTGCGGCGGGAACCCGGTCGCCGGCATCTCCCACTTCTCCCACGAGATGGATTGGGAGATGCTCCGCTACTACACCATGCCGCGCCTGCTGGCGCTGATGGAGGAGTGTTGGCGGCAGGGCATCAACACCCTCCAGACGCGGGGAGACCACCACACCACGCGGCTGTACCTGGAGCACCGGGAGAACGGAGGGCAGTTGCAGTGGATCGCACAGACCGCCTCCGAGTACCGGGATATCTTCTCCAACATTGCCCAGATCGCGGCCTACGGCCCCAGCGCCATGTACCATCACGGCACCCACACGGACAACTCCTGGCATGAGGGGACGATTGACCGGGTGCAGGACTACCTGAAGGCGATTCATGACCACGGGATGCCGGCCGGCCTGGGCACCCACATCCCCGAGGTGATCGCGTACGCGGAGGAGCACGGCTGGGAGACGGACTTCTACATGGCCTGCTTCTACAACCTTGCCCGCACCTACAAGGCCGCGCCGATGGTGGAGAAGCGGCAGGCGGAGCAAGAGCTATACCCGGAGGGCGATCCGGAGCGCATGACGGCCATGATCCGCCAGACCACGAAGCCCTGTCTCGGGTTCAAGATCCTCGCCGCCAACCGCAGGTGCGCCACCCAGGACTGCGTCAAGGCCGCCTTCGACTACGCCTTCAAACACATCAAGCCCACGGATGGGGTGGTGGTGGGCATGTTCCCGAAGTATACCAATCAAGTGGAGCAGAACGTCCGCTACACGCGGGAGGCGCTAGGACAAGTCACCGCGCGCGTCCCCTGAGGCAGCGTCGCGAACAGGTCACGTGCGGGGCGCCGAGACGGGCGTCGCGCGCGCTGGTCCGGAGGGGGCCCGGGGATGGTGGCAGAGGATGACTGCCCCGTGCTCTATGGCGCTGGGCCCGTGCAGGGATCCGGTGTTTTCGGCAGGACTCCCCCTCCTCGCATCCAAGACGCATGTCAGCAAGCCTTCTGAGGAGGAGTACCGTGGGCAGAGCCAAGTGGGTCTTGGTGATCGCGGTGGTAGTGGCGGGTTCGGTGACGGTTGGCGGGCTGGCGCAGGAGAAGCTGGCGGCCTTGCGGGTGGTGCAGGCGGAGCGGTTCGAGTTGGTGGACGGGCAGGGGCGGGTGCGAGCGCTATTGGCGACCGACGAGGCCGGGACTCCCAGCCTGGCCCTGGCCGACAAGGACGGGAAGCCGCGTGTAGCCGTCACGCTTACCGACGACGGCAGCCCAGCAGTGAAGCTGCGGGATGAGAAGGGAACGGAGCGGGCGGCCTTGCTGCTCTTCCCCGATGGCAGCCCGGCGCTGGGCCTGTGGCAGGCGGACGGGAAGGAGCGCGCCGCGCTGGTGCTGGTACCGGACGGCAGCAGCTTGCGGATGCGGGACAAGGACGGGGACCTGCGCGCCCGCCTCGCGGTGGGCCAGGACGGCGCCTCGGCGACGTTCTTGGACAAGAGCGGGAAGGTCATCTGGTCGGCCCCACCGGCGCGGTGAGACGCGACGGGAGGGGCAGAACAGTGGCCCGCTTCCGGCGTGGTGTGCACCAGAAGCGAGACAGCCGCGGCACCGCGGACTACGGCATCAGGTCCGCCGTCTGGTAGAACTGGAGGCCTGTCGAGTAGCCGGGACTGCAGTCCGTCCAGAAGGACGCCAGACCACCTCCGACCTCCCAGTTCGACGCGGGCAGATCCCTGCTACTGACATTCCCTCGATAGTCGCTATTCTCCCAGGCGCCTTCGGCGAGAGATACGGTTCCCCAGGGATAGGTCCAGACGGCGGTGGTGACGGCGTGCTCAAACCTGACATTGTGGAGACGGCCATTTAGCCCGCCATGCTCCACCAGCAAGGCCGCCCGGTTTAGGGTCGGTCGCAGTTTGACTATCAGCTTATCTTGGTCGGTATCACGGCACAGCTTCCAGTGGCGCAACGGCTTGGAGTACGCCTCCGTCACGCCCGTTCCCCACGCCTCCACCACCGCGCTGCCGGTGAGACGATAGGAGAGGTAGACGGGGATGCGGTCTATGATCCACTCCTGCGAGATGCCTGCTTCCTCCGGCCCTTGTGGATACCTGGTCACGGTCAGGCGGTATTGGTTCTCTTCTCCCTCCACCGGCTCGACCTCCGCGTCGTACCAGAAAGACGGCACGAACGGCACTTCGTACTCCCCCGAATACATCGTCAGCGCGCTTCCCTGCAGCTCGTACATCGCCAGGGAGAATACCATCTGGGTCTCGATGAAACGCAGGCCCGCGGAGAAACTCTGCAGCGTATCCGCGTCTCCCGTCCCAGCGCTCAGCACCTTGGGGCCGCTTCGCACGGCCCAACCCGGGACCCCCCGGTCGGCGAACGTGGAGCCATCCATGTTCTGTTTCTCCCGGAGCGAGTAGCCCAAGAGGACATCGAAGTTCAGCTCTGCGATCGGATGAAGCTGGCGCTTCTGGCGCGGTGACATGAGGCTGGTATCCCGGAGGAAGGTGGCCGTGACGTGGCCCCATCCTTCCACCGCGCGCCACTGATTCCAGTGATCCTCCGGTTCGTAGATACCGAAGTCCTCCAGTTGCCAGGTCACCTCCACCAGATAGGGATAGTCCTCAGCCAGCGCCGGAATCCCGACAAGACACAGTGCCACCAGCAACAGCACTACACGCATCGCTGCCTCCCTAGGGCCTGCATTATACCACGGAAACCGAAAGGAGGTCGTATCCAGGTAGCAGGGTCATTTCGTTATCTTGATATGGGGTCAGGAGGAGGTAGAGCGGGAGCAGCTCAGTGGCCGCAGCGGTGATAGCTCCGATGACAGCCGCGAGGCGGAAGGAGAGTTTGCTGGAGGCGTTGGGGCGGGGGCCGGACCCGCGGGGCCGGCAGGGTCGGCGTTACCAGTTGGCGAGGGTGTTGGGGATGGCGGTGTGTGCGATGGCCTGCGGGGCGCGCAGCCTGGATGCGATCGCCCAATGGGGCAAACCGCACCGGCGATTGGTGGGTGAAGCTTTGGGGATGACGCGGCTCAGCACCCCCCTCGCATCCCCAGTTGCATCGGATTTTCGCGGCCTTGGAGGTGGCAGCCTTCGCGGCGGTACTGGGCGAGTGGCTTTCGGAGCGGGGGCTGAAGCGAGGCCAAGGCCTGGCCGTGGATGGCAAGACGCGGCGGGGAATTCACGGGGAGGAGATTGCGGGAGTGCACTTGATCTCGGCCTTTGCCCACCACAGTGGAATCGTGCCGGCGCCGCGTGCGGCGCCGGGCCAGGGGCGGGAACTAGCGGTTTCCAGCGATCTCAACGAGTGGGCCCACTGGCCTGGCTTGGCGCAGGGAGCCAGGCTGACCAGCCTCCGTCAGCACAAGGGCAAGACCACCCTGGAGACCTCCTCCCTCATCACCAGCCTCTCTCCAGAGCGCGCGACTCCGGCCCAACTGCTGGCACTGGTGCGAGGCCATCGGGGCCTCGAGAACCGCCTGCAGTGGGTGCGGGAGGTGACCTTCGACCAAGACCGCTGCCAGATCCGCACCAGCGCCGTCCCCCAGGTGATGGCCGCCTTGCGCAACCTGGTGATCGGCCTGCTCCGCCTCTGCCAGAGCCGCAACATCGCGGCCGCACTACGCGCGCTGGCCGGCACCCCCAGACGCGCCCTCACCCTCGTCACTACTCCGCAGGGGATAACGCAATGACCCTGGCTCGCCGCCGCGGGCCCTGCTCGGGCTACCCGTACAATGGACTACTTGTTCTAGAGATGGCATTACTGAGACGTGGAGCCGCTCTGCGTTGTTCGAACTGTTCGCCTGGGCGCCACGGTTCAGGCTTACTCCCACATCGCACGTGGAGGGCTGGAGGGTGATTCAGAGCACGAGGCGGGCGTTGCGATGCTGGAGCGCGAAACGAAGGCTGAATTCGGGGGAGCCGCTAACCGGCCCCCGATGGGTGCAGGTAGGAATCGCAGACGGATGCAACTACCGCTGCTCGTGGTGTAGGACGCACTCGCGCTTGCTGCCCGGGCCACGCCCTACAGGCCTCCTGTCGCGGCTGCTGTTTGAGGAGCTGGTGGAGGACCTGAGGCTCTTCGGCACTTCGCTCGTGGAACTCGCCGGTACGGGCGAGCCGCTGCTTCACCCCGATGCGGTTTCCATGATCCGGACGATCAAGCAGGCGGGGCTCAGGGCGCTGCTGATAACCAACGGCGCCCTCCTGACCCGTGAGCTGTGCCATGAGCTGGTTGGCTCGGGACTGGACAGCATCAATGTCAGCCTCAACGCGGCGACCGATGCCACCCACGCGCGCCTCCACGGCGCACCTCCCGGTGATCGCACTCGGATCTTGGAGATGGCGCAACACCTTCGCCGCGCGAGGGATAACGCGAACCGTTCAGGGCCGTTCATTTCCGTCTCGATCGTAGTGGAGAAGGAGAACTACCAGGAGATACCGTTCCTGACAGAACAGGCGGTACAGCTTGGGGCAGACCTGCTCTACTTCGCGCCGCTGGGAGTGAACCCCGCGAGTCTGCACCTCTTGATGACCCGCGAGCAGGACGAGCAGGCACGGACCCTCGTGCGCGCGGCTGACGCGTTCGCGAGAGCCGCGGGAACGCAGACAAATGCCGCCGACTTCCTGGATCGTCCGCTGCAGACGTATTGGACGCGGGAACTCCTGTCCCGCACGCCCTGTCATATTGGTCAGATCTACTCTCGCGTGCACGGGACAGGGGAGGTGTACCCATGCGCCGCCTCACTCCGGCGCTGCCTCGGTGACCTAAACACCACGCGCTTTCGCGATATTTGGCACTCTGAAGAGTACCGCCGCTTCCGGCGAGAAGCCATGGCGTTGCCGCGGAGCCAAAGCAAGGTGCGAGGCTGCCAATGCTGGAGTTGTGGCCAGCACTTCCTCATCAAGCAGTACAACGAATGGGCGCAAAGCGGACAGTTGGGGCAAATGTCTCGGATCGCCGCGTAGCCATCAGGGCAGGGGCAAGGATGCGAATCGCCCAAAGCAGGGAGATCGTGGAGGTCACGGTGACGCGACCGAGGCAGGTGATACGTGCTGGACGCGATTCCCTGCCAGCACGCGGGCCCTGGTGATCAGGGCGCAGGTCCCTAGCAGCACCACTGCTGCCGGTGAGGGATGCCAACCGGTTGACGGCGACTCTCGTGCGGCTACTGCCTCCACCGCTCCAGATCCGGCAAGTCGAGGTGCCGCAGCGCCCCCGGCAGGATCACGCTCCTGATATCGTGCCGGTCGTAGTGCCGCGCGCCGACCCAGTCGGCGTAGCTGCCCAGGCCGGCCGCGAGCTCGATCCCACGAATGCGACTGTCCAGCGCCGCGGCGAACTGCCCGTACACCGCATACCGGCCGCACCCGTACACCCGTACGTCTTCCTGCCGCAAGTCCGGGAGCAGGGGCAGCACCTCCACCGCGCGGGTCACGTCATACGTGCGCATCGCCGCCAGGCTGTCGTGGAGCCACACCAGATCGTCGTTCAGTTTGCGGATCACCCCGTACTGAGCCAACGGATCGCCGCCGGAGTGCGGGGCCGCATTCCCCACTCCTGTTGGGTCGAGCACCATTACCGCGCGGTCGGCCGCACAGGTCTGCCGGATCCAGGCCAAGCGCGGATGGAGATCGGTGGTCCCACCGGGCCAGATCGCGAGCGTCACCGGTAGTGGCTGACCCGCCTGCGCGTGATGCCGGAACACTACGCTGTGACTGAGCAATCCCTCCTGCGACCACCACAGGTACCAGGCGACGTCCAGCTCCTCCATCCGGCCCACCGTGTACTCCCGCGGGTTCAGGTCACACGGCCGGCGGTCCCGGAACACTTGCTGCTTCAGCCAGGCCAGCGCCGCCGCCTTCCGCTCCGCCTCAGGCCGCGCCTCGCGGTCGCGTTGCGCCTCGGTCAGCCGGTCGCAGTTCTCTTCGTGCACAAAGCGCGCGCCGGCCAGCTCGCCTCTCACCTGCCCCGAGGCCGTGCAGTTTAGCTGCTCCAGCGGCAACGCCTCCACCGCGGTGTCGTCCACCCTGACTGTGCGGCCCAGCAAGTGCAGGGAGAAGAACTCCGCCGCGGCCCGGGCCAGTCTGCGCGTGTAGGCGTGCCGGCTCGTGTCCTCTGCTAGACCGATCTTGTCTCCCTCGCCCAACAGCTCCCAGACGCGCTTAGCCCGCTGCACCGTCCGCCGCGCCCCCTCGATGGGGAAGAAGTCCCACTGCAGCGCGAGCACCAGCACCGGCTTCGGGGCCATCGCCAGCAGAATGTCCTCGTGGTCGAAGCCCAGCGCAGTGGTGCCCGGCCAGATCTGCTCCGCATCTTGCGCGCCGCCGCTGTGAAGCCAGGTGCGCCGGTCCATGATGAACGTCGCGGGCGCCGCGGCGGCGAGGCGCGGGTCGCACACCATCATCATGGAGGTCTGCGTCCCACCGCCGGAATTGCCCGTCACCCCGATCCGCGATGGATCCACCTCGCGCCGCGAACAGAGGTAGTCAATGCCCCGCATCGCATCGTGCACGAAGTACCGCCCGATGGTGTCTCCCAGAGGAAGGCACTGCGTGCCGGCGTAGTCGTGCTCCGTCGTGCCCCACTCTACCGTCGTTCCGCCGCGTCCCGGCTCGTAGTAGCTCAGCCGCTCGCCTTGCCCCACCGGATCCTGCGCCAGCACCACCAGTCCCGCCTTCACCAGGTACTGGCACACGATCTGGTACTCAGGGTATTGCTTTGCCTCCTGGGCGTGCCCGCACAGAAACTGCACCGCCCCGCGCGGGCTCTCTATCCCGTCGGGTAGGTAGAGGTTGGCGGTCACGAACACGCCCGGCCGCGCTTCGAACACCACCTTCTCGAGGGTGAACCCGTCGCCCTCCACCCTCCCCACCGTCCGCGCGTTCAGGGGTGTGTCACTCGCTGGCAGGCCTCCCAGACACGCGATGAACTCCCGCCGCATCCGCTCTTGCCGCGCGCGCAGCTCCTCCAGAGAGCTGATGCTATCCCGCGCCGCGTCTCCCGCCCCCAGCGCCTCCTCGGACCGGTGCTCGATGAACCGCTGAAGTTGGCTCCTCACATCATAGAACCCGGAGGGCGAAACCGACTCGATATCACGGATCGTCATGGGACTCCCTTCTCGCGCCCGACGCGCACGTCAGCGCGCGAGCATTGTTTTGATGGCATCGACATCAGCCGTCGGGCTGGCCGTCGGATACGTTCAGCGCAGACTCCGACCAATCCGTCCTACAGCCCCACCGCCCTCCCCGTCTTCTGCGAGGTGTAAATCGCGTCGAGCATGCGGGCGACGGCGAGGGTCTCTTCCCCGGAGGCGAGGAGAGATAGATCGCGGTCGAGGCAGGCGTCCACGAAGTGATGGTAGCTGCTCGCCACTTGCCGCTTGGCCGCGAACTCCTTCTGGGTGGGCTTGCCACCCTTGAGGTCGGAGAAAATGGTGACGGTGCGGGCGCGGTTGGCCCAGCGCGCGCCGCCGGCCGTCCCGAAGAGCTGGTAGCCGAAGTAGGGTTCCTGGAAGGCGTCCCAACTCACCTCCACCTGCAGCGTCTGGTCGCCGTCGAACCTGATCAGGGCGGTGGCCAGGTCGTCCACATCGCCCCTCACGCCCACCTTGGCCAGCCGCGCGGGAAGCAGTTCGGAGTAGACTCCGGCCAGCACCTGCCTCGGCCGCGGCGAACCCATCAGCCACCACACCAGGTCGAGCATGTGGACGCCGATGTCAATCAGCGCCCCGCCGCCGGACTTGCGCTTCTGCACGAACCAGTCCCCGCGGCCCATCTCGCCCGTCTGTGGAAAGTCCACCACCGGCATCCCTTTGCGGCGAATCCAGTTCGACTTGGCGTAGTACACCTCCCCCAGCCGGCCGGAGGCAACCAGGTCGCGCATCCCGTGGTGGAGCGGGTAGAACCGCAGGCCGACGTTGATCCCCAGACGCCGCTTCGCCTTCTTCGCGGCCCGCACCATGGCCTCGGCGTCCTCCACCTTGATCGCCATCGGCTTCTCGCACAGCACGTGCTTGCCGGCCTGCAGTGCGGCGATGGTCATCTCGGCATGAAGGTGGTTCGGCGTGGCTATGGAGACGAGGTCGAGATCGTCCCTCGCGAGCATATCGCGGTAGTCCCGGAACACGTGCTTGACCCCATACTTCGCGGCGAACTGCTTCGCCTCCGGCAGATTCAGGTCGCAGATTGCGTACAGCTCGCTCCTGGGGTGAGTCGCGTACCCCTCCATGTGATAGCGCCCCATGCCCGTCCCGATCACGCCGGCTCGCAGCTTGCTTGCTGCCATGCTTGCCTCCAGTACCGGGGGCCCGCGGGAGCGACCCCTGGGGTATGCTCTTCGCCCTCAACCTTCTGGCCCCTCGCGGGAGGGGATCGCCATTCCCCAACGTATACCTCCGCTAAGGTAGCATGATCACGCAGGCCTCAGCGAAGACGGACAGGGAAGCCACGCCGGTATTCCCGATCACACCGCGCGCGGTGCTCGCGGGCACGCTCAGCGTCGCGTTCCTCGCGATCATCAACCCCTGGCTGGCCTTCATCAGCCGCACCTGGACGGTGGGCTCCGGGTCGCTGATGGGCAGCCCCCTGGTGGTGCTCTTCCTGTTCGTGCTGGGGAACGGACTACTGGTGCGGTTCGTGCCGCGACGGGCCTTCACTCGGGGAGAGTTGCTGGTAGTCTACGGCATGTTGATCGTGTCCATCGGCCTGGCCATGCAGGGCGGCATCCCTTACATCGTGTCGGCCACCACCTATCCGTTCTACATGGCGACGCCGGAGAACAACTGGCAGCAGGTGGTGTGGCCCTGCCTCCCACTCTGGCTGCAGCCAGGTCCACAGGCGGTGAACTGGTTTTGGGAGGGATTGCCGGAAGCCGGGCGCGTCCCGTGGGACAATTGGGCGAGCCCGCTGCTGGCCTGGGGGGGGTTCACGGTGGCGCTGATGGCCGCGGTGTTCTGCCTGGGGGCGCTGTTCAGCAAGGACTGGATCGAGCGCCAGCGCCTGGCCTTTCCGCTGGTGGACATCCCGCTCTCCATCACCGGTGAGCATAACTTGCCCACGCTGGGCAGCAGTATCCTGAGCAACCGGGTGTTCTGGCTCGGCTTCGCGCCGCCCTCGCTGTTTGCCATCCTGGGCTGGCTGCACGGCCTCTACCCCAGCGTGCCCGCGCCGAATCTGTATGACATCCAGGTGGGCCGCAACTTCATCGGGATGGGGCTGCCGTGGAGCGTGCTGTCCGATGTCAGCGTCTCGATCGGGTTCGCGATCATCGGCGTGAGCTGTTTGCTGCCGAGCGAGGTGTCTCTCAGCTTGTGGTTGTTCTACGTGCTGTACCGGGTGCAACTGCTGATCTGGGCCAGCTTTGGGGTGGCGGAGGGATCGCAGGCGGGCAACATCATCAATCCGCGCGCCTTCATCAGTTTCGAGGAGGCCGGCGGATTCGTCGCACTCGCCCTGGTGGCGCTCTATCAGTCGCGCCAGACGATCCACGCGGCCGTGCTTGACCTGGCGGGTCGCAGCCCGGAGGGAGACGATCCCTACGCGCCCCTGAGAGGCCGGACCGCCCTGATCGGGTTTCTGGTTGCGAACGCGGCCCTGTTCTGGTGGGCCTCGGCCGCGGGGATGCAGTGGTGGGGGTTCGCGCTGATCATGGGGCTATTCTACGCGGTGCTGATCGGCGCCGCGCGGCTGGTGGCCGCGGGTGGCGTAATGTACACGGACACGGGCTTCTTCCCGCGCGGGGTGCTGCTGCGCACCCTCGGCGCCACCGCGTTCACCCCGACCACGCACGTAATGTTCGCGTTCCTCTCCGTGATCTACATGTACGACCCGATGAACCTGCCCCTGCCGCAGGTGATGAACAGCTACAAGCTGGTCCACAGCGCGCGGCTGAAGGCCAAGGCCTTCCCCTGGGTGGGGATGGTGGCGGTGATCGCGATCCTGGCGGTGGGCCTACCCGCGATCCTGCAGGTCGTCTGCCGCGCGGGGGCGACCAGCCTGGCCAACTGGCCCTTCACCAGCTATCCAAACTGGGCCTTCGGCGAGCTCGCCGCCACCTTCCGGACCCCGGAGATGCCGGACAACTGGCTCCGCCTGGCGGTGGTGGTGGGCGCGGGGATCACCTTCGCGCTGGTGTGGCTGCACTCCCGGTTCCTGTGGTGGCCGGTCAGCCCACTGGGGTTCATCATCGCCAGCTCCTACGAAACCAACCGCTCTCTGTGGGCCAACCTGTTCATCGCCTGGGCGCTGACCACGCTCATCAAACACTATGGCGGTCTGCGACTCTACCGCACCCTCCGCCCGGCCTTCATCGGCTTGGTGCTGGGCCAGTTCCTCACTGGCGGCGCGCTGGCCATCGTCTCCTCCATCTTCGGGATCAAGCTGCCGGCGGGGTGAGAGGGGCTGGCCCCTCCAGGGGACACGACGTGCACTGCCAGGTCGGCCAGTAGGAGGTCTGTTTCCTACCGCGCCGCCCCGCGCGCAATCTCCCACTGATACGTAGCAGACGCGGCCCCAGTTGTGGAATAGGCCAACAGCCCTGGTGTGGGCGAGACCACGGCCCGTTCATGATGTGAGCTCGTAGAGGGGTGGCCGGCAAGGGAAGTAGGAAAATGAGTCAAGCAGTAGAGGGCGCGCCACAGCCCAACGCTTCGACACGTCGCGCGCGGCACGACCCTGACACGCGCCGCATGCAACTCCTCTGGGTGGCGCTTACGTTGCTCGGATTGCTGACCATCGCCTTTGTGGTGCTGGTCGCGTATGGCCCGGCGATAGTCTTCGACAACACCGAACCCCTCCTGTTGGTCGGGCTGCTCGCGTTCGTGACCTGCGCGGTGGCGTATTTCGCCGACAAAGAGCGCGAGCAGCGCCAGGAGAACCGCCGTCTTGTCCAGCAGTTGCATGACGCCGCCGCCGCGCTGGACACGCGCGTGTCCCGGCTGAACAAGCTGTGCGAGACCAGCGTGCACCTCGCGGGGACTCTCGATGTGAACCACATCTCCGAGCTGGTGGTGAATGCGCTGGTGGAGCAGGTGCGCGCGGACGCCGCCTCGCTGGTGCTGATGGACAGATCCAAGGGCGAGTACCTCCACACCACCAGCACCGGCCTCTTGTCGGAGACAGGCAAGGCCGGGGCTGACCCGGTCGCCCTCGCCGCCGCCGCGACCCAAGACGGCCCCTCCATGCACAGGGTGGATGCCTCCCCTCATCTCACCAAACAGTTGCACGCCTGGGAGAAGGTGCGCGCGGCCATCTCCGCGCCGGTGAAGATCACCGACATGGTGGGCGGCGCGCTGGCCGCGATCCGCGAGGACAGCTTCGAGGCCGATGACCTGAACCTGCTCACCACGCTCGCCAACATGTCCGGCAAGGCCCTGGAGAGCGCGGAGCTGCACCAGCGGTTGCGCCAGTCCTACTACCGCACGCTCCATGTTCTCGCCCGCTCCCTCGCGGCCCGCGACCCCTACAGCGCCGCCCACGGAGAAGCAGTGACCTGGCTGGCCTGTCGCGTGGCCGAACACCTGAAGCTGGGACCGGAGGCGGCCGAAGCCCTGAGGGCCTACACCCCGCTGCACGACCTGGGCAAGATCGGGATCGCCGACTCGATCCTGCTGAAGGCCGGCCCTCTCACCGAGGAGGAGCAGAGGACCGTGCGTCAGCACACCGTCATCGGCGAGGAGATCATCGCCCCGCTGCTCCCTGGTGCAACGGCGCTGGCGATGATCCGCAGCCATCACGAGCACTGGAACGGTGCTGGCTACCCGGACGGACTGGAAGAGGAGCAGATTCCCCTGCTTGCCCGGGTGGTCGCCGTCGCCGATGCCTATCATGCCATGATCTCCCACCGGGCCTATCGCGGCGCCAGAATGCCCTCGGAGGCGGTGCATGAGATTCGGGCCATGGCGGGCATTCAGTTCGATCCCGCAATGGTCGAGGCGCTCGCCGGAATTTGGGACAGCGGAGAACTCTCCCGGTTTAGCCTGCGGTTGGGTCACGCCACCGAACCCCACGAATTGCCCGAGTTGCCACCGATCTCGATCCCCGCCGCGGCCGCGCGTTAGGCCCTTCTCTCGTGCGCACGGCACAACGGTCTCATCAGACGCGCAACCGGCATCCCGACCTAATCGGGATGCCGGTTACTCCGTGTGGCTCCAGAAGCACGCCCTTACTTCTTCTTTGCGGCCTTCTTGGTCGCGGGCTTCTTCGTGGTAGCCTTCTTTGCGCAGCACGCCATTCGTTCCACCCCCTTCCAGGGCAGCTACTGATACTCCGATGACAACATACCATGTCCGAGGCCAGCTGAATCAAGGCCGAGGGGAGCATTTCTGCGCGAGCGCGAAGGACGTCGCAGAAAAAGCGAAGAGAAGAGAGGATTTCTGGGCCTAGGTGGTAAGTAGGTTCAGTGAAGGCCCGCCGGCGCTCAGGTAGTTCGGCGCCGGCGGTCAACGCGTGAGGTCGGTGGCATGACAGAGGCGGAGCGGAACGAGATAGACAAGCTGCTGGATGACGACGTCCGCCAAGACCTGCCCCCGGCGGTGGAGGCCACGCTGTCCGGCCTGCTCGACCGCGACGAGCCGCGCCTGGTTAGCCTGGTCTCCGACATCACCCCTGATGGCGACTACGGTGAGCGCTGGCTGCTCGTGACCGACCGCCGCGTCGCCACCCTCGCCCCGGAGAACGGTAAGGCCACGGTGGAGGCGGAGATCCCGCTGTGCGACGTGCGCCAGGTCCGCGTACGCGACTTCGTCGGGAGCGGCTCGCTGGAGATCGTCACCGAAGACAAGGCCGTGGAGGTGCTGCGTTTCAGTCGCTCCGTGGCGCCGGAGATGCAGCGGGTGCAGCGCATCTTGCGCCATCTCACCGGCGCGGAGGAGACGGGGGAGGAGGGCCGGCGCAAAGGCGTTGGGCTGCGGGCGATGCGCTGCCCGACTTGCGGTAGAGCGCTCGCCCGCTGGTCTGAAGTGTGCCCCTTCTGCATGAAGAAAGGGCAGCTGCTGGCGCGGCTGATCGGCTATGTCGGTCCCTATCGGACCATCGCCATTGCCGGGTTCCTGCTCAGCCTCACCCTCACCGTCCTCAACCTGGCCCCGGCCTACGTCACGCGATACCTCTTCAACGGTGTCATCACCCCGCGCTATCTGCCGGGCCTTAAGGTCGCGGTGATGTGGCTGCTGATCATGGCGCTGCTTCGCGCGGGGGTCAGTATGATCCGCGGCTACATGATGGAGTGGCTGGGCGGCCGGGTGGTGCTGGATATGCGCACCCAGCTGTACGATCACATGCAGATGTTGTCGCTTGGCTTCTTCGGCCGGAAGCAGACCGGGCAGATCATGTCCCGCGTCACCAATGACATCATGCGCCTCCAGTATTTCGTGGCCGAGGGGCTGCAGCAGATCATCATCAACCTGCTCACCATCCCGGTGATCTGCCTCATGCTGTTCGCCGCCAACCCGAGGCTGGCCGCGCTCACCTTGGTCCCGACCCCCTTCATCGCCTTCGGCGCGATCTGGTTCGGCCGGCTGATCCATCGCGTCTACCAGAAGGTGTGGCGACGCTATTCCGGGCTCAATGCGGTGCTCGCGGACTCCATCCCGGGGATTCGGGTGGTGAAATCCTTCGCCCAGGAGGACCGGGAGTCGCGGCGCTTCCGGAGGCGCAGCACCGCCCTCTTCGATCAGGAGCTGCAGGCCGTGAAGTTGTGGGTGACATTCTTCCCGGCGCTGGGCCTGATGACTTCCATCGGCTCTCTGTTCATCTACGGGTTCGGCGGTCGCCAGGTGATCCTGGGGATGACGGACGTCGGGACCCTGGTCATGTTCACCCAACTGATGTGGCAGTTCTACATGCCCGTGCAGAGCCTGGGCGACATGAACCATCGCGTCCAGCACGCGCTCACCGCCGCGGAGCGCGTCTTCGAGGTGCTGGACACCCAGCCCGAGATTCCCGACGCGCCGGGTTCCATAAAGCTGGATCACCTCGAAGGACGCGTGGAGTTCCGCCACGTGGAGTTCAGCTACGAACCCGGCAAGCCGGTGCTGCATGACATCAGCTTCGCGGCCGAACCGGGCGAGGTGATCGGGCTGGTCGGCCCCAGCGGCGCGGGAAAGACCACCTTGGTGCAGCTCCTCAGCCGGTTCTACGAGGTCGAGGAAGGCCGGGTGCTGGTGGACGGTCATGACGTGCGCGACTTGTCGCTACGCTTTCTGCGCCAGCAGATCGGCGTGGTGCTCCAGGAGCCGTTCCTTTTCCATGGCACGGTGGCGGAGAATATCGCCTACGGTGTGCCCAACGCGAAGCCGCAGGAGATCGTGGCCGCGGCCAAGGCCGCCAACGCCCACGATTTCATCGTCAACCTACCCCATGGCTATGACACGCACGTCGGCGAGCGAGGCCAGTTGCTCTCCGGCGGCGAGCGCCAGCGGGTCTCCATCGCCCGGGCGATCATGAAGAACCCGCGCATCCTGATCCTGGACGAAGCCACCTCCTCGGTGGACACGGAGACGGAGATGCTGATCCAACAGGCCCTGGAGCGACTGGTGGCCAACCGCACCACCTTCGCCATCGCCCACCGCCTCTCCACGTTGCGGAAGGCGGACAAGATCGTGGTGCTGGAGCACGGGCGGCTGGTGGAGATGGGCACGCATAACGAGTTGCTTGACGGCGACGGGCTGTACGGCCGGTTGTGCAAGCTGCAGTCCGAGTTGTCGAAGGTTCGGGGCGTCTGAAGACGGGTGATCCGTGATGAGCAGTGAGCAGGAGGCGCGCACCCCCGGCGCGCCGGTCACGAGTTGGGAAGCCGAGATCGCGCGGGTCGGAATCGTGGAGGCCGGCCAGGTGCGCCTCTGGCGGGACGCGTTCCGACGCCTCTGCGTTACCGTGGAAGGGTTTGCGACCTATCTCGATCTCCGCGCCGCGCGGGTGTTCCCGGTGTCAGAGGTGGCGGACTACGTCAGCTTCCTCGGCCTCAATGACAATGAAGCGGTGATGATCAAAGACACCTGCGAGTTGGATTGTGAGAGCCGAAGAATCCTGGAGGAGGAGCTCACCCGCGCTTACTTCGTCCCCAAAATCACTCACATCTACGAGATCGAGGACGCCCACGGGGCCGCGCGGTGGGAGGTGGAGACCGACCGCGGCTACCGCCTCTTCGACCTTCGCGACCGCGAAGATGTGAGAGTGATCGAGGGCACGCGGGTGCTGCTCCAGGACGCCGACGGCAACCGCTACGAGGTGCCGGACATCACCGCTCTCGACGAGCGCAGCCGGCGGCTGATTGACCACGAGATCTGATGACGGCCGGCTGCTACTGCTCGCGCACGTCCACCCAGATCTGACAGCTCATCCCCGGCAACACCCGGGCCTTGCCGGGGTCGAAGCTCACCTTGATCGGTACCTGCTGGAGCACCCACGGGCTGTTCTCACCGGTGGAGGACTCCGTCGCCCCGCCGACCTGGGCGACCTTGCCGCGGAAGCTGCGATGTGGGAAGGCCCCGAGGCGAATCAGGACGGGCTGCTCCTCCCGCACCCGGTCGGCGTACAGCTCGGAGATGGAGCCGCTGATCCACAGCGGATTGTCCGTGGACACCACCGTCACGATTGGGGTGCCCTTCGTCACCACCTCGCTGTCGTGTACCGCCTGGCCGGGGCCGCGCACCACCACCCCGTTCACCGGGCTGCGCAGCGAGCTCTCCGCCAGCCTCACCTGCGTCTCCTTCAGCGCGCCTTCCGCCTGGGCCACCACCGCTCGCTGCGTCAGCACATCCTGTTCCTTCAGCATGATGCTGCGCTTGAAGGACTGCGCGGAGTCCAGGGCCGCCCCGGCCTGCTGCCGCTCCGCCGCACGGGTGGCCACCTGCTGCGCCTTCATCTGGCCTTCAAAGGACCGCGCCTTCGCCACCGCCACCCCCGCCTCCGCGGCCAGCACCGCCTGACGCGCGCGTTCCACGTCTTCTTTCCGGCTGCCCGCCTCCAGCAGACTCAGTCGCTGCTTGGCCGAATTGAGCGCCGCCTCTGCTACCCGCTTGTCCGTCTTCGCTGCGTCTAACGCCTCCGCGGACTGCGCCCCCTGCTGGAACAGCCGGTCCATGCGCGCCAGGGTGGTCGCAGCCTTCTCGAGCTGCGCCTGCGCCGCCGCCACGTCCGCGCGCACCTGCTCGATCTCCTGCGGCCGCGGTCCCGCCTCAACGCGCGCCAGGTCGGCGCGGGCCACATTCAACTGCGCGGTGGCCCGGCGCACCTCGTCCGGGACCTGCTCCGCTCCCATCTTCAGCTCCGCCTCCGCCAGGGCCAGCCGCGCCTGGGCCGCGTCTAGCTCGGCCGCCGCTTCCGCCGCGGAGGCGGAGGTCTGGCGGATGGTCATCTCCAGGTCGGCCTCCGCCCGCGCCAGCGCGCTCCGCGCTCCCAGCAGGCTGCCCTTCGCCTGGTTTACCTGGGCCTCCACGTCAGCGTTGTCGAGCGCCACCAGTTCCTGGTCTTTCTTCACGTCATCCCCGGTGTGGACCAGAATGCGGGCCACCCGCGCATCGCTCTTGGGCCCGACGCTCACCACCACCCCGCTCACGCGCGCATACGTCGCCCGCACGTGGGTGACCGCGAACCATGTCGCAAACCCGCCCCACAGCAGCCCGGCCAGCGCCAGCACTCCTACCACCGCTGCCAGGTAGTGCCACCACTGGCGTTTCCGCGCTTTCGCCTCACTCGGACTTCTCGGCCGGCTTCGCACCGTCGGCCGCACCTCTGCTGTCATGATCGTCGCCTACCTCCAAGCCCTCCGGCGCCGCGGCCTTCACCCGCGATCCGCCTCTCTCGACTTTATGCCTGACGCGGCTATCTCCTTCTAGACACCTGTGATTCATTCTCCCGCGCGCTGGCAATTGTCCTGATGTGTCAAACAAGGTAATATCCACTGTGGGGAACGCGATGGCGGTGTCATGAGAATCCGGTTGCCATTCCTGATGCTCATCCTTGCCGTGTCGGCCTGCTGTCCGCCCCAGGGCCAGGCCGCTTCCGCGCGGCTCACCCTCTCGCCGGAGGCCGAGAAGGTGGCGAAGGACTTTCTCTACGCCTTCAGCCGGAACGACCGCGACGCGATTTCGGCCCTCCTCCCCAAGCAGCTCCAGCACCTCTACGGGCCCAGCCCGTTCGCCCGCATGCCGTCCCTGACGAAACCGCGCGCCGACGGTCGCGCCGGCGCGATTGAGTTCCAGGGCGGCCGCTCCGACCCCGCCATGCCCGACCAGGGCGTGATCGTCCTGCGCCGGATGACCGAGGGGACCGGCACGGTGTGGCGCGTCCGCCAGATCTACTGGTACGACGAGCTGCCCCCGGAAGCGGGCCAGGTGCCTGACCGGAGTAAGACCGCCTCCGACCGCGCGGAGGAGCCGCGGATCAGGCAAGCCGCGATGGATTTCCTCCACGATTGGATTGTCAAGGACTTCCAGAAGCTGGATAAGCGGGTGTTCCATTGGTGGGAGGTGGATCGCAAGCCGCCGAAGTGGGTGAAGATGACGGACCTGGACCTCAGGCCTCCCGCGACCAGCCTCGACGGGCTCAAGGTCAGTTTCCGGGCTGACCTCCGCGTGTTCCGTGCCCTTCCCAAGCGCGTCGACGGATGTATCTGGCTGGTACAGGAAGACGGCCTCTGGCGAGTCAGGCCGCTCACCGTCGTGTTCTGGTTCTAGGGCGCGGGGCAGGCCGAGACGCCGGTATGTCGCTAACCGCAATCCTCGCTAACCTCTACCGCCTGCGCCGCGCCCAGCGCGATCTGCCGCGGATGACTTCCTCTCTGCCCGCCCGCGCCGATCTTGAGCCCACCACCTTCTGCAACTTCCGCTGCCCGCATTGCCCGACGGCTGAAGACCAGGCCGCCGCGCGTGCCCACCTCTCGGCCGCCGACTTCCGCGCCATCCTCGACCAACTGCCGGCCGTCTATCGCCTCAAGCTCGTCGGCCTCGGCGAACCGCTGCTCAACCCGGAGTTCTTCGACCTCGCGCGTGAGGCCCGGCGACGCCGTCTCCGCGTCCTTACCACCACCAACGGCAGCCTGCTCGATGCCGAGCGGCGTCGCGATCTGCTCGCCTCCGGCCTCAACCACGTCAATCTCTCCATTGACGCCGCCAACCCGGAAACCCACGCCCGCCTCCGTCCCGGTTCCGACCTCGCGCGCATCGGCGAGAATATCGCCGCCTTGCTGCGGGAGCGGGGTCGGCGCAAGCAGCCCCAGATACGCGTCTGGCACGTGCTGCAGCACGAATCCGTCCCTGAGCTTCCCGATTTGGTGAGCTTGTGCGCGGGCTGGGGCGTGGATGGGTTGCTCTGCACCGCCAAGCTCACGAACTTCGGCTCCGCCTCGCTGGAGGAGATCGTCGGCACGCGCCGTGCCGTGGCCGAAGACCTCCAGCGCGTCCTGCCCGAGGCCCGCCGCCGCGCCCAGGCCGCCAATCTCGAGTTCCGCTGTCCCGACGCGCCCCCCCCGCCTCGCACCCCCGCGGACCGCAAGCCTTGCCGCTGGCCCTGGTCACGCATCTTCATCTCCGCCGCCGGCGAAGTCCGCCCCTGCCCCTACGCCGCCGGCCCCGAGGGCCTCACCCTCGGCACCCTCCTCGGCCCCGAGGCCAAGCCCTTCACAGAAATCTGGAACGGCGAACCCATGCAGACCCTGCGCGAGCAGATCCGCACCCGCCACAACCCCGCCTTCTGCCGCGCCTGCTACCCGGGGTGGAACCCATAACGCTGGGAGCGCCGGTCGAAGATCCGCCGCGGGCGGGCGTCCCGCCGGCCTCCGGCCGTCCCCCGGACCCTACCCCCTGGCCCCTATCCCCCACCTCCTCACATCGGCAACTCAAACGCCCGCTGGACATACACCGCCATCTGCCCCCGATTCACCATCTCCTCCGGATGATAGCCATCCCAGTACCCGCTCACCACTCCC
>Ga0214473_10002123_pt1 | contig 24785 bp, 29 predicted proteins | sample RVTome_7_FD_203509 | JGI IMG/M metagenome (GOLD analysis project Ga0214473, IMG submission 203509) | Soil microbial communities from uranium-contaminated site in the Upper Colorado River Basin, Wyoming, United States - RVT98D197 | ecosystem: Environmental > Terrestrial > Soil > Contaminated >... | reverse complement strand
GCCCGGGTGATCAGGCCCGCCAGGGCCGGCATGGTCGCGCCGTAGGAGCGCTCGTGGGGATCGATGGAGCGCCCGATCAGCTCGGAGACGCGGGGCGTCGGCAGGTGGGTCATTTTCTCGCCGCCGACCACCAGCACCGACCGGGAGAGGCCTGCGGCGACGGACGCAAACCCCGTGTAGACGGCGGCCGCTCCGGAGGACGTGGCCGTCTCGACCCGAAGCGCCGGCACGTGGGCGAACCCTAGATACGTCGCGATCCGAGAGGCGAAGTTGCCCTCGCCGATGAACTCCTCGGGATTCATGGCGGCGACGACAATCGCGTCCGGCGCCTCGAGCCGAGCGGCGCTCAGCGCGGAGCGGGCGGCCTCGGCCACGAGATCCGGCAGACTTTCCTGACGCTTGCCGAAGCGGGTCATCCCCGCCCCAGCGATCCAAACTCCAGGCAACGGCCGACTCCTAGAGGGATCGAGATGAGATCGACCCTATTTTAGTCAGGAACCCCACCACCAGCGCGGCGATGCCGGCGGCGGACGCGAGCGCGACGAACGAGGGCTCGGTCACCGAGCGGGGCTCATTCCTGGACCTGCTCGCTCATCCGCGAGAAGAAGTCGTCCAGCAGCATCTTGGCGATGCCGCCCAGCATGCGCTGGCCGACGCTCGCGATGAGCCCCCCCACCTGGACATCGGCGCTGTAGCTCACGCGCGTTCCGCCCTCCACGTCGGCGAGCTCCATCGCCGCCGCGCCCCGGACGAACCCCGGCCCGCCGCTTCCCTCCACCGTCATCTTGTAGCGCGACGGGGGCTCCAGGTCGGAGAGCGTCACCTTCCCCTCGAAGGTCCCCTTCACCGCCCCGACCCCGATCTTCAAGATCGCGCGGTATTCCCCCTCGCCGACCGCTTCCAGCTTCTCGCAGCCGGCCATTGCCGCGGCGAGCCGGGCGGGGTCGAGGAGCGCGGCCCAGACCTTCGGGCGCGGGCCGGGTAGATCATAAGAGCCTTCGATCTTCATGAGAGCCGGAGAGCGCTTAGGCCGGGCGGAATTTTTGCCGCCCGATGCGCACCGACGCGATGGCCCCCTCTAGAGTTCTCGTCGCCGCGAAATCGTCCTGCACAATCCTCTCTCGGTCGAGCCACCGCTCAAAAGCCTGTTGGGGCTCAAAAATGCTTTCCGTTTAGTTGCTGACCTGGGAGCTCGGACTGTTATCTTGACCCCAGAGCAACTGGCCGTCGCCACATGTCCCGCCGCGCTGACGTCAGGGACCCTCGAGACTGAAGGTTGAAACGTACCCATTCTTCCCTGAATTGTCCCAGGATAGACCGTGATCGCGGTACCAGCTTATAGCGGCCTTCGCCAAGACCACAGCATCGGCCGTGCTGTGGTACGGGCTTTGGATGGTGATGATCTCTTCGCCCCCCCGACTGTCCGGAACGGTCTCGATCGAAACGTGAAGGGTGTCGCGAATGCGGAATACCATCGTCTTGCCAGTAACCCGGCGCTCGAAGGGCACGCTGCTCACCCCGACTAGCGTACCGATGAGCTCAGCAAGCCGCCCTAGCCGCCCGCCTGCTCTACCCGTGAATATAGCCTGAAGACCCTCACGTTGAGCCCCTGAAGCTCGCTCATCCATGTAAAGGGCGGCAATCCATCCCCCCGCGCGGAAGGGACCTTTTGGAGTCCTCAAGACCAGGGCTACGTCAAGTTCTTGTAAGCCGACCGAGCCGTAATTTCCCTCCACGATGTGCCACATCAACGCCGCTGCACAGAACCCCCGGCTCGGGACCGGGTTCGGTTGGTACGCACACGGGCATGCCAGATCACAGTTGCACGACTCCATGTACTCTCCGGAGATCTTCCACCGCAGATCCTTGAATGGTTCCAACTCCCGCATCCCACCCTTGACAGCGATCTGCTACGGCGACGTGGCTGTCAACACGCGCCTATAAAAGGGGCACAAGTTCGTTAATGCATCGTTCCACCTGCTCAAGCTGGTTGAAAGAGCTGAATCGTATAGCTACCGAATCAGCACCAGCCTGAGCAAATTCCCTGAGCCTACTCGCGACGTCTTTTGCCGGGCCGAATATCGCGTACCGCTCAAGTTTCTCGTCCGAAAGGACAGAAACATAGTTTTCTGCCAGAAATTTACGTGTTTCTTCACAAGCCTTAGAGCGGTCCGAATTAATATTGACGTTGCAGTAAAGGCTACAAGCTTGCGGACCCGGATCTCGCTCCTCCCTTGCAAGCTGCTGAATCTGTTTCCAGTTTCGCTCTAGGCGTTCTGGCGTAGTGGCAAACGTCATCCACCCGTCAGCCCACTTAGCCACTCGTCTCATCGAACGTGCAAAAACTTCCGCATCGGAGGTCTCGAGATGCGGATTGCTAGCAATCCAGATTGGGGGACAGGGCTTTTGGACCGGTTTGGGCTCAATGTACGCATTTTCAAAACGGTAGTACTGGCCAGCATGTGAAACTTTGTCTTCCGTCCAGAGCCGCCTAAGAATCTGGATTCCCTCGACAAGACGGCCAACGCGTTCTTTCCGTTGTACCCCCATCGTCTTGAGTTCTGTTTCAGTGTCACCTCCGCCACTGACGTCCGAGCCGCCCAAACATGCGATCAGCGTAGTTCGCCCACCAGAGATGACGTCCAGACTAGCCCATTGGTATGCGAGGACAACAGGATGTCGGAGCGCGAAACTAGCCATACAGGCGGTTCCGAGGCGAACTCTGTCAGTCCTCGCAGCAATAGCCGCGAGCAGCGTTATCGATTCCAGTCGAGGCTTAGACATTATGCAGTCCCCTGCCAATACCGCGGAGAAAGATCCGCTTTGGTCGGCCTTTTCACTCAAATTGAGCATCTCAGGAACTGTCGTCCACCCAAAAAGAATTCCGCGATTCTGTAACACCAAACCGACCTTAAGCATGCTCTCCCTCCGCTGCTCTAGCCTGTTCTGGGTCGAGAAGGCCTGGCTGATGCGAGAACGTTGCGCAGCCGTCGGTGCTCCGCCCAGAGCCGCCGGGTTCCAGCGACCTTACCAGCGTGCTACTTGCAAGAACTCGCCGTCCCGTAGGGAACGCACGAATGCCTTTCGAGCGTCGCGCGCCTGACCCGCGGCCCCCGAGCCTTTGGGTGCTTTCCCTGATACCGTGCAAGCCTGCTCGCCGGTCCTCGTGACTGCCCTCCAGTTTCCGCTGGGGGGGGGATCCTTTCGGACTGCCAGTTTGTCCCCCCGAGCCTTGGCCGCTCGCAAGAGAGGAAATCCTATATCTTCAGAAGCTTAGCTGCGTTCTCCCCCATTATTTTTTTAATGGAAGCCTGATCCACTTCTAGCTCTCTAAGAATTTGCATCGTTTCCCGGAACATCGTTTCGCACCTGGCAGTTGTAACATTCAGGAAATCCTCCGACCGGACTAAGCCTTCCCTGGTCCCCGTGTCACTTCCATACACAATCCTGTCGGGCCCGAATGCCATCAAAATTTTCGTGAACGCTTCCGGATAGAGACCAAGGGCTAGCTGCGACCACGTCATATCAACATACACATTTGGATTCACAGCTAGAGCAATGGTTTGCTCAATAAACGGTCTCCCCGCATGGGCTATACCGATCCTTAGCTGAGGAAAATCGCGCGCTACATCATCCAAGTAGATCGGTAACCCGTATTTCAGTCTACATTCGTTTGGCTTCCTGGGGTTGTTATAGATCGTTCCGCAGTGAACGTTTACAGGAATATCCAACTCCAATGCCTTTTCGTACAAAGGATACACAACCGTATCATTCGGATAGTACTGTGACACCGGAGGTATCAGCTTCAAACCCTTAAAGCCGTTGTTTACGTATTTCTCAAGATCCTCAACTGCCTGGTCGATTTTCACATCGATGGGTGGAACGTAGAAGGCTGTGAGTCTCTCCCGATACTCTCCAATTATTCTCGCGAGCACATCAAGATTCTGGTTTCCCGCGACCATCCACGGATAAAACACGGCCCTGTCAATGCCGAGTCGGTCCATTGCCTGCACGTATGACCTGGCAAATTCATCACCACCGGGCCCACCCACACCGACGCCGCCTGTCCCACCATAGAGATGGTTATGCCAGTCTACGAGCATTGCTCAATCCTCCCCCTCTGCAAGGAAGCAAGCCCCCTAAACGCCATCCTGACTCCTTCGCGAGCACATCTCCCAGCGACTCACGCCACCGACCACTGAAATGGACCATAGTGGCCGTTTTTCCCCGTGTGGTCCCAGCTGGCCCCACGGTCCCGAAACCACGAACGACGTCCGATCGCCGATGCCATTGCCCGACATGCCATGTGCTTAACGTTCTGAAGCCAGACTTCGGTTTTGCCGTCGGCCCCAAGTAGGCCTTCAACTTCAACATACAATACGTTCGGAATCTCAAGACACCGAACAAACCTATCCCGCCGCCAGATGATCGGGACCGATCCCGCTTCTTTCCAATCCTTGACTAACAAGGCCACCCGCGACATCGGCCCGCCTGCCTCGCCGTAAAACACCCGCCGCAGTGCCGACTGTTGCGCCGGTGATCCGGCCGCATCCAGATATACAGCTACCTCCCAGTTACCCGCACCCATTACTCCGGGAGTGTGGATCGTGAGGGCAACGTTCAGCCCGTCCAGCGTTACCTCATCGAACCGTCCGCGCTCAATGTGAAACCCCGCGAGAATATCGCAATGGCCCTCGGTCGGCCGCGCAACCGGAAAATTGCTCTTGGGCTCGCGCGGCCCAAGCAGGCACGGACAGAAAAGGTCACAGTTACAATTCTCGAGATACTCGCCCTCAAGATCCCACATTATTACTATTTGGCTTCCGTTTCCCGAGCTCGTTCAATCTCTCCAAAAACGGCATCGCCCGAAATCGCCGGCAGCCGCGAATAGTAAGAATCCCACGCTCGCTTCAGATTCTCGATCGGATCACCACTCGCGACTGGTTCGTCTGCGGGATAAACCTGGCATGGCACCCCCTTTAGTGGCGGCACGCCCATCACAGGCTCGTCTGGCGAATCATAGGTTATGATAACATTGGGGTTCGAGTCGAAGGCACCATGGCCCGGCGATATCTTTTCCGGATACCACCACCCCATCTCACCATTCACAAACCGTGGATGAATGTTTGGCGCCACCTCTGCCATCATGCGAATCCGACCGTGGTGGGTTTCAATCCATACCCATTGGCCGTCGGCTATGCCTCTCGAGGATGCAGTATCGGGATGAATCTCTAGCCGCGGATAAGGCCGCGCTCGACGCGACCACACCGTATCTCGAAAGCGCGAGTGCTGATACACCTTGTTGCGCGCCGTCCCGAAAAGCAGTGGAAACCTCTTTACAATCTCGGGACTTGTTGCCTCATGCGCCGGCGGAAGTTTATGATAGGGGAGCGGATCGTAGCCATGCTTTGCCAGGATCGTCGAATAGAGCTCTACCTTTCCGGTTGGCATGAAGAACTTACCACGCGTTTCGTACTCCTTATAGAAGACCTCAAAACGAATGTACCCCTTGTCCCGTACCTCTTCCATCGTGTGGCCCGTCATTTCCAAACGCCACGCATTGAGCTCGTCCAGGTTTTTCCAAAGAATAGGGTTGCGCTCAATATATCCACGCTGCACCGCTTTGTCGCAAATCGAGTAGCAAATTTCGAGGTCCTCCTTCGCCTCCCCAGGTGGCTCGAATATTTTCCTCGTCAGCGTCAAGCAATGGCCATATATGTCAAGCACCACTTCCTCTTTCTCGTACCAGTGCTTCTTAGGCAGCACGACGTCTGCCAACTCAACGGTCGGGGTCATCGAATGACTCGCGACTGCGAGAAAGTCAAGTTGTTGCAGGCCCTCATACATTTTTGTTGCGCCAGGATAAGTCACGAGTGGGTTCATGCCGGTGATGTAAAGAGCCCTTATCGGACCCTCAGTTCCGATACCTAACAACGCATTCTGCAAAGTTGGATTATGAATCGCTACCGGCATCATCGCGCTGGGACCTACCCAGAGCGGAAAATGGCTCGCCCCCAATGCCTTCGCTCTAACATCATCCGGCAACTGCGGAGCACCGTAGCGCAGAATGTATTCGTTCCCCCGGTATCCCTTGAGTCCCTTGCAGTTTCCGGACTCGACACACCCCGGCAACAAGTGTCCCCCCGGCACATCGATATTCCCAGTAATGGCAATCAGGATGTTGATTGCCCGATGGACCTGCACCGAATTATGATGTTGATTAATACCGTTGCCCACCGAGACACACGCCGACTCAGCCGTCGCAAATATTCTCGCCGCTCGCGCCAGTTCCTCGGCGGAGCAACAGCATATGTCCGCTACTCTTGCCGGCGGATATTCCTGGACCCGTACTTTCAGTTCTTCAAAGCCGTGACACCATTGTTCGACGAACGCCTTATCATAAAGCTGCTCGTTTATGATGACATGAAGCATGCCCAAGAGCAGCGCATCGTCCGTGCCGGGTCTGATTTGAAGCCAAATCTGAGCGGCTTGGACTGTCTGCGTCTTGCGCGGGTCTACGGCGATGAGGACGGCGCCCCGGCTGAGGGCGTATTGTGCATCCTTCCACTGGTGCCCTGCCGAAATTGCCCGATTCCCACCAATCGAGAGGATGCATTTCGTGTTACGCAGATCAGGCCCACTTGTCCAGTACGTGATCTTTTCGCCAACCGTAACTAGGTCCCCTAGTTGACTCCCTCCAATTCAGATATCGTCGTTGATAGATACATTCGGAGAACCCCACGCACGCATGAGAAGGGTCACCGCAACACCTCTCGTAAACAGCGTATTAGCCACCATTGTGCACAATGCGAGGGGCCCATAGGTGACTCGAGTCGTCCGAAAGCCCTCGACAATTGCATCGATTGCCTCATCCCAGGAGGCTCGCTTCCAAATTCCCTCCCCTCTCGCCTGCCCGGGGCGGCGAACACGCATCATAGGATATTTCAAGCGTGAGGGATGACCCTGGAACTCGAGTGAGTTGACTCCCCGAATACAGACATAGCCCTTGCTTCCCGGGTGGTTACGATCAGCTCTCACTTTGACGGGAGTGGCGTGCTTTATTTCAACAAGGATGCCGCACCCCTGGAAACAGTCCCAGCAGGTTGTCTGATGACTCCCCTCACCCACTGCCGTGATACCCTTCCATCCGGGCGACTGAATATGCTCTACTTTGGGATTCATGGGTACCTCCTGTGACCTTTCTGCGTGTACCCTTCCCATCAGATGTGATCTTTTTGCACCCTAACCTCAGCCCGACACCCGGCACCGATTCCCAACTAGACGACCAACCCCTCCCAACTGCGAAGTTGGCCACCCATCGATCACCGCTATCGCATCAATTTCAATCAGCGAGGACTTGTCCGCTAGGGCGACTACCTGGACCGTCGTTCGAGCCGGTAGCGCGTCGCCAAAATATTCCTTATACACTTGATTCATGTCCGCGAAATACTTCATATCTGTGAGATACACGGTTGTCTTTACGACATCAGTCACCGAAGCTCCGGCAGCCGCAAGCAAAAGCCTAATGTTTTCTAAAACCCGCCTCGTTTGGGCGATGATGTCGGTTTCTCCCTCAATTTCGCCACGCGAGTTGATGGGGAGCTGCCCAGCAACATAGATCACATTTCCCGCCCGGATGGCCGGTGAATATAAGGAAAACGGCTTAGGCATTGTTGGCGGCTGAATTCGCTCATGCATACATGTTCCTTCCGATGCGACGCAAAAACAACTCGACTAGGACAAGCCAGATTCCTATTTTTCGAGCCACGGATCTGAATCGATACCGAGCGCGTCGACGATCTTAGTATGGCCGCTCGTAAAAGACACAACCTCCAGCATTTCGACAATCTCTGCGTCTGACACTCCTTCCGCCTTCAATTCCTCGAGCTGCTGATCTGTCACAGCGTGCGCGTCAATCGCCACTTGGCGGCAAAAATCCAGAATGAGTGCTTCCCGACGGTTCAAGCGCCGCCCTTTAAGGCCCGGCACGCCCAAGATTTCCTCGACCTCCTCTTCGTCGCCACCCTCGACCCGGAGGGACGCCTTGTGAAATCGCACTCAATACTGACACTTGTAAACAGCGGCCATCGTCAGTCCGATGGCATCCTTGAGCTTCACCGACAAAAGACCCGACTTCATGAGCTGTTTCGTTCGTTCCCAATTTGCCTCCAAAATCCGGGGGTGATTTCCGAGGGCACGCATTAAGTTAGGCAGTCTGCCTTCCCCACGCATCTGCTCGATCTCTCGAAAGATTTCCTTGACGCGGTCCTCAGCTTCTTCGGCTCTCACCAATTTGATCCTTCCCATTACCGCTCTTCCTCCATCCACCCCCGGGTATTTTGTCACAGTTTCGTGTTAGTCTGTCTCTCCAGATCGCGAGTTTTAGCCGCTACGTGAATCTCTCCGTCCGCTCTCAATCGCCGCCCAAATCTTTTCTCTGCATAGGGGCATATCAATGTGTTTTACGTTAAACGGCCCCAAGGCATCAACCACGGCATTCACTATGGCTGGAGGCGCTCCCACGCACCCAGCTTCTCCTACACCCTTGGCCCCAAGTGGATTGTGTGGCGTCGGGGTAACTATTCGCTCAAACTCAAACGACGGCAGATCTTTGGCTCTAGGAATTCCGTACTCCACTAGGCTCCCGGTCAACAATTGCCCCGTTTCGTCATAGACGAGTTCCTCCCACAACGCCTGGGCAATTCCTTGCGCGATCCCTCCTTGCAGCTGGCCGTCCACCAGCATCGGATTAATGACGTTCCCAATATCATCTACTGCTATGAACCGCTTCAGTTGGACCTCACCCGTTTCCGGGAACACCTCCACCACTGCAATGTATGCACCAAATGACGTAGTGAAATCCGGAGGCTCGAACACACAGTGGGCTTCGAGCCCCGGCTCTACCCCGGCGGGAAGATTTGCACCTCGATACGCATAGCGCGCCACTTCTTCCATTGTGACGGCTCGTTCAACCATGCCCATAACCTGGAACTGCCCCTTCTTGAATAGGACGTCCTCGTCAGCTACCTCTAGAAGATACGCAGCCAGTCGTTTAGCCTTCTCCCTTACAACCTCGCACGCTCGCAGGACTGCGCTCCCTCCCACGCTCGCCCCACGGCTTCCGAATGTTCCCACCCCCATCGGGATCAAGGAGCTATCCCCATGCAAGACGGTTACGTCTTCAGGCGTGATCCCTAGCACGTCAGCGGCAACCTGGGCAAAGGTTGTTTCGCTGCCCTGTCCGTGAGGAGACGCGCCGGTCAAAATCGTGGCCTTTCCGGAGCGTTCTATCCTCACTGTCGCATGTTCATAACCTTGAAATGCCATCATCCTCGAGGGACCAAAACCGGCCTTCTCAACAAATGTCGAAATTCCAATCCCCAAATATCGGCCCTCCTCTCTCGCTCTGCGCTGCGCCCGACGACCCTCCTCATACCCAACTACTTCCAAAGCCCTATCTAGGGCCAAGGCATAGCGCCCTGAATCATAAGTAACACCGGATGGGACAGTAACGGGAAATTCCTCTGGCCGAAGGAAGTTCTTCTTTCTTACTTGGACAGGGTCCAGACGAAGCTCCGCGGCAGCCAAGTCCGCTAGTCGCTCGGTGATAAACGCTGCCTCCGGCTGACCAGCCCCTCTGTAGGGACCAGTCGGAGACTTATTTGTGAACACAGCTTTGACTTCGAACGATACGGCCGGTATCCGATATGCTCCACAGATCATTTGACCGCAGAACAGCGGGGGACCTGCTGTAACAGCTTCTAACTGGGCTCCGAGGTCGGCGATACCGCTCACTCGGAGCCCAAGAAACGTCCCGTCGTCCGCTACCGCAAGTTCTGCATCGTACACTTGGCCCCTACCATGGGTAGATGCAACTAGGCTCTCACTTCGACCTTCGATCCACTTCACTGGGCGCCCGAGTGCCAGGGAGGTGTACCCAATCATCATTTCGTCATCATATAATCCAAGCTTAGAGCCAAATCCTCCCCCAACGTCAGGTGCAATCACTCGGATGCGATGGTCCGGTAAACCAAGTGTTGCCGCCAACATCAACCGGATGCGGTTAGGCACTTGCGTAGAAGTCCAAAATGTCAAATAGCCCGCCTCGTACAGGGCGACGCAGCCGCGCGGCTCAAGCGGCATGGGGGCAAGCCGCTGATTGATAAACCGACAGCGAATGATACGATCGGCCTTGGCAAATGCGCTCTCAAGGTTACCCGCAACCCAGTTAAACTCAAACGCCACGTTTCCCTCGCACTCTGGGTAGAGTACGACTCCTCCATGAACCGCGGCGAAAGGATCCGATACCACTTCGAGCGGTTCGTACTCGACGCTGACAGCGTCCAGCGCATCGCGAGCCAACCCCGGTTCCTCCCCCACCAGCATCACCACAGGCTGCCCCACATACCGAACTTTTTCGACTGCTAGGGGTTCTCGACGGGGATTCCTTACACCATGCGGTGCAATGGCTAGGGGCTTCTGCAAAATCCTTCCTTCAACGCTTCTTCCCGTCAAAACCGACACGACTCCCGCTTGCTTCGCTGCAGCGTGTGTCTCGATGTTGACAATTCGAGCATGCGCCCAAGGGCTTCGGAGGAAGGCGGCGTAAACCATTCTAGGATAGCGAAGATCGTCAACATACCTCGCACGTCCTTCTATGAACTTTCGGTCCTCAATTCGTTTGATATCTCTGCCAACATAGGCCTGGGTCTCGCTCTCTACATGTTTGATAATGTTCGTCCTCGCCATCGGCCGTCGTTCCGACTCATTCGCCTTTGCTCCGGCGATACGAACGGGGGTCCCGCGACCCTGCTTCGCCACGCAACAGTTCTCAGCTTGAACTCTTCATCGCTAAAAACCATCCGAAATACCTCGCTTCAAATCTCATGAGTAGTGCGTTCATCATCAGTCCCGTGAGTGAGATCATAATGATTCCGCAAAACATGTCTTCCAACTGCCATGTCATTTCCGCTCGCAAAATGAAGAAACCCAACCCCGTTACCGCTGCTACCATCTCGGCCGCCACAAGCACAATGAGACCAATTCCGAAACTGATCCGAAACCCCGTGAAGATATAAGGAAAGGCGGACGGAACTACCACTCGCCACAACACCTGAGGAGTCCGCGCCCCCAGTGTCCGTGCGGCGCTCACTAGGAGCGGATCAGTAGTCTTCACTCCAGTAATTGTATTGAGTAAAAGCGGGAAAAACGTCCCCATCATGATAATGAAAATCTTGGACGCATCTCCAATGCCGAGGTAAAAAATCGCTAGAGGAATCATGGCGATCGGCGGAATCGGCCTGATAGATTCCACAATCGAATCAACGAACCGAGAAAATCCTGCGGACCACCCCATCGCCAGTCCAAGTGGAACCGCAACCGCTACCGTGATGCCAAGACCGATCGCCAGCCGCATCATGCTAGCGGCGAAATGGTTCCATATCGCACCGCTAATGAAGACTAGGTCGGCCAATCGCGACAGAATCTCGATCGGTGACGGAAGATACTCTCGCTCGATCCAGCCCAAACCAATGCTCAACTGCCAGAAAGTCACTAGCAATGCGAGTATGAAATACCGCTGAACACCCGCCCAGGCTTTTTCCCTTGTCCGGCGAAACATCACTCGAGCAATACTTTGCTCCATCGCTCTGAGTTCAGCTTTGACTTCATCGCTAAGAAGCCTCATTTACCCACTCTAATGCGAATCCCCATTTAAGAGCGTAAGCAGACGTCCCTTAATTTCGACATATTCCGGGTTCGACAACAATTCCTCTTCCAGTCTTGGCCGTGGCAACTGTACCGGTATGACCTCGCTAACTGTACCGGGCGTCGTCGTAAAGGCCACAATCCGATCAGCGAGTATGACGGCCTCGTCGATGTTGTGCGTCACAAACAAGATGGTTTTTTTCGTAATCTGCCATATCTTCGCGACCTCACGCTGCATATTGCGTCGCGTGAAATAATCAAGCGCTCCAAATGGTTCGTCCATTAGAAGAATCTGGGGATCGACTGCTAATGCCCGCGCGATTGCCACGCGTTGCCTCATCCCCCCCGACAGTTCATGCGGAAACTTCCCCTCAGATGCTCGAAGACCCACCAGCGCGATGTACCGTGAAGCTGCCTCGTCGCATTCGTTTCTCGACAAGCCTTTAAGCCGCAGGCCAAACTTGACGTTCTCCCTAACGCTCATCCATGGGAAAAGAGCGTATTCTTGAAAAACAACCCCCCGATCGCGCCCAGGGCCTGTCACAGCGTTTGCCCCTACATACACCGATCCAGCTGTCGGCCGAATCAGGCCCGCAACGATCTTAAGAAACGTCGATTTGCCGCACCCGCTGGGTCCAATCAAAACGCAGAACTCTCCTTGCGCCACTTCCATATTAATGTCTTCCAGGGCAGTGACGGATGGGCTGCCTAGTCGACCTTCGAACACTTTCGTAATACCCTCTATCCGGACAGCACTAGCGGATTGCGGCCCACCCATCGCCGTAGCTACTCCCGGGAGTCCCAAATGCGTTTATTCACTAACCGAGTCTCCTTCCGCTCAAACAACCGCCCGCGAGTAAAGCCTGTTGCGGAGTAAGAAGCCTACACTTACATCCACGGCGTAGCTTGACCACAAAGCTCACCTCCAGAGAATTCGACCACGGCAGCTCCAATGAGGCTGCAACAACCCAACCATTCCTGTTCAGAAAACAGCCCGGCCCTTGCCTCGTAGATATCACCGGCGTCACTGGGCGCTGACGGGAAAACGCCAGCCGGCAGCCCACGGTACGATCTGAGAGTCCGGTTTGGTGTGTTCAGCGAGCCAATGCGGCTTTCCCCCTCTCAAGCTTGTTGAAAGTCGACGCAGCGGTCGTTTCAGTCGACCTTCGCAGCATCAAGGAAGCTGTAATCGATAAATTTTTCCGGGTATCCCTCAATAGGAGATTTCAGGGCGCCCATCTCCAACATCACCGTATGAGCCCTTTTCAGTGCCGCAACGGAGAACTTCCCATCCCTCGGCCCTGGGTTTACGATTACCTTATCGGAAATCTCCGGACTAAAGCCCGCGTGTTTTGCCGTGATCCGCTTCGCCTCCTCGAAGTTTCGCCAAGTCCAATTCATGGCCTTCTTGTAGGCTTTCAAGAACGCTATAACGAGTTGGGGATTCTGCTGCAAGAATTCGCGATGCGCGTAAATGGGATTCCCACCCCCTTCCGCGCTTGGCCCCACTGGAGGTGTCAAAACCTTTTCCATTTCTACGTCAGTCAACAACAGTCGTACCTTATACTTTTCCTTTGCTAACGTGTAAAACGGCTCCCAGATAAACGCCGCATCGATGGTTCCTTTCGCAAGAGCGCCGGGCATGAGCTCAAACCCCAAGGTCGTCCACGTCGTCTCCTTGACAGTGTTAATGCCGTTGTCCTTGAAAAGCTTTCTCATATAAAGCTCAGGCCATGTCCCCAAATCATTTCCCGCTGCGACAACCTTTCCCTTGAGGTCTTTGACCGAACGAATTGGCGAATCCCCTCGAACGATAACAAAGCCGGATGCAAGAATCTCATCTGATTGAACCCACCCGCTACTGAGAAATCGAACGGTGCCCGTTTCAAACAACGAAGCAACGATGATAATATCCTGTCGCCTACTCAGATAGTACAGATAAGGGATAGGGGCCGCTCCGCCAAACTGGATTTCCCTCGCAGCGAGCGCCTGGAGAATCTTGCCGCCGCCAACGAACTCAATGAGTTCTACCCTAAAGTCCGGCGACTCGAAAAACCCCTTTTCTTTTCCTACCAAAAGCGCCGTAGCCGGCGTCCCTGTGATCCAACCGACCTTAATGGTAGGCTTCTGTGCCTCACTCATCCCCAACAGCGGGCCGAATACCAGTAAACACGCAGCCAACAGCAGAACGAAGGGTGTTGCAACCTTCTTCCTCATCTTTCGTCCTCCCCGATAAACGTTCAAGGGTTCGAACCGCCGCCTAAACTTCCTTCGGTACTTACCAGATGTCGTCAGTTGGACCTACCTCCCCCACCCTTTTCATCACAAATTGATACGGAGTCATGCCACGGAGTTGCCGCAAGCTGCCGCGATTAATCCTCTGGTTAGTACTCTCGTAAAAACTTTCACCCCGACTGTCAGTCTCGACAAGAAATGGGCCAAAGCCTTCCACGTCCAGAACCCACGTTGCTTCTGGCAATCCAAGTTCCAGCCAGAACACTTCCCTCACACGCTTCACTCGACTCGCATACCAAGCGCCTATCCAAGTCCCAACACTCAACAAATACACAGCGCCATATTTCCTGAAACCCTCCTCACACACCCATTTCTGCATTCCCGCCTTTCCAATAATCGCTTTTACTCCTAACTGACCCAGGACTGCGGGAGTCCATTTAGCGAACATCATGCTAACCAATGGGCTGAGCGAACTAATCTGATAGTCGTCGCCGACCCGCCTCACGGCCGGGCCCGCATGCATCATCACATTGCAAGCGTTTCTAATGTCGAAAGGCGGCTTAATCCCCTGATCAATGGTCCGGACATGCCACTTAGTCATGGTCGTAAAGATCCGGCCGTCCAGATAGACAAGGTCTCCCACTTTTAACTCTCGAATGACTGCATCAGTCAACGGAATTGCCAACCGCTTCTCCTTCAATCCCCTAATACCCGGTAAAGAGCTCATGATCGGTTTACTCCTTTACCAAACCTTCCCGAAGATACGGGGTAAACCAATTCGGCGCAGCAAGCTTCTCAACCTCGTTGTCCCGAGTTATCCGAGCACTCGCTCTCCGGAATGGTCCATCTTGATGATGGATTGCAACGGGGAGTGTGTTTACTGCCGTATGTGCAAGCTCAACGTGGACATCCGTCGCTAGGATATCGCCATTCGTTCCCATGATGCCGAAGCCGATATCGTTCGCGAGTTTTAAGAACTCCAACTCCCGCTCCGCCACTTCTGGATCTGGATGTCTCTCTCCGATCAGGCGCAACACGGCAGCTTCCTTGCCAATTCTCATACATTGGTCCTTCGTGCCCCCAATACCAATCCCGATTACGACTGGACCACATACTAATCCTCGCCGGTTAAACTCGCACACCGTGTCCAGAAAGAAGGACCGGATCCCATCGACCGACTCACTAGGCATGAGCATCCGATAGTCAGTCCCGAAGATGCCCCCTTTCTGAACAACAGTAATTTCGATCGAATCCAAGTTCGGCTCAAATGCGTAGTCAAGACATGGCGTCCGGAAGCCCACATTTGTCACAGTGTTCTGTCTAGTCAGGGGATGGACAGTATTAGCTCGTAGCGGAATCTCCCGTGTCGCTCGCTCTGTCGCCCTTCGAATGGACTGCTCAAGGCCCACAATCCCTCCTTCGATCGTTGCCTCGTTCCCGACCTTAAGGTAATAACGTACGAGTCCAGTATCACCTGAAACTGGGATCTGACGTTCCTCAGCAATCACCAAGTTTTCGAGCGCCATCCTCAAGGAGAGTTTTGAGATCTCGTTTGTTTCACGTTCGTAAGCACTGCGCAAAGCCGCCTTCACGTCACCGGGCAGATAAATCGCGGCCTGACGATTCAACTCAAAAGCCACGTCCTCAATGTATTTAAGGAGTATCGCCATGCTTCGCCTCATTTAGCCTTTCGTCCGATTTAGGTGACTGAGACTGTATTTGCACTTGCTCAACAACTTTAGCCCGCGTCGCGATCATGTGTTCGAGCATTTTTGCCCGTACCCCCTCGCTGTCTCTCGCAGCAACGAGCTCGAATATGCTTTCGTGCTCGTGATAAACGTCGCGGGCAAAGCCTGACGGAAGGCGAAGGGTTTTCTTGAAGTCGGTCTGGAATGCGAAAATGGATTCCATAATCAGACTGAGAAAAGGGTTCCCCAGCGATCTCGCTAGCATCCGATGGAACTCAATTTCTACATCGCGGGTAGACTCGCCCCGTTCAAGCCTCTCGCCGAACGCGACGACATTTCGTTTGAGCCCCTCAAGCGTTTCGGGATCTATTGCTGAAGCCGCACGACTAGCTATCTCCGGCTCCAACATCACTCGAATGTCGTAGAGTTCGCGCGTCGAGGCGTGTTGAAGGTACAGAAAGGTGTGGAGCGTCTCCCGCACCTGCTCTGCGTTGGACTTACGTATATAAGCTCCGCCTTCCCGGCCCCGCCGGATTTCAACTAGGCCTACGGCCTTAAGCGATTTCAAGGCATCCCGGGTGATCGTTTTGCTGACGCCAAACTGCTGAGCGAGCACTTCCTCTGAAGGGAGCCGGTCGCCCGGCTTCACTCGTCCCGAGAGGACGGCGCGCAGGATTTCTTGTCTAACTTTGTCGCTAGGGGGCTCAGCCTTTATCTTCTTAAACACCAAGAACCTCCTGAGTAGGCGTAGCTGGGAGGCGGTGGTGGACGCCCAGAGTCAGGTGATCGTGGCGCACGACGCGAGCAATCAACCCAGCGACGCCGAGCATCTGGTGCCGATGACCGAGCAGGTGATCACCCGGACTCGGCGCCGACCCCGCCGGCTGCTGGCCGATGCGGGGTACTGTTCGGCGGCCAACCTGGAATATCTCCACCGGTGTAGGATCGAGGGATACGTGGCCACCGAGCGAAAGCAGCACGGCCAGCGGCTGCCGGCCCCGCGGGGCCGCCCGCCGGGGGATCTGACCTGGCGGGAGCGGATGGACCGGCGCCTGCGGACGCTTCGCGGACACGCCGTGTACCGCCTGCGGATGCTCACCTCCGAGCCGGTCTTCGGACAGATCAAGCACGCTCGGGGGTTTCGCCAATTCCTGCTCCGAGGGGTCGGCAAGGTCCGGGGCCAGTGGGCCCTGATGTGCACCGCCTTCAACCTCCGCAAGCTCTGGAGCGCGGCGGATGGGTAGGCACGCTCGCGAGAAGCCCATGCTGCGGCGGCCGGGGAGAAAAGTGGACCGAGATTTCGGCCTCTGGACTCTCGTCGTCGTTTCCATGCGCAGCACCCCGGCTTCTTTACGACCCATTACCGGGACAGGCTCCTAGCCTCTACATCTACATCGGCGAAATCTGGGAACCTTATCCCACCAAAAAATCATATTGTCAATGATTTTCTCTTCAAATCTTCAAATATTCTAGTTTGCGAGATTGTCGTGTCGTGGGATCCCCAAAAGCGGACCCGATTCCCTTGGACACCGGCATGTGATAAGCCGCGCAGCGCTGCTCCGTGGGCCAGCGCAACAGCAGCTGTTAAGGCGGGTGCTTGACCATATTCTGGGACTGCGGCTAGGCTACGGCGCCCGTCAGCGAGCCAGGTGCTGCCTGCGAATGGGGTTTGACATCTTTCGAGAGTTTATAGTATTGTAATATCCTAGTACTACAATATGCCAAAGAGGCGTGCGGATAGCCGGGAGGGCATGGTGGTCACCACAGTGGCACTGGAACGGGAGCTTCACCGGCGGCTCGCGATCGCAGCCGTGGAGGACAATGCGGCGATGACGGAGCTCATTCGGCAGGCCATCCGTGAGTGGCTCGACCGGCGGGAGCGGCAGAGGAGGGTAAAGCAATGAAGCCTAGAGAGCTGAGGCTGGCAGGTGAACGACAGATCCAATGGAATTTCACCCGCCCCAAAAGCGCAGCTCCTTTCCTCGGGAGGGCGGTACCAATGGCCCGCCAGGTACCGGCCTTGCCCTGCCCCGCCCCACAAGAGCCCAATCAAGATCCATTTCCTTGGAGTGCCTGGCCAGCGGCTCTTACCGACCCCCCAGGCACGTCGGCTCTCACCTCGGCAATCTGCTGAATTTCGGGCCTGATTTCGTCACCGCACATTCGGTCGCGCACCCAACGGGCGGCTCCAACTATTTGGTTTCGTAGCCTGTTTTGAGTACCTATGAAACGCCTATGCAGAAATCGAGCGGGGGCCTGAGACCAGCATGAAGGCGAGCGAGAAGCCGCCTCGACCCTACTCCCGGCACGGTCTGAACGCCCTGAAGGCCCGGGTGAAGGTTCGAGGTCTCCAGGCGATCGACCGCCGTTCCGCGGCCGCCAGGGCACTGTTGGCGTGGCGTCGGGAGCTCGTCGAGGACCTGGGTGGCGCGGGGGCGATCTCGGCGCAGGAGCGGGCCGTCGTGGACCTCGCGGCGCAGACTAAGCTCATTCTCGACAGCGCGGACGCCTGGCTCCTAGGACAGCTCACCCTTGTGAACGCCCGGCGTCGAAGCTTGCTTCCTGTCGTTAGGGCTTCTTCGAGAGGCCCGACCTGGAAGCCGTAGTCGCCGCCCTGCCCGCCTACCTGCAGGACTTCACCCGGTTCGCCTACTTCACGGGCTGGAGGAAGGGCGAGACCATCTCCCTGAAGTGGACCGACGTGGACAGGGACGCCGGGGGGATCCGGCTCCGCCCCGAGGCAGCCAAGACCGGCAGGGGCCGTACGGTCATGCTGGAAGGTGACCTCGCCGAACTGATTGACCGCCGCTGGGAGGCTCGGCTATTCGAGAAAGACGGCAACGTCCGAGTCGCCGCGCTGGTATTCCACCGAGACGGCGAACCCGTGGGAGATTTCCGAAAGGCCTGGGCTACCGCCTGCCAGGTTGCCGGGGTCCCCGACAAACTGTTCCACGACCTGCGCCGCACCGCGGGGCGGAACATGGTGCGCGCGGGCGTGCCCGAGCGTGTCGCGATGGCGGTGACCGGCCACCTGACACGCAGCATGTTCGACCTCTACAACATCGTCAGTGCGCGTTTCGGTCCAAGGTGAACACCCAGATCGGTCGAACGTGAACACCCAGATCGGAGCAAGGTGAACACCCAGATCGGTCATGCTGAACAGCACGATCGGCATGGTGAACACGTAGATCGGTGATCGTAAACAGGCGACCCTGCCCAGGGGGGCGGGCGCCTGAAGGCAGCGACGCTGGATGGTCCAGCGCGCCATCCGCCCCGAGACCGAAAGGGGGCGCGATGGCGGCCGAGCGACTATCCATGCGGCAGATCCGCGAGATCCTGCGACAGAAGTGGACCCTGGGGCGGAGCCACCGGGAGGTGGCCCAACACGTGGGGGCCGGCCTGGGGACCGTCTCCGGCGTCGAGCGACGGGCCCGCGCCGCCGGGCTCGACTGGCCTCAGGTCGAGTCGCTCAGCGACGAGGTGTTGGAGGCCCGGCTCTACGGGCCGCCGACGCCGCCCACGCATCATCGGCCCGTCCCCGACTGCGCGATCCTGCACGCCGAGCGGCACAAGCCCGGCGTCACCCTCGAACTGCTCCACCTGGAGTACCTCGAGCAGCACCCGGACGGCTACCGCTACACCCAGTTCTGCGAGCTCTACCGGCGCTGGCTTCACCGCCGGGGCCTGTCGATGCGCCAGGTCCACCACGCCGGCGACAAGTGCTTCGTGGACTACGCGGGGAAGAAGCCGACGATCATCGACGCCCTGACCGGGGAAGTGCTCCCCGTCGAACTCTTTGTGGCTGTCCTGGGCGCCTCGAACTATACCTACGCCGACGCGACCCGCACCCAGCAGGTGCCCGACTGGATCGCGAGCCATCAGCGCGCCTTCCAGTTCTTTGGCGGGGTCACCACCGCCGTGGTGTGTGACCAGCTCAAGAGCGGCGTCGTGGTCCCCTGCCGCTACGAGCCCGGGCTGCAGCGCACGTACGAGGAGTTCGCTCAGCACTACGGCACCGTGATCCTGCCGGCCCGGCCGGCGAAGCCACGGGACAAGCCGAAGATCGAAGTCGCGGTGCAAGTCGTGGAACGCTGGATCCTCGCCCGCCTCCGCCACGAGACCTTCTTCTCGCTCGCCGCCCTCAACGCGCGCATCGCCGAGTTGCTGGCCGACCTGAATGCCCGCCCCATGCGCCTGTACCGCGCGAGCCGGCACGAGCTGTTCGCCCGTCTGGACCGGCCCGCACTCCGCCCCCTGCCGGCCGAGCCCTTCGTCTACGGCGAGTGGAAGGTGGACGCTCGCGTCAACATCGACTATCACATCGAGCTGCACGGGCATTACTACTCCGTCCCCTACACCCTCATCCACGAGTACGTCGATGCGCGCCTCACCGCCACGACCGTCGAGATCTTCCATCGCGGCCAGCGGATCGCCGCCCACGTCCGCAGCCATCGCCGCGGCCGCCATACCACCGACCCTGCCCACATGCCCAAGGCTCATCAGCGCCACCTGGAGTGGACCCCCTCGCGCCTCATCACCTGGGCACGCACGATCGGCCCGCAGACGGCGGCCCTTGTCCAAGCGATTCTCGCCGACCGCCCGCATCCCGAGCAGGGCTACCGCTCGTGCCTCGGCCTCCTGCGGCTCGGCACGCGCTATGGCGAGCCCCGCCTGGAGGCGGCCTGCGCCCGCGCCGTCGCCGTCGGCGCCCGCTCCTACCGCCACGTCGACGCCATGCTCAAGCACGGCCTCGACCGCCTCGCCGTGCCGGAGGCCTCGCCGCCGCTCACTCTCATCTCCACCCACGAACACCTCCGTGGTCGGGAGTACTACCAAGCCCCGAACGCTCCAGAGGCGCCGGCCCCGGCGGCAGCGAGCGACCACGCCCAAGGAGGGGGATAGGAAGGGATGGCCCCTCTCGACAAACGCGATCCTGGAGGCGCCCAGGCCCTCGCCCGTCCAGCCCCGACCGCGGGGAAGGGCCGGCAGGCCGGCACCCGCGCTCTGCCGCTGTCGCGCCGCGACTCGAACGACCCCACGCGCGCCGCGCTCCGGTGGGCTCCAGCGGGGGTGCCGTCACCGAAATCCTCATTCACGAAGGAGGAGAGGATGCTCACCGCCCCGACGCTCGAACAACTCCATGCCCTCAAGCTCGGCGCTATGGCCGCCGCCTGGACGGAGCAACAGCAGCAGGCCGACATGACGGCCCTCGCCTTCGACGAGCGCTTCGGCCTCCTCGTCGAGGCCGAGTGGGGCGCCCGGGAGAACAAGCGCCTGGTCCGCGCCCTCCAGGAGGCCAAGCTCAAGCTCTCGCAGGCGTGTCTCGAGGCGATCGACTACCCGGCCCGCCGCGAGCTCGACAAGGCCGTCATCCGCCAGCTCGCCACCTGCCGCTGGTCGCTGAGCACCACAACGTGATCCTGGTCGGCGCCACCGGCGTCGGGAAGAGCTTCATCGCGTGTGCCCTGGCACATCAGGCGTGCCGCAAGGGCTATCGCGCCGGCTACCGCCGCGCCTCTCGCCTCTTCCACGAGCTCACCCTGGCCCGCGCCGATGGCACCTACATCCGCCTCCTCGGCAAGCTCGCCCGCGTCGACGTCCTCGTGATCGACGACTGGGGCCTCGCCCCGGTCCAGGATCAGGAGCGCCGCGACCTCCTCGAGATCCTCGAGGATCGCTATGGCACCCGCTCGACCATCATCACCAGCCAGCTCCCGCCAGCCCAGTGGCATGACTACCTCGCCGACGCCACTCTGGCCGACGCCATCTGCGACCGCCTCCTTCACAACGCCCACCGACTTGTGCTAAAAGGACCTTCACGACGAAAGGAGGCCAAGCTCGACGACTGACCGAACCGCCAGCGTCGCTCCGCTCCGATCACGATGCGCCGATCTGGGCGTTCACCATGGAGCGATCGGGGTGTTCACGATGACCGAAATGCGCAGTCGACCTCCGGATGGCGGCCCAGAAGACGACGATGTACGTGGACACCCTGCCGGTGAAGCGAGTCCCTGGGTAGTCACCGGGGGACTCTTGGAGAGCTTGTCCCGACCGCGCCAGGGGGTCTGCCCTTGGCGCTTCTTCGCGCCCTCACCCGCACAAGAAGAGCACACGGCAGGAGAAGATGCCCTAGGACAGGCAGTTAGACCAGCCCTTTGGATTAGAAATCCAATGCATCCCAGGCCGAGAGGCAAGGGAATGACCCGTCAGATCTTCTTCCCCAGGATTCTGTCGTGGTCAGGCGCGATGATCATGGGGGAGTAGCACGTCTGAGAAACCGACAGAGAACCGCGCGACGATCCGACTAACTCCAACGATTCAATTAGTTAGGGTGAGGGTTCGGATTGGCCATCCGAGGGTCCGGACAGGGGGAAGATGCGGAGACGGGGGGAATTTGAGAACTCGCCGACTGACTGAGCCGAGTCATCCAGCTCATCGGGGACGCTCTATTTTCACATCAGGGTTGGAGGCGTCCCCCCCCTCACGAACCCAACTTCGCGTAACTGTCCTGCTTGTCTAGGAAACTAATGATAGCATCGCGCAATTGCGCAGTGTTCCGTTTCTGGCCCGAGATCCCTCTCTGCTTCGCGATCGCACGAAGCTCATCCCTTGATAGATTCCCTTTAAGGAGCTCCCGGATTTGGTCGTTGGTCAGGGTCTCTTCAATCTTAATTGGTTGCCGCTTAGGTTTGCTCGGCCGGACGCGCTTCCGGGTCTTCGTTCCCCGCAACAGGACTCGCAGTCGTTCGTCTTCCGATGCCCTCGCGAGAAACGAGAGCAAGTGGTCAATAGCTGAGAGGGTAGACCCGTCTTGCAGAGCGCCTGAATCGAGGGCGGCCCGAAGCTTCTGCAGGAGCCTTACTGTCTCCTCGATCTCATGGATGACATCGTGCCACGCCTCATCGCTGAGTAGGAGCAGAAGACTCTCGCGAAGGTCACGAATTCTGCCGACTAGAGGGTGGATGGATTTGGATGTCATGCCGGAAAACTCCCGAGGAACTCCTCCGCCATGCGCTTATAGTTCTCACTGTTCTGAGAACCTGGCGAGTTGAGGAAGACGGGCCTCTCCTGGTCCGCGGCCTCTCGAATGTCTTTGTAGTCTTCAGTTACCGCATCGAAGCAACGGCCTTTGAACTTAGGCATACCCCTAACAAGAGCCATCTGTTCTCTGGCAACTATCTGTGTTCGTCCGGCAGTAACGTTGACTTTGATAAAGGCAAGAAAGAAGGGCAGCTCGCGCGTGTGATTCAGCGAAGGATTCAGGATCTGCTCGGCGAGAGTCCGCTCTCTCAGCAGCTCATGCATCTTTCGGTCTAAGAACTCGACGCCGACGGTCGAGAAATGATCAGGCATCAGGGTCACAAGGTACCCGTCGCTCCCGTAAAGCGCATTCTGCGTCGCCAAGTACAAGTTGGGCGGGCAGTCGACAAAAATGTAGTCGTACTTGGGGAGGATTTCCCGCAGGGCGTTGAGCAGAATCGAGCGCTGTTTCAGGTGCGTCTCTGCTACCTCGCGGATCGTCGTCGAGCTCTTGGTCCGAGACTGCAGCCGTAGGTCGATATCAAGTAGGGTGATGTTGGAAGGGATTAGATCAACAGCCTCAAGGCCATTGTGCGGCATGGGTCGCTTCCAAATAATATCGCTTATCTGAATCTGGTGGTCTTCGATGAAGGCTCGGTAGAGGCTCTCCAGCGACCCGTTCTTTTGGAGTTTGATTTTCCACGCGTCAATGCTAGTGCAGAGGAACGTAAGGTTGGTTTGCGGATCGTTGTCGATCAGCAGCACCCGCTTCTTATGGAAGTAAGCGAGGGCGCAGCCAATGTGGAAGGTTGTCGTCGTCTTGCCTACCCCGCCCTTGTAGTTCATGAATGAGATCACGCGCGCCATAGGCGACCACCTCCCCGCATAGCCAACATTAAGAGCAGTCCCCGCCACGCGACTCGTGCGGGGGGAATGCAGGGACCCCGAAAAGCTATGGTCCCCTCCAGACACAGCCCAACTCTGATCCTGCTCCGGCGCCAAGGGCGTCGTCAAGAGCCTTAAAAGGACTTGAAGGGGCAACTATCGGCTGAAGCCGTATGCCTTCGTTGTTCTTGGGAGGGAGGAGAACGGCGGGAGGGGCCGACCGCGCTTCTTCCTCGTCCCGGCGAGAGACGTGGCGTCTTATGTTCGTTGGGAGTATGGAACTTGGCGCGGGCTTTATGTCGTCTTCTATGAAACGGCTGCGCTATTCGGCAGTACCTTCATCCACTCAACTGCTGGTGAGTTGGGGGGTGTGGCTGGAGCAGCGGGTGCGTGGCTACTCAATGTGTGTCTCGGCCGCACTGGCCTCGTGGAACCTTGGCCGGCGACTTGGGGGTACGTCCTCATCGCAGCAATAGCAAGCGCGTGGCTGATTGGCATTGGGGGAGGCCTCGCGGCGGAGTGCATCGAGAATGAAGGAGTGCGCCTACTCTATTCAATCGCCTCCATCCTCCGGCTCGGGTGCATGGGACGGCATGGCTGGCGGCAACGGTTCAGGGGCAGGCGCAGCGCCTTGCGTCAAGGCCACCACCTGGTAGTTCGACGGATTCACCGTTGGCATAGATTCATTGCTCTCTGCCACGTCGAATTTGTTTGTAGTGTGATTGAGCTTGGCAACCAGTCGTATCCTCTCTGGCTTGACGTCGCCTTGAATTCGTACCGTGACGGCAAACCAGTCTCCAACCATGAAGCGCTGCAACGCGTTCAGCGGCGATTGGTCGTAAATAAACGTGAGTATTGGCGGCCCGTTCGGCAAACGTAGTTCCTGAAGGACTTCGATGTAGCGCGTCGGTAAGCCGTCGCCGCGGCTCAGGTCGAATCGTCCGTCATTGTCAGTAGCGGAACGCAATGGATGGAACGGTGCATCGACCCATGTCGCGCCCTGCAGGTACGGCTCGAAGGACCCAGCCACCGCGCGCAGACCTGAAATGCTGGCGGTGCTGAGATTCTCAATTCCTATGATGTGCCGTCGCTCTGTGCCGCCCCCGCCCATATTCGCCTCTCTGAGATAGTTCGGAATGCTCCCCGGAACATGTCGGATACGCAGTTTCGGTTTCATCCGGTCTTCCCACGCCATGTTCTCTTTGATCAGACGAAACATTGCGTATGCGGCACTGCCAGCGGTTCCAAGGA
>Ga0214473_10002122_pt1 | contig 24785 bp, 25 predicted proteins | sample RVTome_7_FD_203509 | JGI IMG/M metagenome (GOLD analysis project Ga0214473, IMG submission 203509) | Soil microbial communities from uranium-contaminated site in the Upper Colorado River Basin, Wyoming, United States - RVT98D197 | ecosystem: Environmental > Terrestrial > Soil > Contaminated >... | reverse complement strand
TGCGCGAGCAGACGGCTTCGGCGGTCGCCGCGGGCGTCTTCGGTGTCCCGACGATGATCGTCGGTCGCGAGCTGTTCTGGGGCTACGACGATCTCCCCTTCCTGGAGTCGCACCTCTCCGGGGCCGACCCCGCCAGTCTCGCCGTGCCCGCGAGCGCCTTCGCGCCCATGAAGGCTTCGGCCGTGCGCAGGCGCTTCCGCAACGGAGGCCAGCGAGGAGGCGCAGGGCAGCCCGCATGAGCGAGAGCGCAATCCGCGAGCCCGAAGGCGGGCGGCCGCTGCCCGCGGTCTGGACGGTCCGCCAGGGCCGGGATGCCTATCTGCGCGGGAATGGCTTCTCCGCGCTGGAATACGAGGCGCGCTGGACGCCGGCCCGGGTCCTCGGGATCTCCTTCCGCGTACCCAACACCGCGTGCCACCGCTGGGCCATCATGCTGCACGACCTGCACCACGTGGCGACGGGCTACACGACGGATCTCGCAGGGGAGGCGGAGGTCTCCGCCTGGGAATCTCGCGCGGGACTCGCGCCGCTCGGCCTCTACACCGGCGCCATCGTCGCGAGCCTGGCGTTGCTCGGGCTCCTCGTCGCGCCGCGGCGAACGATCCGCGCGTGGCGGGCCTCGCGGCGGCGCTCGCTCTTCGTGCTGGCGGGCCTCCCCTACGACGAGCTCCTCTCGCTGAGCGTGGCGGATCTGCGCCGGCTGCTGGATGTGCCCGAAGCCGGCCTCGTTCGCGGGCTCCGGTAGGTCCGCGCGCCGCGCCTATCCGGACCGACCTTCGCGGAGGCCGCTCTGCACCAGCTCGTCGAGCTTCGACTGGAAGCGAGAGCGGTCCTTCGCCGACATCGGGGGCGGTCCGCCGGACATGACGCCGATCTCGCGCAGCTGCGCCTTCAGGTCCCGCGTGGCGACGAGATCACCGATCGAGTCCTCGGTGAAGACGCGCCCGCTCGTCCCGAGCACGCGCGCGCCCGCTCCGAGGCAGCGCGCCGCGAGCGGGAGGTCGGCCGTGACGACGACGTCGCCCCGGCGCAGGTTCTCCACGATCCAGTCGTCCGCGGCATCCGGCCCCTGATCGACCACGACGAGCTCGACGCCGAAGCCCCGGGGCACGCTCTGCGGCGAGTTGGCGACGAGGGCCACGCGGATCCCGTAGCGCGTCGCCACGACGTAGGTCTCGTCCTTCACCGGGCAGCCGTCACCGTCCACGAAGATCTCGATCAACTGCGCTCCTGCGTGGGTCGCGTGGCCGTCACGGTACCGCAGCCCACCCCCGCTGCGGCGCCGGCGATTCGGTAGGCTGCGGCCCAGTGGCGGCAGCGGCGGATTCGGAGGCAGGCGAGGGCGGGCAGGCCATCGAGCCGCTCGTCCGGCGGCTCGGACTCCGCCCCCACGAGTGGCGGCCCTGCGACCGCCGCATCGCGAAGGTCGACCCGCGCGTGATCGGGAGCGAGCGTCGGCGCGAGGGCGCCGGGCGCCTCGTCCTCGTCTCCGCGATCACGCCGACGCCGGCCGGCGAGGGCAAGACCACGACGAGCATCGGGCTGGCCGACGGCCTCGCGCGGCTCGGTCACGCGGTGTGCCTCGCGCTGCGCGAGCCCTCCCTCGGGCCGGTCTTCGGGATGAAGGGGGGCGGTACGGGCGGCGGCAGGAGCCGCCTCGTGCCGGCCGATCGGATCGATCTCCACTTCACCGGCGACTTCCACGCGGTGACCGCGGCCCACAATCTCCTCGCGGCGCTCCTCGACAACCACTTGCACTTCGGGAACGAGCTCCGCATCGACCCGCGGCGGATCCTCTGGCGCCGGGTGCTCGACGTGAACGACCGTGCGCTCCGCAACGTGATCGTGGGCCTCGGCGGTCCGCACGAGGGGATGCCGCGCGAGACGGGCTTCGACATCACCGCCGCGTCCGAGGTGATGGCGATGCTCTGCCTCGCCGAGGACGAGGACGACCTCCGCGAGCGCCTCGAGCGCCTGCTCGTGGCCTTCAGCTTCGAGGGCGAGCCGGTGACGGCGCGACGCCTGCGGGCGACCGGCGCGATGCTCGCGCTCTTGCGCGACGCCCTCTGGCCGAACCTGGTGCAGACCCGCGAGGGCACGCCAGCCTTCGTCCACGGCGGCCCCTTCGCGAACATCGCGCACGGCTGCAGCTCCGTGATGGCGACGCGGCTCGCGCTGCAGCTCGCGGACTGGGCCGTCACGGAGGCCGGCTTCGGCTTCGATCTCGGCGCCGAAAAGTTCTTCGACATCAAGTGCCGCGCCGCGGGCCTCGACACCGCGGCCGTCGTGCTCGTGGCCACCGTGCGTGCGCTGAAGCTCCACGCCGGGACGCGCCCGGACGAGCTCGCGCGTCCGAACCCGGAGGCCGTGGCGCGCGGGCTCCCGAACCTCGAAAAGCACGTCGAGAACATCCGCTGCTTCGGCGAGGTTCCGGTCGTGGCCGTGAACCGCTTCGGGAGCGACGCGGAGGCAGAGGTCCTGGTGGTGCTCCGGCGCTGCCGCGAGCTCGGCGTGCCCTGTGCCGCGTCCGATCACTTCGCGCGCGGCGGCGAGGGGGCCGTGGAGCTCGCCCGCATGGTGGTCGAGCATGCCGAGCGGCGCTCCCGGCCCTTCCGTCCGCTCTACGAGCTCTCGGAGTCCGTGGAGGCGAAGATCCTCGCGGTGGCCCGCGCGATGTACGGGGCGCGGGGGATCACGCTCACGCGGCAGGCGCGCCGCGACCTCGCGGACGTGGAGCGGCTCGGCTACGCCGGGCTTCCCGTCTGCATCGCGAAGACGCAGGCCTCGCTCTCGGACGATCCGAAGCGGCGGGGGCGGCCGGAGGGCTTCGACGTCACGGTGCGCGCGATCCAGATCAATGCGGGAGCCGGGTTCCTCGTGGTGATGACGGGCGACATCCTGCGGATGCCGGGCCTCCCGCAGCGCCCACGCGCCGAGGCGATCGACCTGCGCGACGGGGAGATCGTGGGGCTCGAGTGAGCCGGGGCGGAGCCGGCGCGCAGCGCCGGCCCCGCCCCGCGAGTGGAGCGCGGCCTAGAAGTCCACCTGGAAGCGCGTCTGCACGATGTTGCCGGTGCCTCCGACGTTGAAGGCGGGCGACGCGGCCTCGCGTCCCGACAGGTCCGCGTGGATGTAGTTCAGCATGATCCGCGCGTTCGGGAACAGGTGCCAGTTGACGCCGGCCGACGCGTCCCAGAGCTGCCCGCCGCGCACGTCGCGATCGTCGAGGTCGAGGTACGAGAAGCGGGCCGCGATCTCCCACGCGCCCCAGCCACCCTTCGCCGGGTTGAAGTTGGCCTTGGGCTTGATGCGTCCGAAGCGGCCGTAGTCGGGCTCGTAGACCTTGTGCTCGCCGGTCAGGAAGTAGCTCACCTGGCCGTACGCGCCCCAGAAGCCGACGTTGCTCCCGCCCTCGTTGCGGTCGAGCAGCGCGTAGGTGTACTCGCTCTGGACGGAGAGCGGCCCGTGGACCCAGGCGAGCTCGGCGTCGAAGAGGTCGGCGCCCCTCGCGGCCAGGGTCCCGGTGTCGACGAAGCGGTCGGCGAGATGCGCCTCCGGGCGCTGGCGGTAGCGCTCGTTCTCGCCGCGGAAGCGGTGGACGTAGCCCGCACCGAGGTGCAGGAAGCGGCTCCCGTCCTCGGACCAGAGCGGGAGGCCCGTGAGTCGCAGCGCGGTGTCCCAGTCCGTCCGGTTGAAGTTGCTGAAGGCATCCCCGAAGTCGTCGGTGTCGCGGAAGACGCCGAGCTGCCAGAGGAAGCGCTTCTCCGCGGCGGTGTTCATCGCCATCACGCCGACGTTGCGGTCGGGGAAGAACACCGCGTTCAGGCCCCGCTCCATGAAGGTGATGTAGTTCGAGCTCGTCTGCTCGTCGAGGAAGAAGGGCTCCTTGAACTGGCCGACCTGGACCTTTCCGACCGGGCCGAGGCCCGACACGCCGACGAAGACGTCCTTGAACGCCGACTCGCCGCCGGCGAAGTCGTACTGCGCCTTGAAGAAGAGCTGCTCGTACACGGTGCCCTCGAAGAACAGCCGGGCCCGGCGGAACTCGACCCCGTTGCCGTGGCCGTTGCCGCCGAGCGCATCGAGGTCCTCGTCGAGGCCGTTGCTCTCGCTGATGATCGCGCCGTCCGCCTGGATGCGGCCACCGAACTTGAGCTCTGCGCTCCCGTCCGTGCGCTCGAGCTTGAAGCCGTTGCTCCAGCCGAACTCCCAGTCCGGGGGGGCCGACGAGACCGGGGCAGTCTCCGGGGCCTTCGCCGTCTCGGCCGCCCCAGCCAGTCGGGCCGCGGCCGCTGCCTCCTCGCGCCGCGCCTGGTCGAGCAGCTCGTCGTACTGGCTCTTCGAGATGCTCTTCTGCTGGAGCATGATGTCGAGCAGCCGCTCGACCACCGTGCCTTCCGAGGCCTGGGTCGCGCCCACCCCGGCGCCGCCGACCTCGTCTGCCGCCGCCGGGCCGGCGACCGCCATGCCCGCCGCCAAGAAGGACGCCGCGGCGCTTCGCCGCACGCCGCTCGCGAGTGCAAGGGAACGCATCGAATGAACACTCCTCGTGAAGGTGGAAACGCGTCTGGCCGCATCGGGCCATGAAGATGAGTACGGGGACTCTGTGACGAGTCGGTGACGGAGACGGCACGCTCTGGAGAAAAACCGGCTCTGGAGGATGCTGGCGCGCACGCGGCGGGCTCGCGTCCTCCCCGGAACGCCCTCGTTCCGTCAAGATCGGACGGCGGATCCGGGGCCGGGCCGGCCGGCGACCCGCCGGAACCCCGGAAGGGGGGGTACGTTGCGGACCAGGTCGTCGACGCCGGGTGGAGCCGCGGTGGACCGGCGATGAGGCTCGCGCTCAAGATCGTTCCGAAGGCATCGCACGACCGTGTCGTGGGATGGATCGGCGATCGGCTCAAGCTCCAGGTCAAGGCGCCTCCCGAGCGCGGGCGGGCGAACGACGCCGTGACGGCGCTGCTCGCCGAGACCCTCGGCCTTCCGCGCGGCGGCGTGCGCATCGTCGCGGGCCACGGCTCGCCGCAGAAGCTCGCGGAGATCGACGCCCCGGACGCGGAGGTCTACGCGAAGCTCCCTCCGCGCTGAGGGTGTGCCCTGGGGCTCCGGCGCCTCGGGCAGGATGCTCTATGCTCCCGCTCCCGCGCGGCGAGCCGTTCGCCGTCGGTGGGGGTGGACCCGGACCAGGAGGTGTGCCATGGCGATCAAGGTGGGCGAGAAGCTTCCCGACGTGACCCTCAAGACGATGACGGCGGACGGGATCAAGGACATGACGACCCGCGAGCTCTTCGGCGGGAAGCGCGTAGTGCTCTTCGCGCTGCCGGGCGCCTTCACGCCGACCTGCTCCGCGAAGCACCTGCCCGGCTTCGTCGAGCAGGCCGACCGGATCCGGGCCAAGGGCATCGACCGCATCGTCTGCCTCTCGGTGAACGACGCCTTCGTGATGGGGGCCTGGGCCAAGGCGCAGGGCGCCGGCGAGAAGGTCCTGCTCGTCGCGGACGGGAACGCGGAGTTCTCGAACGCCGTGGGGCTTGCCTTCGACGGCTCGGGCTTCGGCATGGGCACGCGCTCGCAGCGCTACGCGATGATCGTCCAGGACGGGGTCTTGAAGCACCTCTTCGTCGAGAAGCCGATGGAGTTCAAGGTGAGCAGCGCCGAGGCGGTGCTCGCAGCGCTGTAGGAGCCGGTCCGAACGCGGTCGCGAGCACGTGCCAGGCCGCGCGCCAGATCTCGGACGAGTCGATCTTCGACACGCCGGCGGTGCGCTGCTCGAAGACGATCGGCACCTCGGCGATGCGGAACCCGCAGCGGTGGACCCGCCAGGCCATCTCCTCGAGGAAGGAGTAGCCCGAGGAGCGGATGCCGAAGGGATCCACGCTCGCGAGGACCTCTCGCCGGTAGCAGCGGAACCCCGACGTGCAGTCGCGCACCGGCATGCGCAGCAGCGTCCGCGCGTAGAGGTTCGCAAAGGCCGAGAGCGCGCGGCGGTGCCACGGCCAGTTCAAGATGCCTCCCCCGGCCACGTAGCGGGACCCGATGACGAGGTCGGCCTCGGCCATGGCCGCGAGCAGCGCGGGGATGTAGCGGGGGTTGTGGCTGCGGTCGCAGTCCATGCTGAGGACGCGGTCGTAGCCGTGGTCGAGGCCGTGACGGAAGCCGGCCAGGTAGGCGGTCCCGAGCCCGAGCTTTCCGGGTCGGCGCAGCAGGTGGAGGCGCGGCTCCCGGCGGCCCGCATCGGCGACGAGCTCGCCGGTTCCGTCCGGGCTCGCGTCGTCGACGACGAGAATCTCGAGCGAGCCGTCGATGGCGAGGACGTCGGCCGCGAGGCCGATCACGTTCTCGGCCTCGTTGTAGGTCGGGAGGACGACGAGGTTGCGCACGCCGGGCGAGAGTACCATGCGGCCTCCGCCGCGCGTCGGACCCGCCCGTCGCAGGCGCTCGCCGACGGGCCGCGGCGGCCTCAATAGGCGTCGAAGTCGAGTGCCGCGACGCGCAGCCGCGCGCCATCGGGGCTGCGCCCCTGCGAGCGAAGGTCCCGGAACATGAAGTGCAGCGGAGCCGGGCGCAGCGCCGGCGGAAGCGATGCGTAGGCCCGCCCGCTCCAGTCGAGAGCGGGGTCGAGCCCGATCCACACGCGCAGGAACGCGGCGGCTCGCGGCGGCGGAAGGCCCCCAGGCAGCGCGTCGGCCGGGTGCGCGCCGAGATCGGCGAGGATCCCGGGGTAGCCGCTGGCGCAGAGAATGCGCGCGCGTCCACGCCGGACGACGGCGCGATAGGGGCGATCGGGCCGCGCGAGCCTCCAGGCGAGCGAGCGAGGCTCCCACACCCGCTCCCAGGAGGCCGGAGATCTCCCCTGCGCCTCGGGGCTCGCGCCGACCCCGATCCGCACCTCGAGCGGGCGGATCATCCGGAAGCCCAGGCGCTCGACGAAGGCGAAGCGGCTGTTCGCGTTCGCGAGCGCGATGGCGTGGCCGAAGTCCCGGCCGGCGCCCTCCGAGAGCGCGCGCTCGACCAGGGCCTTGAACAGGCCGCGGCGTTCGAAGCCCGGCTCGGTCGCGGCGTGCTGGGTCAGGAGACCGCGCTCGTCGGAGCCCTCGATCCGCCCGCGCATCGGCGTCGCCGCGAAGTGGGCGACCAGCCGCCTGCCGTCCCAGGCGTCGAACGCGAGGGCCTGGCCCTCGGGATTGTCGCGGTAGGTCCAGGCGAGGTACGCGGCCGAGACGTGCGCGGCTCGGGGGAAGCGCCGCTGCAGCAGCGCCGCCACGGCCTCGAGGCCCTCTGCCGAGGTGTCCGTCGGGCGGATCTCGATCATGCGCTTCGCTCTGGGGCCGCACTCGCGAGCCGGCTCACGTACTCCGCGTACGGGATGATCGGCGCGCCGAGGGCGGCGAGCCGATCGATGCGCCCGAGCATGCCCCTGCGGTTCCAGTACATGAGGTGGTGGTACAGGCGTCGGCCGCCGAGCTCCGGATGCACGAAGCGGTCCTGCTCGGAGTCGATGTCGAAGGGGTGAGCGTAGCCCACGACGGGGCGTCGGCTCCGGATCTCGCGGCGGAAGAGGGAGCGCACCAGTGAGAAGGGCAGCGCGCGCAGGTACACACCGCTGGCGAAGGGCACGTCGAGGCCGGGGACGCCGGAGAGCGAGAGCGGGATCTCCCAGACGCCCGGCTCCGTGAGCGAGCCTTCGCGCGAGAAGCCCGGCCAGCCGTGGAGCGGATGGCGGGCCGGCAGCACGGAGCTCGAGTAGCGGATCCCGAGCTCGGCCATCACCTCCCAGGCCCAGCGCGTCCGCTCGGTCAGCGAGTGGACGGGCGCGCGGAAGCCCCGCACCTCGCCGCAGCCCGCGTTCGCGAGATCCTCGAGGTTGCGCGCGAGATCCGCCCGGAAGCCGGCGCGGCCCAGGCGATCGAGCGGGACGTGATCGCTGCCGTGGCAGGCGATCTCGTGGCCGGCGGCGGCGAGATCCCGGACCAGCGTCGGGTAGCGACGGGCGACGTCGCCCACCGTGAAGAAGGTGCAGCGCACGCCCAGGCGCTCGAGCAGCTCGAGATAGCGCCCGACGAGCAGGGGCACGCGCTCCGCGGTGCGATGCCCGTACGGGATCATGCTGCGGACGTCCTCGAGGTCGATGCTGAACAGGAAGGGCGACGCGTCAGCCATCGAGCGAGGGCCGCGCGGAGGGCCCCTCGAGGCGATCGAGCCGCGCGCGCAGGAGGGCCTGCTCCTGCGCCAGGTTCTTGATCTGGAGCCCCGCGCGCGAGAGACGCACGGCGTAGTTCAGGCAGATCGCCACCAGGAAGACCTCGCCGAGGAAGAAGACGAGGGAGCTCGACGTCCACGCTCCGGTCGCGCGCGTCAGCACGTGCAGCAGGTCGAGGCGCAGGCTCAGCACCAGGAGCGCCGCGGCGACGCCCATCCAGATCGGCGTGTACTCCTCGCGCAGGCTGCGCCGCCGCACCAGCCAGAGCACCGCCGTCACGAGCGAGAGGCTGCTCGCGAGCGCCAGCGCGCGGGCCGTGCTCGGATCCGAGGCGGCCAGGAAGAGCTCGCGCAGCTCCTCGGGGGTGGGGGTCGGGTTCATCGGCGACGAGCCTCCGGGGCGGTGGTCTCGCCGGGGCGGCGCGCGGCCGTCCAGGTCGAGAGCAGCATCTTGTAGACGTAGTAGACGGAGCGGAGCCCGCCGTGGAGCGTCGACGCACGCGAGCCGGCGCGCATGCTCACGGGGCACTCGCCGACGCGCAGCCCGTTGCGCCACGCGGCAAGCAGCACGTCCACGTCCGGGTAGTCGGCCGGGAAGAAGTCGCGCGCGTAGATCTCGAGCACGCGCCGGTTCATCGCCTGGAAGCCCGACGTCGGGTCGCTCACGCGGAGGCCGGCGAGGCGCGCGATCGCCTGGAAGACGCGCCGCCCGAGCGAGTGGAGCGTCCCCATCCGGTAGTCGCCGCGCCCGAGAAAGCGGGAGCCCACCACGAGGTCGAGGTCGCCGGCCTCGACCGGCGCGAGCAGTCGGGGGATCTCGGCCGGGTCGTGCTGCCCGTCGGCGTCCAGCTGGACGACGATCGACGCGCCGCGCTCGAGCGCGTACTTGTACCCGGTCTGGAGGGCCGCGCCGTAGCCGAGGTTGAAGGGATGGCGCAGGACCCGCGCGCCCGCGCGCGCGGCGACGAGGGAGGTCGCGTCGCGAGAGCCGTCGTCCACGACGACGACCTCGCCGTCGAGGCCGGCGCGTGCGACGGCCTCGAGGACGCCCGCGAGACGCGTGCCCTCCTCGTAGGCCGGGATCACGATCAGGAGGCCGCTCACACCGGGGCCTGCCAGGCCACCGTGAGGTAGCGGTTCTTGAAGCCGTGTCGCAGCGTGGCGGCGACGCGCCGGATCAGCGCGTCCGGGTGGCGCGCATACCAGGCCGGCAGGCCGCGTCGCACCCGACGCAGCCGGGGCTCGCGGCGCGCGAGGATCGCGGCGGGTGCGAAGGGCTGGTCCTGCACGAGCGCGTCGCGCTCGACGAGCCGGTGGGGAGCGAGGAGCCGGCGGAACGAACGCTCGCTGAAGTCGTGGAGGTGATGTGGATTCGCGTCGACCGAGGGCGTGGTCGGTACGGAGGCGATGAGGACGCCGCCTGGTCGCAGCATGCGCACGAGGCGCGCCACGAAGGCCTCGGGGGCCGGGAGGTGCTCGAGCGTCTCGATCGACACGATCGTGTCGAAGCCCCTTGGATCGCTGAACTGCATCGCGTCCGAGGCCGCGAACTCGGTGCGCGGGCCGGCGTAGCGGCGCCTCGCGTAGGCGATGGCTTCCGGCGAGAGATCGACTCCGAGGGCCTGCACGCGGGCACCGGCGCGATCGGCGAGGACCCTCGTCCCATAGCCGACACCGCAAGCGAGATCGAGCAGCCGCCCCGGGCGCGCGTGGCGCGCGGCGAACTCGTAGCGCTCGATCGAGATCCGAAGCGCCTCGCCGCCCGTCACGTCTCCCGGTGCGAGCTCGTCCGGGACGAGCCGCTCCAGGCTGTCTGCATCCAGCTCCACGCGGGAAAGGCTACCAGTCCGGGGCGGGGACCTACAATCCGCCTCAGCGCGTGATGGCGTAGGCCGAGAGCGCGTCGTTCGCGTGGACGAGCGCGATCGCGGCCTCCGGGTCGCGCGCGCGCTGCGCGAAGCGGAGCCGCAGCGCCTCGAGCCTCGGGCTCCCGCTCTCGTGGTGGACCACGATGGTGGTGAAGCCGAGGTCCCGCAGCTCCTGCACGGCGCCCGGGGCCGGCAAGCGCGCCAGCGTCGCCTCGAGCTCGCCGAGGCGCGCCGGGAGGAAGGAGTTCCGGCAGGCCGAGGTGCGGCGGTGGTGGTAGGCGGAGAGCAGGATCGCCGTGTTGTTGCGCAGCTGGGTCTTGCGGTCGAGCGGGACCTCGGCGATCGGACCGCTGTTGTTGCGGTCCGCGAGCGCCTGGAAGAACTCGACCTGCTTGCGCGCGGGGGCGATCTCCGTCATCTCGAAGGCGACCCGCGGTGAGAGCCCGAGGCCGGCCGGTCGAAGCGTGTCGACGCCGGCGGCGAGGACGAGCGCGGCCGCGACGGCGCTGCGCCAGCGCTCGGGGGCCGCGCGGACGAGCGCCGCGGCACCGAGGCCCGCGAGGATGCAGAGCGCGAGCAGCACGCCCGAGTACAGCCGCGAAACCCCCCGGATCAGGTCGAGGCCCGGCACGCTCCGCGCGAGCCAGGCGTAGAGGTTCGGGACCAGCATCGTGGGGGGATCGCCCGGGGCGGAGCCGGAGAGAACGACGCGCGCGCCCCCGGTGGCCGCGAACAGCGCGAGGAGGGCACCGAGCAGGAGCGCCCAACGCGGGTCGCGACAGGCGCCGCGTGGGAACCGGCTCCCGCCGAGCGCGAGGCCGGCCCCCGCGAGTGTCAGGAGCGCGAGCCCCGGCCAGTAGGCCCCATCCGGAGCGAGCGAGGACCAGGCAAGGAAGAACTGATGGCTTCGCGGAGCGAGGGCGCCCTCGGCGCGCCGCGCGAGAAAGGGGCCGTAGCATGCAGCGGCCGCCGCGCCGACGCAGAGCGCGACCGCAACCCACTGGAGCGGTCGCTGTTCGCGCAGCCGCTGCGAGCCGAGGAGCCAGCCGAGGATCGGAAGTCCCAGGCAGACGACCCCGAGCGTCGCGTAGAGGCTGCTTGCGAGCTGGAGCGCCCCGGCGGCGGAGAGGCCGATCGCGTCGCGCCAGCGGCGATGCTCGCACAGGCGCACGCCGAAGAAGAGCGCGAGCGCGGCCCAGGCGTTGTCCCACGCATAGGGGTGCACGATCTCGTCGAGGCGCACCGGGTGGAAGGCGAAAAGCAGCGCGGCAACGAGTCCGGCCGCCGAGAGGCCCGTCCAGTCGCGAACGAGAACGAACAGGGCGAGGCTCCCGAGGAGGGCGAGGATCGGGAGGGCGAGGTCGTAGGTGGCGACGGGATCGCGGGTCGCGATCCAGGCCGGGATGGCGACGACGCCGAGGGCGATGCCCGGCTCGCCCAGCGTGAGCGCGTTTCGCTCCGGGTAGCAGGGCTCGGCCTCGAAGAGCGCGAGAGGACGGTGGAGCAGCGTCCACGCGTTGCGGGCGACCAGCCACGCGACGAAGCGCTGGTCGATCGCACCGAGCGGTCCGCCGGGGTGGCCCGCGGCCGGCGCGTGCCGCCGGCGCACCGCCGGCGCCATGCGCTCGAGATCGCTCCCAAGGTAGGGTCCGAACACCGAGGCGAGCGCGCAGACGAGGACGAGAGCGGCCGCAAGCGTGCCGCCGTGCCGCATCCAGGGTCGCGATCCGCCGGGGCGCCGCGTGCGCTCGTCTCAGGACTGCGGCTGGAGGGTCTTCCAGCCCATGTCGCGCATGCACTGGATGTGCTCCGCGACACCCGGGAGGCCCTCGGCGGTCACCTGGGACATGCAGGAGGCCGTGTCGGACTTGAGATCCCGCGCCTCGCCTGCGGCGGCATCCCACTCGTACAACGCTTCGAGGCGCGCGAGCACGTCCGCTTCCGGAGGGGCCGACGGCGCTGCGGACTCCGCGGGCGGCGCGGCGGGCGCGGCCGCGCTCGGCGCCGGCTCCTTCTCGCCTCCACAGGCGAGCGCGAGCCCCGCCACCGCTGAAGCCAGCCAGATGCGACGCCAGATGCGACGCGTGTCACCCATCACCCGGTCCTCCCATCGCGGGATCGGCCCGCAGGGCGCGGAGAGTAGCCCCGGGGAGCGTCCGCGAGAAGGCGCCGCGCGCGCCACACGGGGCGATCGGACGCACGTGGTAGAATCCACGCTCCTGGGGTGACACCGGCGCATCGGCGGCGCCCCGCTTCCCACCCCCCTTTCCGGAACCCGGAGACCGGAGACCGGGAGTCGCGATCCGGAGACCCGGAATGGCGCGCAGCATCGACATGGGGCTGAGCCGCCGCATCGACGCGTGGCTGGGGCTCCTCGTGTGCGCGCTGCTCTACGGCGTGGCGCGCCTGCACGCGCTCGTCGGTGGGCCGTCCCTGCCGCGCTGGGGCGCTCCGACGCCCCCTGGCTCCGACGCCCCCGAGCCGCGACCGCGGCGCGTGCTCGCGATCAAGCTCTGGGGTCTCGGCAACCTGGTCATGATCGTCCCCGTCCTCGATGCGCTGCGCCGTGCCGCGCCCGGAGTCGAGATCGACTTCCTGACGCTCGAAGCGAACCGGGCGCTGCTCGCGCGTTCGGGGGTGGTGGAGCGAGTCGTCGGCTTCGAGGTCCGCAGCTATGCCGCGCTGGCGCGAAGCCTTGGGTCCGCGCTGCGGACGCTACGCGCCCGCCGCTACGACCTCGTCCTCGATTTCGAGCAGTTCGCGAAGCTCTCGGCGATCTGCGCGTATGCCAGTGGCGCACCGCGGCGCATCGGCTTCGACACGGACGGGCAGCGCAGGGGATGGCTCTACACGACGCGCGTCGTCTACGCCGACGGCGAGCACATGCGGCAGATCTTCCTCCGGCTGCTGCGCCCGCTCGGAATCGAGGCCAGCCTCCGGCCGCCGAGCTTCGCCATCGAGCCGGCCGAACGCGCTCGCGTGGCGGAGCTGCTTGCGGCCCACGGCGTGCACCGCGACCACTTCCCGCTCGTGGGGATGCACGTCGGGAGCGGTCCGAGCTCCACCGGGGTGCCGCTCAAGCGCTGGCCGGTCGAGAGCTTCGCGGCGCTGGCCGACGCGCTCGCCCTGCGCCATGGGGCGTCGATCGTCTTCACCGGGCAGGGCGAGGAGGAGCGGGCGCTCGTGCGCGAGGCCCGAACCCGCATGCAGCAGACCGCGATCGACGCCTGCGACGAGCTCGCCCTCGGCGACCTGCTCGGGCTGCTCGAGGCCTGTCACTTCGTCGTCAGCAACGACACCTCCGTGATGCATCTCGCGGCCGCGGTCGGTACGCCCGTGGCGGCCCTCTTCGGGCCGACGAGTCCCCAGCAGTACGGCCCGTGGAGCCCCGGCGACCTCGTCTTCTGGAAGGGCCTGCATTGCAGCCCCTGCCTCACCAACTACAACCAGAAGGTGAGCCTCTGCTCCGATCCGGTCTGCCTTCGCCAGGTCCAACCCGCGCAGGTGCTCGAGGCGATCGAGAAGCGCTTCCTCGGGCCGGACGCGCAGCCGCGCCGCCGGCCGCCGCAGAACGCCTAGCCTCGCCGGAGCGCCGCTCGTTGTGGACGCTGGGCGTGGCGCCGCGTAGGCTCGCCTCGATGTCCAACGGGCTCCTGGCCGCGTGGTCGCTGCTCGTGGCCCTCCAGCTCGGCTGGCTCCCGATCGCGCGCACCGCCTGGGCCTTCAATCTGTGGTCCTACCTACCCGAGTGGGCGGCGTGGCTGCTCGGCGCGGCGTCCCTCTCGCTGTGCGCGGGGTCTGTCCGGGACCGGGTCGCCGCGGGCCTCGCAGCCGCGGCGCGCCGGTGGCCCGCGGGCAGGCCGGCCGAGGCGGTGGCGTGCGTGGTCGTGGCGCTCGTCCTCTGGCTCCTGCGCGAGTGGAACCTCAGCGGAGACTCTGCGGTGCTGGTCGCCGTGGCGTACAACGGGCCCGACTTCGTGTTTCCGGAAGTGGGCGCCACGTTCCTGCTGCGGTCGATCGTCCGGCTCGCGCCCGCGCTGGGCCTCGCCGGCGTCGAGACGATGCGCGCGCTCTCCTGCGCCTGCGGTGGCGCGGCGACCTGGCTGCTCCTGCGCGTCGCTCGCGAGCTCGCGCCGGGACGGTCCGCCGCGGCCGTGGTGCTCCTGCTGCTCTCGGGCGGCCTCGCGCGGGTCTTCGCCGGGCGGATCGAGGTGTATGCGCCGCTGCTCGTCGGCGTCCTCGCGTATCTGTGGTCGGCGCTGCGCGCGCTGCGGGGAGCCGGCCATCCCGCGATGCCCGCGCTCTGTCTCGGCCTCGCGATCTGGCTGCACGCCGCGGCGGCGCTGCTGCTGCCGAGCCTCGTCGCCATCGGGGCGCTGCGAGCCACGCCGCAGAGGGGCCGCGACGCGTGGCGCGAGGCCATCGCGTCCCTGCTGCTCGCCGGGGCTACCTCTGGCGGGCTTCCTCGCGCTCCACGGGCTGGTCGCCGGGACGGCCTCGGCCCTCGAAGCCTGGACCCGCGTGCTCGAGATCCTGGGACGAGGCAGCGGGAGCGGCGCAACGCGCTGGTGGGTGCGCGGCTGGGGTGGCGCTCCGAGCATTGGCACAGACGTGGTATGGCTTTCGCCGGCACATCTCAAGTACCTCTCGAACTCCTTCAGCCTGCTGGTTCCGGCTTGTCTGCCGAGCCTGCCGTTCCTGTTGCTGCGGCGACCGCGGGCGCTCTTCGCGGGAGCGCAGGGGCGCTGGCTCGCGATCGCGGGCCCTCCCGCTCGGCCTCTACGCGATCGCGCTGCGGCCCTTCTGGGGACCCTGGGACTGGGACCTCTTCGCCCTCACCGCGCTCGTGCTCGCGTGTCTCTGCGTGCGCGCCCTCGCTCCGTTGCGGCTCGCGCCCGCGCTCGCGGTCGCGTGCGTCGGCTTCCAGCTCTGCTTCGTCGGCGTCCCCTTCCTGTGGATCGGCGCCGGGAGCCCGCGCGACGTTGGACCCTTCGGCTTTCGCGGCTTCGACTACGACCTGCGCCAGCCCCTGCGGCCGCCCCCGGAGCGTCTGGCGCCGTGGCTCTAGCGCGAGCCGGGCGACGACGAAGAGGCGGTTCTCGCGGCCGAGCAGGCGGGCTGCGGCGAAGAGCGCGTGCAGGGCCAGTCGCATCGCAGGCGCGAGCGTGAGGCGGCGCAGGTCGGTGAGCTCGCGCCGGAGCGAGACGACCTCGAGACCGGCCCGGGCGAGCGAGTCCGCGAGCGTCTGCGGCGTGTAGTACAGGAAGTGCTGCTCGATGTAGAACTTCTCGAGCGCTGCCGTGAGGCGTCCTCCGCTGGCCCGATACAGGGCGCCGGCGACGAGGTCGAGGATGCTGCGCTGGTTCGGCGTCGAGAGCGCAATCACGCCGCCCGGTGCCAGCAAGCGGCGCGCCGCGCACAGCAGCTCGACCGGCTCGCGCGAGTGCTCGATGACGTCCCAGCCGGTGATGGCGTCGAAGCGACGCCCCTGCGCGGCGAGGTCGGTGAACTCGCCGTTCCACACCTCGAGGCCGAAGTGCTCGCGCGCATGCCGGGTAGCCTCCTCGCAGTCGTCGATGCCGTAGGGCTCCCAGCCGCGCCGCCGCGCGACCGCGAGGAAGAGCCCCGTACCGCAGCCCACGTCGAGGAGCCGGCCCGAGGCGCGATGCCGCTCGACCTCGTCGAGCCAGCGCTCGTAGCTCTGCACCAGCGGGTTGCCGGGCTCGTCGTCGTAACAGAAGCCGTAGTACGAGCGCAGCTCCGGCACGGAGCCCTCGCCGGTGGTGTAGAGCTGCGAGAACATCGCCCGGATCTCCTCGGGGCCCGGCGGCGGCCAGAGGTAGACGAGCCCGCAGTCGCGGCAGTCGAGGATCTCGAAGCGCGTGATCCGGTAGCGCAGCGCAGCGCTCCCGCTCGCGCAGACCGGGCAGCAGGGCCGCCGGGCGCCGCTCACCGTCGCCTCGGCCGATGAACTTCGCTCGCCTCCGGCTCGCTGCGCGCGCTCCGCGCTTGCGCGAGGTCTTCGCCCGCGGGTTCCGCGGTGACGAGCACGGGCTCGGCGAAGCCCCCGTGCGCGAGCGAGGCGCCCGTCGCGTTCTGGGCGGCGGTCGAGAGCTCGAGGCGGATTCGACGACCGGCCCAGCGCTCGAGCGGTGCGTCGACCTCGAGCCAGCCGCGATCCGCGAGCTGCGAGGTCGGGTGCATCGTCCGCTCGAAGACCACGCTGCGCTCGCCGTCGGCTTCGATCGCCACTTCGAAGCGCACCCACGACGGGGGGTGGCTGTACCAGACCTCCGGGTGGACCGCGACGGCGGTGCGCAGCCGCGCGCCGGCCGGGACGTCGAGCGGGAGCGCCAGGCGGGTGCGTGCGCCATCCGCGGCCGGCCGCAGCGCGAGCACGGGGCGGAAGGGCCAGAGCTCTCGCGCGACCCAGTCCGCGCGTTCCTCCGGGAGGATGGCGCGCGGAGGAGACTCGTCGGAGAGCACGAGGAGTGCGCCGGAGGCGAGGTCTGCGCCGAGGGGGCGCCCCTCCACGGCGTCGCTCACGCGGCGCGCGCCGGCGAGCTTGTAGCCCAGATAGTCCGTGCTGAAGACGCGCTCGATCTCGTAGTGCTCGACGAGGTACGCGTAGAGCTCCGGCGCGAAGACGCGCACGTCCGGGAAGCCCCCGAGGCGGTTGAACGCGTAGACCAGCAGCTCGGGGCGCTTGCGCTCGAAGGACGCGATGATGCGGCGGTCGCGCTCGGGGAGCTCCGGGAAGGGCCAGACGATGTAGGCCGAGCGGTCGGGGCCCGGGCGGTCCGCGAGGAAGTGCAGGATCGGGAAGTAGGGCAGGATCGCGACGGTCTCCCCCGGTCGGGATCGCTCGCGCAGGTAGGCCAGCGCGTCGCCGAGCAGCGCCGCCTCGTTCGGCGTCACGGAGATTCCCGCTCGCGCGCTCGGGATCGGCGTGTCGTGCAGCACCCGCAGGCGCCACGCGAGGCGCGCGGAGTAGCCGGCGACGGCGAGCGCGGGAGCGAGCCACAGCGCGAAGAGCGCGGCGGCGAGGCGAGGGCGGACGGCGCGCAGGCGCCCGAGGCCGTCGCCCAGCCAGAGGAGCGGGAGCAGGAGCATCCCCCAGTAGAGGACCGCGAGATGGGCGAAGTCCTGCGGCTTGTTGACCCGCACCCAGACCATCAGCGCCGCCGCCCATGCGAACAGGGCGACCTCGGCGAGACGCGCCTGGCGCGTCGCGGGATCGCGGAGCTCGGCGCGTCTGCGGACGAGCCGGAACAGACCGAAAGCCAGGATCGGATAGGGCGCGGCGTAGTAGAGCTTGAGCGCCAGGTCGAGGAGCCAGGTGTCCTGGAAGAAACGGCTTTCGCGCAGGAGCTGCCAGTCCGCCACGTACAGGATCGCCGGCATGTACGCGGTGAGTCCATCGGCGCTGCGCAGCGCCGGATCCTGCGCGAAGAGCGGCAGGAGGTCCGGGAACGACGAGTACTCGAAGGTCGACATGCCGACGAAGTGATTGAGCACCGTGAACCGGAGCACGTCGCCGAGCACGCCCGCCCGCCAGAAGTGGAGGCCGGCGGCGGCACCCACGAGCGCGGCGGGGCCGAGGAAGCCGGCGGCGATCGGCCCGAGTCGCGGACGCGCCCCGGCGGGGGCGCTGCGGACGGCGACGGCGATCGTCGCCGTGAAGGCGAGGAGCGCCGTGGCCCCGTAGTCCTGCTTGCACAGGACCCCGAGGCCGAAGAGGAGGCCGGCGGAGACGAGGGTCGCGAAACGGCCGGAGTCGAAGAATCGGAGCAGCAGCCAGAGCGCCGCGAGCTGGAGCAGGAGCGCCGTGCTCGAGTAGTTGTACATGTGCCAGTGCGGAAAGGCCCAGACGCGGTAGACGAGCATCGAGGCCACAGCGAGCCACGCGAGGCGGGGCCCGGCTATGCGCCGGAACAGCGCGAAGAGCAGCGCCACGAAGAGCGCGAACTCGACCACCAGGATCCAGCGCGCGACGAGGTTCGAGGCGCCGAAGATCCGAAAGGCCGCGGCGAGCAGCCAGAACGCCCCCGGCAGCGGGTAGACGGTCGCGTCGCGGTACAGCTCGCCCCCGTTCGCGATCAGGTCCGCGTAGAGGAGCAGGTGCCCCTCGTCCATGAAGCTGAACCAGCGGTCGAAGAAGGGGAGCTGGAAGGCGAACGCGACCAGGAAGGCGCCGGCCAGCGTCGCAGATTGACGTAACATATTGATCTTCGTAGATTATCCGCGATGGCGCAGACTGGAAAGAGCCGCCCGGGGCGAAGCCAGCCGGACCTCCGGACGCTCGCGGCCCTCGCGGCGATGTATGCGCTCCTCTTCGGGAACTTCGCGCTCCACGCCTGGCGTCCGCTCCCGCTCGCGGTGCACGTGCTCGTCGCGACCGCGGCGATCCATCTGGCCTTCACAGTCTGGCACGAGGCGGTCCACCGCAACGTCTCCTCCCGGCCGTGGGTCAACACCGCGGTCGGGATCCTGGGCATGTTTCCGTACATGACGCCCTACTTCATGCAGCGCTGGATCCACCTCCAGCACCACGCGCGCCTGAACGAGCGGGACGATCCGAATTCCGTCTACGTCGACGGCCCCTTCTGGAAGATCTTCGTGCGCTATCCGCGGGCGCTCGGCTACGCCGGCAAGCTCCTCGCGCGCGACCCGCGCACGCCCGGCGAGCGCGCGTCGGACCTGGTCTCGGTGCTCGCGGTCGGTGCGATCTTCGCGGCAGCCTGGCTCGCGGGAGCGCTCGCGGATCTGCTCCTGCTGTGGCTCCTGCCGGTCGCGATCGCGAAGATCGTGATGGACTGGTACATCAACTACCTGCCGCACGTGGGTCTGCCCGCGCACCGGTACCAGGGGACGCGGGTGGTGGACGTGGCGTGGCTCACGCCGCTCGTGCTCGGCCACAACTATCACGCGATCCACCACCTCTGGCCGAACGTCCCGTGGCACCGCTACCGGGAGGTCTTTCGCGAGCGGCTGGACCTGTTGAGGGAAAATGGAGTCCCGATCGAGCACCGCGTCTTCGAGCGCCGCTTCCCCGCCCGAGTGCTCCCCGCGCACACCCCTGTCTCTGGTTGAGACCCGCTGCGTCCTGTGCGGCACGGCACGGGCGGACCCGGTCGCGACCGGCCGCGACTTCGAGTACGACACCTGTCCGAACCGCTTCCGCTTCGTACGTTGCGCCGGATGCGGGCACCTCTACCTCTCTCCGCGCCCGAGCGTCGCGGACCTCGGGGTGATCTACCCCGCGAACTACTACGCCTTCGCGAGCAGTGGGAACCCGCTCGTGGCGCGCCTGCGCCGCGCGTGGGAAGGGGGGAAGGTCCGCCTCTACCGGGAGCTCGTGGGGGACGGGCCGCGGTGCATCCTCGACGTGGGCTGCGGCAACGGGCGCTTCCTCGGGCTGCTGCGCGACTTCGGCTGTCCCGACTGGGAGCTCGTCGGGATCGATCTCGACGCGGCGGCCGTGGCCGAGTGCCGCGCACAGGGCTTCGAGGCCCACGTCGGCCGGGTGGAGGATTTCGACGCCGGCCGGCGTGGCTTCGACGCCGTGATCATGCTCCAGCTGATCGAGCACGTGGAGGACCCGGCCGCGATCTGCCGGCGCGTGCACGCGCTGCTGCGGCCCGGGGGCCGCTTCGTCGTGGAGACCCCGAATCTGGCGGGGATCGACTACCGGCTCTTCCGCCGCTCCTGGTGGGGGCACTACCACTTCCCCCGCCACTGGAACCTCTTCTCGACGGCGTCGCTGCGCCGCATGCTCGAGGACGCCGGCTTCGAGGTCGAGCGCAGCGAGTGCCTGATCAGCACGTCGGCGTGGACGATCTCGCTGCACAACTGGCTCCTCGACCGCGGCTGGCCCGACCGGGTGGTGCGCTTCTTCCACTACCAGAACCCGCTGCTGCTGGCGCTCTTCGTGACGCTCGACTGGACGCGCGCCCGGCTCGGGCTCGAGACCTCGAATCAGCGCGTGATCGCGCGTCGCGGGGAGGGATAGCCCGTCCGCGCCCGTCCCTCCCAGCACGAGGCGGGGAGGGCGGAGAGAGCCTCGGTGAGCACCTCGAAGAGGATCTCGTGACCGCGGGCGTTGGGGTGGGAGTCGATCGCTCCGACCCAGAGGGAGGCTGCGCTCTGGCCGCGGTACGCCGGGAACGACTCGATCGCGGGGATCCCGCGCTCCTGTGCGGCCGCGATCACGGCGTGATAATGGCGGCGGTAGGTAATGGCGGCGGTAGGGATGCAGCGCGGAGAGCCAATACAGGTGCGTGTGGATGAGCACGAGCGCAGGTTCCGCGGTCGCGGGAGAGAGAGGCGAGGCGATCGAGGGCCTCGCGCACGCCCCGCCACGCCTCGGGGTTCTGGAAGTAGTTGTCGTCGAGCTCGAAGCTGTAGGAGCCGCGCGGTGCAAAGACGAGCTCCCGCAGCGAAGCGAAGCGCGGGCCGAGGAGGCGCCAGAGCCGCAGCGGAGACCGGGCGAAGCGACTCGGGTCGACGAAGGAGAAGTCGACGGAGCGGCGGTACGAAGGGCCTTCGATGTCGTTCAGCGTGTAGCCGTAGACGATCAGGTCGGGGTCGTAGCGCAGGCCCAGACGGAGGAGTCGATCCACGACGGCCGAGGCGTTGAGGCCGCCGAGGCCGAAGTTCAGGACCTCGAAGCGGCGCTGTTGACGCGCGGCGGCCAGCGCGCGCTCGAGCCGGTCGGCGTAGGTCTCCTCCTGCGTCACCCCGGACCCCATCGCGAAGGAGTCGCCGATCACCGCGATCCGGAACACGCCGCGCGGCTTGCGCAGCGCGCGCTCGGGTCCGCGGAACCCGGCGCTGTTCGTCTCGAAGAGAGCGCCGCCGACGAGACCGCGTACGTTCGCCCGCGCCATCTCGAAGAGCCCGTTCACGTTCGCGAGGTCGCGCCACTCCGGCGGAAGCGGGCGCCGCTGCGGGATCTCCTCCTTCCAGAGCAGGCGCGCCACGCCCTCGGCGGCTGCGCCCGCGACGAGCAGGCTCGCCGCGACGAGGGCGGCCTCGCGCCAGCCGCGGCGGCCCCGGGTCGTCATCGGGGCCGGTGTTCGCCGGCGCGCCGCAGCAGGTCGGCGGCCTCGGCGTGACCACCTCGCAGGGCGGACTCGAGCGGGCTCGTGCCGTCGATGGCCCGCGCGTGGGGATCGGCGCCCCGTGCGAGGAGGAGCTCCACGACCCGCTCGTGGCCCGCCTGGGCGGCGAGGTAGAGGGGGGTTGCCGCGTGGACGTTGCGTGCTTCGAGGGGCGCGCCGCGCTCGACGAGCAGCAGGGCGATCTCGGGCGAGTCGAAGATCGCCGCGAAGTGGAGCGGCAGCATGCGCTCGTCGTTCGCGGCGTCGGGTCGTGCGCCACGGGCCAGGAGCGCGGCGACGGCCTCGGACCGTCTCTCGATCACGGCCAGCGTGAGGGCGCTCCGGCCGCCTCGGTCGCGCTCCTCCGGCGCGGCGCCGGCGTCGAGCAGCCGGCCGATGATCGCGGCGCTCCCGCCCCGCGCGGCGGCGTGGAGCGGCGTCGCGCCCGAGGCGTCGCGGGCGTCGGGATCGGCGCCGTGCGCGAGCAGCAGGGCCACGCTCGCGTCGGACTCCGCGGCGAAGCTTCGCGCGGCGACGGCCAGCGGTGTCTCGCCGCGGTCGCTTCGGGCGTCCACCGCCGCGCCCAGCTCGAGCAGGACCTCCGCGGTGCGCGTCTGGCCGTGAAGGGCCGCGACGTGGAGCGCCGTCCAGCCGTGCTCGCTGCGGGCGGAGACGTCGGCGCCTCGGGCGCACAGCGCGCGCACGAGCTCGCCCTGCCCGTGGCGGGCCGCCGCGTGGAGCGGCGTCCAGCCGCCCGGGAGCCGCTCGTCGTGCGCGACGCCGCGGGCGAGCAGCACCTCCGCGAGGTCCGCGTCGCCCGCCTGGATCGCGAGGTCGAGAGCCGCGAAGCCAGAGGAGGTGCGGGACCCGGGATCTGCGCCCTGCTCGAGCAGGAGCGAGGCCACGTCTCCGCGGGCGTGGGCCGCCGCTTCGTGCAGCGGCGTCCAGCCCTCGATCCCCGGCCCGTTCGGGTCGGCGCCGCGCGCGAGCAGGTCGCGGACGAGATCGGTGCGTCCCGCGGCCGCGGCGCGGTGGAGCTCGCTCCGCCCGAGGCTCGCCGGGTCGGTCGCGGAGGACGGTGGCTCGCTGCGAGCGCAGGCGAGCATCGCGATGCACCCCGCGGCGCCCGCCCGGCGCACTCCTACTCGCTCGAGCCGTGGCGGCCCGCGCCGGAGGCGAAGCGCCGCGCGCCCTGGCGGGTCTCGCCGGAGCGGATCACCTCGAGGCCGAGGCGCAGCTCCTCGCGCATCGCGGCCTCCAACGGGAGATCCCACTGGCGGTACGAGGACAGGCGATCGCTGCGCAGGCAGCGCTGGGGGAGCCTCGCGAGCTGCTTCGCGAGCGCCACGGCCTCGCGCTGCGCGGTTCCGGGCTCGACCAGCCGGTTCGCGAGACCCATGCGCAGCGCCTCTTCTCCCGAGACCTCGCGCCCCGTCAGGATCAGGTCGAGAGCGAAGCTGTGGCCGATGAGGCGCGGGAGGCGCACGGTCCCACCGTCCACCAGCGGGACTCCAAAGCGCCGGCAGAAGACGCCGAAGACCGCGTCGCGTGCGGCGACCCGAAGGTCGCACCAGGCGGCGAGCTCGAGTCCCCCTGCCACTGCGAAGCCTTCGATGGCGGCGATCACCGGCTTCGAGAGCAGGAGCCGGGTCGGGCCCATCGGACCGTCGCCCGTCTCGGCGACGCGGTTGCCGCGCCCCTCCGCCAGCGCCGTGAGGTCCGCACCCGCGCAGAAGCAGCCGCCGGCGCCGGTCAGCACTGCCACGCTCTGGCCCGGATCCGCATCGAAGCGGCGGAAGGCCTCCGCGAGCCGGTCGGCCGTCGGGCCGTCCACCGCGTTGCGCACGGCGGGTCGGTCGATCGTGACGATCGCGACGTCGCCGTCGCGTTCGAAGCGGACGCTCATCGGGCTAGGCCTGGAGGCCCAGCGCCGCGAGCGCGACCTCGCGCGTCTGCCGGAAGTCCGCCTTCCCGGAGGGCGAGCGGTAGACCTCGTCCACCCAGACCACGTGCTTCGGGGCCTTGTAGCCGGCGAGGTGCTCCCGGGTGAAGCGCACGAGCTCGTCGGGATCCGGCGCCGGTCCGAGGGCTGAGACCACCGCGGTCACCGCCTCGCCCCAACGCTCGTCCGGGACCCCGACCACGACCGCGTCCTTCACCGCCGGGTGCCGTTTCAGCACCTCCTCGACCTCCTCGGGAAAGACCTTCTCGCCGCCGGTGTTGATGCACACGGACCCGCGCCCGAGCAGCAGGAGCGTGGTGCCGTCGGCGCCGACCTCGGCCCAGTCGCCCGGGATCGAGAAGCGGCGGCCGGCGTGCTCGACGAAGGTTCGCGCGCTCTTCGCCGCGTCCTTGTAGTAGCCGGCGGGCTGGTGGCCGGACACGCCGACGAGGCCGCGCGCGCCGGGGCGGGTCTCGAGCGGACGCAGCTCGGGATCGAAGAGCCGCGTCGAGTCCGAGAGCTGGAAGCGGGCCGTCTCGACGACGCCGGCCGCCGTGGTGATCGAGACCGCCATGCCAAGTGCCTCGGAGGAGCCGAGCGAGTCCACGAGCGCCAGCTGGGGATGGGCCTCGATCAGGCCCTGCTTGGTCTCCCGGCTCCACATCACGCCCGAGGACGCGATCATCCGCAGCGAGGACAGGTCGTAACGCTTGCCCTCGCGCAGCTCGCGCAGCATCGGCTTCGCGAACGAGTCGCCCACGATCGCGATCGTGTTGGCTCGCTCGCGTTCGACCGTGCGCCAGAGCTCGGCGGCGTCGAAGTGCCGGGGATCGGCCAGCAGCAGCACCGCACCCCCCGTGAGCCACGCGATCAGCGCCATGAACTGCCCGGTGCCGTGCATCAGGGGAGGGCCGACGAGGGTGCGCAGCGGCATCGGGTGATCGCGCACGAAGGCGTGCAGCGCCTCCGGATCGGCGGGCGACGCGGCGAGCCCGCCGCCTCCGAGGCGCGCGTAGAGATCGGCCTGACGCCACATCACGCCCTTCGGCATGCCGGTCGTCCCGCCCGTGTAGAGGAGGAGCAAGTCGTCCGGGCTCCGCCGCAGCGCGGGCGCCGGACGACCTGCGCTCGCGACGCTCTCGTAGTCCACGGCTGCCGCGGCGCTGGCTGGGCCCTGGTCTGCGACCACGAGCACGCCTCGCAGCTCCGGAAGCTCGGCGCGAACCTCCTCGAGCAGGGGGACGAAGTCCTCGTGGACGACCACGATCTCGACGTCCGCGTTGTGGAGCAGAAATCGGAGCTCCGCGGTGCGGTAGCGGTAGTTGACGTTGACCGGCACGAGGCCGGCCTTCATCGTGGCCCACAGCGACTCCATGTAGGCCGGGTGGTTGGTGGTGTAGATGGCGACCTTGCCCTGGTGCGAGGCCCCGCGTTCCTTCATCCAGGCCGCGAGGCTGCTGGCGCGGCGCTCGACCTCGCGCCAGGTGAGGCGCCGGTCGCCCTGGAGGACGGCGTCGTGATCCGCTCGGACCCCGGCGATCAGGTCGAGCGCGTCGGCGAGATTCCAGGCGTGCATGGTCGGATCTCCGCGCCCCGCCCCTCTCGCGGGCGCGGCCTCACGGTATAACATGGCAGGAGGGGGGACGCGAAGCTGGCGGATCCGGCTCTCGACCT